>BNJV01000985.1_pt1 | contig 111703 bp, 143 predicted proteins | sample 8540591 | NCBI WGS metagenome assembly BNJV01 (sample SAMD00202457, study PRJDB9452) | human saliva metagenome | host: Homo sapiens
TGACGAAGTTTGGTTTTCTTCTTCACCTCTGACTTTTTCTTTTCTTCACGCTTTTTTCTTTAATTCGTGCTTTTTGTTTTTAGACATAGATTTTACTTCCCCATCTTTTGTGGTGGTTTTGGTACGAGGTTCTAAGCCTTCTAAAATACGAGCTTTCAAAAGCTCTTCCGTGTAGCGTTTAATTTTACTGAGCAATTTGTAATCATGTGCTTCCACTAAAAGAAACGGCTGCACTCTCTCTGCGCGAGCAGTACGACCAACACGATGTAAATATGTATCTGCACTATAAGGTAAATCAAAGTTCATGACGTGTGTGACATCATCAATATCAATCCCACGAGCAGCCACATCAGTAGCCACTAACACAGTAACAACACCTGATTTCAATTTATCAATGGCATTATTACGTTGAGTTTGTGCCATATCGCCTTCTAGATAAGTGGAGCGAATGCCACGTTTACGCAAGGTTTCAGAAAGCTCGCGTACATCTTCGCGACGACGGACAAACACAATACCGGCTAACTTTCTCGGTTTCGATAAAACGCGCAAGCAACTTGATTTTATGTTCATTGCTATCGGCGTGATAATACCATTGGTTGATTTTCTTACGCTCACGACGGCTTGGTTCGGCATCGATTTTTACGGGATCATTCAATAAGCGTTCTGCAAAATCAACTAATAACTCCCCTTCTAATGTCGCTGAGAAAAGGAGCGTTTGTTTACGCCAACGCGTTTCAGCGGCAATTTTTCTGCATCTTGGCCAAAGCCCATTTGCAACATGCGATCTGCTTCATCAAAAATCAGCATTTCTACCGCACGACAATCAAAGTTCTCTCTTTGATGTATTGCAATAAAACGCCCCGGTGTTGCCACCACGATATCCTGATTTGAATTAAATACTTCCCCATGATTTTGATAAGCCACGCCGCCGGTAATGGTAGCTATCTTCAAATGCGTGAATTGCGCCAACTCTTCCGCTTGCTCTGCAACCTGCATTGCCAACTCACGGGTTGGCGTTAAAAATTAGAAATGCGAGGCGCGCCTGGCTTTACGACGCGGATAATCCAATAAATGCTGAATCGCAGGCAATAAAAATGCGGCTGTTTTCCCTGTACCTGTTGGTGCAGAACCGAGCACATCTCGCTCTTCCATGGCAGCGGGGATCGCTTCTAATTGAATTGCAGTTGGACGGTGTAGCCTTTCTCTAAGGCTTTTAATAATTCGGGGGAAAGATCGAATTCTTCAAATGGGGATAAATTCATTATTTTGCGTTAATTTGTTAAAATTGTGGCTGATTATACCTGAAAGTGCGGTCATTTTCCGCAAGATTTTATGAGCAGCTTTACCTTCAAACAATTCCATATTAATCAACAACATTGTGCAAATGAAAGTCGGCACAGATGGCATTTTTACTTGGTGCTTAAGGATGTGTCTGATTGTCAGCGTATTCTTTGATATGGGGACTGGCACAGGCTTGCTTTGCATTAATGCTCGCCCAACGAAGTCATGAGTATTGTCAAATTGAAGCCATTGAACTTGATCCCTTGCAGCACAACAAGCGCAAGAAAACTTTAGGCCTTCTACTCATGGCACACCGCTCTCATTTAACACACCAAGATGTGCAAACTTATTGCCAAAAACAGCACATCAATATGATTTAATTGTGGCGAATCCGCCTTATTTTACGCAAGGTGTGGAATGTAAAAATGATGAGCGTGCACTTGCCCGTTATGTTCAACAAAGTCATTTAGATTGGCTAAATTGGGCGGCAAGTTGTTTATCCGAAAAAGGAAAAATCAGTTTTGTCTTGCTCTTTAAGAGGCGGGAAAAACATTGATAAATTCAACCGCACTTTATTGCATCAAGCAGACGGATGTCATTACAAAAATAGGAAAAGATCCACAGCGGATGTTGCTCACGTTTAGCCGAGAGAATTTGCCACAGGTAAAAGATAGCTTGGTGATTTATGATGAAAACAATCAGTACACCGAAGCATTTATTGCGTTAACGAAGGCATTCTATTTGAAATGTACGCACATCATTATGCCCTTTTTTATTGATGTGATTAGTGGCTTTCCGCTTTGACGAGTTTCGTCCAGTTGTAATAACCATATAATGAGTTAAGTAAGTAAGCACTATACATTAAGTACATCGCTGGCTGCTCTGCCCAAAGTAAAATGGAAAGCACATTTAAGACAATCCACAATAACCATTGCTCACGATAACGCAAAATCATCAATAATTGCGCCGCTACAGTGATAATTGTGGTTAAACCATCTAATCCTGTAGAGCTCCCACCCGCTGCTTTTAAAGCCTGCACAAAGCAGAATGTACCAATCCCAACACTCACGAGTAACATTGCCCAACCTTTTGGCGTCAAGGCTTTTGCAATTACACTTTCACCACCATTATCATTTTGCATGTGTTGTTTCCACATAAAATAGCCGATAAATTGTGATGGGATATACACATAGAGCACCGTATTCATTTCACCAAGGAAATTGTTTCCCCAGGCAACATAAAAATAGGTGTAAGCAAAAATAAGCCCAAAGAAATAATTGCTAATTTTTCCTTTACTCACCAATACCACACAGAGAATACCTGCAATACCCGAAATCATGCCTAATGGGCTATCTGGTGCAAGAACATAAGCAATAATTTGCGCAGCAAGGAAAATAACTACCCATGCCACTTCAAAAGGCTTCCAACCGGATAAAAATTCTTCTTTAAGTCGTTCTGTCCAATTCATGGAACACTCTGTTTTATGAAAAAGTATGCCATTTTTACACCGCACTTTTTTAAAGTAAAGCTTAGGTGATATTTAATTTAATTATTGTGAGAAAAATCACACTTTACTTTTCATGCTTTTACTCGTCTTCACCTTGCATTCCCTTATAATCAGACTACAATATCGGCCCATTTTAGAGAGATTCATTAAGAGGAAGATAATGTCATTTGCAATCGGTCAACGTTGGATTTGAGCGAAACAGAAAATAGCCTCGGATTAGGGATGATTACTGCCTTTAAATTTCCGTTCTGTAACCCTTCACTTTCCTGCCTCGGATGAAACCCGAATTTATGCGGTGGCACAAGCGCCATTAACCCGAATTGCATTAAATAAAGGAGAACAACTTCATCACCAAGCTGGTTGGCAAGGTAAAGTCCTCGATATTCAAGAAATGAATGGTCTCTTATTTTATTTAGTCAAAAATATGCAAGGCGAAGAGATTATCGTCAATGAAAAAGAACTTTCTCCGATTATCTCCTTTAGCCAAGCGAAAGATCGCCTCTTTTCATCGCAAATTGACCGCAGTGAACATTTTGCGTTGCGCTATCAAACCCTTCTGTATCAACAAGCTCAATTTCAATCGCCTTTGCGAGGCTTACGAGGTAATCGTGCGGGTTTAATTCCTCATCAGCTTCATATTGCGCAAGAGGTAGGAAATCGTATCAATCCTCGTGTGCTCTTAGCGGATGAAGTGGGGTTAGGTAAAACCATTGAAGCGGGGATGATTTTGCAAAACCAGCTTTTTGCTGAAAAAGTACAACGTGTGTTAATTATTGTACCGGAGACCTTGCAACATCAATGGCTTGTCGAAATGCTTCGTCGTTTTAATTTACATTTTTCATTATTTGATGAAGAACGTTGTGAAGATTTTGCCGAACAAGCCATTAATCCATTTAGCACGGAAAGCTTAATTATCTGTGCACTAGACTGGTTGAAAGCTCACCCTCATCGCGTACAACAAGCCATTGAAGCTGAATTTGACTGTTTAATTGTCGATGAAGCACATCATTTGGCTTGGTCTGAAAATGCGCCGAGTGCAGCTTATTTATTGGTGGAACAATTAGCAAACGCTATTCCATCTGTTTTATTACTTACCGCAACGCCTGAACAACTGGGCTTGGAAAGCCATTTTGCACGTTTACGCTTACTTGATCCTGAACGTTTTTATGATTACCAAGCGTTCTTGAAGGAACAAGAAAACTATCAGCCTGTTGCGGATGCAGTGCAATCATTGCTTTCAGAGAAGCCGCTAAGTGCGGTCGAAAAAAATCATATTTCTGATTTACTTCATGAGCAGGATGTCGAACCATTATTTAAAGCCTTAGACTGTCACAATGACGACGAAAAGCAAGCGGCACGACAAGAACTCATTCAAAATCTCATCGATCGACATGGCACAAGCCGTATTTTATTTTCGTAACACACGCCAAGGTGTAAAAGGTTTTCCACATCGGGTTTATCACCAAGTAACAATTGATGCAGCTTGAAGTAGACGAAAAAATTCATTGGTTAATTGATTTTCTAAAAATCACACCGAAATGAAAAAATATTAGTCATTTGTAAAACAGCACAAACGGCAATTCAACTTGAGCAAATTTTACGAGAAAAAGAAGCCATTCGCAGTGCCGTTTTCCATGAGAGAATGTCGATTATTGAACGAGATCGCGCGGCGGCTTATTTTGCAGATACCGATAATGGCGCAAGTTTTACTTGAGTTCAAGCATTGGTTCCTGAAGGCAGAAATTTCCAATTTGCTTTGTCATCTCGTACTCTTCGATTTACCAGAAAATCCTGACTTACTTGAGCAATGTATTGCCGTTTAGATCGCATCGGCAAATGCGAGACGTACAAATTTATGTACCCTACCCATCAGGTTCTGCACAGCAAGATTTTAGCACGTTGGTATCATGAAGGATTAAATGCTTTTTGAACAAACTTCGTCTCTATTGGTATGGTATTGTTTGAACAATATGAAACTTTATTAAAAGTGCGGTCAGAAAATAAAGCAGATTTTTGAGCAACTCATTCTCCAAACGCAAAAACAAGCAAAAGCATTGCTGTTTAGCCTTGAAAAAGGTCGTGATCGTTTGTTAGAACTTTAAATTTCTAATGGTGGTGAAAAGCACAAACGACTTTGCGGCAGAAATTGCTCAAACAGATAATTCGCCACAATTAGTCGATTTTGTACTGAATTTACTTTGATATTAGGCCCAGAACAAGATGATTTTAGGTGAAAACAGCATTGTTATCACACCAACGGGCACCATGCTTGTTCCTGATTTCGCAGGACTAAAAGAAGAAGGTGTCACAGTAACCTTTGACCGACAACTGCCCTTGCTCGTGAGGAATTAGAATTTCTACCTGGGATCATCCAATGATACGTCAAGGCATTTTGATTTAATCGCTTCTAGTGACATTGGCAAAGCGTCGATGGCATTATTAGTTAATAAACAGCTACCTGCAGGCACTCTTTGGTTGAATTGATTTATGTGATTGAAAGCCAATCACCAAAAGGTTTGCAACTAAATCGTTTTCTTCCGCCTACACCTGTTCGATTATTACTGGATAGCAAAGGAAACAATCTTGCCGAACAAGTCAACTTTAATACGTTGCAAAATAAACTTAAGCCGCTAAGCAAAGACATTGCGAATAAAATGGTCAAAATGGCTCGTCCAAATATTGAGCAATTAATAAAAATAGGCGATCAAAAAATGACTGAAATCGCACAAGCTAAAATTCAAGAAGCCAGTAGATTGGCAGATCAAACATTGAGCGCTGAGCTCAATAGACTTATAGCCTTGAAAGCAGTAAATCAAAATATTCGCCAAGCGGAAATTAATGTATTAGAAAAACAACGTGTGCTTTCTCTGGAAGAGTTAAGTAAAGCAAGCTGGCGGTTAGATAGCCTTCGCGTAATAATGACAAACAAGGAATAATATGGCACTTATTGAATACCATCCCCCTTTAGAACCGTATTTAGATATTATCTACCAAGATAATCATATCTGCGTGGTAAATAAACCAAGCGGTTTACTTTCAGTTCCTGGCAATCAACCTGAATACTATGACAGTGCTATGAGCCGGGTGAAAGAGAAATTTGGATTTTGTGAACCCGCACATCGTTTAGATATGGCCACTAGTGGGATTATTCTGTTTGCATCTGAGTAAAGCAGCAGATAAAGAGTTGAAAACGTCAATTCCGTGAACGTGAGCTCCCCAAAAAAATATTATCACGCTTTTTAGTATGGGGGACACTTAGAACAAGATAGTGGGGAAATTTAATCTTCCTATGATTTGTGATTGGGAAAATCGCCCGCGTCAACGCATTGATTTTGTATTTGGTAAAAGAGCGGTCACGTTTTATGAAGTTCTAGAAAGATTACTCGACTAACTGTACTCGAGTAAAACTGACACCAATCACAGGACGTTCACATCAACTACGTTTACATACACTCGCACTAGGACATCCCATTTTTAGGTGACAAATCATTCTCACCCACAAGCTAAAGCGATGTCACCTCGCCTATGCTTACATGCAGAAGAACTTACGATTACGCACCCCATCACAGGTGAAAAATGACATTCAGAGCTGCGAAGCTGAATTCTAGAATGAATATAAAAAGGCTCACTAATGTGAGCCTTTTTATTTTATAACAAATTATTATTCCGCTGCTGCTTCAGCAACTTCTGGACGATCAACTAACTCAATGTATGCCATTGAGCGTTGTCACCCGCACGGAAACCACATTTTAAGATACGGGTAACCACCTGCACGTTGAGCAAAACGTGGACCTAATTCATTGAATAATTTCGCAAACTAGTTTCAATGTTACGAGTACGAGCGAATGCTAAACGACGGGTTTGCAACGCTATCTTCTTTTGCTAATGTAATTAACGGTGTTCAACTACACGACGTAATTTCTTTAGCTTTTGGTAAAGTAGTCTTGATGATTTCATGACTAACTAAAGCACTTGCTGTTACGGAACATCGCCTGAGCGATGGCTGCTATTACGGTTTAGTTGACGACCACTCTTATGATGGCGCATGATCTTATCCTCTCAGAAAATCTTAACCTACGACCAAACTAGTCTTCTTCAGCAATACTTGCTGGTGGCCAATTCTCAAGGCGCATACCATGACAAACCACGTGAAGCGAGAACGTCTTTTAATTTCAGTAAAGAGATTTCTTACCAAGATTAGGCGCTTTTTAATAACTCAACTTCTGTACGTTGTACTAAGTCACCGATATAGTGAATTGTTTCTGCTTTCAAACAGTTAGCAGAACGAACTGTCAACTCTAAGTCATCAACAGGACGTAATAAAATCGGATCGAATTCCGGTTTTTCTTCCCTTGACTTCAGGTTGACGAACATCACGCAAATCAACGAATGCATCAGAGTTGCTCTGCTAAAATTGTTGCTGCACGACGAATTGCTTCTTCCGGATCAATAGTCCCGTTAGTTTTCTAACTCGATAACTAGTTTATCTAAGTCAGTACGTTGTTCAACACGTGCTGCTTCAACATTGTAAGCAATACGGTCAACCGGGCTATAACAAGCGTCTACTAATAAACGACCGATTGGACGATCTTCATTTTGTGAATGAGTACGGAGCAGATGCAGGTACATAACCTCTCACGATGCTGGAACACGAATACGCATATTACTAGATGCGTTTTTCGTCATGTTATGACAGATTACATGTGATGGATTAATAACTCAACATCACCATCGTGGGTGATATCTGCTGCAAAACAACAGGGCCAATTCCAGATTTATTTAATGTCAGAATAACATCATCTTTATTCTGTACTAACCGCTAGACCTTTAAGGTTTAAAAGAACTTCAAGAATATCTTCCTGAACACCTTTCTTTACTACTATATTCGTGCAGTACGCCATCAATTTCTACTTCAGTTACAGCACAACCTGGCATTGAAGACAGAAGGATACGACGTACTGCATTCCCTAGAGTATGACCAAAAGCCACGCTCTAACGGTTCTAAGATCACCTTAGCATGAGTAGAGCTAATTTGCTCGATATCTACTAAGCGTGGTTTTTAAAAATTCTGTAACAGAACCCTGTATTTTATCCTCTCTTTGCTTTTAAGCTAACTATTATTTAGAGTAAAGCTCAACGATCAGATGTTCGTTAATGTCTGCTGATAAATCAGAACGTTCAGGAACACGTTTGAACACACCTTCCATTTTCGCAGAATCAACTTCTAACCAGGTTGGTTTTTCTCTTTGTTCTGCTAATTCTAATGATGCTTTAATACGTGCTTGTTTTTAGATTTCTCACGAACAGCAACGGCATCATTTTACAGAAACTTGGAAAGATGGGATATTTTACAACACGACCATTTACGACAATCGCTTTGTGGCTCACTAATTGACGAGCTTCTTGCGCGAGTTGCAGCAAATCCATGCGATAAACAACGTTATCCAATCTACCTTCTAATAATACTAGTAAGTTTCTCACCAGTATTACCTTTTTAAACGGTTTGCTTCTTTATAGTAGCTTTACGGAATTGACGCTCTAAAAATACCATAGATACTGACGAACTTTTTGTTTTTTTCATGCAATTGACTACCATAGTCAGACAAACGCGGTTTACGAGCACCGTGTTGACCTGGTGCTGTATCAATTTTTACATTTTGAATCAATCGCACGCACACCTGATTTAAGGAATAAATCAGTGCCTTCACGACGGCTGAGCTTGAGTTTAGGGCCCAAATATCTTGCCATTTTCTTTCTCCAACTATCCTATTACGCCATTAAACACGACGTCGGTGGACGACAACCGTTATGAGGAATCGGAGTCACATCAGTGATGTTCGTGATACGGAAACCCGCTGCATTTAATGCACGGATTGTTGATTCACGACCCGGACCCGGACCTTTAACCATAATCTCCAAGTTCTTAAGCCGAATTCTTTAACGATTTCAGCACAACGTTCTGCAGCAACTTGTGCAGCGAACGGGGTAGATTTACGAGAACCACGGAAACCTGAACCACCTGCTGTAGCCCAAGCTAAAGCATTACCTTGACGGTCAGTAATGGTAACGATTGTATTATTGAAAGATGCGTGAATGTGTGCTACGCCATCTACAACTTGTTTTTACACGTTTACGTGCACGAACTGGTGTTTTAGCCATTCTTTATTTACCCCTGACTATTTTTGATCGGCTTACGTGGACCCTTACGGGTACGCGCATTAGTTTTTAGTACGTTGACCACGTACCGGTAAACTACGACGATGACGTAAAACCACGGTAACAACCTAAGTCTAAAAGACGTTTGATGTTTAGTGTTACTTCACGACGTAAGTCACCTTCAACGGTAAATTTACTAACTTCGTCACGCAGTTTGTCAATCTGCTCTTCAGACACTCGCTGATCTTAACATCTTCAGCAATGCCCGCCGCAGCACAAATGCTTTTAGAACGAGGTTTTACCGATACCGTAAATTGCAGTTAAAGCGATTAAGCGTGTTTGTGATCAGGAATGTTAATGCCTGCAATACGGGCCACTATGCACTCCTATTATTTTAACTAATTTGGTATTCTGATCTTGAAAAGCCCGTTTTCAGGATACTCAAACAGAATACCAAGGACATAAATGAGTTGAGTAGTATAACTACTCAACCGGTTCTTTGCAAGAAGAAATGTTAATTAACCTTGACGTTGTTTATGTTTAGGGTCGCTGCATAATACGCGAACAACACCTTCACGTTTAACAATTTTTACAGTTACGACACATCTTCTTAACGGAAGCACGAACTTTCATTGCTTATCCTTTTTACTTAAAATGAACAATTACTGTCCAAAACCTTTAAGGTTTGCTTTTTAACGCAGATTCATATTGAGACGACATTAAGTGACTCTGAACTTGCACGATAAAATCCATAATTACAACAACAACGATTAATAAGGAAGTACCACCGAAGTAGAATTTAACATCCCATGCTGATGTCATAATATAAGGGACTAAACATACGAACGTTACATAAAGACCGCCAATTAATGTTAAGCGAGTCATTACTTTATCAATGTAACGTGATGTTTGTTCACCTGGTCTAATTCCTGGGATAAATGCACCAGATTTTTTTAGATTATCTGCTGTATCACGTGGATTATATTGCATTGCAGTATAGAAGAAACTGAAGAAAATAATCGCTACCGCATAAACAAGAAGATATAAAGGTTGTCCAGGATTCAACAACATTGATAAGTCATTTAACCACTCAAACTTATCATTCTGACCAAACCATTGTGTCAATGTAGCTGGGAATAAAATAATGCTTGAAGCAAAAATTGCTGGCATTACGTTTGCCATATTAACTTTTAATGGTAAGTGAGTTGAATGACCACCTAAAATTTGACGTCCTTGTTGACGCTTAGCATATTCAACACGAATTCTACGTTGTCCACGTTCTACGAAGACAACAAAATAAGTTACTGCAAAAACAATAGCAGCGATTAGTAGAAGAACTAAAGGATGCATTTGTCCTTGACGAGCTTGCTCAACTGTTTCGATGATTGCATGCGGCAATCCTGCAACAATACCACCAAAAACAAGAATTGAGATACCGTTACCAATACCTCTTTCAGTAATTTGCTCACCTAACCACATTAAGAACATGGTTCCGGTTACAAGACTCACTACTGCAGTGAAGTAAAAAGTAAAACCGATATTTGGCACTAACTGTGGCAACATATTCGGTAAACCGGTAGAAATTGCGATAGCTTGGATAGTAGCAAAAAACCACCGTTGCATAACGAGTATACTTGGTGATTTTTCTTTGTCCTGCTGCGCCTTCTTTTTTCAATTCTGCTAAGGCAGGTGAAACCGTAGCAAGCAATTGCATCACGATAGATGCCGAGATATACGGCATAATACCTAATGCTAAAATTGATGCTCGGCTCAATGCACCACCAGAGAACATGTTTAACATATCAATGATGGTGCCTTTTTGTTGTTCAACTAATTGAGCTAGCACGGCGGCATCAATACCAGGAAGCGGAATAAAAGAACCAATACGATAAACGATAAGTGCACCTAATACAAAAAGCAATCTGCTTTTTAGTTCACCAGTACCACTATTAGTACTTCTGCTTTGATAACCTGGTTGTTTAGCCATTTGCTAATTATTCCTCAACTGAACCGCCAGCAGCTTCGATTGCTGCTTTTGCACCTTTAGTTACACGTAAACCACGTACAGTAACTGCAGATTTCACTTCACCAGCTAAGATAACTTTAGCGAATTGAATATCTTTAGTTAAAATGTTTGCAGCTTTTAATGCTTCTAAAGTGACAACATTTCCTTCAACTTTTGTTAATTCGTTTAAACGAACTTCAGCAGTTACAGCTGATTTCATTGAAGTGAAACCAAATTTTGGTAAACGACGGTATAATGGCATTTGGCCACCCTCGAAACCACGACGAACACCGCCGCCAGTACGAGATTTTTGACCTTTATGACCACGACCACCAGTTTTTCCTAAACCTGAACCAATACCACGACCAAGGCGTTTTGCGCTGTGCTTAGCACCTTCAGCCGGAGATAGAGTATTTAAACGCATTCTCTTACTCCTCCACTTTAACCATGTATGAAACTTGGTTAATCATACCACGTACTGCCGGAGTATCGATTAACTCAACAGTATGGTGCATATGGCGAAGACCAAGACCACGCAAGGTAGCTTTGTGCTTCGGTAAACGAGCAATTGAGCTACGAACTTGAGTTACTTTAATAGTTTTAGCCATTATCAATTACCCCAAAATTTCATCAACGGTTTTGCCACGTTTAGCAGCAACCATTTCTGGTGATTTCATATTTGCTAATGCATCAATAGTTGCACGAACAACGTTGATTGGGTTGGTTGAACCATACGCTTTAGAAAGAACGTTACGTACACCAGCAACTTCTAACACTGAACGCATTGCACCACCAGCGATGATACCTGTACCTTCGCTAGCTGGTTGCATAAATACGCGAGAACCAGTGTGAACACCTTTAACTGGGTGTTGTAATGTACCTTCGTTTAAAGCGACATTAATCATATTGCGACGTGCTTTTTCCATCGCTTTTTGGATCGCTGCCGGAACTTCGCGAGCTTTACCATAACCAAAACCTACGCGACCGTTACCATCACCTACTACTGTTAAAGCAGTAAAGCTCATAATACGACCACCTTTTACAGTTTTTGATACACGGTTTACTGCGATTAGCTTCTCTTGCAGTTCACCAGCTTGTTTTTCGATGTTTGACATCTCAATTTACCTCATTAGAACTGTAGACCAGCTTCACGTGCAGCGTCCGCTAAAGTTTGGACACGACCATGATATTTAAAACCGGAACGGTCAAAAGCAACGTCTTTAACGCCTTTTGCTAATGCGCGCTCAGCAACAAGTTTACCTACTACTGCTGCGGCATCTTTATTACCGGTATATTTAACTTGCTCACGAATTGCTTTTTCAACAGTTGAAGCAGCGGCAAGCACTTCTGAACCGTTTGGTGCAATAACTTGTGCGTAGATATGACGCGGAGTACGGTGAATAACTAGACGAGTTACACCTTGCTCTCTCATCATATGACGTGCACGAGCTGCACGACGGATACGAGCTGATTTCTTATCCATAGTGTTACCTTAATTATTTCTTCTTAGCCTCTTTCATACGTACTACTTCATCAGAGTAACGTACACCTTACCTTTTATAAGGTTCAGGACGGCGATAAGCACGAATATCTGCTGCACCTTGACCAATTAACTGCTTGTCAGCACCTTTTAAAAACGATTTCCGTTTGTGAAGGGCATTCAGCAGTAATACCTGCTGGTAAAGTGTGCTCCACAGGGTGAGAGAAACCTAAAGCTTTAATGTAAACTACGTTGCCTTTAACTTTGAGCTCTGTAACCAACACCCACTAGTTGTAATTTCTTAGTGAAGCCTTCAGTAACACCGATAACCATTGCATTAACTAATGCACGAGCTGTACCCGATTGAGCATCTCGCTTCAACAAAAACCTTCACGTGGAGTGAAAGTAAATTGACCATTATCTTGTTTAACTTCAACTGAGTGATGAATTGTGCGAGATAACTCGCCATTTTTCCTTTTTACTGTTAATAGCTGACCGTCGAGTTTAACTTCAACGCCGGCAGGAATATTAACAGGTGCCTTTGCAACACGAGACATTTTCCTACCCCTATTAGAGTTACGTAACAGATGATCTCACCGCCTAAGCCCGCTTGACGAGCTGCACGGTCAGTCATAACACCTTTAGATGTAGAAATTACAGCAACACCCTAAACCACCCATAACTTTTTGGTAATTCGTCTTTACGTTTGTAAATACGAAGACCAGGACAGGGCTTACAGCGTTGGATGCTTTCTACAACCGGTTTGCCTTGGAAATATTTTAAAAAGTACTCCAATTCAGGGTTTTGCACCTTCTAAAACTTTAACGCTTTCGATATAACCTTCAGCAGCTAACACGTTGGCAATTGCCACTTTTAGCTTGGAAGAAGGCATATTGATTGCAACTTTGTTCGCAGCTCTGACCGTTACGAATACGGGTCAACATATCTGCGATTGGATCTTGCATACTCATTGTACTTTTTCTCCGATTCCAAAAATAAAGTGGTATATTACCAGCTCGCTTTTTCTAAGGCCTGGGATCCTCAGCCGCGCATAGCAGCTTCACGAACCTTAATACGGCTTTAAACCAAACTTACGTAAAACGCCGTGAGGACGTCCAGTTTGGCGGCAACGGTTACGTTGACGACTAGGGCTAGAATCACGTGGTAAAGTTTGTAACTTCAACACTGCATTCCAACGATCTTCGTCAGAGGCATTGACATCAGAAATGATTTTTCTTTAATTCTGCACGTTTAGCGAAGAATTTTTTTCAGCCAATTTAACGCGTTTTTACATCGCGTGCTTTCATTGATTGTTTTGCCATTATAACCCGCCTTATTTACGGAATGGGAAATTAAAGGCAGCAAGCAGTGCTTGACCTTCTTCATCATTCTTAGCAGTAGTTGTGATAGTGATATCTAAAACCACGTACACGATCTACTTTTATCGTAATCGATTTCAGGGAAGATGATTTGTTCACGCACACCCATGCTGTAGTTACCACGACCATCAAATGATTTCGCGCTTAAACCGCGGAAGTCACGAATACGTGGAACAGCAATTGTAATTAAACGTTCAAAGAACTCCCACATACGCTCACCGCGTAGTGTTACTTTACAACCGATTGGATATCCCTGACGGATTTTAAAGCCAGCAACAGATTTACGAGCTTTAGTTACTAAAGGTTTTTGACCGCTAATTGCTGCTAAGTCCGCTACTGCGTTGTCTAGCAATTTCTTATCGGTCAATGCTTCACCCACACCCATATTCAGGGTAATCTTTTCGATTCGTGGGACTTGCATGACAGATTTGTAGCCGAATTTATTTTTTAACTCGTTTACTACTTGATCTCTGTAGTAATCATGCAGTTTCGCCATCGCATTACTCCAGTTTGTTAGATAATTTCATTGTTAGATTTGAAGAAACGTACTTTTTTGCCGTCTTCGAATCTAAAACCTACACGGTCAGCTTTGTTTGTTTTTGGATTGAAAATCGCAACGTTAGAAGCATCAATAGCCGCTTCTTTTTTCACTAAACCACCAGCTTGTCCTAAAGCAGGAACTGGTTTTTCATGTTTAGTGATGATGTTGATACCTTCAACAAACACTTTACCGTTTGGTAACACTTTAGTTACCTTGCCACGCTTGCCTTTGTCTTTACCGGCAAGTACGATTACTTCATCGTTTTGACGAATTTTTGCAGCCATTTCTCACTTCTCCTTACAGTACTTCTGGTGCCAAAGAAATGATCTTCATGAATTTCTCAGAACGAAGTTCACGAGTCACCGGTCCAAAAATACGAGTACCGATTGGTTGCTCTGTGTTATTGTTTTAAAATTACACAAGCGTTACCATCGAAGCGAATGACTGATCCGTCTGGGCGACGAACACCCTTCTTGGTGCGCACAACAACTGCTTTTAATACATCACCTTTTTTAACTTTACCGCGTGGAATTGCTTCTTTTACAGTAACTTTGATGATATCACCAATAGCAGCATAACGACGGTGCGATCCACCTAGAACCTTGATACACATTACGCTGCGAGCACCTGAGTTATCAGCAACATCCAGCATAGTCTGTTCTTGGATCATATTTTTATGCCCGTTAAGTTAATAATACACCCTCATGGGACGAACTCTACCCATGCCTTATAAAGATATATGGCGGATAGGTGGCGGAGTTTACCAAAATCAAGCTAGAAACGCAATTAAAATTTTATGCTTAAATTAGCGTATTTAAAGTGCGGTCAAATTTTCATGACTTTTTAGCAAGTCTTGGAAAGAAAAAAGCCAACGGCATAACCATTGGCTTTTTATTTTTAATTTGTTAATTAAGCAATAACAGCTTTCTCAACAACACGAACTAAAGTCCAAGATTTAGTTTTTAGAGAGAGGACGACATTCGCGAATCTCTACTACATCACCTAATTTGGCTTCGTTGTTCTCATCGTGTACGTGTAATTTAGTTGTACGACGGATAAATTTACCGTATAACGGGTGTTTTACCTTACGTTCAATAGCAACAACGAAAGATTTTTCCATTTTGTCGCTAACAACTTTACCTTGTACGCTACGAATTTTATCAGTCATTACTCACCCGCCTTCTCAGTTAAAATAGTCTTAATGCGTGCGATATCACGACGCACTTGTTTAGCCTGATGGGTTTGTTGAAGCTGACTGGTGGCTGTTTGCATACGCACTTGAATTGTTCACCTAAAAAGGTTCACTAATTCATTATTCAGCTCTTCAACACTTTTGTACGTAAATCTTGAGCTTTCATTACATCACCGTCTTAGTTACGAAGGTAGTCTTGATTGGCAATTTAGCAGCTGCTAATGCAAATGCTTGTCTTGCGATCTCTTCTGACACACCATCCATTTCATAAAGTACTTTACCCGGTTGGATTAAGGCTACCCAGTACTCAACGTTACCTTTACCTTTACCCATACGGACTTCTAATGGTTTTTTTCAGTAATTGGTTTATCTGGGAAAAACACGGATCCAGATTTTTACCTTTGACGTTTAACTGCACGTGTCATTGCACGACGAGCCGCTTCAATTTGACGAGCGGTTAAACGACCACGACCAACTGCTTTTTAACCCGAATGTACCGAAGCTAACTTCAGTACCACCCGCGATACCACGGTTACGGCCTTTTGTGAACTTTACGGAATTTTGTACGTTTTTGGTTGCAACATTTAGCGTTTCTCACTTACGACCTTTGCCACGTGGAGCCTTTTTAGCTTGTCGGCAGGTTGTTGTTCTGATTGCGCAACCGCAGCCATTCCACCCAAAAATTTCACCTTTGAAGATCCATACTTTAACGCCGATTACGCCGTATGTAGTATGAGCTTCTGCAGTGTTATAATCGATGTCCGCACGAAGAGTATGTAGAGGTACACGACCTTCACGATACCATTCAGAACGTGCGATTTCTGCACCACCCAAAACGACCGCTAACTTCAACTTTGATACCTTTTAGCACCTAAACGCATTGCGCTTTGTACCGCACGTTTTCATAGCACGACGGAACATTACACGACGTTCTAATTGAGAAGCGATGCTGTCTGCAACTAATTTTTGCATCTAATTCCGGTTTTTTTCACTTCAGCAATGTTGATTTGAGCCGGAACGCCAGCGATTTGAGATACTGCGTTACGTAATTTTTTTCAACATCTTCACCTTTTTTACCGATAACGATACCAGGGCGAGCTGTGTGAATTGTTACACGAATACTTTTCGCTGGACGCTCAATAGTAATACGTGAAACCGAAGCGTTTGCTAATTCTTTAGTTAAGAATTTGCGTACTTTGAAGTCACCGTCAAGATTGTCGTGCGAAATCTCATGTATTCGCGAACCAAGTAGAGTTCCAGGTTTTACAATACCTAGGCGAATACCATTTGGATTTACTTTTTGACCCATTGCTATTCCTCTACTTATTAACGATCTGACACAACCACAGTGATGTGGCTAGTACGTTTTAAAATACGATCTGCACGACCTTTAGCACGTGGCATAACACGTTTCATGCTAGGACCTTCGTCAACGAAGATTTTAGCAACTTTAAGATCATCGATATCTGCACCATCATTATGCTCTGCGTTAGCAATAGCAGACTCTAATACTTTTTCACTAAAGCCGCAGCTTTTTTGTTAGTAAAAGTTAAGATTTCTAATGCTTGCGCAACTTTTTTACCACGAATTAAATCGGCAACTAAGCGAGCTTTTTGGGCAGAAGTGCGAGCGTAACGATGTTTTGCGATAGTTTCCATCTATTTACCTCTTATTTCTTAGCTTTCTTATCTGCCGCGTGACCGCGGTATGTACGAGTCGGTGCAAATTCACCTAATTTATGGCCGATCATTTCATCAGATACATAAACAGGAACGTGCTGACGACCATTGATGGACTGCGATGGTCAATCCGATCATTGAAGGAATGATCATTGAACGACGGGACCAAGTTTTGATTGGTTTTTATCCCCGCTTTTCCACCGCCTTCTCACCTTCTTCAACAAGTGTAGGTCAAGGAAAGGACCTTTCTTGAGAGAACGTGGCATGGCTTATCCTCTTATTAATTTAAATTATTTGCCACGACGACGTACGATATATTTATCAGTACGTTTGTTGTGACGAGTTTTTCTTACCTTTTAGTTTGAACGCCCCAAGGAGTTACTGGGTGTTTACCAAAGTTACGACCTTCACCACCACCGTGTGGGTGATCTACTGGGTTCATTGCAGTACCACGAACTGTAGGGCGAATGCCTCTCCAGCGGTTAGCACCAGCTTTACCCAATACGCGAAGCATATGTTCTGAGTTACCAACTTCACCGATTGTAGCAACACATTCAGCTAATACTTTACGCATTTCGCCTGAACGTAAACGTAAAGTTACGTAGTTGCCTTCACGAGCGATGATTTGTACATAAGCACCAGCAGAACGAGCGATTTGACCGCCCTTACCTGGTTTTAATTCAACGTTATGTACTGTTGAACCAACTGGGATATTACGCATTGGTAATGAGTTACCCACTTTAATTGGTGAGTTAACGCCAGATTGGATTTGATCGCCAACTGACAAACCTTTAGGTGCTAAGATATAACGGCGTTCACCATCTTTATAAAGCACTAAAGCAATGTTAGCTGAACGGTTTGGATCATATTCTAAACGTTCAACAACCGCTGGGATATCTAACTTGTTACGTTTGAAATCGATTAAACGGTAATGTTGTTTATGACCACCACCGATGTGGCGAGTAGTAATACGACCATAATTGTTACGACCACCAGTTTTAGATTTAGTATCTAGAAGAGGAGCGTAAGGTTTACCCTTGTGTAATTCAGGGTTCACGATTTTAACAACGTGACGACGACCAGCGGAGGTCGGCTTACATTTAACGATAGCCATTCTCTAATTTCCTCCGATTACTCTGCACTGTCCACGAAGTCCAAGTTTTGGCCTTCGGCTAAAGTTACATAAGCTTTTTTCCAGTCGCTGCGACGACCCATTTTGTTACCACGGCGTTTAGTTTTACCTTTAACAACCACAGTACGAACTGAGTCAACTTTTTACTTCAAATAATTGAGCAACAGCAGCAGCAATTTCAGCTTTGTTCGCATCTAAAAGCAACTTTTAAGTACAACAGTGTTAGATTTTTTTCAGCATTGTTAGTTGCTTTTTTTCAGAGATGTGCGGTGCACGTAGCACGCTTAGCAAACGTTCTTGACTCATGCCAGGATCTCTCAATTTGTTTCACAGCGTCAACAGTAACAATCACTTTATCGAAAGCGATTAAGCTTAACTGGATCGATACCTTGAACATCACGTACATCAACTTTATATAAGTTACGTGCTGCTAAGAATAGATTTTCATCTAAACTTGCTGTGATAATTAACGCATCTTCAACTGCTAAATCTTTTTAATTTTTTGTACTAAAACTTTAGTTTTTGGTGCATCTAATTCGAATTTTTTTCAACAACAACCAAACGATCTTGACGAACTAATTCAGAAAGAATGCTTTTGATAGCACCACGGTACATTTTCTTGTTCACTTTTTGGCTGTGATCTTGTGGTTTTAGCCGCAAGGTTGTACCACCAGAACGCCAGATTGGTGATTTGATATCACCAGAACGAGCACGACCCTGTACCTTTTTGACGCCAAGGTTTTTACCTGAACCAGACACTTCAGCACGAGTTTTTTTGTGCACGAGTACCTTGACGAGCACCTGCTGCATAAGCAACAACAACTTGGTGAATCAAAGCTTCGTTAAACTCACGTCCGAAGGTAGTTTCAGAAACAGTTAGTGCATTTGCACCTACAACTTGTAATTCCATCTCTATCTCCTAGACTTATGCTTTAACTGCCGGCTTAACGATAACATCGCCATTGATAGCACCAGGTACAGAACCTTTTACTAATAGCAATTTACGCTCAGCATCTACACGAACAACTTCAAGTGATTGAACGGTTACACGCTCAGCACCTAAATGTCCTGCCATTTTTACCTTTAAACACACGACCTGGAGTTTGGTTTTTTGACCAATAGAACCAAGTACACGATGTGATAAAGAGTTACCGTGTGTAGCATCTTGAGTACGGAAGTTCCAACGTTTAACACCACCTTGGAAACCTTTACCTTTAGAAGTACCAGTAACATCTACTTTTTTAACATCTGCAAAGATGTCAACATTGATTTCTTGACCTAAAGTGAATTCTTCACCTTCAGTACGAAATTCCCATAAACCGCGACCAGCTTCAACACCTGCTTTTCACGAAATGGCCTGCTTCAGGTTTAGTTACACGATTCGCTTTTTTTAGAACCAGTAGTAACTTGAACTGCAGTATAGCCATCGTTTTCAAGAGTTTTAACTTGAGTTACGCGGTTGGCTTCGATTTCGATAACGGTAACTGGTACAGAAACACCGTCTTCATTGAAGATACGGGTCATACCAACTTTACGACCGACTAAAACCAATCATTGTAATAACCTCTTAATTAACCTAGGCTGATCTGCACGTCCACGCCGGCAGCCAAATCTAAACGCATTAATGCATCAACAGTTTTTTTCTGTTGGCTCTGACGATATCTACTAAACGTTTGTGTGTACGAATTTCGTATTGGTCACGCGCGTCTTTGTTCACGTGTGGAGAAATCAACACGGTGAAACGCTCTTACGAGTTGGTAAAGGATTGGACCACGAACTTGTGCACCAGTACGTTTAGCTGTTTCTACGATCTCCGCAGTAGATTGATCGATCAAACGGTGATCGAAAGCTTTTAAGCGGATACGGATTCTTTGGTTCTGCATTAGACCAGAGCTCCAATAAAATTTAGCTAATAAAAACTAACACCAATCACAATTCTAACTTCAAAAATAGAAAAGGAGGTGTAAGTTACCTGTTATATAGTCTCCAAATCGGAAACATTGTTAGTATTACATATCGTAACACTCGTTTAATAAATGATTACATTAAACGGCTTCTATAAAAAGCCTGCAAATTCTACCGAAACCCATTAGGCTTTGCAAGTATTTTCTCTATATTTATCATCACCTAAAAGGTGCGGTCAGTTTGCTCAATAAAAACGCGCCCCAAAACAACCGCACTTTTAGCGTCTTATAAGGGTAACTCGGTGGTGTTTTTGATGGTTTTTAGGGAAACTTCGGATTTGAGGGTTTTGATGCCGATATTTTTGGTGAGGTAGGTGTTTTTGATGGTATTAAATTGGTCTAAATCGGCAACGCACATTTTTAGCAGAAAATCATAGCTCCCTGCCATTAAATGGCAATAAACCCGAATAGCAAAATCGCCGCCAACCCCATGGCTTGCGGATCGCTAAAGCGTCGGTTATACCAATTTTTTAACATTTCAATCATAGTGAATACCTCTATAAAACTTGGCTGATTATAAGGTAAAATCAGGTTAAATCACACACCAAGAGGAATTTGTATGTCTGTTATTATCTATCACAACCCACGCTGTTCCAAAAGCCGTGAAACCTTGGCATTATTGGAAAGTCACCATATTCAACCGCAAGTTGAGCTTTATTTACAACAGCGTTATAGCGTAGAGAAATTACAAGAAATTGCCAATAAATTAGGCATTACCGATATTCGCCAAATGATGCGCACCAAAGACGAGTTATATCAATCGCTTGGCTTAGACAATCCGACACTTAGCACAAAAGATTTACTACTAGCCATTTCCCAGCATTCTGCGTTGTTGGAGCGTCCGATTGTCATTCATGGCAACAAAGCCAAAATCGGGCGCCCACCGGAATCCGTGTTGACGATTTTATAAAAACATCCGAAAAAACGACCGCACTTTTACCGCCTTAAAGCAAAAAAGAAACCCGACATCATGTCGGGTTTCATCTTTATAGGTTGTTGTAAATTACCATTGATAGCCTACACCAATACCACCACCTACATCACCTTGGGTATTGACGTTACCTTGTAGTTTCAAGATCAATTTACCATTATCACTTGAACGGGAATATCCCCACCGCAAAGGCATTTTGTCCTTTAAAGGTACCGCCGGCTGCCGCCACCATGGATTTACCCGGAATGTACACTTGCGGTAAGCTTGCCGCGGCGTTAGCACCGGCAACCCCGGCACGAGCTTCACGATTGACCTTACCAAGGCGATTATTCATATTATGAATATCATTTCAACCCGCCCAATTGGCTTACATTCACAGCATCTGTTGGATTCACACCGGCAGCGACGTTAGTAATGCGGGTTGCAGAACCATCCGCTTTCGCCACCTTCATGCCATCTGCCGAAGAGGTAATTTGCGTTGCGTTATTGCCCTCACCAACAGTTAATGTGCTATTCACATTAGCATTAGTAAACGTTACATTCTCTGTAGTAGAAACAGTGAAATTTGCACCGTTTTGTTTTAATTTAATATTTTTACCGGCGATATAATTAACGGTCTCACCCGGTTTAACTAATTGCTCGGATGTACCCTCAACTTCACCACCATTTGCCGTTGCAGTGGCTTTCCAACCGGAGTTATTAATAGCATTGGTCACAGTTGTTGCATTGACTAATTTATCGCCATCTGTCGGTGTAGTAACCTTACCATCAGTATTGCTTAATTCTGTGGTATTCACTTTAACGCCAAAGCCATTGGTGGTTGGTGTCACAGTAATGGTGTTATCCGTGTTTTCAACTTTCACAGAAGGCAAGGCAGACTTGTTCACCATTAATTTGCCGTTAGCATCTTTTACAATCGTATCGTTATCGTAAGCTACATTATAGGCAACTTTCGTTACACCATTTTGATCTTTAGCTTCAACAGTTGCTGTGGTTCCATCACCATTTATGAAATTCACCTGATTACCAGCGTTAACATTGGCTTTTACCGTTCCTTTGTTATCACCAACTTTCCAGAATACGGAATTAATCGCCTCCGCAACATTATCGACCGTCGCCACTTTGCCTGTTTCCGACAGGGCCCACGATGACTTTGCCCGCATCGTTACCGCTGGCTTGAGCGGCCGTAATGTTACCGGTATTTACTGAAACGCCTTCATCCGTCACGTTAATAGTCGTACCGTTTGGTTTCACATTAAAGGTCACGGTGGAATCACCTGTTGTCGCATTATGAACGACTGCGGATTCGGTGCCCTTTCCATTAATAAAGTTCACATTATTAGAAGGTTTCACTAAATTTCCTGCAGCAGTCTTATTGTTGCCACCCAATTTCCAACCGGAATTATTAACTGTATTTGCCACAGTGGTAGCATTGACAAATTTACTGCCATCCGTGTTATTCGGAGCAACAACCTTACCCTCATTCACCGTTAGGTCAGTGTGTTTTACTTTGAAATCAAGCGTGCTGGTTGAACCATTTGTGGTTGGTGTAATTTCAACTGTGCCATCTTCGCTGGCAAAATTCACCGTATCATAAGGTTTTACAAAATCCACCGCACTTTTCGATTTGCTTGCAAGTTCCAACCGGCATTTAAAACATCACCAAGGGTCGCAGCATGATTATATTGACTTTTTGGTTTAAAGTCTGGCGCAGCTTTGAGCTGTCAGTGATCGTTGCTGCCTTGCCGTTTTTCGGATTTGTTGTCGTGCTGAATGTGTCCGGCAACGTACTTTTAATATTCGCCAATGTCATAGGTGAAGTCACAGAATTGCTTCCATCATTCATGGACGCAATCACATCTCCATTTGGCACAACGGTTGAAGTAACATTACCCGCATCATCCAACTCATAGAAATTGCCGTCCGGTTTTTTCACCGCTTTTTTGCCATTTACTGTGGTATAAACCACCGGCATTTGATCACGCAAACCGCTTGCAACTAAGTGTAATTGACTACCATTGATAGCATCAGTAGAGGTTGCGCTAATTTGACCGGCAGCAACGTTTACTAACTGACGCTCTTTTCCTGCATCGCCTAAACTGACCACGCTAGCCGCATTATTTGCAGCAAAGCCGGAATAATAAACGCCGTTTACGGTGGCTTCATTGCTTGCAACTGCTGCTTTTGTCGACAGAATTTGCCCCTAAAGCGACGGCATTAGCATGGCTCGCAGTGGCACTTGCACCAAGAGCAAGCGCTGCTTCAGCGGAAGCATTAGCAGATGCACCCTAATGCGGCTGTATGCGTGCCGTTTTGATGTAGAGTTCAGACCGATAGAAACCGCACCTTCACCAGTTGCATTGGCAGAAGCACCACCCGCATAAGCACCATTTCCGGCAGATTTACTTAAATAACCAATAGATGTGGATAACCAACCGGATGCACTGGTTACGCCACCGATTGCAGTTGCCCCATTACCACTTGCAGTAGCACTCACACCAAACGCAGAGCCTTGTGCATTTAATGCCTTCGCACCATCACCCACGGCTAAATCAGATTGTTTCTTTGCAGAAGCCGCGTTACCAATGGCAATCGCATTATTTGCTTCGGTTTTCGCCGAACTACCCATAGCAACCGCATTCTTGCCAGAAGACTTGGATTCAACACCAACGGCAACAGAGCTAAAACTGGTTGTCGCATTAATACCAATAGAGACACCATGAGCTTCTGCATTTGCTCCAACACCTAATGCAGTAGCGCCTTTACCGGCAGCAACCGTATCACGACCAATGGCGATCGCGGCTTCAGAAGCAGGATCTTCCACCCGATTGTCCACCAGTGGGCAATCGGTACAAATCTCACCTTTTAATTTAACTGTCGCATTCTGACCAATTGCAATACCCTCACGAGCACCATAGCCTTCTCCGTTTATCTTCAAATGCCACTGACGCGCCTGTTCCAATAGCAACGGAACCCGGCGCTTTGGCTGCATTGTTATTATAATTTGCTTCTCCGCTAATATCGGCATCACTATGCGTTGCTGCAACACTAACGAAATGCTCATTACTTGGTTTAATAGCGCTAGCGCTTGCTTTAAATGGTGCTGCCATCACAGTACCTGGCATAGCCGAACCTAACACCAACAAAGCAGTAGCAACAGCAACAGAAACACCGTCTTCCTTGAAGATACGGGTCAAACCAACTTTACGACCGACTAAACCAATCATTGTAATAACCTCTTAATTAACCTAGGCTGCTCTGCACGTCCACGCCGGCAGCCAAATCTAAACGCATTAATGCATCAACAGTTTTTTCTGTTGGCTCTTAGCTAATAAAAAACTAACACTAATCACAATTCTAACTTCAAAATAGAAAAGGAGGTGTAAGTTACCTGTTATATAGTCTCCAAATCGGAAACATTGTTAGTATTACATATCGTAATACTCGTTTAACAAATGATTACATTAAACGGCTTTCAATACCTGAAATCCTGTGGATACTACACAAAAACACCTAATTATGCAAGCTTTTTGTTCAATTAATTTCCACAAATAAAAAAGTGCGGTCATTTTCTCGAGTGTTTTTCACCTGAAAAAATGACCGCACTTTATATAAATAAAATTTATAGTTTGTTATCTAACATTGCAATATGTCTTGTTGCGGCAATCCAAGCGCCAACATAACCCATAATCAAGCAGCTTACTAATAAGAAGATTAGCTCACCAACACCTAATCCATTGAGCTCAAATGTAACCGCAAAGATATCCGTCACATATTTCACCGCTGAAGTAAAGTACCCGACAATAAGACTACTAAACAGCGCAGCAAGCAATCCGCCCAACACGGCATAAATCATACCAGTGTAAAGATAAGGACGAAGAATAAATTGATCCGTTGCACCTAATAGTTTCATCACATCAATACTTGCTCGGCTACTATAAACATCCGAGCGAATACTATTTCCGATAACCAGGAATACAGCTATTGTCATTAACACCGTGCAGAAAATTGCCACGTGTGCAAAAAGCCACGAAAGTGCGGTCAATTTTTCCATCCAATCATTATCTAGTCGAACTTCTTGCACGCCTTTAATTTTATTTAAATTTGCGCGTAGCTCAGCTCGTTTTTCTGATTCATTAAACGCTTTAGACGGTTTCACCATCACCACTGCCGGCAATGGGTTGTCATCTAAAATTTCTAACTCTTCGCCAAAACCAGACCAACTTTTAAATTCTTTCAAACTGTCTTGACGAGAAACATAATTTAACGATTCCACACCTTCTTGCTGACGGATTTTTTCTACCACTAAGTTAGCATCTTCTTCACTTAAATTTTTATGTAAATAGATCGTGAGTTCGCTTTCCGGATAAAATTGAGTTGTTGCTAAGTGTAAATTTTTCCATAACAAATAGCTCACCGTTGGAATCGTAAGAGACACGGCAATAACTAAAATTGTTAGCAATGTACCAAATTTACGTTTTACTAAATCGTTCAAACACAGAACGCAAAGTATAAGCAGTTTGCACGCCAAAAGAAGCATCAATACGTCTTGTCATTTTTTATCCTTAATAGCGTAAGTAGCCTTGTTCAAGTACAAGACATGGTTTTGGTTTTTGTTGAATTAAATTGATATCGTGTGTCGCAATTAACACCGTCATGCCTAAACGATTAAACTCTTCAAACAGATTGAAAATCCCTAAAGAAAGTTCACCATCTAAGTTACCTGTTGGCTCATCGGCTAATAAAAGTTGCGGTTTATGCACAATGGCACGCGCGATATCCACACGTTGTTGCTCCCCACCTGAAATTTGTGGAGGCATATAATTCGCTTTACTACGTAAGCCCACTCGATCTAGTGCAACCAATGCGCGCGTATGTGCTTCTTTCGGATTCATGCCAGCAATAATCAATGGCAATGCCACATTTTCTGCCACACTACGATCCGTTAATAAACGGTAATCTTGGTGAACCATGCCGATTTGACGACGTAAAAAGGGGATTTCATACTTAGACAAACGCGTAATATCATGGCCATTAAACCAAATATTACCGGCGTTCGCTTTCTCCATACCCATAATCAATTTAAGCAAGGTACTTTTACCCGCGCCTGAATGCCCAACAAGATAAGTCATACTTCCAACAGGAAGATGAAAATTCAAGCCCTGCAAGGCTGGCTGAGTCGCACCGTGATAAGCTTTAGAAACATTTGAAAATCGAATCACTTTATTATTCCTTTTTATTCTTCATTTTCGTGAACGAACAACGCTTCAATAAATTCTTCTGCATTAAATTCACGTAAATCTTCAATCTTTTCACCCACACCAATATAACGAATTGGTAAATTAAACTGATCTGCAATGGCGAAAATTACCCCACCTTTTGCTGTGCCATCTAATTTAGTTAATGTAATACCCGTTAACCCAACCGCTTCATTAAAGAGTTTGGCTTGGCTAATTGCATTCTGTCCTGTACCCGCATCTAAGGTAAGCATGATTTCGTGCGGTGCGGTTTCATCGTATTTTCTCATGACACGAACAATTTTCTTTAATTCATCCATGAGATTATTTTTATTTTGTAAACGGCCTGCCGTATCCGCAATTAAAATATCAATGTTACGTGCCGCGGCAGATTGCATCGCATCAAAAATTACCGATGCCGAATCTGACCCCGTACTTTGTGCCACAACCGGGATATTGTTACGTTCCCCCCATACTTGGAGTTGTTCTACTGCAGCAGCACGGAAGGTATCCCCTGCTGCTAACATGACTGATTTTCCTTCATTTTGGAATTTGCGAGCCAACTTACCAATTGTGGTTGTTTTACCTACACCGTTTACACCCACCATCAAAATGACATAAGGCTTTTTAGTCGTATCAATGACCAATGGTTTTGCAACTGGTTTTAAAATTTCTACCATTTCAACTTTAAGTTGTTGGTAAAGCAATTCCGCATCTTGTAGCTGTTTACGGCTTGCGTGCTCCGTTAAATTCTTAATGATTTTATTGGTTGTTGGCACGCCAATATCGGCAATTAAAAGCTGCTCTTCTAACTCCTCAAACAAATCATCGTCAATCTTTTTACCTAAAAAGAACGCTCGGAAACCTGCACCAATATTTTGTTTAGTTTTGAGTAAACCTTTGACTAAACGACTGAAAAAGCCCCCCTCACTTGGTTTTTCTTGCGTTTCGGTATTAATATCTGAACGAAATTCATCTTTAACATCTTCAACAATTTCAGACTCAATCTCAGCATCAACAACAGGAAGATCTTCAACGACATTATCTTGCTCAATAATGCTTTCTGTTGGTTCTTCCACAGGAAGTGCGGTAGAAATTTCTTCTGTTTTTTCTGTCTCTTCAGCCACTGCCTCAATCACCGGTGTATCTAAAACTGGCTCAATATTGACCGCACTTTCAGGTGAAATCACTTCTTCTACAACAGGTTCAATATGCGCAACAACGGTATTCTCAGCTTTATCCTCTTGCAGCTGTTCCGCTAACTCCTGTAATTCTTCCTGTTCAACTTGTTCTAATTGAACGTTCTCACGATTGTGCACAATCTCTTCCGTAGGCGAAACATCGGCAGATTCAACAGATGACGCTTCAATAATTGGCTCAATTTTTTGTTCTTCTTGCTTTTTATTGCGACCAAAAAGAGAGGCCCAAAACCCGCCTTTTTTCTTTTCTTCTGACATAAATTCTTCTCTTAAACACAAATCTGTAAAAAATACTGCCTATTCTAGCAAAAAATCGTCTAAACTAAGCACAATTTTCACTAAAAATCTGTTTCTTTATGAAAAAAATGCAAGTTCAAAATGCTAAAGGCGAAGTTCGAATCATCGCGGGTCTTTGGCGTGGACGAAAATTACCAGTTTTAAATGCGGAAGGTTTGCGCCCTACAGGTGATCGCGTGAAAGAAACCTTATTCAACTGGTTAATGCCTTATATTGTGGATAGCCATTGTCTTGATTGCTTTGCGGGCAGTGGCTCACTTGGCTTTGAGGCTCTTTCTCGTCAAGCGAAACAGGTGACGTTTTTAGAGTTGGATAAAACCGTAGCGAATCAATTAAAGAAAAATTTACAAACGCTAAAAACGACGACTGAACAAGCTCAAGTAATCAATCAAAATAGCTTAGAATTTTTAAAACAAGTGCAAAATCAACCGCACTTTGATGTGGTATTTTTGGATCCACCTTTTTCATTTTGGTTTAGCTGAACAAGCAATTACCCTATTAGAGGAAAAAGAATTGGCTCTTACCTCATGCATTGATTTATGTGGAAACAGAAAAAGACAAACCGCTAAGCGTGCCTGAAAATTGGCAATTACTAAAAGAAAAAACCACAGGTATGGTGAGTTACCGCCTGTATCAAAAAGATTAGGAAATCATTATGTTAGATATTGTGTTATACGAACCTGAAATTCCACAAAATACGGGAAATATTATTCGTCTTTGTGCCAACACTGGCTTTCGTCTTCATTTAATCGAGCCACTTGGCTTTACCTGGGATGATAAAAAATTACGTCGTTCTGGCTTGGATTATCATGAATTTGCTGAAATCAAAAAACATAAAACCTTTGAAGCCTTTTTAGAAAGCGAAAAACCGAAACGTCTTTTTGCACTCACCACTAAAGGCGGCCCTGCGCATAGCGAAGTGCAATTTGAATTAGGGGATTATTTAATGTTTGGCCCAGAAACCCGTGGTATTCCAATGTCTATTTTGGATAAGATGCCAATGGAACAAAAAATCCGTATCCCAATGACAGCAAATAGCCGCAGTATGAACTTATCTAACTCGGTAGCTGTTGCAGTTTATGAAGCTTGGCGACAACTTGGTTACGAAGGCGCGGTGAATTTAAATCGATAAAAACCAATAAAATAGCTGCTTATTTTATACACAAAAATAAGCAGCTTTCTTTTTGCATTTAATTTGTGATCTCGATCACATATTTATAATTTTAAGATTCCCTTTTTACCAAAAACAGCAGTATAAATAAATTACATTTAGAGAGGATCTCGATGTACCCACTTGATCTATCAAGCTCTAGTCTTTCTTGACTCTTCAAGCAAACCTTCCCCGTTGTCCTAAATAAAGAATTGGCAGTCGAATGATTTGCCCTCCATTTGTATCCCTAAAATTTAACAACTATTGCAGCAAAATTAGTTTCATCTCACATCAATAAGGAGGTTGGGTGAATGAAGTTAATTTTGAATTGGTCGAAACAGCAGTGGCTAGGCATGGATGCTTACCAAAAAAGTGCGGTCAATTTTGGCCGCACTTCCTATTTCTATCATTTGCAAATCACTAACCTTGTATTGCTATTTTCTAAATAATCCGCAATTTGTTTTGGCACATCATCGGTGAAAAGATAATCTACATCTTTAAGCTCCCCTAATCGCACAATCGCTTGTCGAGAGAATTTCGAATGGTCGGTCGCTAATAAGGTTTGGCGAGAGCTTTCTATAATGGCTCGTTTCACTTGGACTTCATGGTAATCATAGTCCAACAATGAACCATCAAGGTCTATTGCACTAATGCCCAGAATTCCAAAATCTAAACGGAATTGCGAAATAAAATTAACCGTTGCCTCACCAATGATTCCGCCATCCTTACGTAATGAGCCCCCCGCCATCGTAATATCAAAGGTTTCATTTTGTCGTAATAAATGAGCGGCATTGATATTATTTGTCACAATGCGTAACCTTTCATGGTTTAACAAGGCACTAGCCACCGCTTCAGGCGTGGTACCAATATCAATAAATAAGGATGCACCGTTTGGAATACGTTTTGCCACTTCACGAGCAATGGCACTTTTTTGGGAAGGGAAAAATTGTTTACGTTCAATGTAATCAGAATTTTCTGCGGTAGAAGAAGGAGCAGCACCACCATGATGACGACGAATTAAATCTTGTTCTGCAAGGATATTCAGATCTCGTCTAATAGTCTGTGGGCTGACTTCCAGTTCGATAACCAGCTCTTCTGTGCTGGCATATCCTTTTAGCTTTACAAGCTCAATTATTTTCTGATGGCGTAATGATTGCTTCATATAAATGCCTATAAATTTGAATTAGCTAAACGATTTAGCCTTAATTTTACTCTGCAGAAATCCCCAAACCAATCCTAAGATAAAGCCTGAAATATGAGCTGCGTTGCCTATATTAATACCAAACAACGGACTAATAAAGCCAAAGAGAAGACCTACCAGTAACATTGTAAAAAAACCTTCCGGTAAGTCAAAGCTATGCGGGTGCAATTTGTCCACCACCAACACATAACCTAACACCGCATACACGACACCAGATAATCCGAAAAAAGCTGGACCGGTAAAATAATTCTGTACGGCGCCACTCACTGCGGCAGACACTAAGACCAATAATAAAAAATGGAAAGAACCAAATCGGCGTTCAATCGCGCCACCAAATAACCAAAACCACGAAAGGTTAAATAAAATATGGGGTACCGACAAATGAATAATAGCATGTGTGAAATAACGCCATATTTCCTGATCTTCCCAAGAATAAGCAGGATAATGGAATAAATCTATAATTGACTCTTCAAATCCTACATTCTGCAAGAGATAAATCACCGCGCAAAGTGCGGTCAAAATAAACGTGATTTTTTGTGCGCTCAATGTGCGTTTCAATACTTTTCTCTCTTCTGACGCATCAGTTTCACTATCAAATAAAGACGGCATTTGTTATATTCCTTTTTCATTTTTTTCGTCAATCATATAAGGTTCATTATGAAAAACAAACTATGCCGACAGGATTTAGCGGCTTCGCTTGGGGAATCGCGGCATTTTGTTTACCCATTTTACTGTGGCCTATGGCCTCTCTGCTTTCCACTGCTTTTGCGAAAAACCCAACATTAAGCGACTTTCAGATCGATCTTTTCTCGATTATCTTTTGGGTGTATCCCTTTGTTTTTAGTCTTTTGATTGCGCGTTTACTTTTATAAATTGCATCAGTACAAACCTAAAACTTGCCGTAAAATTATTGCTACTAAGTGCGGTCATTTTTTTATATTGTTTTTAGTCTCTGTTTGGCTATATTGGCTTTTAGCGTTTAAGAAGATAAAAAGATGATAAAATAAAAAAGGGAGCTTTCGCTCCCTTTTACATTATGTTCCTAATAATCAAAAATATAAAAAATTTCCTACCTAGCAATCAATTATACAAAGTATTTTTCTAAATCGTCGCTACCGCCGATGTGTTTACCACCGATGAATACTTGTGGCACAGTTGCACGACCAGAAACCGCACGTACACTCACGATAGTTGCATCTTGACCTAATACGATTTCTTCAAGCTTAAACCTTTATCACGTAAAAGTTGTTTTGCTTTCGCGCAATATGGGCAGCCTGGTTTAGTGAAGATGGCGATTGATTCTTGCACTTGGAAATCTGGTGCAATGTATTTCAACATTGTATCAGCATCAGATACTTTAAACGGATCGCCAGGTTCATTTGGTTCAATAAACATTTTTTCAACTACGCCATTTTTTACGAGCATAGAATAACGCCAAGAACGTTTACCAAAACCTAAATCATCTTTTCCAACTAACATGCCCATACCTTCAGTGAAAGTACCGTTACCATCTGGAATGAATTTTACGTTATGTGCTTCTTCAGCTTCTTTCCACGCATTCATCACAAACGTATCATTTACTGATACAACTAAAATATCATCTACACCATGTTGTTTGAAAACGGGTGCAAGCTCGTTATAACGTGGTAAGTGAGAAGATGAACAAGTTGGCGTGAACGCACCCGGTAATGAGAAAACAACAACTGTTTTGTTATCAAATAATTCAGATGTAGTCACATCAACCCATTGATCACCTTGACGAGTACGGAATGTAACTTGTGGGACTTTTTTTCCTTCCATATTAGACATAATGTGTCTCCTCTGTGAGTTAAATGAATTTGCCTTAAAAACTTGATAGGCATTATAGAAAGTTTTGTGATATAGTTACAATCAATTAATTCTATCCTTTTAATTGACATATTCTATAAAGTGAGAACCCTATGAATATTCGTGATTTAGAATACTTAGTTGCCCTTTCTGAATTCAAACATTTCCGTCGTGCTGCGGATTCTTGCAATGTTAGCCAACCCACTTTAAGTGGTCAAATCCGCAAACTCGAAGATGAGTTAGGCATTATTTTACTTGAACGTACTAGCCGTAAAGTGCTCTTCACACAATCGGGTATGTTACTTGTTGAGCAAGCTCGCACTGTATTACGTGAAGTAAATTACTTAAAGAAATGGCAAGCAATCAAGGTAAAGAAATGACCGGTCCATTACACATTGGACTCATCCCTACTGTTGGCCCTTATCTACTTCCTTACATTGTACCAACATTAAAAGAAACTTTCCCAGATTTAGAAATTTTTCTTTACGAAGCCCAAACTCACCAACTATTAGAACAATTAGAAACTGGCCGTTTAGATTGTGCGATTGTCGCTCGCGTACCCGAAACGGAAGCGTTTATCGAAGTACCCATTTTTGATGAAAAAATGTTACTAGCAGTTTCAGAACAGCATCCATGGGCGTCAGAAAGCAAAATTGCCATGAATACCTTAAAAGGGCAAGAAATGCTTATGCTAGATGATGGGCACTGCTTACGTAATCAAGCGTTAGATTATTGTTTTACGGCAGGAGCGAAAGAGGACTCTCACTTCCAAGCAACGAGTCTGGAAACCTTACGTAATATGGTGGCAGCCAATGCAGGTATTACCTTTATGCCAGAACTTGCGGTGTTAAATGAAGGTACACGTAAAGGGGTAAAATATATTCCTTGCCATTCGCCCGAACCGGCTCGTACTATTGCGCTTGTTTACCGTCCAGGCTCTCCGTTACGTAATCGTTATGAACGCGTTGCAAATGCGATCAGTGAGCAAGTTAAATCAATTTTAGCGAATAAAAAATAATTCATCATAGACTGAGGAAAACCAAATGGCAGGCGTTCGAGCAATTCAAAAAGAAAAAACCCGTCGAGCCTTAATTGACGCAGCGTTCAATCAGTTGAGTGCAGAAAAAAGCTTTTCTAATTTAAGTTTACGTGAAGTTGCGCGTGAAGCAGGTATTGCACCAACTTCTTTCTATCGCCATTTTAGCGATATGGATGAGCTCGGATTAGAAATGGTAGATGAAGCCGGCTTAACACTTCGCCAATTAATGCGTCAAGCGCGTAAGCGTATTGATGCAGGTGGCAGTGTCATCCGTGTTTCTGTTGAAACCTTTTTTGAATTTATCACTCACAGCACCAACGTGTTCCGTTTGCTTTTACGTGAAAGTTCGGGAACCTCTCAAGCGTTCCGTACTGCAGCAGCTCGTGAAATCAAACACTTTGTCGATGAATTAGCTGAATACATTGCGAAGAAAAATCACTACTCTCAATATGTCTCTTATGTACAAGCAGAAGGCATGGTAACCATCGTATTCACGGCGGGCTCCAATGCATTAGATATGACCAAAGCTGAACAAGATTTGTTAAAAGAACGCGTTATCTTACAGCTTCGCATGCTTGCTAAAGGTGGTGACTTCGCAGCGCATAAAGAAAAAATGATGCGAAAATAGACCGCACTTTTCGACTAAAACAAAACGCCCGCATCTCTGCGGGTGTTACTTTATCTAAAAAAGGGAATTATTTACCATCCCAAGCCTTAATCGCATCTAAACGTGCTTTCACTTTGCTGCTTGAATCGCCTTTGAAGTAATCTTTCGCTAAACCACCTTCAAAACCGCCGTAGTTCGGGTTAGGTAAAACGATGAATGTTTTACCAAATTTCGCTTTGTTTTGTGCCACGAAATCACGACGTTCTGCATTTTGTTTACCGTAGATTTCATCGCCGAAGTCATCGAGGTTATCACCCACATAAACGACGATTTCATAGCCTTGTTTTTCAATTTCTTCAAAACGTGCTGCTTTTGGTGATTTATCTTTTTTCAAGTAAAACGCTGAATCTTCAACACCATTAAAACCTAAACGTTTCATGTCATCAATCGTACCTGCTTTTTCATTGCTTTCTTTACGATTAGAAACGTAGAACATTTTACCGCCGTGGGTATTTACATAGTTATTGAATTCTACTGCGCCTGGTACAACACCTGATTGACGCGCTTCTACCCAACGAGTCCAGTCTTGCCATCAAATGGTTTGTTGTTTTGAACTTGCCAACCTGCATAAGGGCTGTTATCTAACATGGTTTCATCTAAATCCACCACAACGGCTTTTTTCTTACCTTTTTTCACTTTAGCGTGATCAAATGCTACTTTTGCCGCATTGTATGCTTGGTAAGAAAGGGCTTGGTATTCACCTGATTGTTGAATCCAGTTAAGGCCTAATACCGCTTGTTGTTGAAGCTGAGCATTCGCTTCTGCACTCTTATCTTGAGTTGCACAACCCGTTAAAATAAATGCTGACATCGCTGCAATAGCGGTAAGTTTTAATGTTGTTTTCATTGATTGTTCCTTCTGTTAAAAAGTCATAATGACAAGCAAAAGTATAACAAGCCTATTTGGGCAGTGGCTACGGCTTTATCAAACTTTATAACTAATTTGTGAGATAGATCACATTTTTCATTTTTAAGTTATCCAACAAGACTGATGAAATCATTTTCCAAAATCATCTAATTTTTAACCGCACTTTTTCATCGCATTTCGCTGTATTTCACGGTAAACTATCCAAAGTTTTCAGAAATAATAGGTAATTTATGCGTCTTTTCATTGGAATTTTAGTGGGTATTCTCGTGCTATTTCAGTACGATCTTTGGTTTGGTAAAAACGGCTATTTTGATTACAAAGATGTCGCAGCTCAAATCAAAGAGAATAAAGCTGAAAATGAAAAGCTCTCACAAAGAAATCAAATGATTTCCGCCGAAATTCAAGGATTAACAAAAGGCTTTGAATCTATTGAAGAACGTGCACGCATGAGCCATGATATGGTCAAACCAAACGAAGTGTTCTATCACATCGTCAAAGAGCATAAATAATGAGCCGCGAAATTATTGCCGTCATTCCTGCTGCAGGCGTTGGAAGCCGTATGCAGGCAAATAAACCTAAGCAATATCTGAAAATCCTAGACAAGACGATTCTGGAACATACACTCTCTGTCATTCTATCCCATCCTGCAATCAATCGCGTTATTCTTGCGGTGGGAAAAATGATCCCTATCTTTCTGAAATGACTTTATTCCCTCATCAAAACATCACCCTCGTTGAAGGTGGTGAAACACGAGCTGAGTCAGTTCTAAATGGACTAAACGCGATAAAAAATGACCACGCTTGGGTATTAGTGCATGATGCAGCTAGACCTTGTTTAACACATCAAGATTTAGATAAATTGCTCAAAATCGATGATGAACAAGGTGCTATTTTGGCCATTCCGGCAGTAGATACGATTAAACGCGCGAATAAACAACAAAATATTATTAAAACAGAAGATCGCACTGAACTCTGGCTTGCTCAGACGCCTCAATTTTTCCGTTGCGATCTATTAAGAAATGCACTTAAACAGGGGCTTTCTCAAGGCGCCAATATTACAGATGAAGCCTCTGCTATGGAACTAGCCGGATTTCAACCGCACTTAGTGGCAGGACGAAGTGATAATATTAAAGTCACGCGTCCAGAAGATTTAGCTTTAGCCGAATTTTATTTAACAAGGAAAACGCTATGATACGAATCGGACATGGGTTTGATGTTCATGCCTTTGGCGAAGATCGCCCTTTAATTATTGGAGGCATTGAAGTGCCTTACCACACTGGATTTATTGCCCATTCTGATGGTGATGTCGCCTTACATGCCTTAACGGATGCCTTATTAGGTGCAGCAGCATTAGGAGATATCGGTAAACTCTTCCCCGATACCGATATGCAATATAAAAATGCAGATAGCCGTGTTTTATTACGAGAAGCATTCCGCCAAGTACAAGAAAAAGGCTATAAAGTAGGTAATGTGGATGTGACCATTATTGCACAAGCCCCTAAAATGCGTCCGCATATCGATGCAATGCGAGCGAAAATTGCGGAAGATTTACATTGTGATATTGAGCAAGTCAATGTTAAAGCAACCACAACAGAAAAAAACTTGGCTTTACAGGTAGAAGTGAAGGTATTGCTTTGCGAGGCTGTTGCATTATTATTAAAAAGCTTAAATTTTAGGTAAAGAAAAGGTTGGTAAAATACCAACCTTTTTTTATTTAGATCAAATTCTTATTGTTTTTTTAATAAATCGCGAATTTCAGTAAGTAATTCTTCTTGTGAAGGGCCTTTCACTTCTTCTACTGGTTTTTTCACTTTATTAATACCTTTGATCATCATGAAGATTGCGAATGCAATGATGATAAAATCAAAAACGTTTTGAATAAATACACCGTAGTTTAAGGTTACTGCTGGGGTTTCACCTACTGCTTCTGCTAATGTGATTTTTTTAAATCTTTGAAATCCACACCACCAGTTAAAATACCTAATACAGGCATTGCTACGTCAGCTACAAGTGAGCTCACGATTTTTACCAAAAAGCACCACCGATGATCACACCGACTGCCATGTCTACTACGTTGCCGCGCATTGCAAATTCGCGGAATTCTTTAAGAAAGCTCATAAAATTTCCTTTTGTGTTGGTTTAAAAAATTAAAAGAGTGCGTATTATAGGTTTTCAGATTAAAAAGTAAACTGTTATTTAAATAAAAAATGCACTTGGTTGGAATAATTTTTTCAATTTCTGACACGGATTTCTTGTCATTAATATAAACAATCACATTATCGCCTTCTTCAATAACAACCTGACGACGAGTAATGATTACTTCATTTTTACGTAAAATTGCCGCAATCATTGCCCCTACAGGCAGCTTGATATCGCCAATTTGTCTTCCAACCACATTGGATGTGGTCGCATCGCCATGCACAACAAGTTCAATGGCTTCCGCGGTACCATGACGCAAAGAGGCCACACTTTTGATATCCCCTTTACGCACATGTCCTAATAAAGCTGAGATTGTTGCCTGTTGTGGTGAAACCGCAATATCAATGGTTCCACCTTGAATCAAATTGATATATGCCATGCGTTGAATAAGCACCATGGCTTTTTAGCCCCTAGGCGTTTTGCCAGTAACGCCGACATAATATTAGCTTCATCATCCGCACTTAGAGATAAAAAGACATCGACGCTCTCAATATGCTCTTCAAAAAGCAAATTTTGGTCAGAAGCATCACCATGGAAAACCAAGGTTTTAGAAAGTCTTTCAGCTAAAACTTTCGCTTTTTCTCCATCGCGCTCAATGAGTTTTACTTGATACTTATCTTCTAACTGTTTCGCCACACCTGAGGCAATATTTCCACTGCCAACAATCATGATACGTTTGTAGGTTTTCTCAAGGCGTTGCAACTCACTCATCACCGCTTTAATGTGCTCTGTCGCACAAATGAATGTGATTTCATCGCCCGCCTCAATAATGGTCGAGCCTTGCGGACGAATTAATCTATCATTACGTAAAATCGAAATAATACGGCAATCAATGTGTGGCATATGCTCTTTAAAAGCAGATAGTGCATAGCCCACTAACGGACCACCGTAATAGGCTTTTACAACCACAATGCTAATTCGATTATTGGCAAAATGCGCCACTTGTAAGGCACCTGGATAAGCAATTAAACGTGTAATCTCATCCGTAACTAAATTTTCTGGTGAAATCAGATGATCGATGGGGACGTTTTCATCATTAAATAATTTATCTTTCTCACGCAAATATTCCGCATTACGAATACGTGCAATACGTGTTGGGGTATTGAAAAGGGTATATCCCAACTGGCAAGCAATCATATTGATTTCATCTGATGCCGTTACTGCAACCATCAAATCTGCATCAGCGGCTCCTGCATCACGCAAAACCTTGGGTGAAGAAGGGGAACCTTTAACCACGCGTAAATCATGCTTATCTTGCAAATTCTGCAAATGTTGAGATTCATTATCGACTAGCGTGATATCGTTATCTTCACTCACTAAATTTGCCGCAAGCGTTGTGCCTACTTGCCCTGCACCTAAGATGATTATTTTCATTCTGTTCTCTCCACAACCAAAGGTCGGATACCAATTTCAGCTGAATTTAGACCGCACTTTAATGCCTCAATACGGCGACAAATGTTCGATGTGACTTGTTCAGCTTTTGCCATTTTTTCTGCGGTAATCGCTGGATCTTGTTTACCAAATAATAGGCCGTCGAGTAAACGTTCCGCATGCATACCTTCACGACAAAAATGCAACACGCCTACATCTTCAAATAATGTCGCTACTTTTGCCGTTTTAGTGGTTGCAATGCCTAAAGCGCCATCTTCACCGCCGAGCTCTCTGAATAATTGATGTGTTGGAAATCCGCCACACGCTAAGAAAAAAGCTTTATTGAAAATGATATTTCCCCCGCAGGTCATGCGCATATATTGCCATGCCAGATCAAAATTAGGGTGTTCTGCATAGCGTTGAGCTAAATTTATCGGCTTTAATGCTAATCTCACGACTGAAGTATCTGGCTGAAAATGAAAGGTTGCTGCAGCCACTTCCAATGCACCAGGTTCGTATGCATCATCAGCATCTAAAAACGCAACAAAATCGACCGCACTTTTAGCAGAGAGCATCGCGCCCCAATTTCGAGCCATCGCAACACCGCTATTTTTGGCATTTGCTCGACGGAGATTCTGTCTGGATATTGTTCTGCAAGCTGTAAGGCTAATGCAAATGTATTATCTGTCGATGCATCATCAATCAGCCAAAGGTGACCAAGATTATTTTGCTGCAACACAGACTCCACTGCACGAACAAGCGTTTGTTCAGTGTTATAGCAAGGAATGACGACATCAATTAAAGGCAAATTCATTTAAGCTGACCGTTTTCTCAATTTTGCATAATAGAACCCATCCCCGCCATTCTCTTGTGGTAAGAATTGGATTCCTATCGTATTTTCCGTTTGTTCAAACGGCAATGGCATCAATTCTACATTGGATGTTTCAGCTAAAAAACGCTGTATTTGCTGACTATTCTCATCGGGAAGCACCGAGCAAGTCGCGTAAAGCAAAAATGCCATTAGGTTTTCAATTTTGCCCAAAGTGCTTTTTAGAATTTGCCCTTGCAAGGCAACCAATTGAGCAATATCCGTTTCTTGACGTAACCATTTAATATCTGGATGACGACGAATTACGCCCGTTGCTGAGCAAGGTGCATCTAATAAAATACGATCAAAGGATGCACCACTTAAACCTATTTCTGAGAGCCACTTTTCTGGCTCGGTCGCATCACCACAAACGACAACCGCCTGTTGATTCAAACGGGTAAGATTTTCTTCGACGCGTTTTAAGCGATGAGCCTCGACATCAAGCGCAATCACTTTCGCTTGTGGCGCTATTTCTAAAATATGCGTTGTTTTCCCACCTGGAGCCGCGCAAGCATCTAAAATTAATTCATCATTTTGTGGCTCAAGCAATAAAGCGGACCATTGGGCATTGAGATCCTGGACTGTTACTGCGCCTTGCTCAAAATTTGGTAATTTCGAGACAGAAAGCGGTTGAGCTAAACGTAAAGCATGTGGATTATCACATTCCAATGAGACTATCTCTTGCTCTTCCAATAAAGTGCGGTAAGTTTTCGTGTTATTTTGCTGTTGATTGACCCGTAACCACATTGGTGGCTTTTGGTTATTTGCTTCAATAATTTCACGCCAATTCGGATAAGCTTTTTTTGAGTTTATTCACAAACCATTCAGGATGAAGCGTTTGCCAATTTTTATCTACTAAGGAAAGAATATCTTCTTTTTCCCGTAAGAAGCGACGCAATACACCGTTAACCAAACCACGGAAACTATCTGATTTCAATGATTTTGTGGCATTAACTACTTCATCCACCGCCGCATGAGCGGGCACGCGCATATAAAGTAATTGGTACAATCCCACCAATAGCAAGCAGTGCACGATGCGGGTTTTCCCCTTCAATGGCTTATCTAATAATTTTTTTATAATATTTTCTAAACGAGGCAATAGGCGACAAATACCAAAGGTGATTTCCTGTAATAAAGGTAAATCCTGTGGTTTTACTTGCGATTGCACTTCTGGAAGTAACGTTGATAAGGACTTACCTTGATCTAAAACCTGTAAAATAACTTGAGCAGCAATAGCGCGTACCGAAAGTGCGGTCGATTTTCCCGTTTTTTTGCGTTGAGATACCATTAGTTTAGAACCTTACCGACCTGGAACCAATCTGCTCGACCATTGAGGAAGTCTTGCACAGACATAGGTTTCTTGCCTGCGGGCTGAAGTTGCAATAAATTTAAAACGCCTTCTTTCGTGGCAATTTGGATACCTTTTTTATCGACACTTAAAATCGTCCCAGCTGGTTTATCCACATGTGGCAACACGGTAGCAGCATAAACTTTTAAGGTTTGTTCATTACCTTGTTCATCAGTTAATTGTAGGAAACTAATCGGCCAAGGATTAAACGCGCGAATATTACGTTCAAGCTGGGCTGCCGATAGCGACCAATCTAATTTAGCCTCTTCTTTGGAAAGTTTCTCTGCATAGTTACTTTGGCTATCATCTTGTTTTTCCGCAATGAATTTCCCTTCTTCCAAATGATCCAAAACATCAATCAATACAGATGGCGCAATTTCAGCTAATTTATAGTAAAGCGAGGCGGAGGTTTCTTGATCATCAATATCGCAATACACTTTGTGCAACATATCGCCAGTATCCAAACCCATATCCATTTGCATAATCGTCACACCTGTTTGTTGATCCCCTGCCCAAATAGATCGCTGAATAGGTGCAGCACCACGCCAACGAGGTAAGAGAGAACCATGCACATTTAAACAACCTAAACGAGGCATATCCAACACCGCTTGAGGTAAAATCAAACCATAAGCGACAACAACCATTACATCAGCATTTAATGCTTTAAGTTCTGCTTGTGCTTCTTCTTTACGCAAGGATTTTGGTTGATAAACAGGAATTTGATGCTGTTCTGCTAATTGCTTTACAGGACTCGCCTGCAATTTTTTACCGCGGCCAGCCGGTTTATCTGGCTGCGTATAAACAGCAATAATATTGTGATGTGAATTTAAGAGTGCAGTAAGATGCTGTGCTGCGAAGTCCGGCGTACCAGCAAAGATGATATTCAATGGTTTCATAATGTTCTACGTTATGGTATTGATAGGAAAAGTGCGGTCATTTTATACCGCACTTTTGATTATTGTTTTGCAATTTGTTTTTTATATTTCACTAATTTTTCTTTGATACGTTGACGTTTCAACGGTGAAAGATAATCCACAAATAAAATGCCGTTCAAATGATCGATCTCATGTTGAATACAGATTGCTAATAAACCATCTGCATCAAGCGTAAATTCTTTTCCATGACGATCTAACGCTTTTACCGTGACTTTTTCTTTACGAGGCACTAAAGCACGGAATCCAGGGATAGATAAACAACCTTCTTCAATACCTGTTTCACCTTCAGAAGCCAAAATTTCTGGATTGATCAACACTAATTGATTTTGTTTGTCACCTTCAATATCAATCGTAATAATACGCTGCAAGATATCTACCTGTGGAGCGGCAAGACCAATGCCTTCTTCTTGGTACATCGTATCAAACATATCATCTACAATTTTGCGAATGTCATCATTGACTTCAGCAACTGGCTCACAAACAATCTTTAGGTGATCATCTGGATAAATTAATACATTAAGTGCGGTCATATTTTCTCTTGTTTTATTAAAATTACGGTAGTGATTGTATCATAGAATCAACGCTTTGCTAAAATATTGAAAAATCCATAAACAAAAAACCCCAAGCCATTCAGCTCGGGGTTCTACATTCACTACCTGGCGGTGTCCTACTCTCACATGGGGAAGCCCCACACTACCATCGGCGCATCGGCGTTTCACTTCTGAGTTCGGTATGGGGTCAGGTGGGACCACCGCTCTATCGCCGCCAGGATTATTCCTTTAATAACTTCTTCTCTCTCTTTCTGCTCTCACTATCTCTAGTGTCTCACAACCAAACAAGCTGATTCACCTTCAAAACTTTCTCTTTCTTCTCTGAGTTTCGTCTCGTCTTCTCAACACCCAAAACCCTTGAGCGTTGTATAGTTAAGCCTCTCGGGCAATTAGTATCTGTTAGCTCAACGGCTCGCACCGCTTACACACCAGACCTATCTACGTCTTAGTCTTAAACAACCCTTACAGATTTATAATCTGGGAGAACTCATCTCTTGGCAAGTTTCGTGCTTAGATGCTTTCAGCACTTATCTCTTCCGCACTTAGCTACCCGGCAATGCGTCTGGCGACACAACCGGAACACCAGTGGTGCGTCCACTCCGGTCCTCTCGTACTAGGAGCAGCCCCAATCAATTCTCCAACGCCCACGGCAGATAGGGACCGAACTGTCTCACGACGTTCTAAACCCAGCTCGCGTACCACTTTAAATGGCGAACAGCCATACCCTTGGGACCTACTTCAGCCCCAGGATGTGATGAGCCGACATCGAGGTGCCAAACACCGCCGTCGATATGAACTCTTGGGCGGTATCAGCCTGTTATCCCCGGAGTACCTTTTATCCGTTGAGCGATGGCCCTTCCATTCAGAACCACCGGATCACTATGACCTACTTTCGTACCTGCTCGACTTGTCTGTCTCGCAGTTAAGCTTGCTTATACCATTGCACTAACCTGACGATGTCCGACCGTCATTAGCAAACCTTCGTGCTCCTCCGTTACTCTTTGGGAGGAGACCGCCCCAGTCAAACTACCCACCAGACACTGTCCGAGACCACGTTTCGTAATCTTCGTTAGAACATCAAACGTTAAAGGGTGGTATTTCAAGGACGACTCCAACAATACTGGCGTATCATCTTCATAGTCTCCCACCTATCCTACACATCAAAATTCAATGTTCAGTGTCAAGCTATAGTAAAGGTTCACGGGGTCTTTCCGTCTCAGCCGCGGGTACACCGCATCTTCACGGCGATTTCAATTTCACTGAGTCTCGGGTGGAGACAGCCTGGCCATCATTATGCCATTCGTGCAGGTCGGAACTTACCCGACAAGGAATTTCGCTACCTTTAGGACCGTTATAGTTACGGCCGCCGTTTACTGGGGCTTCGATCAGGAGCTTCTCTTTCGATTACACCATCAATTAACCTTCCAGCACCGGGCAGGCATCACACCCTATACGTCCACTTTCGTGTTTGCAGAGTGCTGTGTTTTTTTAATAAACAGTTGCAGCCAGCTGGTATCTTCGACCGGTTCAACCTTCGCCCGCTAGGGACTACAATCTACGCCGGCGCACCTTCTCCCGAAGTTACGGTGCTATTTTTGCCTAGTTCCTTCACCCGAGTTCTCTCAAGCGCCTGAGTATTCTCTACCTGACCACCTGTGTCGGTTTTTCAGTACGGTTTAGATAAACCTGAAGCTTAGTGGCTTTTTCCTGGAAGTGTGGTATCGGTTACTTCAGCTCCGTAGAGCCTCGTCATCATCTCTCGGTGTTAAAGAAGTCCGGATTTGCCTAAACTTCACACCTACCAACTTAAACGCACATATCCAACAGTGCGATAACCTCAACCTGCTCCGTCCCCACATCGCAGTTTATCCAAGTACGGGAATATTAACCCGTTTCCCATCGACTACGCTTTTCAGCCTCGCCTTAGGGGCCGACTCACCCCTGCCCCGATTAACGTTGGACAGGAACCCTTGGTCTTCCGGCGAACGGGTTTTTTTCACCCGTTTTATCGTTACTTATGTCAGCATTCGCACTTCTGATACGTCCAACAGCCCCTCTCGAGCCACCTTCATCCGCTTACAGAACGCTCCCCTACCCAACAGTATTGCTACTGATGCCGCAGCTTCGGTGCTATATTTGAGCCCCTGTTACATCTTCCGCGCAGGCCGACTCGACTAGTGAGCTATTACGCTTTCTTTAAATGATGGCTGCTTCTAAGCCAACATCCTAGCTGTCTAAGCCTTCCCACTTCGTTTCCCACTTAATATAGACTTTGGGACCTTAGCTGGCGGTCTGGGTTGTTTCCCTCTCCACGACGGACGTTAGCACCCGCCGTGTGTCTCCTGAGTATCACTCTTCGGTATTCGTAGTTTGCATCGGGTTGGTAATCCGGGATGGACCCCTAGCCGAAACAGTGCTCTACCCCCGAAGGTGTCCGCTCAAGGCTCTACCTAAATAGATTTCGGGGAGAACCAGCTATCTCCCGGTTTGATTGGCCTTTCACCCCCAGCCACAAGTCATCCGCTAATTTTTCAACATTAGTCGGTTCGGTCCTCCAGTTAGTGTTACCCAACCTTCAACCTGCCCATGGCTAGATCACCGGGTTTCGGGTCTATACCTTGCAACTAGACGCCCAGTTAAGACTCGGTTTCCCTTCGGCTCCCCTATTCGGTTAACCTCGCTACAAAATATAAGTCGCTGACCCATTATACAAAAGGTACGCAGTCACCCAAAAAGGGCTCCCACTGCTTGTACGTACAAGGTTTCAGGTTCTATTTCACTCCCCTCACCGGGGTTCTTTTCGCCTTTCCTTCACAGTACTGGTTCACTATCGGTCAATCAGGAGTATTTAGCCTTGGAGGATGGTCCCCCCTTCTTCAAACAGGATATCACGTGTCCCGCCCTACTTGTCGTTAGCTTAGTACCATGACCTGGACTTCGAGTACGGGGCTATCACCCTGTATCGCCAAGCTTCCCAGCTTGTTCCTCTGTCTCTGTCATTATCACTAACAGGCTCCTTCGCGTTCGCTCGCCGCTACTAACGAAATCTCGGTTGATTTCTTTTCCTCGGGGTACTTAGATGTTTCAGTTCTCCCTGGTTTGCCCTCACTTACCCTATGGATTCAGTAAGTGATAGTAGATTCTTCATCTACTGGGTTTCCCCATTCGGACATCTTGGATTAAACGCCTCTTATCGACTCATCCAAGCTTTTCGCAGATTAGCACGTCCTTCCTCGCCTCTGATTGCCAAGGCATCCACCTTGTACGCTTAGTCACTTAACTATACAACCTCAAAAATTCTTGATGTTGTGTTTTCAACTAAACACTTGATTGCTTTTTGTTCAATCAAGATTTTTCTTCTTACTCAGACTTTTTTTCTTATCCCTAAAAAGGACTTGAAAGTCTCTTCAGTTTTTTTCAGCTTGTTTCCTGGTTGTTAAAGAACAGAAATAACATTTTTCAGTTATCATCGTTAAATAAACTCATTAAAAGCACTTTTAAGCATTAAATCAGTCAATTTACTTAACGATGATAAGTGGTGGAGATAAGCGGGATCGAACCGCTGACCTCCTGCGTGCAAGGCAGGCGCTCTCCCAGCTGAGCTATATCCCCATGTCATCGTTTATTTATCACCTTATTCACCTTCATCACTCACTCAGTTTGAGTGGTGGGTCTGAGTGGACTTGAACCACCGACCTCACCCTTATCAGGGGTGCGCTCTAACCACCTGAGCTACAGACCCAAGGGAATAACGGCTTTCTGCTCAATATTGTTTACAATATATCAATCAATCTGTGTGGACACTTATTGTCTCTCGTTTTTGGTAAGGAGGTGATCCAACCGCAGGTTCCCCTACGGTTACCTTGTTACGACTTCACCCCAGTCATGAATCATACCGTGGTAAACGCCCCCCCGAAGGTTAAGCTATCTACTTCTGGTACAACCCACTCCCATGGTGTGACGGGCGGTGTGTACAAGGCCCGGGAACGTATTCACCGCAACATTCTGATTTGCGATTACTAGCGATTCCGACTTCATGGAGTCGAGTTGCAGACTCAATCCGGACTTAGACGTACTTTTGTGAGATCTCGCTCCAGCTCGCACTCTCGCTTCCCTCTGTATACGCCATTGTAGCACGTGTGTAGCCCTACTCGTAAGGGCCATGATGACTTGACGTCATCCCCACCTTCCTCCGGTTTATCACCGGCAGTCTCCTTTGAGTTCCCGACCCTAATCGCTGGCAACAAAGGATAAGGGTTGCGCTCGTTGCGGGACTTAACCCAACATTTCACAACACGAGCTGACGACAGCCATGCAGCACCTGTCTCAGAGTTCCCGAAGGCACCAATCCATCTCTGGAATGTTCTCTGGATGTCAAGAGTAGGTAAGGTTCTTCGCGTTGCATCGAATTAAACCACATGCTCCACCGCTTGTGCGGGCCCCCGTCAATTCATTTGAGTTTTTAACCTTGCGGCCGTACTCCCCAGGCGGTCGATTTATCACGTTAGCTACGGGCGCCAAACTTAAAGCTCAACCCCCAAATCGACATCGTTTACAGCGTGGACTACCAGGGTATCTAATCCTGTTTGCTCCCCACGCTTTCGCACATGAGCGTCAGTACATTCCCAAGGGGCTGCCTTCGCCTTCGGTATTCCTCCACATCTCTACGCATTTCACCGCTACACGTGGAATTCTACCCCTCCCTAAAGTACTCTAGCGACCCAGTATGAAATGCAATTCCCCAGGTTAAGCCCGGGGCTTTCACACCTCACTTAAGTCACCGCCTGCGTGCCCTTTACGCCCAGTTATTCCGATTAACGCTCGCACCCTCCGTATTACCGCGGCTGCTGGCACGGAGTTAGCCGGTGCTTCTTCTGTAGTTAACGTCAATCACTTAGTTTATTAAACTAAATGCCTTCCTCGCTACCGAAAGAACTTTACAACCCGAAGGCCTTCTTCATTCACGCGGCATGGCTGCGTCAGGGTTGCCCCCATTGCGCAATATTCCCCACTGCTGCCTCCCTGTAGGAGTCTGGGCCGTGTCTCAGTCCCAGTGTGGCTGGTCATCCTCTCAGACCAGCTAGAGATCGTCGGCTTGGTGAGCCTTTACCTCACCAACTACCTAATCCCACTTGGGCTCATCCTATGGCATGTGGCCCGAAGGTCCCACACTTTCATCTCTCGATTCTACGCGGTATTAGCTACAGTTTCCCGTAGTTATCCCCCTCCATAAGCTAGATTCCCAAGCATTACTCACCCGTCCGCCACTCGTCATCAAAGAAGCAAGCTCCTTTTATGTTACCGTTCGACTTGCATGTGTTAAGCCTGCCGCCAGCGTTCAATCTGAGCCATGATCAAACTCTTCAATTCAAGTTCAATCGCTCAATACTGCTGACATAAAATGTCACTACTTAAAAAAGTATTATGAATTTCTAGTTAGCACCTATTAAGACTTCAAAATTAAAAAATATTTTTAAAACAAGTCAATCAACAAGTGCCCACACAGATTGTCTGATATATTGTTAAAGAGCAAAAAAGAACGACGCACCGGTTTTTCTTAAGAGTCACAACAGCGCGTCGTTGTGTGGGGCGTATTATAGGCAATTCAGATGCCTTTGCAAGATCTTTTTGTAAAAAAATGTAAATTTTTTATTGGTTGAAGATCTTTTTAATCAAATCGTCTAAAAAAACACAATTTTTTTATGGTGTTTTTATTCTACGAATTCAGGCTTTCTGCAAATGTCTTTACTTTTCCCCAATCGGTATATTCAATTTCTTTGGTCGTATCCGTTTCACCACCTGTAATTTTCATAATCAATTGGATCATGACACGATCAATCCATTTATAGCGCGGATATAACAATGCCCCTGCAAACACGCCAACTTTTTCCGGCGTCCATTTTATACGTTGAAGGAACTTACGCACATAGACATTTCCCTCTGGCGTATCTTTTCCTTCTTTTCTCGCTGTCAAATTTACGCCAAAAAAGACCGCTCTTTTTGCATTCAGTAATTCATGATGGCGTTCCACAAAATGGTATAACTGTTTATTAAAATGACCATAGCGAATGGATGCCCCAATAATAACCCGATCAAAAAATGGAAGATCTGGTTCCTCCGTTAACGGTGAAACCACTACTTCTCCTTCAAGATACTGAGCCATAAATTCAGCAATCTTTTTTGTTTGCCCATCGTGGCTTGAATATAAAATTAATGTTTTCATTATTCCTTCCAAAATGCCGGTGTGAAAAGCGCCAATAGTGTAAAAATTTCTAAACGACCGCATACCATTGCAATAGTTAGTATCCATTTAGCACTATCTGGCATCGCTGTCATATTACTGCTTACTGAACCTAAGCCTGGTCCAAGGTTATTAATACTTGCCAACACTGCATTAAAGGCATCAAAAGGTGCAACACCACAGGCAATCACACTTAATAAACAAATAGTGAATACTAATAGATATGCAGAGAAAAAGGCCCAAATACTCCCAATCACACGTTCATCAAGGACATTTTGCCCCCATTTAATTGGATACACTAAATTTGGGTGAACAAATCGTTTTAGCTCTCTCGCACCTTGAAGATATAGCACTAAAATCCGCGCAACACGCAAACCGCCACCAACTGAGCCAGCACAGCCCCCAATAAAAGACGCAATAATTAATAACATTGGCACAAAAGAAGGCCATTCAGCGAAATTTGATGTGGTGTAACCTGTTGTTGTTGAGATCGATACCGCTTGGAATACGACTTGCTCAAAATCTTGCCATGAGGAATCAAAATATTGATGGCTTATCATCACTAATGTACAAACCACGATAAGTAAAATTTGAATACTCATAAAGAATCGGAATTCTGGATCTTTTGTATAAATCTTCAAAATATTTTCTCGTCCTAAAGTCGAAAATGCTCTGAAGTGCAATGCGAAGTTACAAGCTGAAATCCACAAGAAAATAATCGTGATAAAATTAATCGCCGAACTATTAAAGTAGCCGATACTGGCATCATGAGTAGAAAAACCACCAATGGATACCGTCGAGAAACTATGTGTAATCGCATCGAACGGTGTCATGCCTGCTAACCAATAAGCCAAAGCACAAGACATGGTTAAAAAGAAATAAACAAACCACAACGCCTTTGCCGTTTCAGCTATCCGTGGCTGAATTTTCTGATCTTTCATTGGGCCTGACATTTCCGCACGGTATAACTGCATTCCGCCAATACCTAATAAAGGAATAATTGCAATCGCGAGTACGATGATCCCCATCCCGCCTAACCATTGTAGGAATTGACGATAAAACAGAATGGCTTTCGGTAAATTATCTAATCCTGTCATGACGGTGGCACCCGTGGTTGTTAACCCGGAAAACGCCTCAAATACGGCGGAAGCCACTGTTAAATGAGGTGAATCAAATAATAGCAATGGCAAGGTTGCTAGACCGCCCAGAACGAACCAAAATGCCACCACAATTAAGAAACCATCTCGAGATCGCAGTTCTTGTTTATGGTGATGACAAGGCCACCAAAGCAACATGCCCACGGTTAAGCTTAATGCAAAAGCTTGCATAAACGCTTTACCGCCGCCATCGCCATAAATAAGCGCCACGAAGGCTGGAATCAGCATCGTGCCGGAAAAACACATGATCAAAATGCCGATAATCCGAATAATGGATAAAATATGCACAATATCTCGCTTAATTCATTTCTTCTAATTTCAACGTTCCTGCAGAACGCTCAATTAATGCTTGTTCAAAAGGTTTAATTTGATCTTCACTAATGCCTAACTGCAATGTAATCTGCACTTGAAAATCTTGCTGATAAATTTCAATTTGATGCTGTTCACATAAAATTTGGATCCAATTTAATTGTGCATAATCACAATGAACTTGAAATAACTGACGTTCTACTTTTCGTTCAGTTTCTAATAATTTTAAAGCTTGCTGAACACCATTTCCATAAGCACGAACTAAACCGCCAGTGCCTAATAAAATGCCACCATAATAACGAACAACTACGGCACTAATCTCACCGATTTGGCTACCTTGCAAAGCGGATAGCATCGGTTTCCCTGCAGTACCTGCTGGCTCACCGTCATCGGAAAAGCCTAATTGTTGAGAATCCGTTGGCTTGCCGGCCACTGCCGCCCAACAATGATGGCGGGCATTAGGGTGCTGCGCTTTAATTTCTGCCCAAAAAGCTTTGGCTTGTTCAAGTCCTTCCGTATGTTGCAAATACGTGATAAATCGACTTTTCTTAATTTCTTCTTCAAAAACGACCGCACTTTTGGGGATAAGGTATTCAGCCATGGAATATTATTCAAGTAAATTTGTTGCGTAGTTTATCATTGATAGCGGATTTATCGAAATTTCCCCATAATTATTGTATGATGTAGCTCAATTTCAATAAAACTAATGAATAACAATGACTGAAATTACTGTCAATAAAACCCTTGATACCGTTGGTTTACGTTGTCCAGAACCTGTAATGCTCGTGAGAAAAAACATTCGCCACATGAATGAAGGTGAAGTATTGCTTATTTTAGCGGACGATCCTGCCACGACTCGCGATATTCCTAGCTTCTGCCAATTTATGGAACATACGCTTTTAGCGAGTGAAACCCAAGACACCCCTTTTAAATACTGGGTGAAAAAAGGCCAATAAAAATGCGGCCATTATTGACCGCACGTTGATTACCCTTTTACTGGTGCTGTGTATCCTAAATCATAATACTTCTGTTTTACAAAATCTGAAGTTAATAAATTTTCACGTTGTAGCCAAGCCCATGGAATTACTAAATCTTGCTCGCCCTCGGCATACGAAGCAATTTCATACTCGTGATAAATGAAATGGATACCATCGTGTGCAAGATAGAAATTCTCAGAAACATCAAAATCTGTTTTTTTCGTAAACGCATCCTCATCTTTAGTAGAGCCAAAATTCGTATAAAAACTCCACAATAATTCTTTAACCTCAGGGAGCTTTTTCTGATCAATAATATCAGAAAGCGTCAGTACTTTATGTGTAGTCATATCTACAGTTAAATATTCGTTCCCCTCAAGACCATGTGCCCCCCCAGTATAGCTATAATACCCCATAGCAAAAGTCGCTAATTTTTCTTTTTGACCAACAAATGTCATCCAAGAATTACGAGAGAAACCTAGCTCAGGTTCTTTTTCTAAGGATGCTTTTACATCATTAAAATTTATTTGGTATTCACTTACCACCTGGTCTCGCGTTTTAGATGCATTTTCTCCGAATTCCTTTTTAACCAATTCTGACCATAACAGCTCATCTAACCAATCTATATTCGTTTTTAATCCTAAGAGACTAATATCGATTTCTACCTCATCACGCTCAAACCAACGTTCTTGCGATGGGGTATATTTAATTTTTTCTACTTTTTCAAAAATAACGTCTTTTTCCGCAAAAATAGCAGGAATAACCTTTTCTGCCTTTTTCTCTTTTTCAGCTTTTAATTGCGTATTTTCTGCCGTCAATTGCGCAATTGTCTGTGTTTGTTGCTCAATCATTGCTTTCGCTTCTTTATCTTCGCAACCTGTTACAGTAAAAAGTACAGTTAAAATTAAGGCTGAAATGAATGTCTTTTTCATATGTTATCCTATAAATCAAATGTATCTTTATCACGTAGAATGTGATCATTGCCTTTGCGGCGTAAAAAACCGGTACGGTCAAAATATTCCATTAATTGCACTGTCAGTTTTTCGACCAAAATTAAGCTTATCACGTAATTCATTTACGGCAACTTTACCTTCTTCGCCTGCCATTTCCTTAATTAACCGAGCATAAGCATAAATGCTTTCAGTTAGGAAAAAACGATCTTTTACGATTGGCGTAAGATAGCCCAATTTACCCGCTTTATACATAAAATTACGCATCACACTTTCATCTTGCGCCAAGGCTGTTGCCATATCACGCACCCAAATGGCTTGACCATGCGCTTTCTCAAATTCAGCTAACACCGCTTGCCATAAGCTTTGTTCTTCGGCTGAAAATTGGATTTTGTGAGAAGGCAAATGTAACCAACCACGAGTCTGCTGCAATTGGCCTTCATCAAGCATTTCTTCAATAAAATGATAAATCAGAATTTTCCGGTTGGTTTAGTGTCGCAATACGGTATAAGCGGGCCTTACTCAAACCTAGCTGATCATTATGTTGCTCATGATAGGTAGCAAGTGCGGTCAAAATTTGCTGCGTTTTTTCACGTTGATAATCGCGATTAAAACACCAATTTTGGAAACGGATATCGCCGTTCTCGGCCAATGCTTCAGCCAATTGATTTTCGGTTAGTTGCTCACTCCACATTAAAGCTTGAGCTGAAATCGCCTCTTTTTGTAAGGTCAATCCGATGCGTTGTGTGGCGGTTTGAACCTGATTAAGTTTAGCTAAGAACGCTAAGCGAGCCTCTGTGCGCTTATAACGTTTTGGTGAATGAATTTCGAGTACCTTGGCACCACCAATTAACGCTTTCGCATCACCACTACGTAAAATTAATTTATCCCCAAAAGCTAAAAATAATGGCTGTTCTAAAATAACTTCTGCCAAAGTGCGGTCATTTTTCATTGCATTTTTGCTTTCAAGCAAGGTAAGCTTACCTGTCGTACGGCTTGCCGCATGATAAATATGTACAGGCTGACTGTCTTTCAAATTTACTTCAGGTGTAATTTCAATGGTAATACGATCGGTTGGCTCAAGCGGTTCTGAGGCTAACAACCAATCACCACGCTGCATTGGAATACGATCTAAATCAACGTTTAAATTGAGCGCTAAGCGTTGACCAGCCAAGCCTTTTTCGCTCGGTTTATTCTGAGCATGAATATTTTTTACGCGAACCTTTTGTCCCGTAGAAAGGAAGAGTTCATCATCAATGGCCACCGTTCCCGCAAATGCAGTCCCTGTTACCACTGTCCCCGCCCCTTTCACGCTAAAGACTCGGTCGATGGCGTAACGGAATGGTTTATCTATTTCAGCTAATTCAGGTAAATTGGCTAAATAATCGCGTAACGAATCAATTCCTAAGCCTGTTTGTGCCGATGTAATAAAATAATGAGATTCAGCTAAGAATGGATAAGCCGTCTGAATTTGTGTTTTTAATGCCTCAATTTGCTCATCTGTTGCTCGATCAGCCTTGGTAATCACCACCATGATTTCAGTAAATTGAAGCTGACGTAAAATCGCTAAGTGTTCTTTCGTTTGTGCGGCAATCCCTTCATCGGCAGCAACTATAAGCATGGCATAATGCACGCCACCAAGCCCTGCCAACATATTAGCGAGAAACTTTTCATGGCCAGGCACATCAATAAACCCGAGCACTTTCTCTTTTAAAGGCAAATAGGCATAACCCAAATCAATGGTCATGCCACGTTTTTTTTCTTCCGGCAAATGGGCGGTATTTGTGCCTGTTAGTGCCTTCAAGAGGGCTGTTTTACCATGATCGACATGCCCTGATGTTACTATGATCATAATTTTTCCACCGTATCTAATAATGCCTTAAAGTCAGCCACACTACGTAAATCTAACCAAATTTTTCCTTTTTCAACACGACCGATTATTGGCTGTTCTAACGCTTTGAATACTGTTAAAAGTGCGGTCAATTTTGCTTCTGTTTTTTCAGCAATCGTCACTGCAAAAGAAGGGATTGTCGCCATTGGTTGGGAACCACTCCCAATTTGAGCAAAACTTTCTTCAATCTCTACATGATAATCTTTTTAAACGATTTGCTAAACAAGCTTTAAGTTGTTCCGCTTTTTCTTTTAATACATCCATTGATTGGGTGAGCAAATGTAAAGTTGGCAATGTCTCAGTGAGTTTTTCCGGTTGGAGATAAAGGCGTAATGTTGCCTCAAGCCCGGCTAAAATCACTTTGTCGCAACGCAATACGCGCTTTAATGGGTGGGCTTGTAACTGAGCAATCCACTCTTTTTTACCGACTATAATGCCGGCTTGTGTTCCACCCAATAATTTATCGCCTGAGAATGACACCAAGTTTACGCCCTGTGCGACTTTTTCTTGCACCGTTGGCTCATTTGGTAAATCATATTGGCTTAGATCAATCAATGCCCCACTGCCCAGATCTGTAATCACTGGAATATCAAATTCTCGTCCTAGCTCAACCAGATCTTGTTCTGAAACCGAAGCAGTAAATCCACTAATATGATAGTTACTGCAATGTACTTTCATTAAGAAAGCGGTATTTTCGTTGATTGCTTGACGATAATCTTTCAAATGTGTGCGGTTGGTTGTTCCCACTTCAACAAGTTTACAGCCTGCTTGAGTCATAATGTCTGGGATACGAAATGCTCCGCCGATTTCAATTAACTCACCACGAGAAATAATGACTTCTTTATCTTTTGCAAAAGTAGCTAACATCAAGAGTACGGCTGCCGCATTATTATTCACAATACATGCAGCCTCTGCACCAGTGAGTTGTGTAAGTAGTTCACTAATATAATTATCTCGATGACTACGTTTGCCTTCTTCCAAATCATATTCCAGCGCAACGTTACCTTTCATCGCATGAAGTGCCGCTTGTTGTGCACTTTCAGCCCATAATGCTCGCCCTAAATTTGTATGTAATACCGTGCCCGTTAAGTTATGAACTGATTTAATCTGCACATGATTTGTTGAGTTAATCGCTCTTGTAAATAATGCAATGTACTCGGATGATCGGCAAAAAAGTGCGGTAAGTTTTGGTGTTGTTTGATAAACTCGCGTCCTTCAGACAATAATTGGCGCAATTCACGTACAACGGCTGAATGACCAAATTCAGTTAAAAGCATTTCACCTTCTGGTGTTTTTAAAAATTTATCTACCGAAGGAAGTTGTTGAAAAAGTGCGGTCATTTTTAATTCCTATTTCAAAATGGCGTTGAATTGCGAACTAATTTACGCTAAAGTAACCGCAATTTCAATAACGGAAGGTCGTCATCTCCGGTGAGGTGGCAGGACTTCAAATCCTGTTGGGGACGCCAGCGTTCCCGGGTGGGTTCAACTCCCATGACCTTCCGCCACTTTTTTCCTCCAACAACTATTTCTCTCTTCCTAACATTTACATTTTTAATTTGAATTTTCATTATAATTTTGCGGAATTTTAGGCAAACAAAAAGGCGTATCTTTCGATACGCCTCCTTAATCTAACCTGTTACAGTTAATACATCAATTATTTGATGATTTTCGCAACAACGCCAGCACCTACTGTACGGCCACCTTCACGGATTGCGAAACGTAAACCTTGGTCCATCGCGATTGGGTGGATTAAGCTTACTGTCATTTTGATGTTATCACCAGGCATTACCATTTCCACGCCTTCTGGTAATTCGATTGTACCAGTTACGTCAGTTGTACGGAAATAGAACTGTGGACGGTAACCTTTGAAGAATGGAGTGTGACGACCACCTTCATCTTTTGATAATACGTAAACTTCTGATTCGAAATCAGTGTGTGGAGTGATTGAACCTGGTTTCGCTAATACTTGACCACGTTCGATTTCTTCACGTTTGGTACCACGTAATAATGCACCGATGTTTTCACCTGCACGACCTTCGTCAAGTAATTTACGGAACATTTCAACACCAGTTACAGTGGTTTTCGCTGTTGGTCTGATACCAACGATTTCAACTTCATCACCAGTACGGATGATACCACGCTCAACACGACCTGTTACTACTGTACCACGACCTGAAATTGAGAACACGTCTTCGATTGGAAGAAGGAATGGTTGGTCAATTGCACGCTCTGGTTCAGGAATGTAAGTATCTAAGTGGTTTGCTAACTCAAGGATTTTTTCTTCCCATTCTGCAACGCCGTTTAATGCTTGTAATGCAGAACCACGTACGATTGGTGTATCATCACCTGGGAAATCATATTGAGAAAGAAGTTCACGAACTTCCATTTCTACTAATTCTAATAACTCTTCGTCATCTACCATGTCGCATTTGTTTAAGAATACGATGATGTAAGGTACACCTACTTGGCGACCTAATAAGATGTGCTCACGAGTTTGTGGCATTGGACCATCTGTTGCTGCTACTACTAAGATTGCACCGTCCATTTGCGCCGCACCGGTAATCATGTTTTTAACATAGTCCGCGTGTCCTGGGCAGTCAACGTGTGCGTAGTGACGAGTTGGAGTATCGTATTCAACGTGTGAGGTGTTGATGGTGATACCACGCGCTTTTTCTTCTGGCGCGTTATCGATTTGGTCGAATGCACGAGCTGCACCACCGTAGTGTTTTGCTAATACGGTTGTGATTGCTGCTGTTAAAGTTGTTTTACCGTGGTCAACGTGGCCGATTGTACCCACGTTTACGTGCGGTTTTGTACGTTCAAATTTTTCTTTAGACATTTAAAGAGTCCCTCTAAATAGACACGGTTATCGATGGGTAAATTAAACCACATTAACCAATAAAATCATTACTACTTTAATAAAGGAGAGAGGAATTTGGAAGGCTGGTGCTGATAGGCGGATTTGAACCGCCGACCTCACCCTTACCAAGGGTGCGCTCTACCAACTGAGCTATATCAGCGTTTGGAGCGGGCAGCGGGAATCGAACCCGCATCATAGCTTGGAAGGCTAAGGTAATAGCCATTATACGATGCCCGCAGTCCTAAATTCATCTGTCCCATCAGAATTCATTTAGAAAATGGTGGAGGGAGAAGGATTCGAACCTTCGAAGGCTGAGCCAACAGATTTACAGTCTGCCCCCTTTGGCCGCTCGGGAACCCCTCCACGCTAAATGAATACTTGTTTACTAAAGGATGGTGCCGACTACCGGAATCGAACTGGTGACCTACTGATTACAAGTCAGTTGCTCTACCTACTGAGCTAAGTCGGCGTGTTGTAAGCAAGTGAGGCGTATTATATGGAAAATTTTATGCCTGACAAGTTTTTTTTATGAAAAATGCGTTTTTTTTAACTATTCGTCTAATTTACAAGCAAAAAGCCATATTCTTGCTTTAAAACTCATCACTTTTAATAAAAAACGATGATCACAACTCATTTATAGGGTATATTTTGTCCAATTTTTTCACTCTAGATATAAAGCACCGTGGAAATTACCGAACAACTAACGCCCTTTCTGAACTTTAGCCGTCAGCAATGGGCTGAATTAAGAAAATCTGTTCCGCTAAAATTAACGGAGCAAGATCTCAAACCGCTTTTAGGTTTTAATGAAGAGCTTTCTCTCGATGAAGTGAGCACCATTTACCTGCCGCTTGCACGTCTCATCAACTACTATATTGATGAAAACCTTCGTCGCCAAACGGTTTTAAATCGTTTTCTTGGTGGACAAAGCCCTAAAGTCCCTTACATCATTAGTATCGCGGGTAGTGTTGCTGTTGGGAAAAGTACATCGGCACGTATTTTGCAATCTTTGCTGACCCACTGGCCTACCGAACGAAAAGTTGATCTAATTACTACTGATGGTTTTCTTTATCCATTAGAGAAACTTAAAAAAGATGATTTGCTACAGAAAAAAGGCTTTCCTATTTCTTATGATACGGCCAAATTAATTCGTTTTTTGGCTGATATCAAATCAGGCAAGCCTTCTGTAAAATCACCTATTTATTCTCATCTGACTTACGATATTGTTCCTGATAAGTTCGATATTGTCGATCAACCGGATATTTTAATTTTAGAAGGACTAAACGTTCTCCAAACAGGTTCAAACAAAGCCAATCAAACCTTCGTATCTGATTTTGTGGACTTTTCTATTTATGTTGATGCTGACGAGAACTTACTCAAAGAATGGTACATCAAACGATTCTTAAAATTCCGTCAAAGTGCTTTCACCAATCCGGATTCCTATTTTAAACATTACGCTAATCTCTCTGAGCAAGAAGCCATTGAAACAGCCAGTAACATTTGGGATAACATTAACGGATTGAATTTAAAACAAAACATTCTGCCGACTCGTGAGCGCGCTAATCTGATTCTTAGAAAAGGTGAAAATCACGAAGTTGAGTTAGTGAAATTAAGAAAATAAAAAAGAGCGGTCAAATTGACCGCTCTTTTTCTCACTACCTTACGACATTCTACCATTCTCAATGCCAATCACCTGATCACAAATAGCCATGGTAGATTGGCGATGACTCACGAGAATAATCAATTTTTCTGCTTTCACATTCAACAATGATTTCAAAATCATCGCTTCGTTTAAGCTATCCAAATTACTGGTCGGTTCATCGAGTAAAATAATCGGTGCGTTGTGCAGGAATGCACGAGCAATACCGATACGTTGTTTTTCACCATCAGAGAGATTGCCGCCCAATTCCGTCATTTTTGTTTGATAACCTTCTGGCAAGCTTAAAATGAAATCATGAATTGACGCTTTCTTCGCGGCTTCCATAATTTCTTCTAATGTTGCATCACGGCGTGCAAGGCGAATATTTTCCTCTATAGTTTCGTTGAAAATATAGGTTTGCTGGGTAATGTACGCCATATTGTCACGCAAACTACGGGTGTTGATGTTCGGTAAGGTTTCGCCGTTAATTTTAATGCTACCCTGATTTAGGATCGTAAAAACGCATCAGCAGTTTTAACAGGGTACTTTTACCACTACCACTTCTGCCGTGAATACCTAAGATTTCACCTTTTTTCACTGATAAGCTAACATCCGATAAAATTTGTTCTTCACCATAAGCAAAACTTACGTTCTCAACATCAATGCGAGAAACCTCTTTCAAATCGACCGCACTTTCTACGTCTTTTAATTCGGGTTCTTCTGCTAGCAAACTCAATACACGCTCACCTGAAGCCAAGGTTTGTAACAAGTTGCTTGAAAGGTTACTTAACGCAATAACCGGACCATAGCTAGACATCAATAAAATCACGCCGATTAAAAAGGCAGAAAAATCAATCTTATCTAGACTAAACAAAATTAAGCCTGTGAATAACATAATGATGTTAAACGCTGATACTGCCACTTCAGTGTAAACGCGCACTTTCGCTTCTTGGTCTTTAATACGTTCAAAAGCTGTATCGATTTTTTGGCTGCGTTGTTGGATTTCTGCTAAACGTTGTTGTGCATAGCCGAAAAGTTGAATTTCTTTCATACCTCGCACACTGTCGAGGAAGAAATCATTCATTTCGCCTACTAATTCACGATAGCGTCTGCCATCTTCACGCGCCAATTTGGTGGTAATAATGGGTAGAATCACACCTACCGTTAAATAAGCGGCTAATGCAACAACCACAAACCAACCTGAAAGATGTGCAAAGACTAGCAATAAAATCGCAGAAGTAAAGAAAGCGATCATAATTGGTGCGATAGTATGCGCATAGAATACTTCGAGCAATTCAATATCATTGGTGACTAATGACACTAATTGCCCCGCTTGTTTATCTTGCAACTTCACAAAAGCCAAGCGACGCAAAGAAGAAAACACTTTATCGCGCAATAATGCCAACAATTTAAAGGCGATATAATGCCCAGACATTTGCTCTAAATAACGCAACGCGCCACGAGCCACCGCTAACACGATAAGTGCGGTCAAAATTCCAGAAAAACTTAAATGGGTGTCAAAGTTTAATAGATTCACTAACCCCATCGCCCCAAGCACCATAATAAAGATGGCAGCTAGGAAACCGAGCGTTCCCATGGTAATAGTAAACGCCATAATGTGTGCAAGTGGAGTCACTAATTTCAACAAATGCCCCATCACAACAAAACCATTTTTACGCATTTGCCACCTCTCTAATTTGTTCTAAATCTTTTTGTTGTTGGAACATTTCAGCATACGCACCTTGTTTTTCCATGAGCTCTCTATGTGTCCCTTGCTCAATCAATTTGCCTTGTTCAAGCACATTAATGCAATCGGCATTCACGGCATTCGCCAAGCGGTGAGAAATCATCACAATGGTTTTTTGTTGTTTAAATTGCTGAATGAACTGCAAAATAATTTCTTCGCTTTCTACATCAATGTTACTGGTCGCTTCGTCAAAAATATAAAGCTCTGCATTGTGTAATAAAGCGCGTGCTAAAGCTAAACGTTGAATTTGACCGCCAGATAAATTTGCACCACGGCTTAATAGCGGCATATCTAATCCACCATTATCTCGGACGAATTGCGCAAGATTGACTTGTTCTAAACACGCATAAATTTGCTCATCTGCGGCATCAATTTTCGCCATCGTCATATTTTCACGAAGCGAGCCTTTAAACACATAGCTGCTGTGGCTCACCAGAGAGACTTTTTCATAAAACGAATGACGATCAATCTCTTGAATTTCTTGGCCGTTGAATCAAAATTTTGCCTTGTTGCGCTTTATTAAAGCCCATTAGCAACGAAACCAAAGTGGATTTACCACAACCACTTTTACCCACAAAGACCGTAAGCTGATTTGGTAAGATGCTTAAATCCAAGCCAACAATCGCAGGCTTCTCTTCGCTATAAGCAAAATGCAGATTTTGAATATCCACCTGAATGGCATTTTTCGCTGCAAAATCGACCGCACTTTGTTGTGTTTCCACTGGCGTATCAAGCAATGTAAAAATCTTATCTGATGCCGCTTTACCATTCATCGCCACATGGAAGAATGAACCCAATAAACGAAGTGGAATAAAGAATTCAGAAGAAAGCAGAAATAAATAAAATGACACCTAATACGGTTAATTGATCGCTTGGAATTGCAACAAAGCCGTTAAAATCCCGATTGCCGCACCACCGTAAGCAAGTAAATCCATCAGTGATACGGAATTAAGCTGCATAGTGAGCACTTTCATGGTAATTTTGCGGAAATGTTCTGCTTCTTCATCCATTGCTTTCGCTTTATAAGCATCGTCTTGATAGATTTTCAACGTGATTAAACCTTGTAGATTATCTAAGAAACTGCTTCCCAATCCCACATAAATGGACCAATATTTTGCCAAGAGTTTTTTCGCAATTTTATTCACTGCAATAATCGACATAGGAATAAGCGGCACGCAAATCAGCAAAATCACGGCTGTTTTAAAGCTGAAAAAGATCAGAAAAGCAAAGAGTGTAAGCGGTGCAAGCAAGCTATAAAAAAGCTGTGGCAAATAACGTCCGAAATAGATTTCAAGTTGTTCTACGCCTTCTGAAGCCACTTGAATGATATTTGACGTGGATTGTTGATTCACTTGGTTAAGTGGCATCGAAGCCAATTTGCGATAAATGAGGCTACGCAACTCATGTTTCACTTTCGTACTGGCAAAATAAGAGGCCTGCACCGATTTTTTACCCGCAAAGGCACGCAACGCCAAAGCAGCAATTAAAACGATGCCCAAAATGACCGCACTTAGTGGGCCCAATTCGTTAAAATAAGCCGCCTGTAAAATATAAGAAAACACGACGGCACTAATAATTCCGCCAATTAACGCCACCCAATTCCATAACACCGTGATGCCAATCCATTTTTTACTGTCGGCCACCGTGTTAATTAGGCGTTTATCTATCATCATAATGATTGCTCCTAAAAACAAAAAAGAAGTACGCACATTACTATGCGTACTTTGTTATCAATCTAACAACTAAAAACGAGTCTATTTCGTATTATTGTCCTTAAGCGATAAAAATCGTGAAAAATTATAGTAAAAGAATACACACAAATAATAGATCTAATTGAAAAAAATTATTTTCTATTTTCTAAATAAAATAAAAATACCGCACTTGATTTCCCTAAGTGCGGTCATTTTTAGTGATATTTTTTTGAATATTAGACTAAACGTCTAAGTTTGCTCGCAACGCATTCATTTCGATGAATTCACGACGAGGCTCAACTTCATCACCCATTAATGTGGTGAAGAGTTGGTCTGCAGCAACAGCATCTTTAATTGATACTTTTAACATACGACGAGCATTTGGATCCATGGTGGTTTCCCAAAGTTGCTCAGCGTTCATTTCACCTAACCCTTTGTAACGTTGGATTTCTAAGCCACGACGTGATTCTTTCATCAACCATTCAACGGCTTGTTCAAATGATTGAACGGGTTGAGTTTTTTCACCACGAGTAACGTAAGCGCCCTCTTCTAGTAAGCCATTCACTTGCTGACCGAATGCGATAATCTTCGCAAATTCATTGCCCGTTACAAAATCAAAGTTGATGAAGTAATCGGTATCAATACCGTGTTTACGAACAGTAATGACGGCTTCATATACTTGGCGTTCGCTGTTAAATTGCGTTCTCGCTGAATATAAATGCGCTTCTGTTTCTTTTTCGGTTAAATACGCAACAAAAGCATTCGCCCAATTTTCGACCGCACTTTCATTACGCATTAAATCAACGGTTAATTGTGGTTGGTAAACCAAACCTTGTAATAATGGCTCTGGATAGTAACGACTTAAGCGAGTAATTAATTTCTGAACATTGTTATATTCACTCACTAATTTCTCGAACACTAAATCATTCATTGCCGGTGCATTGGCACTGATATGTAACGCTGCGCCATCTAACGCAAGCATTAATTCATATTGCACCATTTCGTCGTTATCTTTGATATAACGCTCTTGTTTACCTTTTTTCACTTTATAAAGTGGCGGCTGAGCGATATACACATAACCACGCTCAATTAATTCCGGCATTTGACGATAGAAGAAAGTCAACAATAAAGTACGAATGTGTGAACCGTCCACGTCCGCATCGGTCATGATAATGATGTGATGATAACGTAATTTATCCGGATTATATTCATCGCGACCAATACCACAGCCAAGCGCTGTAATTAATGTGCCCACTTCTTGAGAAGAAAGCATTTTGTCAAAACGTGCTTTTTCAACGTTAAGAATTTTACCTTTTAATGGCAGAATCGCTTGGGTTTTACGATCACGACCTGATTTTGCAGAGCCACCCGCAGAATCCCCCTCCACGAGGTAAAGCTCTGAAAGAGCCGGGTCTTTTTCTTGGCAGTCCGCTAATTTACCCGGAAGGCCTGCAATATCCAATGCGCCTTTACGACGGGTCATTTCGCGGGCTTTACGTGCTGCTTCGCGCGCGCGCGCGGCTGTAATAATTTGATTTACAATGATCTTCGCATCAGCTGGATTTTCTAATAGATATTCCTGCATACGCTCATTCATTGCAGATTCAACCGCACTTTTCACTTCAGAAGACACTAATTTGTCTTTTGTTTGTGAAGAGAATTTAGGATCGGGCACTTTCACCGAAATAATTGCCACCAAACCTTCACGTGCGTCGTCACCTGATGTGCTCACTTTCTCTTTTTTCAGTAACCCTTCGCTTTCCATATAGTTATTTAAGCTACGCGTTAATGCACCACGAAAACCGGCTAAGTGAGTACCACCATCACGTTGTGGAATGTTATTGGTAAAGCAATAAACGTTTTCGTTTACACCATCATTCCATTGCAATGCCACTTCCACACCAATACCGTCTTTTTCAGCTGAAAAATAGAATGGTTTTGGGTGAATTGGATTTTTGTTTTTATTTAAATACTCAACGAATGCTTGAATACCACCTTCATAATGGAAGTGATCTTCCGTGCCATCACGTTTGTCGATTAAACGAATCGATACACCTGAGTTCAAGAATGAAAGCTCACGTAGGCGTTTTGCTAAAATTTTGTAATCGAAAGTTGTAATTGCAAAGATTTCTGGACTTGGCCAGAAACGCACGGTTGTACCCGTCGCTTGAGTTTCACCAATAACGGTTAAAGGTCCTTGAGGCTCACCTAAGTGGTAGAATTGCTCATGCACATGACCTTGGCGACGAATGGTTAGCTGCAATTTATCAGAAAGTGCGTTTACTACGGAAACACCTACGCCGTGTAAACCACCTGATACTTTATAAGAGTTATCATCGAATTTACCACCTGCGTGAAGTACTGTCATGATTACTTCTGCCGCAGAAACCCCTTCTTCTGGGTGAATATCTACCGGAATACCGCGGCCGTCATCTTGTACGGAAACAGAATTGTCATCATGAATAGTGACGATAATATCGGAACAATAGCCGGCAAGCGCTTCATCGATCGCGTTATCCACCACCTCAAACACCATATGGTGTAGGCCTGTTCCATCATCGGTATCCCCAATATACATGCCCGGACGTTTCCGAACCGCATCAAGCCCTTTTAAGACTTTAATACTTGATGCACCATAAGCATTTTCTGTAACCGGTGTTTCTGACATAGTTTTTCTCTATTTTGTAATGAAAATTGTGCGGAATTATAGCAAAAAACTGACTATTTTGCGAAATAAAAGTGCGGTCAAAGTTTGCGTTATTTTTTTATTTGACATCTCGATTTTTCTCCTTATATTACCTACCTCATTTTTTGTATAGAAATGAGTTTTGTTGTATTAAAAATTAAAGGATCATCAAATGATTTCATTCCTAAAATCTAATCCAGGCACGCCTATTCCTGATGCAGAAATTAGAGAACGCTATAATCGCTTAAGATGACATGCATTATTTGGCATTTTTATCGGTTATGCAGCGTTCTACATTTTACGTAATAACTTCCTCCTTTCTTCTCCGGAATTAATTAGCGATTTTGGTTTCACCAAAAAAAGATATCGGTTTTATTTCCGGTACCATGTTAATTGTTTATGGTTTAAGTAAAGGTTTCATGTCTGCAATCGCAGATAAATCAAACCCGAAACACTTTATGATTTTCGGCTTAATGATGTCGGCCGCGGTAAACTTGATGATGGGCTTTAGCGCATCATTCTGGGCATTCTTATTCCTTTGTGTGCTTAATGGTATCTTCCAAGGGATGGGAGCAGGTCCAGCTTACATCGTACTTGCAAGTTGGTTCCCGCGTAAATCTCGTGGTGTAACAACAGCTATCTTCAATATCTCTCACAACGTAGGTGGTGGTTTAGTCGCACCAATTGCGGGGGCAAGTATTGCTTGGTTAGGTCAAGAGCATTGGCAAGCCGCACACTTTGTTGTACCTGTAGCAATTGCCACTATTGTTGCTATTATTTTCTACATCTTCGGTGCGGGTCGTACTTACAATGAAGGCTTACCACCAGTTGGTAAAATTCTTGAAAATGAGAATGAAGAGTTAGTTGTTACAAAAGAAGAAAACGTCAACTTAACCACATGGGAAATCTTCCGTGATTACATTATGAAAGATATTAATGTATGGTTTGTTTCTTTCATTGACGTATTCACTTACATGATCCGTTTTGGTGTATTAACCTGGCTACCACTTTATTTATTAGAAACTAAAGGTTTCACTAAAGCTCAAATGGGTACAGCATTTGCTATCTTTGAATGGACAGCCATTCCTTCTACACTATTAGCAGGTTGGTTAACTGATACTTATTTCAAAGATCGCCGTATGCCACTTGCTATCATCACCTTATTCGGTGTGGGTGCAGCAATGTTTGTTTACTGGGGCGGTAGTGAATTATTAACCGTAACCATCGGTGCAGGTATTATTGGATGCTTAATTTATGTTCCAATGTTCTTATCTTCACTTCAAACTATCGAGCTAGTTCCTTCTTTCGCAGCAGGTTCAGCAACGGGTTTACGTGGTTTATTAAGTTACATTTTAGGTAGTTTCTCTGGTACTGCATTATTTGGTATTTTGGCTGATAAATTCGGTTGGGATGCGGGCTTCTACCTCTTATTATTCGCTGTAGCAGGCTGTATTTTCTGTTGCTATATGACACATTTAGGTGTACTACGCTTAGAACGTAAAAAATCACAAACAGCTAATAACTAATCTATCCAAATGGGCAAAATAGAATAATCTTTGTTGCCCATTTTTCTCACTTCAACAAGATTAATTTTGGTCAATGTTTAAAAAGATTTTTAATCCAAAGTTTGAATATAAACGATAAAGCATATCTTCATACTTGGTTATTTCTCTTTTAGGGTAACAAAAGCATTTCTTTTAATTTAAAAATATAACGTGCAATAACATATGCTTCAAGTGAAGAAAGCTACAATAAATAACAATCATTCTCAATAATTAAAAATAAAAAAACAATCACTTACCCTTTTATTTTGTAAGGAAAATAAGGGTGTTTTTGATTCTGATCAAATAAAGTTCCTCCATCAAGGCATATCATAGCTAGATTAACCATACAAGTAACGTGCCAATTGGAGTGATTATATGCAACGAAGTGATGGATTATTTTCTGCTTTAGCAGAAGTTTCCCGTCGGGATTTTATGAAGTTATGTACCGCACTTGCGGCGACTATGGGGTTAAGTTCAAAAGCGGGTGCAGAAATGACCGCTGCTTTAACCGAACCTAAACGCCCACCAGTATTATGGATTGGTGCGCAAGAATGTACGGGTTGTACTGAATCCTTGCTACGTGCCACCCATCCAACAGTAGAAAACTTGGTATTGGAAATGATTTCCTTAGAATACCACGAAACCCTTTCTGCAGCCTTCGGGGAACAAGCTGAAGATAATAAACACAATGCAATTAAACAGTATTATGGAAAATATGTTTAGTCGTAGATGGATCTATTCCGGTGAAAGACGGCGGCGTCTATTGTATGGTAGCAGGTAAACCGATTGTAGAACACATCCAAGAAGCTGCTAAAGGGGCTGCCGCGATTATTGCGATCGGTTCTTGTGCAGCATGGGGTGGTGTACCTTCTAGCGGTGGTAACCCAACTGGCGCAAGCAGCTTATCTGAAGTCTTACCAAAAGGCACACCGGTGATCAATATTCCTGGCTGTCCACCAAATCCACATAACTTCCTTGCAACTGTCGCTTATATTCTTACTTATAAGAAACTACCCGCAATGGACAAATTAAATCGTCCATTATTCGCTTACGATCGCTTAATTCACGAAAACTGCTATCGTCGTCCGCACTTTGATGCTGGTCGTTTTGCCAAAGAATACGGCGATTATGGTCACCGCAACGGTTGGTGTTTATATCATCTTGGTTGTAAAGGGCCAGAAACTTACGGCAACTGCTCTACCTTAGAATTCTGCGATGTCGGCGGTAATAACTGGCCGGTCGGTATCGGGCACCCTTGCTATGGTTGTAACGAAAAAGGTGTCGGCTTTACCAAAGGTATTTTCCAATTAGCGGGCGTAGAAAATCCAACACCACGCGTTGAAAAACCAGATGTCAATAACACCGAAGGTTCAGGTGCAACCATGACCGCTATTGGTTTATTAGGCGGTGCAGCTGCAATCCTAGCAGGCGTGAGTGTTGTGACCTTACGCGAATTAAGCGCTCAACATAAAGCTCGTTCTGAAGCTAAAGCTGCAGGGAAAGAAGAACATACAGGTAAATAATAATGGATAGACGAAAATTTCTAAAGCGGGTATGCTTGGCGGAATCGCATCTACTTTGCCTGTATCAAATGTGCAGGCATCGGAAGCGGTTGAGCCTATTCCCGGTGCACTAGGAATGCTTTATGACTCTACCCTTTGTGTAGGTTGTCAGGCATGCGTGGCTGAATGTCAAAACGTGAACCACACACCCGTGAATCCAAAAGGTGATCAAACTTGGTCAAATAACGACAAACTCACACCGTTTACTCGTAACGTGATTCAAGTATGGAGTGATGGTGACGGCACAAATAAAGACAAAACCGAAAACGGCTATGCTTATGTTAAAAAACAATGTATGCATTGCGTTGACCCTAACTGTGTTGCGGTTTGTCCGGTTCAAGCGCTTACCAAAGATCCAAAAACCGGTATCGTAAAATATGATCCTGATATTTGTACTGGTTGCCGTTATTGCATGGTTGGCTGTCCTTTTGATGTACCAAAATACGACTATGACAATCCATTCGGTGAAATCAGCAAATGTGAACTCTGTAACCAAAAAGGCGTTGAACGCCTAGACAAAGGTGAATTACCTGGTTGCTGTCATGTTTGTCCGACTGGTGCCATTATTTTTGGTACACGTGAAGAATTATTGGCTGAAGCGAAACGTCGTTTAAGCTTATTACGTGGTACCGAATATGATTACCCACGTCAACACGTTAATAGTACAGATAAATACCGTGCTACCGTGCCGGCATATCAATATCACATCTACGGTGAAAAAGAAGGTGGTGGTACACAGGTACTCGCCTTAAGTGGTGTGCCTTTTGCTAACCTTGGTTTACCGGACTTAGATGAAGTCGCAACAGGTTCTCGTGCAGCGCATTTACAACACTTCTTGTATCGCGGTTTAGCATTGCCATTAGTTGCACTTGCCGGTTTAACCTTTATGACTTACAAAAATATGCATGGCGATAAAATCGCTGAGCGTATTGCAGCACAAAAAGAAGCCATGCGTCAGGCACGCAAGGAAATCGAAGAAGCGGAGGATGAGCATCATGAGTAATCCACGTCCGGTAGGCGGTCGCCTTGTTTCTGCCGCAATTCTCTTTTTTGCACCACTTGCCGTGCTTTGCGTTTTATTAATTTTAAAACGTTTAGTGTTTGGTATCGGTTCTGTAACCGCACTTAACGGCGGTTATCCTTGGGGTTTATGGATTGCCTTTGACTTACTTGTCGGTACAGGATTTGCCTGTGGCGGTTGGGCACTCGCTTGGACCGTGTATATTTTCAATAAAGGGAAATATCACGCTCTTGTTCGCCCAGCATTGCTTGCAAGTTTATTCGGCTATTCCCTTGGTGGTTTATCTATCACCATTGATATGGGACGTTATTGGCATTTACCGTATTTCTACATTCCAGGCCAGTTCAACACGAATTCCGTTCTATTTGAAACGGCATTTTGTATGACGGTGTATATCATCGTGGTAACCCTAGAATTTGCCCCTGTATGGCTTGGTTTCTTCGGCTTGAAAAAATGGTTTAATAAACTGAATAAAATCATGTTTTTCATTATTGCCTTGGGTGCCTTATTACCAATGATGCACCAATCTTCAATGGGTTCCTTGATGATTGTAGCTGGTCATAAAGTCCATCCGGTATGGCAAAGCTATGAAGCGCTACCAATTCTCTCCTTGCTGACAGCTTTCATTATGGGCTTCTCTATTGTGATTTTTGAGGGTTCTTTAGTTAAAGCGGGTCTTGCAGGAAAAAAACACCAGATGAACGTCATTTATTTACTCAATTAGCACGCGTTACTGCAGGATTGATCTTTCTGTTTCTTAGCGGTGCGTTTTGGTGAGTTGATTTATCACGACAAACTGCAAATGGTTGTGGGTTTCGATAAATTAACTAAATTTGAAGCATGGATGTTCTGGATGGAAGTCTGGTTGATGGTATTACCATTACTGACCCTCTTCCTCGGGGAGAAAAAATCAGATTCCCGTTGGTTATTTATTTCGGCATTAAGCATGTTACTTGGTGCAGCATTATGGCGTATGAACTATTCGCTTATCATGTATAATCCGGGCAACGGCTATCAATATTTCCCATCTGCGGAAGAATTGCTTATTTCAATCGGTTTCGTATCTATTGAAGTATGTGCCTATATTTTAATCATTCGTTTATTCCCTGTATTACCGGTATTTAAAGAAAAACATACCGAAGACTCAGAAAAAATTATTGCCGAAAAAGCGGCATTCAGCCAAAAAGTTAGCGGAGCAGAATAATGTCAGAAAAAAAACGTATCTCAATTGACCCAATTACCCGTATTGAGGGTCATTTACGTATTGATTGCGAAATTGAAAACGGTGTTGTCACCAATGCTTGGTCATCCGGTACCATGTGGCGCGGTATGGAAAATATCGTAAAAGGTGCAGACCCACGTGATGCATGGATGATTATGCAACGTATTTGTGGTGTATGTACCACAGTACACGCGATTATCAGTGTGCGTGCTGTAGAAGATGCTATCGGTGCTAAAGTACCTGTCAATGCACAATACATTCGTAACATGATTCTAGCTGCACACAGCATTCACGACCATATCGTGCATTTCTATCAACTCTCTGCGATGGACTGGGTAGATATCACTGCTGCGCTACAAGCTGATCCTGAAAAAGCGGCAGATATGCTAAAAGGCGTTTCTACATGGTCATTAAACAGTGCTAACGAATTCCGCAACGTACAGAAAAAAATCCAAGCATTAGTGGATAGCGGACAACTTGGTATTTTCGCTAACGGTTACTTCGGTCATGCAGCAATGAAACTTCCACCAGAAGTAAACCTCATTGCCGTCGCGCACTATTTGCAGGCCCTTGAATGTCAACGTGATGCTAACCGCGTAGTGGCATTACTCGGTAGTAAAACACCACATATTCAAAACTTAGCGATTGGTGGCGTAGCAAACCCAATTAACTTAGATTCCCAAGCGGTACTAAACCAAGAACGTCTCCTGTTCGTGAAAGCTTGTATCGACCGCTTAACTGACTTCATCAACCAAGTGTATAAAGTAGATGCGGCAGTATTTGCCGCTTACTATCCTGAATGGTTAAGCTTAGGTAAAACATCAGGCAACTACTTATCTGTGCCAGAATACCCAATTGATGCAGATAACTCTAAATTCATGCTAAAAGGTGGTTATATCGAAAACGGCGATTTATCGACTTTCCGTGCAATCGACCAACAAAAAGATGAGTTCGTTGTAAAAGGAATTAAAGAAAGTGGTAAACACGCTTGGTACGAAGATGATGAACCATTAGAACCTTGGGCGGGTTTAACTCGTCCGAAATACACCGGCTGGCAAGATGATGGCAAATACTCTTGGGTAAAAGCGCCAACATTCTACGGTAAAGTTGTCGAAGTCGGTCCTCTCGCCTATTTAATGTGTGGTTTGGCTGCGAATGACACGCCAACTGTCAACCACTTCAATGAATTAAAAGGCATTTATGAAAAATTGACTGGTAACACGTTAACTACCGATCAATTACATTCCACCCTTGGACGTATTATCGGTCGTACCGTGCATTGCTGTGCGATCAACGACATTTTAAGTGCTCAATGGCAAATGCTCATTGATAATATCGCTAAAGGTGATATGACGGCGTATATCAAAACAGATATTCCAGCAAGCGGTGAATTCCGTGGTGTTGGTTTCGGTGAGGTACCACGTGGTATGCTTTCTCACTGGGTTGTCATCAAAGACGGTCGCATTGAAAACTACCAAGCAGTTGTACCATCTACATGGAATGCGGGTCCGCGTAATGAACAAGACCAAATGGGTCCTTATGAGCTTTCCATTATTGGTACACCGGTGGCTGACCCAACTAAACCGTTAGAAGTGGTCAGAACCATTCACTCTTTCGACCCTTGTATGTCCTGTGCCGTACACGTAGTTAATACCGAAAACGGCGAAGTGACTGAAGTGAAGGTGTTGTAATGAAGCCGTTAATTCTTGGCGTCGGCAATATTTTGTTGAGCGATGAAGGTGTCGGTGTGCGCGTGGTGCAGGAGCTTGAAAAACGCCCTGAAATTCAACCGCACTTTGACGTCATCGATGGTGGTACTTGTGGCATGGAATTACTGGATGCGATGGCAAACCGCGAGCATTTGATTATTGTCGATGCCGTGCTTGCTAACAAACAGCCAGGTGAGATTGTCGTGTTACATGACGAGCAAGTGCCCACCTTTTTCTCTCGCAAAATTTCGCCACACCAACTCGGCATTTGTGATGTACTTTCTGCAATGAAATTAACGGACGAATTTCCCAAAACACCTTTGTCTCATCGGCATCCAACCAGAATCGCTAGAATCTGGAATTGGCTTGACTGAAACGATACAAAACGTGTTGCCAAAGGTTTTTGAAACGTTAAATCAAGTCATTGCTGAATATGGTTTGAATCTAGACTCCCCTCTTTAGAAAAGAGGGGCTGGGGAAGATTTGACTTAATTAATCGAGACTAGTGTTAAATCTCCCCTAACCCCTCTTTACGAAAGAGGGGAACTTTCTTTAAGATTTCGCCTGTATGCTTTAATCTTATTAATATTGAAAAATAAACCATGTATCGACACGAAAAAACACCTGACAAAAAGCAAAGCTTTTTGAACGTTGGCTTTGCCAACGGCTCTGAAGGAACGAGTAAATCTTCAGGATTTACGAGTAAAAACTCTACCGCACTTTTAACCTCTGTTACTGGCTTTGAAGAAAACCCAACGGAGATTTTCCTTGCCGAAATGCAAAACATTGTACCTGAAATGCAAGATCTTCCTTTTTATCACAAAGGCATCGAGTGTTTCTGCCCTAAATTTGTTTTATTCGAAGACCAATGGATCGGCACAGTATTAACCCCGTGGATGATGAGTGTGGTGATTCTACCTGGCCCTCAACAACAATGGGAACCACGTGAATTAGGTGATAAACTCACTGTACAACTGCCTTACAAAGCACTCACTTTCACCGTTAGTAGTCGTTGAAAATGTACCGCAATATTTAAGTTGCTCCTTACATTCACCACTCGACCCGAATCTGACTAACGAACAAGCGGTTCAACTTACGCAAGATTGTTTGCGTATGGATTTTATCCATACCAACCGCACAGCCGACATTTAATTCTGATCGCCGCAATCTATTTAAGGCGATGATCAAATAAAAATGTAAGCTACAAACAGTTAATAAAAATGGGCAAAGTAAAATCACTTACTTTGCCCATTTTGCTTTTCATCCCACACAAAGTGCGGTCAGTTTTTGCTTAATTTTTCAAATTAATACAACACACGTGCTTTGATTGTACCTTCAATTTCACGAAGTTTAGCTAATAATGGTGATGCATCATCTGTTTCAACATCCACCACAACATAACCAATTTTCGGATCGGTTTGTAAATATTGTGCTGCAATATTGAGATTAGCTTCAACGAAAATTTGGTTCAATTTGTTTAATACACCAGGACGGTTTTCGTGAATATGAAGTAAACGTTTTGTACCAACGTGTTCTGGCAAGGATACTTCAGGGAAATTCACAGAAGAAAGGGTTGAACCGTTATCTGAATATTTCACAAATTTACCCGCGACTTCAAAGCCAATGTTTTCTTGGGCTTCTGCGGTTGAACCACCGATATGCGGGGTTAAAATCACATTATCAAATTTACGTAATGGAGAAACAAATTCTTCATTGATTGAAGCAGGTTCAACAGGGAATACGTCAACCGCTGCACCACGAACTTTACCTTGTTCAAGCGCAGCTGCTAAAGCATCAATATCCACTACCGTACCACGTGCTGCATTGATCAAAATAGAATCTTGTTTTAATTGCGCAATACGTTCAGCACTCATTAAATTACGGGTTGAAGGTAAATCTGGTACATGAAGCGAAATCACATCACAAGAACCTAATAACTCTTCAAGTGTGTGTAATTGTTTTGCATTACCCAATGGTAATTTACTTTCAATATCGTAGAAATACACATCCATCCCTAGAGATTCCGCAATAATACTTAATTGCGAACCGATATGGCCGTAACCCACGATACCTAATTTTTTTCCACGCACTTCATGAGAACCTACTGCCGATTTATTCCATAAACCACGATGTACATCCGCATTTGCTTGAGGAATATTACGCATTAAGAGCAAAATCTCACCCAATACTAATTCAGCCACAGAACGTGTATTAGAGAATGGTGCATTAAATACTGGAATCCCACGCATTTTTGCTGCATTAAGATCCACTTGGTTGGTACCGATACAGAAACAGCCAATAGCAATAAGCTTCGGTGCAGCTTCAATCATTTCTGCAGTTAATTGGGTACGTGAACGTAAGCCGATAAAATGCGCATCTTTAATCGCTTCTTTTAGCTCATCACCATCTAAAGCTTTTTTGTAAAAGTCGATGTTGGTGTAGCCCGCCGCATGTAAGGTATCTAATGCACTTTGGTGCACGCCCTCTAATAGCACAAATTTAATTTTTGATTTGTCGAGTGAGACTTTGTTTGTCATGTTTGCTTCCTTATTTTTATTAATCAATAATTTTTGCGCCGTCTGGTGTACCAACAATCACAATATCCGCCCCACGTAAGGCAAAAATACCATTTGTTACTACACCCGCGACATTATTCAATTCTTTTTCCATTTCCACTGGATTTAAAATCGCAAAGTTATGTACATCTAAAATCACGTTGCCGTTATCAGTCACCACGCCTTCACGATATTCCGGGCGCACCACCAAGAGAAACTAATTTACGACCAACTTGTGAACGTGCCATTGGAATCACTTCTACTGGCAATGGGAATGTGCTACCTAACACATCCACTTGTTTACTAGAATCCACGATACAAATAAATTTTTTCGCTAAAGCGGCCACAATTTTTTCGCGAGTCAGTGCCGCACCGCCGCCTTTGATCATCATTTTTTGTGGATTGATTTCATCTGCGCCATCCACATAAATATCTAAACTTGATACATCGTTAGCACTAAATACTTCAATGCCCTGTTTACGTAATAATTCTTCTGAGGCTTTAGATGCTGCTACCGCGCCTTGAATTTGATCTTTTAATTCACCTAAGGCTTCAATAAAACAATTCACTGTTGAACCACTTCCCACGCCAACAATGGTATCGGGCTTAACATATTTTAACGCCGCACGTGCCGCTAATTTTTTCATTTCTAATTGGTCCATTTTTCTCTCCCTTTTAAATCGTGGATAACAACGTAAACGTTTGCCTTACTTTAATACGACACTATTAAATAAACAAGTGTAAAAATTTATTCGTGATGATGAAAAAATTTTATTCATCTAAAAAAAGCGCTAACAGCTCGTTCAAAAACAATTTTCCCGTGTTCGGTGATTTGCCAAGAATCCAGTGTTTCGACGATATAATTCTGTTGAATGGCCAAATCAATTTGATTTTTGACCGCACTTTGAGAAAGCCCCGTGTAATGCTCAAATTCTTGTTTTGGCACCGCTTCCAGTAAGCGGAAGCGATTCATAAAAAACTCAAAAGCGCGGTCATTTTTTTCCACGTTTTTTTCTTCATAAAGGTATTCACCACGCAAATAGCCTTTTGGATGCTTTGTTTTAGAAAAACGTAAAATATCGCCATCAGGGAAAGTGAGTTTTCCATGTGCGCCACAGCCTATCGCCAAATAATCCCCGAATCGCCAATAATTCAAATTATGCTGACACTGAAAACCCGGTTTCGCATAAGCGGATGTCTCATATTGTTGATAACCTGCTTCGGTTAAAAGTTGGTGACCTTGCTCAAAAATATCCCAAAGCTCATCATCATCCGGCAATGTAGGCGGACGGTAAGCAAACATGGTGTTGGGTTCAATGGTGAGTTGATACCAAGAAAGGTGAGGTGGAGCAAGCTCAATAGCTTGTCGTAAATCATCTAAAGCTTCCTCAAGTGTTTGATTTGGCAAGCCGTGCATTAAATCTAGATTGAAACTTTTTAACCCAGAAACTTTCGCCAAACTGACCGCACTTTTAGCTTCCGCCGCATTATGAATACGTCCCTAAACGTTGTAATTTATCGTCATTAAAACTTTGGATGCCCATGGAAATACGCGTTACACCCAGCATCCACATAGCCTTTAAAACGCTCCGCTTCCACAGTGCCAGGATTGGCTTCCATGGTTATTTCAATATTCTCTGAAAAAGGAATGCGACGTTGAATTTCTGCCAATAATAACTTGATACTTTCCGCTGAAAATAAACTCGGCGTGCCACCACCAATAAAAATTGAATGGAGTGGACGATTTTGAATACTAGCCTGATATTTCTCTAAGTCTGTCTCAAGATCGGCGATCAGATGTTGCACATATTCTTGTTCAGGAATTGTGCCTTTCTGTGCATGCGAATTGAAATCACAATAAGGGCATTTCTGCACACACCAGGGAATATGCACATAAAGGGAAAGAGGGGGAAATTTTTGCATAATTAAAAGTCAAAAGGGCTTGTTTTCACAAGCCCTAAAAATGAGTCATTAATTGACCGCTCTTGCTGTTTTAGTCGCAGCTTTACGGCGTGGTGCTTTCGCTTTCGTTTCCACTTTCACAAATTCAATGCCTTCCGGTGGATTCTCTAACGCTAAGCCTAACACTTCATCAATGGTTTCTACCGCATGAATCGCAAGATTTTTTTTCACGTTATCTGGAATTTCTTCCAAATCTTTCACGTTATCTTTTGGAATCAATACAGTTTTAATGCCACCACGATGTGCCGCAAGTAATTTTTTTCTTTTCAATCCGCCGATTGGTAATACTTTACCGCGTAGGCTGATTTCACCTGTCATCGCGACATCGGCACGCACGGGGTTACCCGTTAAGCAAGAAACCAATGCGGTACACATTGCGATACCTGCACTTGGACCATCTTTTGGTGTGGCACCATCTGGCACGTGAATATGAATATCACGTTTTTCATGGAATTCAGAATTGATACCCAATTTCAGCACGTGCACGGACTACAGTCATCGCTGCTTGGATAGATTCTTTCATCACATCGCCCAATGAACCAGTGAAGGTTAATTTACCTTTACCCACTACTGAAGCGGTTTCAATGGTCAGTAAGTCACCGCCCACTTCTGTCCACGCAAGGCCAGTTACTTCGCCTACACGGTTTTGCGTATCCGCTTTACCGAATTCAAAACGTTTCACACCAAGATAATCATGCAAGTTATCTGAATTAACGGTAATGGATTTTACTTTTGGATTGACCAATAAATTCTTCACCGCTTTACGACAGATTTTAGAGATTTCACGCTCTAATCCACGCACACCAGCTTCACGGGTGTAATAACGGATAATATCTAAAATGGCGTTTTCTTCGATGGTTAATTCGCTTTTTTTCAATCCATTACGTTCAATTTGTTTTTGTAACAAATGACGCATCGCGATATTCAGTTTTTCATCTTCGGTATAACCAGAAAGACGAATGACTTCCATACGGTCTAGCAATGGACCCGGAATATTCATGGAGTTTGAGGTTGCCACAAACATCACATCAGACAAATCGTAGTCCACTTCAAGATAGTGATCATTGAAGGTAGTATTTTGTTCTGGATCAAGCACCTCTAACAAGGCTGACGCAGGATCACCACGCATATCCGAAGACATTTTATCGATCTCATCAAGCAAGAAGAGTGGGTTTTTCACGCCAACTTTTGCCATTTTTTGAATCAATTTACCCGGCAATGCACCAATATAAGTTTTACGGTGACCACGGATTTCTGCTTCATCACGTACTCCACCTAATGCCATACGCACATATTTACGACCTGTTGCATTCGCAATAGATTGACCTAGTGAGGTTTTACCTACCCCTGGTGGCCCGACTAAGCAAAGGATTGGACCTTTGATTTTGTTTAAGCGAGCTTGTACCGCAAGGTATTCTAAAATGCGTTCTTTTACACGTTCTAAACCATAGTGATCCGCATCTAAGACTTGTTGTGCTTTTGCGATATCTTTCTTCACTTTAGTACGTTTATGCCATGGTACTTGAAGCATCCACTCAACATAGCTACGCACCACCGTTGCTTCAGCAGACATCGCTGACATCATTTTGAGTTTTTGTAACTCACTCTCTACTTTTTCGCGCACATCTGCCGGCATACCTGCCGCTTCAACCTTTTGACGAAGTTGCTCAACTTCATCAATGGTATCTTCGCTTTCGCCTTCGTCCATTTCTTTGCGAATCGCTTTGATTTGTTCGCTAAGATAATAGTTACGCTGGCTTTTCTCCATTTGTTTTTTCACTCGGCCACGGATGCGTTTTTCAACTTGAAGAATATCTGCTTCAGATTCCATCATGCCGAGCAAGTATTCTAAACGCTCTTGCACATCTGCAAGCTCTAATACGCTTTGTTTATGGCGAACGGTTACTGGAATATGCGCAGCCATGGTATCCGCTAAACGATCGGCATCATCAATGCGTTGTAATGCACCTAAAACGTCTGCAGGAATTTTTTTATTGAGTTGAAGATAGCTTTCAAATTCATTTAAAACAGCCGCCTTCACCACATCTAATTCTTTTTCATCACCAAATGTGGTTTCAATTGGTGTAACTTCCGCAGAAAAATGGTCTTCACTATCATTTAATTGATTGATTTTCGCGCGTTGTTGCCCTTCCACCAACACTTTCACTGTGCCGTCTGGCAATTTTAATAATTGAATAATATTCGCAATCGTCCCGACATCGAATACATCATCAACGGTAGGTTCTTCTAAATCCGCTTGCTTTTGTGACACCAATAATAATTGTTTGCCCTCATTCATGGCTTCATCAAGGGCGCTAATCGATTTTGCACGCCCAACAAAAAGTGGCATCACCATATAAGGGAAAACGACAACATCCCGTAATGGCAATACAGGAAGTGTACGTTGTTGAGTTCTTTTGGCGTTCATAATTATCTCTCTTACATCAATTCTATAATTTCATTGAATATGGGGATGAGTTGCATAAATTCAAGGTAGGATTTGGCATATTAAGGAGAAATCGAGAAAATAGGCAAGTAAAGAACCACCTTTATTGATGGTTAATTGGAAAAACCATGGAATACAGGTACAATAAGTGCGGTCAAAAATCAGCATGATTTTACCCAATAAAAAACGTTTGAAAAAATAACCGCACTTTATCCATTATGACAGCAAAACAAACTATTACTTTCGCGACCTTTCAAGAATTACTACCCGATTCTTGTAATCATCCATTAAAAAAACAATTAAGGGATAAAGCCCGTTATTACGGACGCAAATTTTTATTTAAAAAACAATGTGATGCATTGGTTGATTTCTTAAATACTCATCAAACCTGGATTCCACTTTTTCAACAAAATCCATATCGTTTTAATGCATTGCTCGCGACCTATTGTGACAAACGTTTTTCTGCAACCGATCGACTCAATGCCATTACCAATAATCTGCTAATGCTTGAAGAAAAAATGGGCGTAGAATTTTGTAAAAAACTACTCCAAGAAAAATCCCTTTTATTAGCACAATTAACGGATCAACTTGGTATCTATTTCAATATCAACCAGATTGACCCTTTTGAAGGTTATTTTTCCATTAACTTAAAAGACAATGATGGGCGTAGCATTTATGATGCTTCTTTCACCTTCTTAAAACCAAATAAATTACTTATCGCCTCAATTCAAGGCCCTTCTTATGAAGAGGCGCAAGAAGCTGTGAAACAAGCCACAAAAGAATTACACGGTGTTCGCCCGATGTTTATGTTGATGAATGTTTTCCGCTTGTTAGCTAAAAAATGGCAATGTGAATTAATCGGTATCCCTCACACTTCACAAGGTAAATACCGTTTATCTGCGCGCAGTAAAATCCTATTCAACTACGATGAATTCTGGCAAGAAAATCAAGGGCAATTAACTGGTCAATATTGGCAATTACCGCTTGAAATCGCCCGCAAACCACTGGAAGAAATCGCCAGCAAAAAACGTTCCATGTACCGAAAACGTTATGAAATGTTGGATGAAATGTCCAAGGATATTTCAAATTTTGAAAGTAAACACGGTTAATTCCGTGTTTCTTTTTAGACTAAGTACAAATAAATATAAAAACAATCATCTATCAATATCGAATACCACATATAAAAAAAGTTGTAATACATCTTTAAAAAGCTTTTGCTCCCTTCCTTTATAGTTGGATTGGAGGCTGGCAGAATTTAATATTTCATCTATTTTCTGAATAAAGAGATCAATTAACATGGTAGGGAAATCATCACGAATAATCTTGCGTTTTTGTAAAGTACCAAAAAAATAATGCATGTATTTGATACTTCTCTTCTTCCATTTCTTTAAAAAAACTCCCGTAATTCTCTATCCTGTTCGTGATGTAAATCATGTAAAACTGGTACTGAGTATAACGTTTCCATAGAATCTTGCTGCATTGATAAAATTTTTGTAATAATTTGACTTAGATCTGATTGAGTATCTAGCAAATTATCAAAATCTTCTCGCATCTTATTTTTCTGTTCTTCAAAGATACACTTCACAAGTGCCTGCTTAGTAGGAAAATATTTATAAAATGTTACTCGACTCACCCCTGCTGCCCGACAAATTTCTGCTACAGAGGTTAATATCCAGCCTTGTTCATAAAACAATTTCGTCGCAACTTGCTTTAATAAAACATCTTTTTTCATAACCAACTCCTTAAGTAGCAATAACATAGCCGAAAGCCTTTAATTGTCAAATGTCAAATTTGAGAAAAATTCTTATTTACTTTCGTATTATGATTGTGTTAGGTTTACATTATTAATTAGTTAACGCAAAAAGTGTAAACTTTAAACTAAAAATGAAGCCTAGGAGAACCCATGAACAAGTTATCCCCACGACTCAGCCTCATTAGCCTTTGCCTGATGAGTGCCTACTCTTTTTCTACCCATGCCGAAGAAAGTCAGCAGACCACAGTACTAGACGAAATCACTGTGATCGGCGAAAAATTCGAGCGTAGTCAATCTTCGACTGGTTCAAGCACCTCAGTGGTAACCGCCGATCAACTCAAACGAGAAGCCAAATTTACTGTCTGCTACCCAATTATTAAAACGCGATGTAAATATTTTAGACACCGGTTTGGGCAATGATTTACCCTCTGTACGCGGCGTTGACGGTTCCGGCCCGGCAGTAGGTGCGGTAGCATTTTTTGCGGGTTCACGCCCACGTTTAAATATGCAAATTGATGGCAGAACTTCCAGCTATAACGAACTGGCGTTCGGTACAAAATCCCTGTGGGATATGAAACAGGTAGAAATCTATCGTGGCGCACAAAGCTATGCCCAAGGGCGTAATGCTATTGCCGGTGCGGTGGTCATGACCAGTAATGACCCAACGCAAGAATGGGAAGGTGCTGCGAAATTAAATATGGGGAATCATCGAGTGGCACAAACAGCCGCCCTGATTTCCGGTCCTGTCGTGAAAGATGAATTGGCGTTTCGTTTAAGCGTAGATCATCAACAACGGGAAACCGCTGTGGATTTACCGCATTATGATCCCGTCGGTAACCCACGTTGGTTTAAAGCCACCAACACCCGCGCCAAATTACTGTGGACGCCGTCTGCGTTGCCGGATCTCTATAGCCGTTTAACATTCAATCATTTAAATGCAAGAGCGCCACAAAGTGAAACGGAATTACAATCTCATTCACCACGTTACACGCCGGAACGCCCGGTATTCCAAACTCGCTCTGCCAGTACCATTTGGGACATTGGCTATCAACTCTCAGAGCGTTGGAAATGGGAAAATAAATTGGTTTATACCCACTTTATTCACGATAGAAAAACGACTTCGCCATTCAACACCGCATTGCCGCCAAATCGTCGAGGTGTTCCGGCTCGCGTTGATGGCAATGAATTCCAAATTGAACCCATTATAAAATACGAAAGCGAAAAATACCGTGGATTATTCGGTTTGTTCTATTTCAATGCGAAACAAGATGAAAGTGTTACGATGCTTAATGGACGCATTGCTCGCACGCCGATTACGACAAATTTTAATGATAAAACGAAAACCAAGGCGGCCTTTGGTGAAATTACCTTTACACCGGATATTCCGTTTGAATTGACGATTTCTGCTCGCTATGAACAGGAACATCATCAGCGTAAAGGCAAAAGTGCGATGTTTTCCATCAACCAGGATAAAAAATACAATGTCTTCCTGCCAAAAGCAGACATTGCATGGAAAATTAACGATGATCAACGCTTAGGCTTTAAAGTAGGCAAAGGTTATAACCCAGGTGGTGCCGGTGTGACTTTCGGTGTGCCGTACACCAGCTATGAATATGACGCGGAATATGTCTGGAACTACGAACTTTATCATCGTTGGACATCCGCAGATAAACGCCTACGCATTAACAGCAACCTATTCTATAACGACTATAAAGACATGCAGTTACCGTTCACCCTTGGTCCAAATTCCATCGTGATCCGCAATGCCGATAAGGTCGTTACCTATGGTGCGGAAATCAAATACCGAATGGCAGGCCACGGAGAAACTGGCACTCAATGCGGGCATCGGGATGTTAAAAACCGATATTAAACGTTATCCAAACAGCGGCATTGAAGGGAATAAACTCGCTCGCGCACCGAGTTTCAGCGGAAAAGTGGGGGCCAATTATCGTCTTCTTGACCACCTAGAAATTGGCACCAATTACAGCTACAACAGCAGTTATTATTCCACTGCCGACAACTTAGCCAATGGTAAAGTAGGGCATTATGACCAACTTGATGTTTATTTAGCGTACGACTTTAAGCATGCCAGAATCACGCTCTATGCCGACAACGTGCTTAACTCACGCAAAGATATCTTACTCGTACCGCGCTCAGGCGACATTACCCGTCAACCAGAACGCCAAATTGGGCTTTCTACTGAGTTAAGATTTTAAGCAATGAGTCAGCAACACCAACAAATTTGCCAACCTGTTGCCGCGAAATTACGCGCCTCAATGTGGTTGGCAACCTTCGCGCAAGGCTTAAAAATCGGGATTTGGCTTTTGATGATCCACATTGTGTTCACCGTCAGCCAATCTCTTACGTTTCCTTATTGGCAGATTTTCGCGCTGCTTGCCACGTCCATTTTGTATTACACCTGCAAAATTAAAGCTCACGACAAATCTCATTATGCGGCCTTTGAATTGGAAAAAATTCTACGTCAACAGCTTGCAAAAAAAATCAGTCAATTATCGTTAGGCAAAGTCAATGAAATCGGGTCAGGCGGTTTAACCAAAATACTGTGCGATGACGTAAACGAATTGCACACCTTTGTTGCTGATGCACCGCCCCTTAAAGCGGAGGCTTATTCCACACCGATTTTCGTGTTGGCGGCATTGTTTTGGTTAAATTGGCAAATGGCATTGGCTGTGGTGATTTTCCTTGTCGTGTTGTTTACGATTCTGCAGCGTTTAATGCAAAAAAGTCGGTTGAATTATCGTGATTACGGTGTTGCCGTGAGCAGAATCAACAGCGCTATTATTGAATATATTCAAGGCATGAGCACGATTCGTACCTTTGATGCGGGACAAAGTTCGTACAGCCGTTTTAGCACCGCATTGAAAAATTTTAATCAGGTCATCTTCGCTTTTTTAGCCAAAGTGGGCGCACCAACACGTCTTGCCCGTTCGCTTTTTACACCAATGCCGATTATGCTGTTTTTGATCGTGTTAGGCGTGTATTTACACTCGCTTGCGCTGCTTTCCACCTTTGGCTTTTTTGCTTTTTTAGTGTTAGCTGCTGGGTTAATTGAAACCATGCATCCGTACATGGGGCTGTTTCATTTGTTGGAACGCTCCCGTGCCGCCATTGAACGCATTAACGAAATAAAAACGTTGGAAAATGCCACCGCACTTTTACCGCTACAAACGCCGAATGGGGTATGCTGTTCAATTTGAACAGGTCAATTTCAGCTATGATGCCGACAAAGCGACACTGAAAAATATTAACTTCAGCGTGCCGCAAAATAGTTTTACCGCCATTATTGGCACTTCAGGCTCCGGCAAAACCACCTTGCTCAATTTGCTGTTGCGCTTTTTGGGATGTCGATAGCGGGAAAAATCACCTTAGGGTGGTGCAGATATTCGTCATATGGAACAGGATCAACTCATGAAATATTGTTCGGTCGTATTTCAGGATAACTTCTTATTTTCTTGCTCTATTGCCGAAAACATCGCTTACGGCATAGAAAATGTGACGGAGGAAAGCATTATCAATGCCGCCAAACAAGCCCGTATTCACGACTTTATTATGACCTTGCCGGAGCAATATCAAACGAAAGTGGGGGAACGCGGACAATTATTGTCAGGCGGACAAAAACAACGTATCAGTATAGCCCGCGCCTTTTTACAAAATCGCCCGATTTTATTGCTAGACGAACCCACGGCTTTTTCCGATGCAAAAAACGAGGCGGATTTAATGCAGGCATTTCATGCGCTGATGCAAAATAAAACAGTGATCATGGTGGCGCATCGCCTGTCTAACATTACCCAAGCCGATCAAATTATTTATTTAGAGAACGGAAAAATCATCGCTCAAGGCAATCACCAAGCCTTGTTGCAAACCAATGTCGCCTATCAAACCCTTTGGGCGGAATATCAACAGGGCAAAATCTTGGACGATACATTAGAGAATGTTATGCAATCTTACTTTAATCCCGAAACTCAACGCGTAAAAAGCCTGTGGCAAACTTATCACGCCTTATTTGCCGCCGCCCAACAGCAACAAAGCGCATTCTTACGCTGTCTTGCTTTTGCGGCACTGTCTGCAACCTTTATTCGGCGTGGCTATCGGTTTGCTGTATCCGCTGCTTTTGGCATTAGAACAAACTGAAGCAGGGACAAAGTGCGGTCATTTTTTGGAGTGTTCTGTGTGGCGTGCTTTTAATCGCCAGCCTCCTTTCCCGCATTTGGGCAGAATATTATGACACCAAAGGCGATTCATTTTTGGCGACATATCAATTAAGACGTCAACTGGGCGAAAAACTCCGCCGCGTATCTCTTGCCGTCCTCAGTGGATTTCGTGCAGGCGAACTCAGTGCCGTTGCCATCCAAAGTATTAATGAAGCGACAAATTACGCTTTCAGTTTAATCAGTATTCTAATTTATGGCATCGTAACACCAGTGTCTGCCGCCCTTTGTCTTTGTTTCTTTGATTACCGCTTTGGGCTGCTGATCTTCATTATTTTTCCGCTTATCGTGCCACTTTATTTATGGCGGAGAAAAGCTTTCCGTCGTGGATTTAGTATTTTGGCAGAAGCTAATCAGCGACTTAAAGGCGAAACCATTGAGTTTGTGCAGGGCTTGGAAATTCTGAAATCAACAGGGCAGACTGAAAACAAACAACATATTTTCAACCGTGTGATTGAAGATGTGCCAAACATTCAACGCATCGGCACTAAAAAAGGCGAACGTCCGAATTTGATTATTACCTCAAGCATTCAATTCAGTCTGATTGCCGTATTAATTGTTGGCACATTTTGGGTGATTTCCGGTAGCGCCCATTGGGTATTGTTAGCCACGGTACTGATTTTAATTGCACGAATTTCAGATGTATTGAACTTCTTTGTGCAAATGTCTTCGCTCTTAGAAATTTTTGTGATCAGCTGTGAAAAATTTGAAAAACTGATGGCATTACCTGAATTGGCGGAAAATCATGGCAGCAGATTACCCACAGATTATCGCATTCGTTATGAGCATATCCGCTTTGGTTACAATGCCGAAAAAAACATCCTAAACGACATTAATCTGGACATAAAACCTAACAGCCTCAATGCTTTTGTGGGTACTAGCGGTTGTGGTAAAACAACATTACTCCGATTGTTGTTGCGTTATGCTGATCCGCAATCAGGACGAATTACGATCGGCGGTATCGATATTCGGGATGTTAGCCAAGAACAGCTCATGAGATTAATTTCTGTGGTGTTTCAAGACGTATATTTATTCCAAGACAGCGTATTAAATAACATCCGAATGGCAAAACCCAATGCCACCGATGAAGAGGTGATTCACGCCTGTAAACTTGCTCAATGCCATGATTTTATTCAGGCATTACCACTAGGGTATCAAACGCAAGTTAATGAAATTGGGAGTAATTTTTCCGGCGGTGAAAAGCAACGACTTGCGATTGCCCGCGCGATTTTAAAAGACGCACCGATTCTCATTTTAGATGAACCGACAGCATCGTTGGATACTCGTAATGAGCTGGCAGTGCAAAAGGCGTTGGATCAGCTGGTTAAAGACAAAACTGTGTTGATTATCGCTCACCGACTTTCCACCATTGTGGGCGCTCATTGCATTTATGTGTTGGAAAACGGCAGCATTGCCGAACAAGGCACGCATCAAACACTCTTAGAACAAAAAGGACGTTATGCAGCGTTTTGGCAATGCCAACAAGGCAACATCACTCACTAAACAGGATTGGGCGATCCTTGCCACGACCGCCGGTTTTAAATTCTGCGTAGTGGCGTTTTATATGATTGGCCTCATTACCATGTTAAAAGAGATGGGGTTCGATCTTAAACAGCTTAGTTGGTTCTATTTGCTTGGTGGGATGGAAATGGCGAAATTCATCATTTCGCCGTTAATTGAACGCTATCGTCTTAAGCGTATCGGGCAATTTCGCGGCTGGCTATGTCTTTCCTCGCTAATCATTTTTATTGCCTTATTCATGTTGCATTTCATCCAACCGCAACGGGATTTTACACTGCTTATGGTGGCGTGTGTGCTATTGAACCTAAGCAGTCTATTTTTCGGTTGCGCGGCGTTGGGACTAACCTGTGCCATCCTGCCTTTTGAGCAACGTGGCTTTGGCGGTGTGATTCAGGTGATCGCCGGACGCGTGGGTAAAATGCTTGGCGGCGGATTTGGTATTGTTAATTTATCATCATTACGGCTGGCAAAGTGCGGTGGATTTAATCGGTGTTTTTGCGCTACTGCTGATCCTACAAATCAGCCTATATTCCGAACCTACAGTTGCGGCTGAATCGCAAAATCCGCCATTGCGTTTTTTATTCACGCGTTTTTTTCACTTTTGGCGACAACCGCACATTCCGCTCAGCTGGCTGATATTATTGTTGCTCGTGTTTATTCCCAGTGGCATGGTGGTCAGCAGTTTCATCCCACGCCTAAATGCCTTGGGCTGGAGAAGCCAACACATTGGGCTATTACTTTCCGTATTCGAACCCCTTTGTGCTATCACCTTTGCTCCACTCAGCGGCCTATTACTCAAAAAATATTCTCGATTTTCCGTCACCCAATGGGTATTATTTAGCCAAATTTTTGCCTTCTGCTTATTTATTTTATTTGAATATGTCGGCACGGATTTTCCTTATCTTATCGCTGTACCAATCTTATTATTAAGTATTACTTATGCATTACTTGTACCGTGCTTGCTGGCTATTATCCTTGATTATTCATCTAAAGCTTATGCTACATTGGATAGTTCACTACAATTTTCTGTTGCATTACTAGGCGCATATTTAGCTGGCTTTTATTTCACTCAGATTGATCAGTACATGGGGATACGTTACGGTATATTGGGATTGTGGTAATCATTGCATTTGCTATTTGGTACTTTTTTAAGAACTACAATCAAAAATCATAAAGGCGTAATGATAAAATGCTATACACCTCTAATTGTTTCTGAACAAATCAATTTAAAATTAAATCTCACCACATAGAATTTAATTCAGGTAAACGATTGCTCACCCCGATATTATTGCATTCTTTTAAAAATCACGCTTTGCTTTTTTGCTCGCTTTTGTGTAGAATACGCGCTCGGCTTATTGATTAATCCGAACACAAGGAGTTCTCCATAATGGAAGCATCAAAGAAAAAGATGAAATTCCCTTCCGCATTTAGCATTCTCTTTATTATTCTTCTTATTGCTATTGGTCTTACTTGGCTTATTCCCTCAGGATCATACTCTAAACTTTCCTACGACACCACCGAAAATCATTTTATTGTCAAAACCCACGGAATTCCCGATCAAAGCTATCCAGCAACAGAGCAAACCCTTAATCAACTCAATATCAAAATTCAACTTTCTCATTTCACCAACGGCATTATCAAAAAGCCGATTGCTATCCCCGATACCTATCAACGCATTGAACAACACGAAAAAGGCATTACTGATATGATTCACGCCATGGTGGATGGCACCATTGAAGTCGCGGATATTATGATTTTTATCTTCATACTCGGTGGAATGATTGGTGTGATAAACAAAACAGGAGCATTCAATGCCGGATTAATGTCTCTCACCAAAAAAACAAAAGGAAATGAATTCTCTGTTGTCTTTGCTGTCTGCGTGTTGATGCTGCTAGGCGGTACGGCTTGTGGTATTGAAGAAGAAGCCGTGGCCTTCTACCCAATTCTTGTTCCTGTCTTTTTAGCCTTAGGTTATGATTCTATTGTCTGTGTTGGTGCCATATTCCTTGCCGCATCAATGGGTACAGCCTTCTCTACAATCAATCCATTCTCCGTTGTTATTGCCTCAAACGCGGCAGGGATTCCATTTACTGAAGGGATGGGATTTCGCACACTGGGACTTATTCTTGGTGGAACCTGTGTAATAGCCTATATGTATTGGTACTGTAAAAAACTGCGTGCTAATCCTGAATTTTCTTATACCTATGACGATCGCCAAACCTTCTATGATCTCTATATGAAAGATATCGATCCGAATGCAACCGTTAAATTTACCTTTAGAAGAAAACTGATTCTGATTCTATTTAGTGGCGCCTTTCCTCTCATGGTATGGGGTGTTATGTTTGGGGGCTGGTGGTTCCCTCAAATGGCGGCATCCTTCCTAGCCATTACTATCATTATTATGTTTATCAGTGGATTGCCTGAAAAAGATGTCGTAAATGGCTTTACTCATGGTGCTTCTGAATTAGTCGGCGTCGCATTGATTATCGGACTCGCTCGAGCAGTTAATATCATTCTAGAGCAAGGAATGATTTCCGACACTATCCTCGATTATATGACTCATCTTGTTGGTGGAATGAATGGCGGCGTCTTTATTATTGGTCAGCTCATTGTCTTCATATTCTTAGGATTGGTTGTTCCTTCCTCTTCAGGCCTTGCCGTACTCGCTATGCCAATTATGGCACCGCTGGCTGATACTGTTGGCATTCCAAGAGATATCGTGGTATCGGCTTACAACTGGGGACAATATATTATGTTATTCCTTGCGCCAACAGGATTGGTCCTTGTCACGCTACAAATGCTTGGTATTCCATTCAATAAATGGCTGAAATTTGTCATGCCAATCGTGGGCTGTCAATTTGTTATCTCATCGATACTTCTTCTCGTTCAAGTATTTATGTATTCACACTAAGCAATAAAATAAAAAGCCACGCAATCTAGCGTGGCTTCTTTTTATCATCTAATGTTATTTGACAAACTCATCAAACTCTAACTCATAATCATCACCATCTCTGGTGTATTTGATATAACGTGGAAATTGTTCACCTGAGAATTTCTTCACCATAATATCCTTATTACCTGTTTTAAATGAATAGGTAATTTCAGTGACAGTTTGCTTGTTATATTGGATTTGTTTTTCCACTTTCTTCACATTTACATTTTCCATTGGGTAAAGTTTTTTACCGTTTGTAATTTGGAAACTGGTTGGCAATTTATCGTAATAACTCAACTGAAATGCCATAGTGAATAAGTCAAAGGTCGGTAATGTTAACGGTTCAGTTTCTAACCCATTTTTCACTTTACCGTATTCAATGGTTGTTGGTGAAATTTTAGAAATAGCATAAGGCTTACCATTACGCACATCTTGATAATTCACCATTTTAAATTGACTCGAAGTTTGTGAACCACGAGAAGTAAACACAATGTTGTACAACGGAATATTAATTTTCGCATTGACTGAATACTGTGAACCATCTGCTTTAAAATGCACATACGCCGGCATTAAATAATTGGAACTGTATTTAATATTATAATCCACCGCAGACCATGCTGTTGGCACATAAGCAATTAATGCAGCAAAAAGGATTTTAAATAACTTCATTGGTTTTCCTTATATATAAAAATAGGTTGCCCTTTAGAGTATCACAGTGAGAAGAAGTTCCCCATTAAAAAACCATCTTATCCGCAGACAAGATGGTTTTCATTTATGTTAGCTTAATGGGAGATTATAAAACTGCACCCGCCATTAAGAAACCGAATAAAACAGATAAAGCAATTGCAATCACACCAGGCACTAAGAATGGGTGGTTAAATACGTATTTACCGATACGAGTTGAACCGGTGTCATCCATTTCTACTGCCGCAATTAAGGTTGGGTAAGTAGGAAGAATGAATAATGCTGATACTGCGGCAAATGCTGCAATTGCTGCTTCCGGCGAAACGCCTAATAAAATTGCAGTTGGATATAATGCTTTTGCAGTTGCAGCTTGTGAGTAAAGTAAGGTACTTGCGAAGAACAAGATGACCGCTAAACTCCAAGGGTATTGTTGTAAGAACTCAGCTGATACCGCTTTGATTTGATCGATATGACCTTCAACGAAAGTATTACCTAACCATGCTACACCAAGTACACAAATTACCGCTGACATACCTGATTTAAAGGTTGCTGCATTAGTAATTTTTGCAGTATCCACTTTACATGCCATAGTGATAATCGCTGCAGTCGCAAGCATGAAAGAGATAATGGCGTTATCGCGAGAAAGAATTGGGTTTTGAATTAAACCAACTGTTTTACTGATTGCAGTGGCATAAAGCATGACCACTAAAATCGCGATAAGGAAAATTGCGACAGAGCGTTTTGCATAAGGTTTGATCTCAATTTGCATTTCACCACGCATAGTAATTAAACCTTTCGCGAGACGATCTTGGTAAATTTCATCATTTTTCAAATCTTTACCAAGGAAGTTACAAATCACCGCAGTAATCATACATGCTGCGTAAGTAGTTGGGATCCAAATACCTAATAATTGTAAGTAACTTAAACCAAAGTTTTTCTCTAATTCAGCAGAAAGGAATACCACCGCAGCAGAAATTGGAGACGCTGTAATCGCAATTTGTGAAGCGATAACCGCAATAGAAAGTGGACGTGAAGGACGAATGCCTTGTTCTTTTGCCACTTCAGCAATCACTGGAAGTGTTGAGAACGCTGTGTGACCAGTACCTGCAAGTACAGTCATAAAATAAGTCACCGTTGGCGCAAGGAAAGTGATGTATTTTGGATTTTTACGTAGGATTTTTTCAGCCATTTTTACTAAGAAATCCATACCACCCGCAACTTGCATTGCCGCAATCGCCATGATTACAGACATGATAACTGAAATTACATCAAACGGAATAGCACCCGGTTTTAAGCCAAGTAGTGAAAGTGCAACAACACCCATCCCCCCCATGAAACCGATACCAATACCGCCTAATCTAGCCCCTAGGTAAATAAAGAGTAGGACGACTAAAAGTTGAGCCCAAATCATAATATTTTCTCCATATTAATTTTTAAAAAAATAATTCCGGAACATATATTAACAACAAACTAGTGCATTATCTATATTTATTACTTGGATTAGTCTATTTTATCCGAAAGTGCGGTTAAAATTTGATTCAAATTCTGACCGCACTTTCAATGACTTTCCTAGAAATCCTCAAAGTATTGTTGAATCACTTTTGGATCTTTTGTTTGTGTTAAGGCTAATTGTAATAACACACGTGCTTTTTGCGGATTCAATGTACCTGAAGCCACAAAACCATATTTAGAATCATCCACTTCAGCATCACGTGTTGTGTAACCTGTTGGCACACGAGATGAACGCACCACCACAACACCATCTTTCGCCGCTTTTTCTAAACGTTCTAAATGTGCTGCATTCACGTTACCATTACCCACACCCGCTGAAACAATGCCTTGATAGCCCGCATCCAATAATGAATTTAATGGCTCAATTGGTGCATTAGAATAAGCATAAACAATGCCTACTTTCGGTAAGCTGTCTAATTTATCTACGTTAAATGGTGTGTTTACAGTATGTTTGCTTTCAGGTGAGCGTTCGTAATCCACTTTACTGTTATGGATATAACCCAAGGTACCATAGTTTGGTGAATGGAACGTTTGTACTGCAGTGGTACTCATTTTGGTCACATCACGTGCACCTAATACTTCACCATTCATCGCCACTAATACGCCACGACCTGACGATTTTTTATCCGTTGCCACGACGACGGCGTTATAAAGGTTTAACGGACCATCCGCACTTTTTTCTGTCGCAGGACGCATTGCACCCCACTAATACAATTGGTTTTTCACATTTCGCGGTAAGATCTAAGAAATAAGCGGTTTCTTCCATGGTATCGGTACCATGAGTAATCACAAAACCATCGGTATCTTTACATTGTGCATTAATCGCTTTCGCTAATTTTAACCACACATCATCGCTCATATCTTGTGAACCAATTTTTACAATTTGCTCACCTTTTATATTTGCAAGCTGCTTAATTTCGGGCACCGCATCAATTAATGCATCAACATTGAGTTGCCCTGCTTTATAAGCAGAAGAAACGGCAGTTTCGCCACTTCCGGCAATCGTGCCACCTGTTGCTAAAATTGTAATATTAGGTAATTCCGCAGCTTGTGCGACCGAAAAACCGAATCCGAGCATCATAAGTGCCGTTAATTTTTTTAATTTCATGCGCGTCTCCTTTCACGTTTTATCATCTAAGTTTGGCTATTCTCTACTTAATTAGGCGTAGAATAAACACAAAGATAAGATATTTATGATCCCGATCACATTTTTATTGATCCGATTGTATAAGCTTTCGCCAACGTTGCGTTTCCTTGATAATTTTTTTGAAAGATAACCAAAGTGCGGTTATACTTAAAGCCTTATTTCATCTGAAGATAAACTCTTATTCATTATCAAAATTAAGTTGAGAACAACATGCAAGAATTTATGCCTCAAGCAATTGAATTTGCTCAAAAACACACTTTTTTAACGATCGCATGGTTTGCTGTCCTTTTTATGACACTTTTCACCTTTTTTAAAAGTGCGACACAAAAATATCGCGTCATCACCAACCCTGAAGCGGTTCGCTTAATGAACGACGAAGAAGCCGTGGTGATTGATTTACGCCCTATTGATGAATTCCAACGCGGCCATATCATTGGTAGCGTCAACTTGCTTCCAACTGAAATTAAAAATCAAAATGTAGGCAAAATTGAACATCACAAAGAAAAACCGCTTATCATTGTGGATGTTAACGGTGTTTCTTCTGCTACGTCCGCAGAACTTTTAAACCAAACAAGGCTTTGAAAAAGTTTATGTGTTAAAAGATGGTTTAGCGGCTTGGGCGGGTGCAAATTTACCATTAGTAAAAAAACATAAGTAAGGATCCTCTATGTCTGAACAAAATCAACAACCTGAAGTAGCAGCTGAAGAGCAACAAGAAGCAGTACTTCAAATTCAACGTATTTATGTAAAAGATGTTTCTTTGAAGCACCAAATCTTCCTCATATTTTCCACCAAGAATGGAAACCAAAACTTGGCTTTGATTTAAGCACTGAAGCCGTTCAAGTGGGTGAAGATTTATATGAAGTCACTTTAAACATCAACGTAGAAACTACCATGGAAGATTCTGGTGATGTGGCGTTTATTTGTGAAGTGAAACAAGCTGGCGTATTTACAATCAGCGGTTTAGAAGATGTTCAAATGGCACACTGCTTAACATCTCAATGCCCAAATATGCTTTTCCCTTATGCTCGTGAATTGATTTCTAACTTAGTAAATCGTGGTACATTCCCGGCATTAAATCTTTCTCCGGTAAACTTCGATGCATTGTTCATTGATTACATGAACAAGCAGCAAGCTGCAGCCGAAGCGGAAGAAAATCAGGAAACCCAACATTAATTGTGATGAGGGCAGGCGATATCGTCTGCCCTTTTATTTTAAAGGTGATTGAAATGAACGCATCCCAATCTCCAATTACCATTCTTGGTTGCGGTTCTTATGGAACAGCACTCGCTATCTCATTTTCTCGCAATGGTTCTCCAACCTATCTTTGGGGGCACAATCCCGATCACATTCATCAAAATGCAACAGGAACGTCAAAATCGCCGTTTTTCTGCCTGATATTGAATTTCCAGAAAGTTTGCATTTAGAATTAGATTTGAAAACAGCCCTTGAGCAATCGAAAGACATTTTAATTGTGGTGCCAAGCCATGCTTTTCGGTGAAATTCTCTTAAAAATTCGACCGCACTTAAAACCTGATCATCGTTTAATTTGGGCAACCAAAGGATTAGAACGCAACACTGGCCGATTACTACAAGAAGTAGTGGAAGAAACCTTAGGTAAAGCAATTCCAACCGCTGTGCTTTCTGGTCCTACTTTTGCGAAAGAATTGGCTCAAGGTTTGCCAACAGCGATTACCCTTGCCTCTCGTAATGAAAAGTTTGCCTTAGAATTTCAAGCGCGGATTCATTGCAGTCAGCATTTTCGGGTGTATGTAAACCAAGATATGATCGGCGTTCAATTAGGTGGCGCCATTAAAAACGTGATTGCGATTGGTGCAGGTATTTCAGATGGTATGGGATTTGGTGCCAATGCCAGAACGGCATTGATTACCCGTGGGATTGCGGAAATTACTCGCTTAGGCGTATCCATGGGGAGCGAATACGCAAACCTTTATGGGTATGTCTGGTTTAGGGGATTTAGTGCTCACTTGTACCGATAACCAATCCCGTAACCGTCGATTTGGTTTAATGCTTGGTAAAAGGGACTGATAGCCAACAAGCCATGGATGAAATTGGTCAGGTGGTGGAAGGGTTTTATAACACCAAAGAAACCTATTTATTAGCACAACGACAAGGCGTGGAAATGCCGATTACAGAACAAATTTACCAAATGCTCTTTTGTGGTAAAAGTGCACAAGAAGTCGCACTGAGCTTATTGGGTCGTGAACGAAAAGGCGAATAAGGAGAAAAAATGACGTTAGAAGTATGGCAACACATTCGCCAAGAGGCAAAAGAATTAGCAGAATGCGAACCAATGCTCGCCAGCTTTTTCCATTCCACCATTTTAAAACATCAAAATCTTGGCAGTGCCTTGAGTTATTTACTAGCGAATAAACTGGCTAACCCTATCATGCCCGCAATTTCGCTGCGTGAAATTATTGAAGAAGCCTATCAAGCCGAGCCCAATATCATTGATTGTGCTGCTTGTGATATTAAAGCCGTGCGCCACCGCGATCCTGCTGTGGAATTATGGTCTACCCCATTGCTTTATCTAAAAGGTTTTCACGCCATTCAGAGCTATCGCATTACCCATTATTTGTGGAACCAAAATCGAAAAGCACTCGCACTTTATTTACAAAATCAGATTTCAGTGGCTTTCGATGTAGATATTCACCCTGCGGCCAAAAATTGGGCACGGTATTATGTTTGACCATGCTACTGGTATTGTCGTAGGCGAAACCTCGGTAATTGAAAATGATGTGTCTATCTTGCAAGGCGTCACCCTGGGTGGTACAGGTAAAGAATCCGGCGATCGACATCCAAAAGTACGAGAAGGCGTAATGATTGGAGCGGGTGCAAAAATTCTCGGCAATATCGAAGTGGGCAAATATGCCAAAATCGGCGCCAATTCTGTTGTACTTCAACCTGTGCCTGAATATGCCACTGCTGCAGGTGTGCCTGCTCGTATTGTCGGCAAAGACAAAGCGGCAAAACCAGCCTTTGAAATGAATCAATATTTTATCGATGATGATATAAATCTAAATATTTAAGGAATCGATATGATTAACAAAGACACCCAACTTTGTATGTCCCTTTCTGGCAGACCGGGCAATTTTGGCACAACATTCCATAACTATCTATATCAAAAACTCGGGCTTAATTTTATCTATAAAGCCTTTACTACCACGGATATTGAAAGTGCAGTCAAAGGGCATTCGTGCACTTGGTATTCGAGGTTGTGCCGTTTCGATGCCTTTTAAAGAAAGCTGCATGCCATTTTTAGATGAAATCTCCCCTTCTGCACAAGCCATTCAGTCTGTGAATACCATTGTGAATGATCAGGGTTTTCTTCGTGCTTACAACACCGACTATATTGCCATTGTTAAACTTATCGAAGAATATCAATTAGATAAAAAGAGTCGCGTGATTGTACGAGGCAGTGGTGGCATGGCTAAAGCCGTCGTCGCGGCCTTTAAAAACAGTGGATTTGAGCATCTGAAGATTTTTGCTCGAAATGAAAAAACAGGTAAAAATTTAGCCGCACTTTATGGCTATGAATATATCCCATCTTTGGATAATCAATCGGCAGACATTTTAGTCAACGTTACGCCAATTGGGATGAAAGGTGGAAAAGAAGAATTTGATCTCGCCTTTCCTGAAAATCTTATTCAACAAGCTCAAACCGCTTTTGATGTGGTGGCGATTCCTGCTGAAACACCATTTATCCAATTTGCTCAACAGCAAGGCAAACAAACCATTTCTGGTGCAGAAGTGATTGTGCTACAAGCTGTTGAACAATTTGAGCTCTACACAGGCATTCGACCTGATGACCAATTAATCGCTGAAGCCGCCGCTTTTGCTCGAAAAAACAGTTAAAAAATAAACCGCACTTCTAAAAAAGTGCGGTTCTTTTTATCTGAGTTTTACGCTAACAATTTTCTTGCTGCTTCCACTACTACTGATACTGCTTTTGTCTTCCGTATCTTTCATGGTGGCTTCATTTGGAATTTCTTGTTGCGTACGGTTCACAATCACACCTGCCACCATACCTGCTCGTAAGCCAAGGGCATTACACATCGTAAATAATGTGGCTGACTCCATCTCATAGTTCATCACATTGAGATCTTGCCATTGTTTTAACAAGCCTTGGTAATCACGATACACTTTGCCGCTATACGTATCGTAACGTTCTTGACCTGGATAGAACGTATCTGAAGAAGCTGTAATTCCTACAAATGGCTCAATGCCTTTTTCTTTAGCTGCATTGAAAAGTGCCGTGGTACATTCAAAATTTGCCACTGCTGGATATTCAATTGGGGCAAAGTGACGGCTTGCACCATCAAGACGAACTGAACCCGTTGTAATAAGAATATCGCCCACATTAATATGCGGTTGAATCGCACCTGTTGTGCCAATACGTAAAAATGTACGCACACCAAGCTGAGCCAGCTCTTCCACACAGATAGATGTTGAAGGGCCACCAATACCGGTTGAACACACCACCACCGATTGACCATTTAAATAGCCTAACCAAGAAGTGAACTCACGCGTACTTGCAAGAAACTCAGGGTTATCAAGTTTTTTAGCAATACGTTCGCTACGCGCCGGATCGCCCGGCACGATAGCTAATGTTGCACCTTTCAGTTGTGCTTTAGTCAGGTTTAAGTGAAATACATCAGACATAACAATCTCCTTTTTCATTCTTGCCGCAAAGTGCGGTCAAATTTTCGTTATTTTTTCAATGCGCCTAAGATACCACGCATGATTTGTTTGGTCACTTCATTACGAATATTGCGACCGACTGATTTTGCCACGCTATTCACAATTTGTTCTGTCGGAGAAAGTTTATCCCCGCGTTTTTGTGTTCCAAAAATCATACGGCTTAAGCTACCAAATAAACCGCTTTCTTCCTCTTGTTGCGCTTGTTCGGCTTGTTTTTGTTGTACTGCCGCTAAATCCGCTTGCGCATTTAATACTTCGAAAGCGGATTCATTATCCACATAATCCTTATAGAATGCATAAAGATCATCGTCTTTCACCCAAGCAGCTCGCTCTTCTTCAGTAATCGGTGCAAGTTGGCTTTTCGGCGGGTAAACATAAGCCACTTCAACAGGCGTTGGCATACCTTTTTCATCTAAGAATGAAATCAATGCTTGGCCCACACCTAAAGTTGAAATGGTTTCAAGCACATTAACAGCAGGATTAGAACGGAACGTTTCTGCCGCAGATTTCACTGCTTTTTGATCGCGTGGTGTAAAAGCACGTAACGCATGCTGGACACGGTTACCTAATTGGCCTAACACGGTATCCGGTAAGTCTAATGGGTTTTGGGTCACAAAATAAATCCCTACACCTTTAGAACGAATCAAGCGAACCACTTGCTCCACTTTGTCCACCAACACACTCGGTGCACCATCAAAGAGTAAGTGTGCTTCATCGAAGAACATCACAAATTTTGGTTTATCTGGATCGCCGACTTCCGGCAATTGCTCAAATAATTCAGACATCAACCAAAGCAAGAATGCGCTATACATTCTTGGGGAATTAATTAATTTTTCAGAATTTAAAACATTGATCACACCACGACCATCACGGGTTTGTAACCAATCTTCAAGATTTAATGCTGGCTCACCAAAAAGATTGGTCGCCCCTTCATTTTCAAGTGTCAGTAAAGCACGTTGAATCGCGCCCACACTCGCAGCTGATACGTTGCCATATTCTACTTGGAACGATTTGGCGTTCTCTGCTACAAATTTAAGCATTGCGCGTAAATCTTTTAAGTCGATGAGTAGCAAGCCTTTATCATCTGCCACACGGAATACGAGGTTTAATAAGCCTTCTTGGGTTGCGTTTAAATTTAATAAACGGGAAAGTAATAATGGCCCCATTTCAGAAATCGTGGTGCGAAGCGGAATACCGGTTTCACCGAAATACATCCCAAAATGACACAGGATAGCCATTTAAATAACTCTCGCCACCTAAATCAAATTGCTCAATGCGTTCCGCCACTTTGCCACTGAATGTACCCCGCTTTGACTAAACCAGACAAATCGCCTTTTCACATCCACTAAAAAGACTGGCACGCCATCATCACTGAATGCTTCCGCCATTTTACGTAGTGTCACGGTTTTCCCCGTCCCTGTCGCCCCAGCGATCAGTCCATGACGGTTTGCCATTTTTGCGGTAATACCAAGGGTTTGACCTTGTTCGGTACGCGCGAGAGAATATTGCATAAAGATTCCTTTGTTTTGTTGGTTTTATTTAAACGAATAATAAGGAAAAAACGAAGTGCGGTCAAAATTTAAGTGATTTTACGGTATAATTTCTCAAAACTAATTAAAAGCAGGAAAAATAGATGTCAAACGCAAAAATTCTTATTATTAAAACAGGATTGATAGAAACCTTAACATTCCCTGATGGTAGCTCATATGAAAGTGCGATCCGTAAAAAACCGGTACCGATGGTAAACATTCATACGCTGGGTGCAGAAGGTAACGATGTAGGCTTAAAAGCCCATCACGGTGGTGTTGATAAAGCCTTATTTTTTATGTCTGATGTATCTTTCCCCGCTTTAAACGAGCTACTTGGTGAAAAGTTTGATTTTCACGGTAGCGCGATTTATGGTGAAAACTTTGTGGTATCCGGCTTGCATGAGGATAATGTCTGCATAGGCGATCTTTACAAAATTGGCACTACGCTTTTAGAAGTGTCTCAACCACGTAAACCTTGCGAGCGTTTATCTCATAATACCAAGAATGAGAATACAAGAGAGGTAATTCGTCAGTCTGGCTGGACAGGTTGGTATGTTCGCGTGATCGAAGAAGGTGAAATTCATCAAGGCGATGAACTCATCTTGCAACACCGTCCTTATCCAGAATGGACTATTCGTCGTTTAAACACGCTACTTTCTGCTCCTTCAAATGTCGCAGAATTAGAAGAAGCCTTAGCCATTGAGGAATTAGCGCCAGCGTTTAAACGTTCTGTTAACTCACAATTACGTAATTTACAGCAGGCGGCCTAAAATGTCGGCTAAAACAACCGCACTTTGCCCGTGCCAATCTTCGTTTTCTTACAAAGATTGTTGCGGACGTTTTCATTCAGGCAATATGTTTCCAGAAACAGCGGAACAACTTATGCGTTCCCGCTATTCAGCGTTTGTGCTCAAAAATATTCCTTATATCGTGCAAACCACTGTGCCAAGCCAACAAACCTTATTAGATGAAAAAGCCCTGCAAGATTGGGCTAATGAAACGCAATGGCTCGGTTTACACATTATCAAAACAGAAACCTTAACCAAAACACAAAGTGCGGTTGAATTTAAAGCACATTTTCAAGGCAGCGAACAGCCGCAAGTGCATCACGAATATTCTCTTTTTGTAAAAATCGATGGCCATTGGTATTTTGTTGACCCAACTGTGCCGCTCCCAAGTAATAAACAACCTTGTGTTTGTGGCTCAGGGAAGAAATTTAAACATTGTTGCGGAGGCTTGCTCTAATGACCTTAACCTCTTTTCTCGCATTATTCTGGCAGCGTTCTCAAGAAAATAAATTAACGCAAGCTGCCGGTTCACTCACCTACAGCACCATGCTCGCTATCGTGCCATTAATTATGGTGGTGTTTTCAATTTTCTCTGCTTTTCCCGTTTTTAACGAAGTCACTGGTGCATTGAAAGAATTCATCTTCACCAATTTCGCGCCTTCCGCGAGTGATGTTGTGGGACAATATATTGATGAATTCGTCCGTAACTCCAAGCAAATGAGTGCCGTGGGGATTGTGAGTTTGATTTTAGTGGCATTGATGCTCATTAACTCCATCGACCGTACACTCAATGGTATTTGGCAAGACACTAGTAATCGCCCGATTTTTACGTCATTTGCTATTTATTGGCTCATTTTAACGCTCGGCCCGCTTTTAATCGGTACGAGCATTGCGGCAAGTTCCTATGTTAAAGCCATGTTCGAGCAATCTGAAACGCTCTCTTTTGGCTTAAAACTCCTCAGCTTTGTGCCATTTCTTTCTACTTGGTTTATTTTCACGCTCATTTATATGGTCGTGCCAAATAAGAAAGTGAGCATCAAACACTCCGCAGCAGGCGCATTAATTGCGGCAATTTTCTTTACTTTAGGGAAACAAGCCTTTACTTGGTACATCACCACCTTCCCATCTTATCAATTAATTTATGGCGCCATGGCAACACTGCCGATCATGTTATTGTGGATTCAAATCAGCTGGACGGTGGTGTTATTCGGTGCACAATTAGCTGCAGTGCTTGCAGAAGTGCAGTCAATGAATCAAACAAATTTAGAGGAAGTAAAATGATTGCATTAATCCAGCGTGTGACTCAGGCTAAAGTGGAAGTTGAAGGTCAAATTGTGGGACAAATCAGCAAGGGATTATTGGTTTTATTAGGCGTGGAAAAAGAAGACGACCAAGCCAAAGCAGATAAGCTCGCTGAGAAAGTGTTAAATTACCGTATTTTCAGTGATGAAAATGACAAAATGAATTTAAACGTGCAACAAATCGGTGGCGAAGTGCTTGTGGTATCCCAATTTACTTTAGCTGCAGACACGCAAAAAGGGCTTTACGACCAAGTTTCTCAAAAGGTGCCGCACCAGCATTAGCTAACGAATTGTATGAGTATTTTTCGCAAAAATGTGCAGAAAAAGTCACCGTTGCTAACGGACAATTTGCAGCAGATATGCAAGTAACGCTCACCAATGATGGCCCAGTTACATTTTGGTTAAATGTCTGAATAAAGAGAACAATCGCTATTTTTTTCAAAGCAAAGGAAACTCTTTCTTTGATCGCATTGTCGTATTAACGCTCACACGCATATAACAATTTCAAATCCCATCCATAATTGCGTTGGTAATCCCCTTATTTTATGGGTAAACTAAGCCAGTTTGATGTGGATCTTCTTAAAGTTTAGCTTGTAATAAAATGAAAAAAATTTCGTTAAAAATAACCGCACTTTTGCTTGGATGGATGAGTTTTTCAGCCCTTGCAGAACAAACCGTAGATATTGAGATCCGCGGTATTAAGGGTGAACGCGCCATTCGCAATACTGACATGAATGTCAATCTCATTGATAAAGGCGAGATGGACGGCTCAGATCGGTATAAACAATTAGTTTCAGATGCTGTCGATAAAGGCCTTCGAGTCTTTGGTTATTATGGTTCTTCCGTGACCTTTGAATTGAAAAAACGTAAAGGTCAACGAGATTTACTTATTGCGAATGTCACCCCGGGTGAGCCAAGTAAAATTGCGGGAACAGACGTTGAAATTACAGGCGAAGCCGCAGAAGACGAAAACTTCACGGCACTCCGTAAAAACTTGCCAAAACAAGGTGAGTTAGTTGAGCATCAAAAATACGATGACTATAAAAGCAGCATTTCAAACCTTGCCCTTGCTCGTGGTTATCTTGACGGAAAATTCCAAATTTCTCGCTTAGAAATCAGCCCAGAAACGCATGAAGCATGGTGGCGCATGCTGTTTGATAGTGGCGTACGTTATCATTATGGCAATATCACCTTCAACCATTCCCAAATTCGCGAAGATTATTTGCAAAACATGCTCAACATCAAATCGGGCGAGCCTTATTTAGTCAGTGATTTATCTGAATTAACCAATAATTTTTCTTCCACCAACTGGTTTAGCTCCGTACTTTTACAACCGCATGTCCGTGAAGAAGATAAATTAGTCGATATCGAACTTTTACTTTATCCACGTAAGAAAAACTCAATGGAACTTGGGGTAGGTTTTGCAACCGATACGGGCCCTCATGTCCAAATTGGTTGGACAAAACCTTGGATCAATAGCCGAGGCCATAGTTTCCGTACAAATCTTTACGTCTCTGCACCAAAACAAAACTTTGAAGCCACCTATAAAATGCCATTGCTGAAAAATCCATTAAATTATTATTATGAATTTTCAACCGGTTATGAAAAAGAAAATAAAAACGATACGGATACCAAAGCCCTCACTTTCGCTGCATTACGCTATTGGAATAATAGCGAGGGTTGGCAATATTTTGCGGGTCTTCGTGTCCGTTATGACAGCTACACACAAGCTGATTTCACCGATAAAACCTTCCTGGTTTATCCAACTGGGGGCTTTAACCGTACCCGTTTAAGAGGTGGCCAATTCCCAACATGGGGAGATACCCAAAAAATCACGGTTGATTTAGGGAATAAGCTTTGGATGTCAGAAGCCAATTTCTTTAAAATTCAAGCTTCCACAGCGTGGATTCGTACTTATGCCGAAAATCACCGTTTTATTACCCGTGCAGAAATTGGTTATTTAAATACCGCGGATATTCGTAAAATTCCACCGGCATTACGTTTCTTTGCGGGGGGCGATCGCAGTGTGCGAGGTTATGGCTACAAGAAAATCTCACCGAAAAATAAAGATGGAAAATTAGTCGGCGGCTCTCGCTTAGTAACAGGTAGCCTTGAATATCAATATCAAGTTTACCCAAATTGGTGGGGAGCAGTATTTGCGGATACAGGCTTAGCCGCAGATGCTTACAAAGCAAATGAGTTACGCTACGGCGCAGGTTTCGGTGTACGTTGGGCATCGCCAGTTGGCGCCATCAAATTTGATATTGCAACGCCAATTCGAGATAAAGATAACAGCAAACATTCAATTTTACATTGGCTTAGGGGCTGAAATTTAGGGTATGACTATGTCTGAACAAGAAACACAACCAGATAACCAAACCACACAACCCGTTAAAAAGAAAAAGACCTGCCGTAAAATTTTATGTGTCGGAAGTGCGGTCATTTTTGTCCCTGTTTTAGGCTTAGTCACAGCGCTTTCTTTTGATAGTGGACAACGTGCACTTATTCAACTCGCCGATAAAATGCTCGATAGCTTATCTATTGAGCAAGTCAGCGGTGGCTTACAAGATGGTTTAGTCTTAGAAAATTTACGTTTTCAAACCACCGGCGTCGATGTAGCTCTCCCTAAAACACGCTTACAACTGAATTTAGCTCGTTTACTGTCGGGTGATATTATTGTTGATGATCTCAGCTTAACGCAGCCGAAAATTGCCATTGATACCAGTGTCATGCCACCTTCTGAAGAGAAACAAACGGAAAGTGGTCCAATGGAAAAAATCCATTTACCGGTTTCTGTGCAGGTGAAAAATGTGGCGATTACTGACTTTGATATGAAACTCGATCAAAGCAATATTACCTTTTCGTCTTTTCAAAGTGCGATCAGTTTAAACAATGAATCTGGCCTTACCCTTGAGCCCACCACGCTTTCAGACGTGCTTTTCTCAACTGTCTCCCAAACTCAACCGAATACACCTCAACCTGAGAAAAAAGAACCCGCTAAACCCGTTGATTGGGCGCAAATTGAGCAAACACTCACACCGGCTTTTTTAGGTAATTTAAATGCGGTGAACTTGCCTTTTGATATGCACATTCCAAGTTTTTTGGGTACAAACTGGCAATATCAATCGCTCAATGAAAAAGGCGAAGAAATCCAAAAAATCACTGTGCCTAAAGTGGAATTGCAAGCAGATGCCACCGATCATTTAGTGAAATTACAAAAACTCGACATTGACAGCTCTCTTGGTACACTTTCGAGCCAAGGACAACTCCAGCTCAATGAAGATTTTCCGGTTGATCTCACATTAAAATCTGATCTCCAAGCCTTTAAATCAAAAGACAAAACTATTCTGCCTGCTAGCAAAGTTGATCTCAATTTATCGGGTTCCTTGAAAAAAACAACCGCACTTTCGTTAACCACACAGGGTGTGCTTGATGCCACCTTAACAGGTGATGTGAAACTGGCCGAAGATAAAATGCCATTAAATCTGCAGTTAAAAGCGAAAAAAGGTCAATACGCTTTTGCAGATAGCCCTTGCACCGCTCAAAATTAACGATGTTGATATCAAACTCACGGGCGATTTATTGAATTATCACGCAGAGGTTGTTGGTGGCGTGGAGGGTATGGATCATATCCCTCATACTCACGTTGATTTAAATGCAGACGGTAAACTCTACGAAGTCACCATCAACGAATTAAAACTTGCTGCCCTCGATGGTACCGCACGTTTAACGGGTTCCTCAAACTGGAAAGATGGCGCACAATGGGATGTGACGGCTGATTTAAATAAAATGAACATTCGTCCTTATGTGCCTGCCATGCCAGCCGTATTATCGGGCAAAGTGAGCTCTCAAGGTTCCGCAGATTCCAATCATTGGAAAGTGGATGTGCCTACCGTGGATTTAACCGGTAGTCTCTCTTCTCGCCCATTAAGCTTAAAAGGTAGCGTCTTTTTAAGTCATGAAACCTTATTAAACATTCCTGATTTATTGCTGAACTATGGCGATAACCGCATTGCGGCAAAAGGTACATTAGGTGATAAATCAAACCTAGATTTAGATATCAACGCACCAAGCTTACGTGGTCTGTGGCAAGATTTAGCGGGTTCCGTAGTCGGCAAAGCACAGATTTTAGGGAAACTTACTGCGCCAACCATTAATACTGATTTAACGGCACAAGGCTTGCACTTCCAAGGATTAGACTTATCTAAAGCCGTAATTAAAGGTAATGTTGTCAGTGAACCACAAGTGAAAGGTGAACTTAACGTCAAAGCGGAAAACTTCCGTTATGGTGACAGCATCAAATTACATAATATTGATTTGAATGCATCAGGTGATGAAAAACATCATACGCTCACCTTAAAATCAAAAGGTGAACCTGTTGCAGCTGATTTACAAATCTCGGGGAATTTTGACCGCACTTCTCAGCAATGGAAAGGTAATTTAAGTCAAGTGAGCCTAAACTCACCTATCGGTGATTTTAAAGTGAATCAAACCATTCCAGTGACTTATGACAATAAAAAAATCCAAGCCACCATTGGGTCACACTGCTGGATTAACCAAGACTTAGATCTGTGCTTCCCTCAACAATTTACGGCAGGGAAAAACGGCGAAGTCCCTTTTGAGCTTAAACGCATCAATTTAGATTTAGTGAATAAATTGATGGGACAAGACACGCTCAAAGGCCAGTTACAAAGCCGAGGTAAAGTGGCATGGTTCACAGATAAACCGTTACAACTGAATGTGGCAGTGGAAGGTAATAACATTGGTGTAGCACAAAAATTAGACTACCGTACCTTTAAGCTAGATATTCCTAAATTAAGTGTGAATGCTGATATTCAAAATAACAATTTAACCTTGAAATCTGACATTAACGTTCAAAATCAAGGTCGAATCGGCACAGACTTAAAAATTAATGATTTAAGTAAAGGCCGTCAATTAGGCGGTACCTTTACCATTGAAGGTTTACGCTTATCTTTAGCCAATCAACTTTTCTCTAGCGGGGAAAGCCTAGATGGTGAAGTGGTCTCACGCTTAAGTTTTGGTGGTAATTTAGAAAAACCATTATTAAATGGCAATTTCGATATTCGAAATGTGAAAACAAAACTGAAAGCCTGCCTTTTGATGTGACTGATGGCCAAGTCGCAATTCGCTTTAATGGCACCTCTTCAACCTTAAATGGTCATGTTCAAACACCTGATAGCAAACTCAACATCAACGGACAAGCTAACTGGGCTCACATGGATAACTGGACGGCAGAAGTTAGAGCGCAAGCAGATAATTTCAAAGTTGATATTCCATCCATGGCGAAATTAAAAGTCAGCCCAAATGTGGTTGTCAAAGCCTCACCAAAACTCTTAGATTTGAGTGGTAATGTGGATATTCCATGGGCGAGAATTGCCATTGAAAGCTTACCGGACAATGCTGAACCAGTGAGTGAAGATGAGGTCATTTTAAATGGCCCAAGAAAAAGTAAAGAAGAACTCATTAATCGCCAATTTGCTTCAGAAACTAAATCGGGCATGCAAATTCAATCTGATTTAAAAATTAAAATCGGTGATGATGTGCATTTAGATGCCTATGGTTTAAAAACCAATTTGAATGGCTTACTTTCTGTGAAACAGGATAAAGGCAAATTAGGATTATTCGGTCAAATTAACCTGAAAAATGGTCGTTATGCTTCTTTTGGACAGGATTTATTAATTCGTAAAGGACAAATCAGCTTCTCTGGTTTACCTTCACAACCGATGTTAAATATTGAAGCGATTCGTAACCCAGAAGCGATGGAAGACAGTAAAGTGACCGCGGGGGTAAAAGTGATTGGTCTGGCATCCAGCCCACAAGTCACCATTTTCTCTGACCCGGCTAAACCTCAAGACCAAGCGCTTTCCTATTTATTAACCGGTCGATCATTAGAAAACAGTGGTGAAGCAGGTTCTAGCGGTTCTGTCGGTGCGGCATTACTTGGCTTAGGTTTGGCGAAAAGTGGTAAAGTAGTCGGCGGTATTGGCGAAGCCTTTGGTATTCAAGACTTAAACTTAGGCACTGCCGGTGTTGGGGATAGCTCTAAAGTGCAAGTTAGTGGTAATATTGGTAAACGCTTACAAGTGAAATACGGTGTAGGATTGTTTGATGGCTTAGCCGAAGTGACTTTACGTTACCGCTTAATGCCGCAACTTTATTTCCAATCGGTTTCCAGTACAAACCAAGTTTTTGATTTATTGTATCAATTTGAATTTTAGGAAAGGACATGCATAACGACAAGCAACTGGCTCAACTCGCAGAACCTCATCACCGAGGTGAAGCCCGGGAGATTGCCGCCATTGATTTAGGCTCAAACAGCTTCCACATGATTGTGGCGCGTATTATCAATGGCTCAATCCAGGTGCTTTCTCGTTTAAAACAAAAAGTGAGGCTCGCCGATGGCTTAGATGAGCACAATGTATTAAGCCAAGAAGCCATTGAGCGCGGTGTAAATTGCCTTGCGCTTTTTGCTGAACGCTTACAAGGTTTTGCCCCAGAAGATGTAAATGTGGTGGGCACTTATACCTTACGAAGAGCGGTCAATAATGACGAGTTTTTACGTCAGGCTGCCTCTGTCTTTCCCTATCCTATTAATATCATTAGCGGTCAAACGGAAGCCAAAACCATTTATGCGGGCGTTTGCCACACTCAACCCGAAAGCGGACGTAAACTGGTCATCGATATTGGTGGTGGCTCGACCGAAATGATCATCGGTGACGATTTCACCCCCTTAGTAGCGGAAAGTCGTCACATGGGCTGTGTGAGCTTTGCCAAAAAATTCTTCCCGAATGGCGAAATTTCCAAAGAAAACTTCGAGCAAGCTCGCCAAAGTGCGGTCAATAAAATTGAAGATTTAAGCTGGGAATATCGCAAGCTCGGATGGCAATCGGTGTTAGGTTCGTCAGGCACCATCAAAACCGTCTATCAAGTGATTACCGCAACTCTTGATCCGAACGGTATCATCACAGCTGAATGCTTACAAAATTTAATTGAACGAACCTTACAAGCTTCCCATTTTGAAGAGCTCAACATCGCAGGATTAAACCCTGACCGCGTGGATGTCTTTGTACCAGGCTTAGCTATTTTAAGTGCCGTTTTTGACGTTTTTGGCTTAGAAAATATGCGCTATTCTGACGGCGCTTTGCGTGAAGGGGTGATTTACAGCTTAGAAAAAAACTTCCAAGTTTCAGACATCCGTACTCGTACCGCATTAGGGCTTGCCGAACAATTTAACTTAGATTTAGCGCAAGCCGATCGCGTAGCCAATAGTGCGAAAACCTTGATTGACCAATACACCCATTGGCAAAAACCGTATCTTGCTGATGAAATGAAAAACCTGCTGATTTGGGCAGCGCGTTTATTGGAAGTGGGCATTGTCATTAATCATCGTAATGTGCACAAAAACATTCCGCTTATATTCTGCAGAAATATGGAATTACCGGGTTTTGATCGCGAGCAGCAACGCTTATTGGTGAAATTTAGTTCGTTATCACACGGGTGCATTTAAAAAGAATGATTTACCGATTTTTGCTCGTTATGCGGATGAAGATGTCCTTGTTTTACTGCTTCTTTTACGCATTTCGGTGATTTTAAATAAATCTCGCCAAGCGACAGACAGCACGGACAAAATTAATCTCAGAATTGACCGCTCTTTGCAGACTTGGGAACTGACTTTTGAGAAACATTATTTGGATAACAATCCGTTAGTGTGGAATGAATTTGCGCTTAGAAAGCAATTTACTCAAAGATTTAGAACTCAGTTTGATTTTTAACTGATAAAATAGGGGCTTTCGTGCCCTTATTTTTTATCTTGCTCCAACAGCAAGCTATAAATATTGGCGAGATAATAGCTCTGCTCTGCTTCGGGAATTTCTTGCGGAATAAAAGAAAGCAAATCGTGGTGAATTTCCAAAACATCAGGGAAAAATGACCGCACTTTGCATTTCATCATAAAAGGCTTGATGAAGCGGGGAAACGCAACCCCCTCGTTTTAAACGGGCAAGGCTGTTGGCAATATGCAATAAGAGTGTGATGACAGTCGGAATAGACACATCAATGCGCCAATGATGCTCTAGGCGACTTTGCAGGTCAGAATAATATCAATAACGTCCTGATCAATCTGACCGCGAATTTTCCAACGGGTTAATTGTTTGAGTAATGACATAACATTCCTTTTTGAGATAGGATAACTTTACCGCTATTTCATAAAATTACCAGTGCACAGATCACAAAATTGAAACAAAGTGAAAAAATTTACGAACTAGGAAAGCAATAAATGATAGATAACAGACTTTTTGAAAAATATGATGGCCTGATTTTTGATATGGATGGCACCTTAATCGACACCATGCCAGTACACGCCCGAGCCTGGAATATGGTAGGGGAACAATTTGGTTATCGTTTTAACAGCCAAATTATGTATGATTTAGGTGGCGCAACTGTGAGCACTATCGCCTCCGCCATTATGCAAGATGCCGGTATGCCACAAGAACGCTTAAATGAAGTCATACAAGCGAAACGCAAACTTTCCTATGAATTGATTCCAACAGAATCAAAATTACTCCCAACCTTTGACGTGGTGCGTCATTACTATCAACAAAAGCCGATTGCGCTCGGTTCAGGCTCGAACCGCCAAATTATTGATATGTTGATGCAAAAATTAGATATCAAACATTACTTTAACGCCATTGTCAGCGCAGATGATGTGAAAGAACATAAACCGCATCCAGAAACCTTTTTACGCTGCGCAGAACTGGCAAAAGCCGAACCATCACGTTGTATCGTCTTTGAAGATGCCGATCTTGGTGTAAAAGCGGGATTAAAGTGCAGGAATGGATGTGTTTGATGTCAGAACGCGCGAGATTATTAGAGCCTAATGTGGGACATTTTCTCTTTCAGCTTTTGGGCTGATTTTTGGCAAACCCATGGCTTGTGGCTGATGTTTTTCAGCGCTTTCTTAAGTGCCACCATTTTGCCGGGTAATTCAGAAATTGTGTTTGTCTCCCTGGCTGCGCCAAAAGTATTGGTCGGATCATTATTAAGTGCGGATATTTTTTGGCTTGTTTTTATGGCAACCGCAGGCAATACGCTAGGCAGCCTCACCACTTATTGGATTGGTCGATGGTTTCCGAAAATCGACAGCAAAAATGACCGCACTTTATGGGCAATAAACAAAATACAACGCTATGGCGCCATCACTTTATTATTGAGCTGGTTGCCTATTATCGGGGATGTGTTTTGTGCGGTAGCCGGTTGGCTTAGATTGAATTGGCTAAGTTGTTTGATTTTTATGACGATTGGAAAAGGACTGCGTTATATTGCCTTGCTCTTTTTCAGTTTGCCTTTCGTGTCATAGCTGTGAATAGCCTTTGTGCATAACCTGGTTGTGGGCTAGAATAAAGACGAGTTAATATTCAACAGATAAAAAAACGCCCCTTATCGAGTAAGGGGCAAATAACCTAAGGAACCAATTTTATTAAAACAACTGCAAGTTGCTTGTTCTATAAGACCGACGCTAAAAAGAAAAGTTCAAAGAAATTGTAAAAAAATGTAAAAAAATTTACAAAAACTTGCAATTAATTTACAAACCACTGATTTTCAAGGAAATAAATATGCCATTACTCGACAGTTTTAAAGTGGATCACACCCGTATGAACGCCCCTGCCGTGCGTGTTGCCAAAACGATGCGTACCCCAAAGGGCGATGACATCACCGTTTTTGATCTCCGTTTTTGCATTCCAAACAAAGAAATTCTCCCACCAAAAGGGATTCACACCCTTGAGCATTTATTTGCGGGCTCATGCGAGACCATTTAAACAATGACAATGTAGAAATCATCGATATTTCCCCAATGGGCTGTCGCACAGGTTTTTACATGTCATTAATTGGCACACCAAACGAGCAACAAGTGGCTGATGCATGGTTAGCTTCCATGAAAGATATTTTAACCGTGCAAGATCAAAACCAAATTCCTGAATTGAATGAATACCAATGCGGAACTTACACCGAGCATTCTTTAGAAGAAGCACATGAAATTGCTAAAAATGTGATTGCTCGCGGTGTGGGAATTAATAAAAATGACGATTTAGCGCTTGATGAATCTTTCTTAAAATAAGGACACAACATGACAACCCTAGGTACAGCATTAACCCCGAATGCTATCAAAGTGATGATGCTTGGCTCTGGCGAACTGGGCAAAGAGGTGGTGATTGAATTACAACGTTTAGGCGTGGAAGTGATTGCGGTCGATCGTTATGAAAACGCCCCAGCACAACAAGTGGCACATCGTGCTTATACGATTTCCATGCTAGATGGGGCAGCCCTCAAAGCCCTTAGTGGAAAAAGAGCGCCCAGATTACATCGTGCCGGAAGTGGAAGCCATCGCGACTGATACGCTGATTGAATTAGAAAAAGCGGGTTTTAATGTTGTTCCTACCGCCAAAGCCACCAAGCTGACGATGAATCGCGAAGGCATTCGCCGTTTAGCCGCCGAAGAGCTTGGCTTGCCAACCTCACCTTATCAATTTGTCGATAACTTTGCTGACTTCCAAAGTGCGGTTGAAAAAATCGGTATTCCTTGCGTGGTAAAACCAATTATGTCTTCTTCTGGCCACGGTCAAAGCATTTTAAAATCCAAAGACGACTTTACACAAAAAGCCTGGGATTACGCTCAACAAGGTGGTCGCGCAGGCGCAGGACGCGTGATTGTAGAAGGGTTTGTTAAATTCGATTATGAAATCACCTTACTCACCGTTCGCCACATCAATGGCACCAGCTTCTTAGCGCCAATTGGCCATCGTCAAGAAGATGGCGACTATCGCGAATCTTGGCAGCCACAAGCCATGTCTGATGCAGCCTTGAAAAAAGCACAAGATGTCGCAGAGAAAATTACCACTGCATTAGGTGGTCGTGGTATTTTTTCGGCGTGGAAATGTTTGTATGTGGTGATGAGGTTATCTTCAATGAAGTCTCCCCTCGCCCACATGATACCGGTATGGTCACGCTGATTTCTCAAGAATTATCCGAGTTCGCCTTACACGCCCGTGCGATTTTAGGCCTACCGATTCCAGAAATCACCCTTATTAGCCCATCAGCCTCAAAAGCCATTGTGGTGGAAGGCCAATCGAAAAACGTGCAATTTGGCAATATCGCCGAAGTATTGGCTGAACCGAACACCAATATTCGCATTTTCGGCAAAGGCGAAGTCAATGGCCATCGCCGTTTAGGTGTCTTACTCGCTCGTGATATTTCTGTGGAAAAAGCATTGGAAAAAGTAGAGCGTGCTTACGCAAAGTTGGATGTGAAATTATAAAACTTACTTAGCATAAGTAGTTGAAAATACAAAAGTGCGGTCAATTTTGAGAGGTTTTAAAAACGCTTTTGAAAATTGACCGCACT
>BNJV01002244.1_pt1 | contig 111585 bp, 132 predicted proteins | sample 8540591 | NCBI WGS metagenome assembly BNJV01 (sample SAMD00202457, study PRJDB9452) | human saliva metagenome | host: Homo sapiens
TTCTGCGTTAATCTTAGCATGCATGGCCTCATCTCCTTCCCACTTTTTTTCTACCTATAGTATACCATAAAAACCGGTACCATGGAAGACTTGACGCTTATTTTTTTATCATTCATCCTATTCATCTACCTGGTCCAATAGATAAGAAAAGACACCGGTAAACCGATGTCTTGACGGGTATATCATAACAAACGGTTGGGCGGCGTATCCAACATCTCAGTTACCTCAAAGAGGTGCGTCAGGTGCCTTTCTGACCTCGTTGTTATCCTATACTATTATTTTAACACCTTGGAAGAAGGACTGTCAAGCCTTCGAATGCGGAAACTTCTTTGCATACTTTCTAGCTTGTCGTCTGTGACCTCATAGAGAGAAGCAACATAGTAGTTGCCTTCCTTTTTGGCTAGTTTGACTGCTAGTAGGATATTGTCTCGATAGCACTTTATACATTCAAAACTTGGTCGGTCCACTCTCCTATTGCGCCCGACAAAATCTGGATGGGCAATCATCTCTGGAATACGACTCACATAATCCAAGCAATTGGCATGATGATGCTTATGCATATGCTTACGTAGGGACTTTTCGGACACTGTCAGGGTTTTAGGATTAGACTCTAGCTGCGCCATCGCTAAAATAGAATCGGGTATTTTAAGTTGATAATCCATGCCATCGCTCCTTAATTAAGCCTATTATACCACAAAGACTGCCTTCAAACATTGCGCGTTTAGCGAAAGCAAGGCACGGTAAAAGGCACCGCCTCAGCAGTGCCCCATAGCTTTTATAAGTCGATTTCTACCTGGTAACCGTCTTGAATCAGCAGATAGTTGGCGCCCGCTTGCTTAGCCTGAGCTAGCTGTCTTGCATTGTCCCGCAAGACGCTGTCAAGGGTACACCAAGTGTCATCTACCCTTTTTCAATGGCATTGGCATGTGCTTTGATATCGGCAAAGTGCTTTCTAATATAATCCTCACTCATGATTAGGCAATAATACTTAATCTGGCTAAGATCGTCTGCTTCAAAATCCTTGGCCCAATCAAAAGGGATATAGCAGCCTTCTACTATCAAATTTTGCCCATTCTCAATGGCTGTTTTAATCATCTCCCGCACAATCGGCCAGAGAAATTCGGTCAAGGTCTGATCATCCGTCATAGCATGATGGGGACTATGGCCACTCCGAATCAAGCCCATTTTTAGATGGTCGATGGATAGGTAGGGATAATGATATTTTTCTAATAGTCTCTGGGCGAGTAGGGTTTTGCCAGTATGAGACGCCCCCGTAATTAAGATAATCATACTCTTTCCTTCCTCTCAAATTCTATAGAAGAAGAGGCAGAGACGCTCTGTCTCTACCCCTTTAAAAGTCTAGTTTTCTTCGTTTTCTTCGTCACCAAATTCTTCTTCTTCGAAGTCTTGGTAGTCAAAATCAGTGGTCAAGGTACGCTCTGCATCTAGTGTCAGGAGCACCCAACGAATACGACCATTTTCAATTTGCGTTGTCGTCAAGACATAGTCGTTAACGCGCACCGACAAGCGTTCATCATCATCTGGCACATAGCCGATAATTTGAATCATGAGGCCGGCAATCGTCTCCACGTCCTCTGACCGCACAGACTCATTGAAGGTCGCATTAAACTTATCTAGGGTAACCCCGCCATCAACTTCCCAGTGGGTTTCATCGATGGCTTGGAAGGATTCACTGTTGATGTCGGACTCGTCTTCGATTTCCCCGACAATCTCTTCAATTAAGTCTTCTAGGGTGACAATCCCTTCGACACCGCCGTATTCATCCTTGAGGATGGCCAAATGGGTTTGTTCGCGACGGAACTCTAAAAGTAGGTCATCTGTGTAGATGGTATCCGGCACAAACATTGGTTCATTGGCAATCTCACGTAAGTCTATGTTATCAAAGCCATGTTGGCGCGAGGCACGCAAGAGGTTTTTTAACGTGAATCACGCCAATCACATTATCCTTATCCCCTTCATAGAGTGGAATCCGCGAGAAAGGACTATCTAATAAGGCATTGATATTTTCTTCTAGCGGATCTTCAATATCAATCATCTGGGTGTCTGTCCGAGGCACCATGACCTCACGAGCCAACTTGCTATCAAGCGATAGCACGCCCTGCATCATAGCAAACTCATCCGTGTCAATGGCCCCATCGTTACGGCTATTGGCCAAGAGGGCCTTCATCTCACTACGGGTGAATTTCTTCTTCTTTGGTAAAATCAATTGGCGTCAATCGCTTCAAAAGCCCTGTTGAAGCCGTCAGCAAGCCCACAAAAGGCTTGGCTAGCCACTGGGTAACAGAGATAAAGCCCGCCGTGCCTAAGGCAATCTCTTCAGGCATCTGAAGGGCGACCTGCTTAGGATAAAGTTCCCCTAAAACCAGGGTTAAATAAGATAAAACAAAGGTGACAATCAAAATCGCGACTGCTTTTCCGCCCGGCAGACTTGGTAGCCAAGTCATAATTCGATCTGCAAAGGTGGTTGCAGCCGACGCACTAGAGAAGAAGCCTGCTAAGGTGATGGCAACTTGAATGGTAGCCAAAAAGTCGTCCGACTTATCCAACAATTTCATCACGCGTTGGGCTTTGACATTGCCTGATTCCGCCAGTTGGGTCATCTTTTGTTGGTTGAGCGAGACGAAGGCAATCTCTGATGCCGAGAAAATCGCATTAATAAAGGTCAGTACTAAGATTAATAAGATTTGTGTACTTAAATTCCCCGAGGGGTCCATTGTCGTCAATCTCCTTTTGCTTTTACAATATAATGTTAAGTTTAATAATAGGTAAAAATGGTGCAAATTGCAAGAGCTAGAGGTCAATAATACGTTTTCTTTTAGATATTTTTAATATTATATGAGATATCCATGAGAAAACATTGTGTTCTGTCCTTATTTTTGATACACTATATGAGATTGGGCCCCATTTTAGGGGGCAAAAGTTCCCCAGAAAGGAGTGCCGCTATGATTGAACAACTAGTCGTCCCTAAACAGCAGATTACCTATCTAACCGAAGCCGATAACTGCGCAAGTGCCTTGGATTTATTAGAAGATCAGGGACTACGCTGTGTGCCCGTCCTAGACGCCACCCAGACCCTCTACCGCGGTAATCTCTATCGCTATCACATCTATCAATATGCCTATCATCACCCTGATGAAGATTTGAGTCGCCTGCCGGTCACCCACTTCCTCAAAAACACGACTCGCGTAGTGCACGAGCAGGACTCCTTCTATCATATGGTCTTTACCCTCAATGACCTACCTTACGTAGCTGTTCTGGACCGGGACAATCGATTCAGCGGTGTTATTCGTCATAACACCATGTTGCAGTGGCTAGCTCAAGCCTGGGCCATGCCTAATGCAGGCTTTGCCCTATCAGTCGAGACCCTGGGTAGTCGTGGAGAACTGGCTCAAGTCAGCAAGTTAATCAATCGCTTTAGCGACATTGTCTCTGCTACCACCCTGGAGAAAACCGATATGGATACCAAGGGCCAGATCCTCTATGTTCTGCCAAGCAGCCTAGACCCCGTTGAGTTTAATCAATTGGTCAAGCAATTAGAGCGACGTGGCTACCGCATTCGAAGCTACCGTATACATTAAGTAAGGTTGGAGTTAGCTCCAACCTTTTTCTATAAGAAAAGAGCTCGATTAGTCAGCTATCGAGCTCTCTATTTGTTCTAAGTTACTTTCCCTTTTGGCTAGCCAGGTGGCCATATCCTCAGGTAGAGGGGCCGATAGCACTAGGCGTTGGCCAGTGAAGGGCTGAGTGAGACGCAGTTCACCACAGTGTAGGGCCTGGCGACTAATCTCTTCCAAATGCGGGCCACCATAAAGGTCATCTCCAACTAGCACCCCACTGCATCTTGCATATGGACCCGAATCTGGTGGGTACGTCCCGTATGAAGGCGAAGCTTGAGTAGACTGCTGTCAGCAAAAGCTTGCTTAAGCCAATATTCGGTGACTGCCCGCTGGCCACTTTCATGGACCCGTCGCGTGATAATCGAATCTTCGGTGCGCGCGATGGGGCGATCAATGACGCCGTGAGCCGGCCAGTCTGATTTTGTCGAAATGGCCAAATAATACTTCTCAACTTGTCCACCTTGAACCTGCTTATCCAACATAGCGTGAGCCAAACGGTGCTTAGCTATCAACATGAGGCCGGTGGTCTGGCGATCCAAGCGGGTGACAATATGGATCACCTGGTCCGCGTAGCCTTGGCGCTGATAATAGCCCTTAACCCGATTGGCCATGGCGGAATCCGGAATCCGTTTGGAAGGGATGGAGACAACGTCTGTCGGCTTATTGACAATCAGTAGGTCCCGATCTTCGTAGATAACCTGGATGGGAACATGCGAAGGCGGCACCGTCTCATGGGTTCCCTCGTCGGCCGCCACCAAGGTCAGGACATCGCCTGTCTCTAATTTGGCAAGGACATTGACTTCTTGTCCGTTCAGTAAGATGTTCCCGCCTTCGAATTTGACATGTGATACGAACTTGCGAGGGATGCCCAGATGCTTAAGATAATCCTTAATCCGTACTGGATAGTCCCCCTCATAGTGCCATTGAAACTGAACCACGCTTATTTCGCCGCCTCATTGACAAAGGCTTCAAGATCTGCCATTTTGCTGGAGTGGTTGACATTGGTCCCTGGCTTACCACCTTTGACAATAAAGGCATTAGGCACTTTATTCACACCATAGACTTGCATAGCAGATTCGAAGTTACTGTCATTAGCGTGTTTACGCGTATTGTAGTAATAAACGGTCACGCCCTTTTCCTTGGCCAGTTGGTTTAACTTAGGAGAGAAGGCGTGGCAGTAAGGACACTCGTCAAAGCCCAAATAGATAATCTTAGCCCCATCTGCCGTTGACAAAATTAAGTCGTTATAATCCTGTTCGCTTATAATCTCCTTAAAGTTGGAATAATTGGAGGCCTTATGGCCCTCGCTCGTATCTAAGGTAATTTGATCTAAACTATCGTAAAAACTCGCCTTATCAGATTCAGACATGGTCGCGATATTAGTATCTTCAGGAATCTCAACCTTTTGATCAACTTCTGAAACCGGCACATTAGCCACGGAGCTGTTTGAAGGCTGACTCGCCTCTGGTCCTAAATTACAAGCTGCTAGGCTCAAACTTGTTAGTCCTAAAAGACTGAATTTGATGATTGCATGTAGGTTAAAACGCATGTGTTTCCCTCTTTTTCTATTTACTGACTTGTTAGTGCTTGATTTTTGCATCCCGTTCCTGCTTATGGCCGATAAAGGAATTCTCTACGCGGTCCCAGAAATGGGTGTGGCGGAAGCTGGCAAACTTAATCCTTGTATCAGCCAACTGGAATTTGACTGACTGGATGCCCTTAGTCTCGCAAGTGAGATGGTCAATCATGAGCATGGTCTGAGCTTCTTCTTGAATTAGCAAGGTTAGGTATTCATCACGCGGAATAATCATAGGTGCACCTAGCGTTCGATAGACCCGATTATTAAGGGCAGCCATCTCTGTTAGTTGCAAGGCGTCTACGCGTGGATGCATGACAGCCCCACCTAGTGACTTGTTAAGGCCGGTGGACCCGGTTGGTGTTGCGATACAGAGACCATCACCACGGAAGGTCGCAAAGAACTTCTCGTTAATCTGAATCTCGGCCACCATGGTGCCAGCCATAGTCCGCAAGGAACACTCATTTAGAGCTAACCATTCATGTGTTTTGCCATCTTTGCAAGCAGCCTCTACCTTAAGTAAAGGATAGCTAACATGGCCTTGCCCGCCAGAACGAGCCAAACTGTCGACTAACTCGTCTATTTCATGTGGAAGCCAATCGGCATAAAAACCCAAATGGCCGGTATGAATCCCAATAAATACTACACAATCCAACCAGTCTTGATAATCATGGAAGGCCGCTAGGGAGTGTGCCGTCACCCCCAATGGTAATCAGGTAATCAGGCACCTGTCCCGGCTCCACCAAGCGAAAGCCAGCAAGCTCCAACTTTGCCTTGAGACTGGCCTCAATTTCTAAGGACTGGGGCTGCTGATTGGTATAAATCATGATTGCCTGTTTCATCCGTCAACCGTCCTTCCTTAGCGTTTGTCGAAGAGCAAGAGGGCTTCACGAATTTCATCGCGAATCTCAGACATCTCTTCGTCCAGGCGAAAGGCTGCCTCCGAGGCGCGCTCTAGCCGTTCTAAGATTTCTTGTGGGTATTCCCCTTGGTATTTATAGTTGAGCGAGTGCTCAATGGTGGCCCAGAAGTTCATGGCCAAGGTCCGAATCTGAACTTCAACAATGAGTTGCTTTACCTCGCCTGAGGCTAGCTGGACAGGATATTCCAAGACCATATGATAGGAGCGATAACCGCTTGGCTTACGGTTTTGGATATAATCGCGAATTAAGAGTACCTTGAAGTCCTGGCGATTCTTCAAGATATTAGCCACCTCATAGATATCTTCTACGAACTGACACATAATCCGAACACCGGCAATATCCTGCACCCCTACTAGCACATCTTCTGGCGCGATCTTGCGCACTTCCATCTTCTCTAAGATGCTCTCCCGCGTTTTGACCCGTCCAGTTACAAACTCGATAGGAGCCCGACGGTGCTCAATCCGGAACTCCTTGCGCAGGTTTTTGAGTTTAAGCTTAAGCTCATCGACCGCCTGCTCATAAGGTGCCAAAAATAATTGCCAATCATCAATAAAATCATCCGCGATCATGCAACCTACCTCCTCATACTCACACCCTTCATTTTATCATATTTGAAGGTCCTTCGGCTACTAGTAACCTAACTAAACAGCAAGCAATATGAAGCTAAATACCATAGAAAAAGGTGCTAGGATTTTGGTCCTAGCACCTTTATTTGATGTTTATTCCTTCCAGCCTACTAAGATCGTCACATCAAGTAGGAATTCATCCGGTAGAGACTCCACTAATTGGCTAGCCTGACTTGCATCTAGATGCCAAGTCAAAGGCGTCATGGAGACCAAGTCAGCCTTGGCTTGGTCTGTGAGCAGACGCTTTTCCTGCACTAGATAGGCTTGATGATGACGGTAGTGGCTTTCAAAGACTTGTCGCGTTGCTTGGTTGTCGTAAGTTTGCTTGACCGTCTCTTGCCCTAAGGCCCGACGAATTTCTGCCAAATATCCGGCATTTGGAATAACCTTGAAGACCCGTCCGCCCGGAGTCAAGACCCGGTCGAATTCCTGATAATTGGAAGGCGATAAGATAGACAATAGGCCCTCGATGCTATGGTCGCCAATTGGTAACTGAGCTAGGTCTCCTACTAGATTAAGTTGTTGCCCATTAAAATCGGTGGCCAGTGCAATACCTGCCCGCGCCAAATCCACACCAAGTCCAATCCGGTGGTTAGAGCCTTGAGCTAAGAGCCAGGCCAAGTGACTCCCTTCGCCCGAGCCTGCATCTAGGATACGATAAGGCGAGTCTGATTGCCCTAGGCTGGCTTGATGGGCGCTTACTAATTGGTTTAGCAGGTCCTGCAGGGGAGCGTAATAAGCAGATTCTTGAATAAAGCGCCGTCTTGCTTGGAATAGCTGGCGGTCATAATGGTCATCGACTGACTTATTGCTCAGAAATAGGTACCTTGTTTATGGCTATCTACTCGGTGTCCCTGAGGGCAAACCAAACTATAGCCCTCCAGGCTCAAGGCTTGATGGCAGTGATGGCAGCGCAGGCTCAGATGCCCCAAATGCCTTTGGAGCCAGTCCTGGGTCCGGTCTTTCTTGCTTTTTAATTCCGTCATGATAGGCTCCTTCCGCATTTTTCTATCGCATCATCGTCATTGGACATTATAGCCCTTATCCGCTGAATTTTCAATCGAGCTAGCCAATAACAAGAAGAAAGGTTGGCACCCTAAGGTCCCAACCTAATACTAGGCTTATTCGATTCCGCGTTCAGCACGAATGACATCGGCAATGGTATCCACATAGCGGGAAACCTTCTCGTCGGTTGAGGCTTCTGCCATAACCCGTAAGAGAGGCTCAGTCCCACTTGGACGAACCAAGATACGTCCGTCACCGTTCATTTCAGCTTCAACCGCTTCAATCACTGCCTTAACAGCAGGTTCATCCATAACGGTGTGCTTGTCTCGTACGCGAATGTTAACTAGTTTTTGCGGGAAGATGGTCACTTGAGCCGCTAATTCAGACAGGCTCTTACCTGTTTCTTCATTACCGCTAGGAGTTGAACGGCACTTAAGAGGCCATCCCCAGTTGTATTCAAGTTAAGGAAGACGATGTGGCCAGATTGTTCGCCCCCTAGGACATAACCACCTTCACGCATAGCTTCTACTACGTAACGGTCTCCCACTTGGGCTTTAAGTGCCACCATGCCATGTTCTTCAATGGCCTTGTGGAAGCCAATGTTGGACATAACCGTCGATACGATGGTGTCTTTCTCTAGGCGGCCTTTAGATTTAAGATGTTGGCCACAGATGAACATAATTTTGTCACCGTCAACCAATTCACCATTCTCATCTACTGCAATCAGACGGTCGCCATCTCCATCGAAGGCCAAACCAACCATGGCGCCTTTCTTTGACGAAGGCTTGCAGACCTTCTGGATGAGTAGAACCTACGCCATCATTGATGTTAATACCGTTAGGACGGTCGCCCATGGTGTAGAAGTCGGTCTCCAAATCAGCGAAAAGTTGGTTAACTAGAGGTGCTGTTGCCCCGTTAGCGGCATCGATGCAGACACGAATGCCTTCTAAATCGCCCGAAATAGTCGATTGTAGGAACTGCAAGTATTTGATAGCCCCTTCAGGGAACTCATCGATGGTACCAAGACCGTCGGTACTTGGTCGTGGCAAGGTATCTTCTGGCGCATCAATTAAGGCTTCGATTTCTTCTTCCTGTTGATCAGAAAGTTTGAAACCGTCAGAACCAAAGAATTTAATCCCATTATCCAAAGCTGGGTTGTGGGAAGCAGAAATCATAACCCCTGCTGCCGCATTCTGAGTACGAGTCAAGTAGGCTACTGCTGGCGTCGAGATGACCCCTAATTGCATAACTTCAATCCCCACTGATAAAAGACCGGCTACTAAAGCTTGTTCTAGTAATTGACCGGAAATACGGGTATCGCGCGCCACCAAGACGCGTGGATGCGCCTGTTCTGGTGCATGCTGCATTAAAACGTAACCCCCGCACCGGCCTAGTTTAAAGGCTAACTCCGGTGTTAATTCCGTATTAGCGACGCCGCGAACGCCGTCAGTTCCAAAGTATTTTCCCATTGTGTTTGTTTTCTCCTTCTTATTATGAGCTAATCTAAAGGTGTTCGATGCTTATTCGACACCTTGAGCGCCAGGATTGGCGTTATTGTCTTCTGTCACACCTGGATTGGCGTTGCCACCATTTTGATTGGGGGTTGTTGGGGCTTCTTCCACCGCACTGCTGGAGCTAGCGGCAGGTGTGCTACTGGTAGTATCACTGGTATCCGTTGTGATTGGGGTGACCGTCACAGCAACTGAAACGGGGCCTGAAAGATTGGCGGTGACACCCTCTGGCAGTTCTAACTGACCTTTGAGTGTGGCACTAGAGGTCAAGTTGCTGACGTCTACATTGACCTTAATATTACGGATGTTTTTCTAATACTGAAGCCGATCCTTGAAGGGCAATTTGACTAGCATCAACCAGTTGATATTGGTAACGAAAGCTATTGGATTCGCCTTGCGCGGCCACCACTAAGTTAACCGTCTTACGCTGTTGTGCGTTAAGCTCAACATGTGCTTCTACTTCGCTAACATTGGCATTGACGTCCAAGAGTTTGTTGTCAGCATCCACTACCTGGAGTTTGAACTTACCGGTAAAGGTCCGGTTGTGAGCAGTAGTATTGCCTATGCGGATGTAGGCGCGTTTCACCTTATTGATATTTTCCTCATTGCCCGTCAACTCAACTTGACTTGGATTGAGCGTCACATTTCCAACTTCCATACCAGAGGCAATGGTACCTTCTTCTATTTCGTATTCTACTGGTACAGTCACGGTCTTACGTCTTGCAACCTGGACGACTACCCGCGATGGGTTAATCTGATATTTAACACTGTCTGGCAAGCCAGGAATTTCTAATTTGAGGGTTTGTTGCCCTGTCTCAATACCGGTTAGATCTTCGGTTTGGACAACTAAATTGCCACTGGCTAACGAAGAAACGATATTCTTAGGACCCGTTAGGGTAACGGTCACGGTTTCTTGCAGTTGGCTGACGAAATGTCGTCGTCGTGCTTACCTAATTTAACTGGCACATTGGAGATGGTCTCGGTTGTATCCACACTGACTACTTGCTGTAAATTAGATAGGCTAGTCACTGAGGGGCTACTTGCCTGTACCATACCATAGAGGAAGACCGCAAAGACTAGAGAAGCAATCCGCAAGAACCATTTATTGTCGTACCAACGACTATTCCAAAACTTATTCATGCGGCACCACCTTTCTGCTTGTTAAAGAATGACAAGAGCTCATTAACCAGGCGGTTACGATTAGACTCAGCATTATCGCCTTGGTCGTCTCTACTTAAATATCGTTTTAAGAGCTCCTTGAGCTCCTTAGGATCTACATCCCGGTGCAAATGGTCTCTCATGGCTAAGCTAACCCCACCTGTCTCTTCCGAGACAATCAAGGTCACCGCATCTGTTACTTCTGACAGACCGATAGCCGCCCGATGGCGCGTCCCTAATTCCTTAGGAATGGCCTGACTACCAGATAAAGGCAGATAGCAGGCAGCAGCTGCCACGCGATGGCCCGCGATAATAACGGCCCCATCATGAAGTGGCGTATTGGGGATGAAGATATTAACTAAGAGCTGATGGGAAATAGCTGAATCCATAGGAATCCCTGTTTGGATGTATTCATTCAGACTATTTTCTCGTTCGATGGAAATCAGCGCCCCGATTTTCCGCCGCGACATGTACCAAATACTCTTGTCTAAGTCTTGAATCAATCGAGCAGTCGGATCATGCTCCAATCCCTTTCGTGAGCGAGAACTAACCGTACGGCCAATTGATTCTAGAGCTCTACGTAATTCTGGTTGGAAGAGGATGACCACGGCCACCACACCCCAGGAAATGATTTGTTGTAGCAACCAGTCAATGGTCTGCAGGCCAACAATAGAGGCAATAAATTTTGCGGCCAGAATCATGCCGACCCCTTTTAACAAGTTCATTGCTCGAGTATTACGTGCATAGAGTAAGACACGATAGATAATATACCAGACAATGGCGATATCTAGGATTCGAACCAAGGGTTTGTCCGCTAAGAATTGATTAAACCATTCTAACATCTTCTCCTCACCTTTCTCTTGTATTCGACTTATTATACCATAAGTTGGGCAAGGGAGAAAATTTTTGTATAGATAAGCTCCCAGATAATCTTGTCAACTGAAACTAGCAAGAACACGAGCTATCTGTATGACTATCTATTCTAAAAGAAAAAGACCAGCAACAGCTGATCATTTCCTCTCGCAACTTAGCGAGCGCCCTTACCAAGCAGGACAATTTGTATGGTTTTAATGAGAATTTTGACATCTAGCCACAAGGACCAGTTATCGATATATTCGGCGTCTAACCGCACGACTTCCTCAAAGTCAGTAATATCACTACGGCCACTTACTTGCCAGAGACCGGTAATACCGGGTCGTAACTTAAGACGTTTTTTGTGGCCAGCAGAATAGGCTTTGAACTCACTCTCAGTCGGTGGCCGGGTGCCGATTAGACTCATGTCACCAATCAGAACATTATAGAACTGCGGCAGCTCATCTAAACTGGTCCGGCGAATAAAGCGACCGATTTTGGTGATACGTGGGTCATCTTCTAACTTGAACATGAGACCCTTCATCTGATTGTATTGTTCCAATTCCTTCTTGCGCTCTTCAGCATCAGCGTACATGGAACGGAATTTATAGAACTTAAAGACCCGTCCATTACGACCTACACGGTTTTGGGCGAAGATAGCTGGCCCCTTGGATTCTAGCTTAATCAAAGGCACTAGCACTAACCCTATTAAGAAGGTCAGGACAAGGCCAACTAAGGCACCTAGGACGTCCAGTAGTCGCTTAATTACCATCCACTCGTAATCATAGAATTTAGTAGAGAAAGTCAAGACACTAAATTTACCTAACTTGCGAACTCGGCGATCCGAATTGAGAGGAATCTCGAAGGCCGAAATATTAAGGCTTACTATAATTCCCATGGATTGGAAGAGCAAAAGGTAGTCTGAAATCTGCTCATCGAAATCACGGGACAAATTGAGGAAAACCTCATCAACAACATTTTGCCTAGCATAGCATTCCATTTCATCAACCGTGACTAGATGCTTACCTTTAAAAATATCAGGCAAAGCAATTTCTTGAGGAGCATCTAGTAGGGCAATCGCACTAATCTGACCACCCCAACCTTGACTTACCTTAAATCGTTCAGCGATGATATCTAATCGATCGGAAGTAGTAACTAACAGAACCTTACGTGAATATTTGAGAGTTGGATAGAGGTGTTGGTAATAGTACTTAATACTCGAATGAATAGCAAAAACCAAAAGTCCATTCAAAGCGACAAAAACCAGGGATGCAGTCCGAGGAATATAGAAATGACTTTTTGACATAAAGACCATCATGGTAATACCAACAAGAAAATACAAAGAATAGATAATGACTGATTTGAGTTGCTCTAGATAACCCCTATCAAACAAGGAGTTAAACTGGCTTGACATATAAAAAGCCGCTATATGGATCAGCAGCATGGTATTAACATCTTCTATATCAATATGGAATCGAGGTGAACTACTCTGGGTTAAAAATAGGCCTACTAATATGACACCCATCAAGTCAACCATACATATTAAAAATTTTTTTAAATCACGATCTTTCGTGGTCACAACAGAGTATCCTCCTTACAGGAAAAGCCAAGGGCTTAGTAACAACATTAACCCATTATAGCACCTCTTACCTAAAAATTCTATGCTTTTCACAATGAAAATTGATACTTATTGTTTTTCATCTAGAAGATGAAAGAAAGTGCGCAAAATGTTTAGCAATAATATCATAAAATACAAACCCTTTCAACAAGAGGCTAGTCACATTCATCGCACTGACATCAAAAAAGGCCGGGACTCTTATCCCAGCCTTTGTTATCATTTATCTAGTTCTATTGCCAAACGCTTGATGTAGGCCTTTAGACCTAATTCCGTTTCAGGATGGTTTAGACCATATTCAACCATATAGCGCATGTAACCCATTTTGTTGCCGACATCATGTCGGTTGCCTTGGCATTGGACCGCTAGCACTCGTTGGGTCTGATTGAGCTTATTAAGGGCATCCGTCAACTGAACCTCGTCTTCCTTACCTACAGGTAGGTCTTCCAAGAGATTGAAGATTTCAGGTGGCAAGACATAACGTCCTGCAATAGCCATGTGACTCTTGAGTTCGCTAGCCTTTGGTTTCTCCACCATATTGTCAATGTGATGAACAGGCAAGCCGACTTGACTGGATACTTCTTTGCCTAATTCAACAATCCCCATTTGTTCAGCTTCCTCATCAGAAACCTCCATAATGGCTACATTGGCCGTCTGGGTCTCTTGATAAAGGTCCATGAGTTGGCGAGTGACAGGTTTTTCACCCGTCATGATATTATCGCCTAGCATCACTACAAAAGGCTCATCCGCCACAAAGGCCTTAGCCGCTAAAATCGCATCTCCTAAGCCCTTTGGATAGGATTGGCGAACGAAGAAGAGATTAGCCTGGGTAGTCCCCTCTACTAATTTAAGCAAATCAGCCTTGCCTTTTGAGCGGAGGTTGTCTTCCAATTCAATATTGGAGTCAAAATGGTCCTCGATGGGACGTTTGGTTCTACCCGTAATAATCAAGATTTCCTCGATACCAGACGCAATAGCTTCTTCCACAATAAACTGAATAATAGGCTTATCTACAATCGGGAGCATTTCCTTGGCAAAGGCTTTAGTTGCTGGCAAGAAGCCTGTTCCATAGCCTGCCGCAGGAATGACAGCTTTTCTAATTTTCTTCATGAGGAGTCTCCTATTCTTTTAGATCAGATAGCAAGGTCGTGCGCAATTCAGCTAGAGAGGCTTGATCAGGAATATCGTAGTAAACCCCATTAATGGTTTGGCCCTGCCCTTGTAGCTGGCCAAGTTCAAGCTGTAAATCGGCCTGACGATACTGGTTGAAGAGGCCCATCAATTGATCTAGGGACAAGTCAGTCGAGACAGAAGTCATAAGTGACGCAACTTTCAAAGGATCTAGCTTGAAAGAGGCATCTTGTGCCTTATGCATCAAGGCTTCAAGCACTTGTCGTTGACGGGCTTGGCGGGCATAGTCTCCACTTGAAGAGAAACGATCTCGCACATAGTAGAGGGCTGTCCGGCCATCTAAATAAACCGGCGTGTCTTGGTAAAATTCATAGCCATCAATGGTAAATGTTTCAGGTGGCACTACTTCTACGCCGCCCACTAAATCCACCAAATCTTCTAGCCCCTTCATATTAAGCGCTAGATAGTGTTGGATGGGGATGCCTAGTAAGTGCTCGACGGTTAGTTTGGATAACTCCGCACCACCATAGGCATAGGCGTGGTTGAGCTATCCATGCCCTCGTAGCCCTCAATATTGACATAGGTGTCTCGCGGTAGGCTAACGAGGCGTAAGGTTTTATGGCTAGGGTTCAGGGTCATCACCATGATGGTATCGGAACGACCTTGTTCTGTCCGGCCCAATTCCCCCGTGTCAATTCCTAGAAAGAGGAAAGACATAGGCTCAGAATCTGGCGCTGCCTGAACTTGAGGCCCTTGCCACAGACTGGCCACTAGGGCCAAGACGACCATTAAAAGCAAATGCTGGAGTTTTGATTTCATCTAGGGAGCCTCCTAGTCAGCTTGAGTGGTTTGATTGGCGAAACCAATGATGGCTTCCTTGAGAACATCGCCTTCTAAGGTGTCGAATTCTGCCATCTTAGCTTCAATGGTAGCCAGCGGCATGGTATTTACCTTACCGACGAAGATTTGATCATGTACTTGGTTATCTACAAATTCTGATGCCACCAAGAGCTCTTCATAGAGTTTCTCACCCGGACGAATGCCTACTTCAACAATTGGGATTTCTTTTTCAGTATGACCACTAAGCAGGACCATTTTCTTAGCTAAGTCATAAATCTTAACTGGTTCACCCATATCTAAGATGAAGACTTCGCCGTCGCGGGCATATGCTCCGGCATGAATGACTAAACGGCTAGCTTCCGGAATAGTCATAAAGTAGCGGGTCATGCGGAAGTCGGTCACCGTTAGCGGGCCCCCCTGCAGCAATTTGTCGTTCGAAGACTGGAATGACACTACCTCGGCTGCCTAGGACATTACCGAAGCGAACGGCACAATAGGTAGATTGACTGGTCTTATTGAAGCCAGTCACAATCAGTTCGGCCACACGCTTGGTTGCCCCCATCACGTTAGGTGGGTTGACCGCCTTGTCTGTCGAGATCATGACCATCTTAGGCACACCGGCTTGGTCGACTGCTTTGGCCACATTATAGGTCCCGTGGATATTATTCTTGAGGGCTTCCTTAGGGTTACGTTCCATCATCGGCACATGCTTATGAGCTGCTGCATGATAGACGATAGCTGGTTGATAATCTTGGAAAACTTGTAATAAGCGTGGGTAATCTTGAATATCTGCAATAACGGGCACATATTCAATTTCTGGATGACTCTTAATTAATTCATGGTAAATCAGATAAATAGAGTTTTTCGCCATGACCTAAGAGAATAACCCGTTTAGGCTTGAAGCGACTCACTTGGCGACAGATTTCGCTCCCGATTGAGCCACCTGCCCCGGTCACTAAGATGGTTTTTATGGCTTAACTCTTGGTCTAGGCATGACTCATCCAGGCGGATTTCCTTACGACCCAAGAGGTCTACAATGTCAATTTTCTTAATCTCATTGCGTTGTGGGCCAGCCCCTTGAATAACATCTTCAACCTTAGGCATTTTATAGACGGTTAAGCCCGCCTCGTTACACATTTCGAGGATACGTTCATATTCGCGCGGTTCAAGAGAGGGAATAGCCACAATGACTTCATCAATATCATATTCTTTGGCTAGGCTGGCTAAGTCATCGTAACGACCTAAGACCGGCACGCCACTTAGCTGTTGCCCCTTCTTATTGAGGTCGTTATCCAATATCCCCACAATGTCCAAATCACTGGTTTGAGGTTGATAGCTGTTCATGAAGGCCGCGCCTCCGTCCCCAGCCCCAATTAGGAAAATCCGGCGACTGGTCGCCACCTCCTGGCCGCGATCACGTTGGGAGTATAAGAGCTGCCAAATCAAACGTGGTGCAAAGACCAAGAAGGTACTCAAGAGAATGAAGAGAACCAAGAAACGAACTGAAAACTGAGGCAAGAAGACATAGCTAATGCCATAGCCCACCACACTGGAAATGGCGATGGTGGAAAAGAGCTTCATAAATTCATCTAGGGAATTGTATCGGCTCATACTTGCTGCCAAGCCCATAAGATGGGTTAAGACTTGGTAAATTGCAAAAGTTAACCCCACATACACAATGTAGTCAAAGGGATTAGGGTTAATCAAGGTATAGAAGAGGACATAGGATACCACAATGGCTACAATAAAACTTATTAAGTCACTGATGGCCCAGAAAAATTGTTTCTGCCCCCGATTTAATCTTTCGACGATGTCTATTACATAGCCGGCTATATCTTTATTCAAAATAATACTGCCACCTTTTCTATAGATTTGCATTCTTTTGTATCAGTACTATTTTACTCTTGATTGGGGCAAAATACAATGTATTTTCGCCAAAAAGGACCTAAGTCAGCTCATTGGATTTTGCCTGCATCCTAAATAAAAAGACGGTAAGGTGAAACCTTACCGTATGACTAGTTTATCTTCTTGTGCCTTAAGGTGATCATGATAGCGTTGGCGATACTCTTTAGGACTGACACCCTCAGATTGTTTAAAGACCCGATAAAAATAGGCTTGATTCTGATAGCCAACCTTGACCGCAATCTGGGCCACCGACAGCTTAGACGCAATCAGTAAATCCTTGGCGATGGCTAGACGATATTGATTGATATAGCGGGACAGAGTCATACCGACCTCACGCTTGAAGAGTTGGCCCAAATACATAACATTGACATGGAGGTCATCGGCCAAACTCTTCATGGAGATATTCTCGTTATAGCGTTCATAGATAGCCGCCAAGACTTCATTGACTATTGGCGGATAGAGGTGGTGACGCTTCTCACGTCCACCTAAATCCAAACTTTCCTTGAGGTGTTGGCTTAGCGAGGCAAAAGTCAGAGGCTGATTGGCCCCTTCATCTAGGAGACTGGTTGGGGTATGCTGGTTAGATTTAATATCAAAGTAATGCCGAATCAAGGCCGTTAATTGCACCACTTCCTGAGGCGCTAGTTCCTGCTCCTGACAAAAGCTTTGCCTAGCTCGCTCCTCATCCCACTCCCATTCATAGAAAAGCCGTCGACTTTCAGCCTGAAGGAAGGTTTGGAGTTTATGATGGATGTTGGTCAGCGACAGATTAGACTGGATTTGCATGCTACTATCTTGAGACTCTTGGCAAGAATCCGACTGGGGCATAATCCCTAGTAGCCAGTCACCTAGCACCATAATAGACCAACCACCCGCAGCCAACAATTGGGGTTGACAAGTCTTTTGTGCCAAAACCCACTGCCAGTTGGGGGCAGTGACATCCTGGTAACGAAGAGGCAAACTCCCCTGGCCTGTCTCTAGCCAACTAGTCAGTTGAGCCTGCTCATGGTCCGAAATAACCTGAGCTAGGGCTCGCTTATCCCGAATCTCTTGGGCCACTTGGCTAAGCACCCGATGAAGCTCTACCTTGTCGATAGGCTTAAGCAGATAATTCTTGGCCCCTAATTCCATGCCTCGCTTAACGTACTCAAATTCCTGATAGCCTGACACAAATGAAGACAAAGTCCTGGCCTAGCGCCTTGGCTTGACTAATAAAATCAATCCCCGTCACGTTAGGCATATTGACATCAGTGATGACAATATCCACAGCTTGGCGGCTCATTAAGTCCAAGGCTTCCTGGCCATTACCGGCTGTCCCTATAAGTTGCAGGCCTAGTTCTTGCCAGCGAATCAGGCGTTCTAAGCCTTTGACAATCATGTACTCATCGTCCACAATCATGACCCTGAGTGGGGCGGGTTGAAAGGACACTTGAGCCATACACGGACACCTCCTTCTTCATTTACTTGATAAGATAAAGTAGCCTCGCCACCAAAATAATGATGGAGTCGCTCAGCCACATTAAAGATCCCAATTGACTGCCGGCCATTCGGTTCAATGGCTCGAGTCCCTTCTCTTAATCCTTGATTTAAGGAGATGAGGGTTTCTGGGGACATACCTCTCCCATTATCAGACACTTCAATCCAGAGCCAGCTAGTCAGGCTGGCTTGGTCGGCCACGTCTTCCACCCAGGCTTTGATGACTAGGTGGTTATCACTTCTAGCGAAATCCACGCCATGAACAAAATAGTTTTCAATCAATGGTTGCAAGGTAAACTTAGGCAAGACGAAAGCTTGACATTCTGACGTCATTTCAATATCCACCTGCAATTTGTTAGGATAGCGCACCTGGTAGAGGTGGATGTATTTACGACAGAAGGAAAGCTCACGCTCCAAAGTCGTCTCCTTCTCATCGCTAATATTATTTCTTAATAAGGCAGCGAAATCATAGACGATATCGGCCAATTCATCTGCCCCCTCAGTCAGGGCACTCATGCGAATAAACTCTAGCGTGTTATACATAAAATGCGGATTGATTTGCGACTGCAAAGCCTTGAGAATGGCTTCGTGCTCGCGGGCTTCCATGGAATAGAGTTCCTGTATGTTAACCTGATACTGGTCTAACATGGTATTAATGGAATGGGTAATTTCCCGCAGTTCATCCTGCTTATCCGTTTCCCGAATACGATAGTAAAATTGCCCTTCTCCAATTCGCTTGAGGGTCGTGACCATATCATGAACCTGATTGGAATAGGCCCCGAAGAAACGATAAAGCAAGGCCAAGAGGATGACTGCCACAAGTATGGTAATCAAGGTAATCACTAATACTGGAACCGTAACCCGTTGCCAGATAATCGACTTAGGAAGAAGGCTGATGATTAGTAAATCTTCGCCCGTCTCCATGCGGCTGATTAGGTAGCCAGAAGGCACCTTTTCTCCTCTGATGACCGCTTGTAGCTTGTCTTGACTCAGCTTGCCACGTTCTAGGAGCATGCGTTTGAGCTTGGCATCGACGACGACGGTTTGAGCCTTGGTTAAGAGCGGCGACTCAGCCACCCCTTGAAAGAAACGATCGGCATGGTAGTTGACTTGTACCTGCCCCAAACTATGGCCAGAACGCAAGTCAAATAAGGGCCGGTCAAAGCCAATCTCTTTACCCTCTTCTTTACTTATATCAGACGGCATCATCTTACGGCCTCGTGTGTTGTCAGCGGTAGAGACAATCAGTTCTTTGGCATTATCGACATGGATAACAATAGAGGTAATATCTTGAAACTCCCGATGAAGTCGATAGAGCTTATCAGGCAAGTAGAGATTGTACTGACGATTCATCAGAAAATTCTCTAGCGACTCCTGGTAGCTAGAATTGGCATAATGGCGCAAGGCTTCAATCTGCTTGGTTGACTCGGTCAGTTTTTGCGCGATTTTCTGAGTATCTTGATCAGCCTGACTGAGCTCTGACTGAATATGGTAATGCATGAGATTGAGCTCAGCCAGGGCATTATTAATGTTATGTTGATAGAGCAAGTAGACCGCTACTAGTGGCAGAAGAAAAACTAAGACCAAAATCAGGGTCGCATAGTAGCGTAAGAGCCGACTAAAGCGGTTGGGATTCTTCTGGCTCATGCGGAATCACTCCTTGCCGACGCCACTCTCTCAAATAGAAGGATGACAAGCTAGTCACCCAGAGAGGGACCGCGAAGATAAAGGCCAAGGCTGGGAAGGTCATCACCACCCAGACAATAACCAAACTATAAACCAAGGTCAGAAGATTGGGACGTGGCGTCACCAAAAGTTGGAAGAAGCTAAACTTAATGAATTGGCTGGCTTCTCCCTGGTAGACAACCCGCATTTGACTCTCTGCTACTAAAGCTAGGTTCACTAGGACTAAAACTGTCGCTTGGATAACAAGGGCCACCAAGAAGATGAGGCCCCGCATTTGAGAGCTAATAAAAATCAACCAACAAAGAAAGATAGACAAGAGGGTATAGAAGAGATTGAGGCCCCAACTATCACGGCGGTTGGCCTTATAGCTATCCCAAAAGCCAGAGAAAGTCAGCAGGTCTGCTCGCCATTTAGCGCTTTGGTGGGCTTCAGTTAAGGCCGTCAGACTAGCCATGGTGCCAAAAAGGCCCAAACCAGCCAACCAGCCTAACCAGAAAAAGGCGGCCCCCTTCATCCAATAGTAGACTCGCATCATCATCTCAACAAGTTTAGTTTCCATGCGTTTCCTCCTCTATCTTACAATCAAAACTATTATACTCCCTTTGGCCATTTAGCGCTAGAGAAAACGGTCTTAAAGATGGCTCTGTTGGCTTCAGTGACGGTAGAAAGCCTAGCTCCTGCTCTAATTGGCCACCCGCCATTATGTCCTCATAAGTCAAGAAGTGAGCATCATAATCTCGGCCATTTAATTGGCGGCGTAAAACCACATTGAGTACCTGGCTAGGATTTAAGGTAGACCATTGGAACCTTAACCCGCCACTTAAGTTTAGACTGGCCTGATCCCAGATGCTGATCCCTAAGACATATTGATTAGTCCCTGGTGTCACTGCATAGATTCCCAGAGAGCTCAAGACGAACCAGGCTGATAAGGAGCCGTTGTCCTCGTCACCAATATAGCCCTCTTCTTCCAACTTAAAGGCCTCTAGCATGAGCGATTTAAGCAATTGATGGGCCATATGTGGGTGGCCAGCATAGATTGGCAAGTAAGGCAAATGGAAGCTCGGCTGATTGGACAGGGCTAGCTGGCCCCAGTCGCGACGGGCCATTTCTAACATTTCATGAATTTCATAGCCATAGCCATCCACCCGGTAGCTAGCCGGTTGATTAATTAAGGCCTGCAGCTGCTGGTAGAAGGCAGCATCCCCGCCATGTAGGTCTACTAAATCAGCCAAATTATGATAGACCGCGAAAGACTGCTGCCAGGCAGAACCCTCGGTATAAGGACCACCCCAGGTTTGGCTAACAAAGCTGTCTAAGAAGTGACCTGCTTGGTCCTTGGCCCGCATGAGGCCAGTCTCTCCATCGAATAGATGGCGGTAGTTGAGGGATTGTTGGCGGTAGTCCTTGGCTCTCTCATAATCGCTAAAGCCTGCGCTACCTGACTAATACAGAAGTCGCTATAGGCGTAGTCCAGACTTTTATTGACCGACTCGCTATAGCTTGCTGGCAAATAACCCAAACGGCCATAGTCGGCGCCTCCCTGGCGCCCTTCTAAGGAGTGGGCACTCTCTGTCTCAGCCGTATAAAGCATGGCCTGATAAAGCTTGTGGGCTAACTCTCCAGCCACCAGTCCTTTGACGACAGCATCCGCAATGACCGCATCCACCAAGGTCCCTGGCATGAGCCCCCGTTCATCAGGAGACAGCCATTTAGGCAAGAAACCATCTTCTCGGGCGACAGCTAGAATGCCTTCTAGGAAGAGTGGCACCATTTCAGGCACAATTAAGGCATAGAGTGGGTAGTTAGTCCGGAAGGTGTCCCAGTAGCCATTGTTGGTGAAGAAGTAGCCAGGCTCCAACTTACCTGTATAAGGCGATTGATGAATAGGCTCCCCGGCCTCCGACCACTCATAGGCCGCCTGAGGAAAGGTGGCCGTCCGATAGAGACAGTGATAAAAACGATCGACTAGCTTTCTTTCTCGATGGCTAACTGTTAAACGACTCAGATAGTCCTCCCACGCTGCCTCCGTCTGAGCGCACTGCTGGTCCCAGGTCTGGCCGAAGAAGTCAGATTGCCCATAATTAAGCTCGAGCTGGTCTGGGCTAATATAGGATGTCACCCATTCCAAATGCAAAGACTGGTTTGAGATAGCTTCAATGCCGTCCAAGTCTAGCCAAAGTTGGTGGAGACCCTCTCCCAAATCCACCACCTGGCAAAGCTTGAAGGTGACACCCTCCGGCGCTAGCATCCGGCTATATTGACCATATTGACCGTACTTAGACCCTGCTAGCTGATTGGTGTAGAAAGTTAGCACATGCCCCTCTAGCTCATACCAACCACTTTGGGCCAAACCAAGCTCATGACCCAATGCCCCTTAGGATAGCGCCGGTCAGGTGTCACCTTAAGGCTGGCCCCATCCCGCGTTGGACAACAGGCCACCTGCAAACCGTCCCGCAAACGTTGGTAGGACAAAAAGCCTGGCCGAAATTGAGCTAAATCACCGCGATAGCCAGAACTAGCTAGTTCTCGGCTGGCCTCAGCAGACAGAGGGCTCTTAAGTTGATTCCACTCCTTATCCGTTAGGCAGGCTACCTGCCAAGTAACCCAGGCAAAGTCGCCCATCCAGGGACTGGGTTGGTGGGTCAAACGAATCCCAAAGGCAGTCCCGTCTTCCGGATGGAAAAAGCGTGCCTCTCCAGGCCGAGTCTCCAAAACAAAATGGTTCATGCCAAAGGGCACCCCAGTATAAGGCAGGGTGTTGCCCTGACCTAAGCGGTGACTATTCCGCGTCCCCCAACGGGTATCAATGGTTTGGTAAGGAGCTGACATCTCTTTTCTTCCTTTCTTTCAATCGTCAATCCCTGGAATGACGGTGCATGCTGACTAAGCCAACCTAAGCGAGCTGCCTCGCTTGCAAGAATCGAAGATTCCTTTAACAACAAGAGGCTGGAACTGAGTCCCAGCCTCGCCTTATTCATTAGGCATTAGTTTTTGTTTTTCAAGAATTCGTCGTATTGACGTTGCATTTCTTCCTTGATCTTATCAATACCTGCGTCTTTCAAAGCTTTGTTGAATTCAGGTAAGACTTTTTCAGGGTCAACAGTACCAGTGTGGAGACCGGCAACATATTCGTTAACGACGTTGTTGACGTTAGCAATTTCGTCCGCTACAGGTTCTTGGTTGAAGTTGAAACCTAAGAGTGGAGACTCTGTTGCTTCTTTCAAGCCCTTTTCAGAAGCAGCCAATTGTTCTGGTGTGATGCGTTCATCTTTGTAAAGCAAGGCAGCGTTCCCTGTGTTCCATGCAGACATGTGAGTAGCACCTTCGTTGTACTTAGGCAAGAGTTTGATCTTGTCTTCGCCAACTTTTTCCCAGTTCTCGCCTTCTAGACCATAAACCAAGGTGTTCATAATTTCTGGTTTAGAGTTGATGTAGTTAAGCAATTTAACTGACTCTTCAACGTGATCAGAGTTTTGAGCGATAACGAAGTTAGACATACGTGCTTGAGCGTTAGTCTTGATGATGGTGTCGCCGTGAGGCACAATTTCTAAGTCTTTACCAGAAACGGCACGGAGTAAGTAGTTACCGTAGTCACGTGGCCCTACTGTTTCACGACGCATGAACCAAGTATCAGCATCTAATGGGTACCCTTGGTCAGAAGTTGCAGCGTCTTTAGGTACGAAGCCTTTCTTGTAGAATTCGTGCATTACCTTGATTTCTGGAATGAAGGCATCTGTTTCTTCATAAGGGTTCACGATTTTAGCAGTATCGCCTTTGAGGTAAACCCCGAGTGGTACAGCATCGCCAATGACATAGTCAAAGTCATGCCCTACACGCCAACCACGACCTGCAGCTAAAGGTGCTACGCCAGGTTCTTTGTCTTTGATGGTTTGTAAGAGAGGTTCTACGTCTTTGAGTTCTTTGATGCCGTCTAATTTGAGGTCATATTTCTTCAAGAAGGTTGGGTTGAAGGTGTAGAATTCTTGTGCATAAACGTTCCCATTCACTGGGAAAGCATACATCTTGCCGTCAACTGTGTTCCCTTTGATGTAAGCTTCATCTAAGTACTTGAAGGAGTCTTGAGCGTGTTCTTTGATTAGGTCAGTCAAGTCAGCATAAGCACCTTTTGAAGCATTTTGGATGTAGCCAGAGGCACGCGCGATGTCGTATTTTTCACCTGAGTTGGTCATCACGTTCATCTTGTCATCGTACTCACCCCAACCTAGGTAGCGGATTTCAAGTTTAAGGTTTAAGTCACGAACGAAAGCTTCGTTAACTTTAGCCAAAAGTTGATCCAAGTTATCAGGTGGTGTCCCGATTTGGTACATGGTGATAGTAGTTGGCTCTTCAGCTTTAACAGCTGGAGTGAAGACAGAAGCTACCGATACTGCTGCTAAAGCAGACATAGCCATATTACGTACAAGACGTTTCATTTTCATTGTGGATTCCTCCTAAAATTTTTATATTGTTATTACCTGTAAGAATGGAGTGGTCACGTCTATTCCTTGACGCCACCTATGGTTAAACCAGAAATAAAGTATTTCTGGAAGAAAGGATAGCTTAAGGCGATTGGCAAGGTGGAGATAACCACCATGGCCATACGCGTTGCTTCCCGCGGAATAGAGACGCCCGATACGGCCGAAGCACCTTGGGCAGCATTTTTAACGATATAGTCAATATTAGCTTGGATTTGCATCAAGACATATTGCAGTGGGAAGAGGTTTTGATCATCTAAGTAAAGCAAAGCGCTAAACCAGTCGTTCCAGAAACCAATGGCCGCAAAGAGGGAAATGGTTGCAATCCCTGGAATAGCCAGTGGTAGGACGATTTGGCGGAAAATCCGAAATTCGCCTGCCCCGTCAATCCGAGCGGATTCAATGATGGATTCAGGAATGGACTTGCGGAAGAAGGTCCGCATGATGATGACGTTGAATGGGCTCAAGGCCATTGGCAAGATCAAGGCCCAGATGGAGTTTCTTAGCTTGAGTAAGGAAGTCATCACGATATAGCTTGGCACCATCCCAGCCCCTACCAACATGGTCACCAAAATGATGAAGAGGAAGAAGCGACGGAAGATGAAGTAAGGTCGTGATAAGGCATAGGCATAAGTCGAAGTAACTGTTACGTTAATCAAGGTTCCGACCACAGTCACGAAGACTGTCACCATAAAGCATTGACGATGGTAGAACTTTGCGTAAAGAGATACTCGTAACCTGCCGTAGACCAGGCATCCGGAATCAAGCGATAGCCGTTCCGCACAATGGAGTTTTCATCGGTTAGCGATAAGATGATAACAAAGATGAAGGGAAAAACACCCGTTAAACCAACCAAGGTCATCAGAAGACTGAAGAAGAAGTTAGCTTTGGGGCCGAAGGTATCCACCGATACCTTACCCAGTTTTTTCTTGGTCTGAGTCATGGTGGCACCTCCTAGAATAAAGCAGAATCTGGATCAATCTTGCGCACAATCAAGTTAGCTGACAGCAACAAGATGAAACCAACGAAGGACTGATAAAGCCCAGCTGCGGTGGTCATCCCCAGGTTCCCTGCGTTTTTCAAACCATCATAGATGTAGGTATCTAAGACGGACGTCACATTTTTAAGCGGGCCAGATTGAAGTGGCACTTGGTAGAAGAGACCGAAGTCGGCCCGGAAGATGTTCCCAATCCCCAAGATAACCAGAATAATCATCATAGGCACCAAATGTGGAATCACGACGTGACGAATTTGGTCCCACTTGCTAGCACCGTCCATTTGAGCGGCTTCATAGTAGGTCCGGTCAATCCCCACGATGGTCGCGAAGTAGATAATGGAGGAATAACCAATCCCTTTCCAAATCCCCATGAAGACAAGGAATGGTGGCCACATATCAGGTGTTGTATACCAGTTAGTGTCTGCCTTCATGCCCATATCCCCTAACATTTGGTTCAAAAGACCGCGGTCAGTAGATAGGAAGGTTAAGACGAAGATACTGATGATAACCCATGACAAGAAATAAGGTAAGAGCATGGAGGTTTGAATGGTCTTAACCAAAAGCTTACTACGTAATTGGCTGAGAATAATCGCGAACATAACGGCGAAGATAAGGCCAATAACAATAAAGGCTAGGTTATATAAGACAGTGTTCCGGGTAATAAGATAGGCCTTAGAACTTGAAAATAAGTAGTTAAAGTTAGCGAACCCTACCCATTTACTGTCGAGGATGGACTGAACAAATCCCCCCTTGGAGAAACGGAATTGCTTAAAGGCCACCACGTTCCCTAATACTGGAATATAGTAGAAAAAAATAAGCCAAATCAGCCCCGGCAAAGTCATAATGAGCAAGGGTATATTTTGTTTCCATTTGCGTCGTTTTTTGGAGCTTTTAGCTTTTTTCGCTGCTTCCATTGTCACTCCTCTTTTCTGTTAACGTTTACAGTTTGTATTATACGCCAATTGCCCCTGACTTCCTATCCTCAAATCATAGGTAATTTATTAAAAATTATAGGTATTAAATCATACTTTGTATATTAAACTAGCATAGGCAAATACTAGTCTGGGCAGAAACTCCAGCACCTAGATATAACTTTTTACGGCACTATCCTACAGCTAATTTAGGTAGTTATTTTAGTAGGCTTTTGTTTGGAGCTAGGCCAAGCAAAAAGGCATGACTGAAGTCATGCCTTAAACAAAAATATTATGAGTTTAACTCACTTACTTAGACCCTGCCAACCAGGTTACCCCTGCCCCAATCAGATTAGCATCCGCTTGATGGGCACAAGAATGGACCTGAGGATGGTGGGGGACTTCAGACGCTTCTAAGAAGGTCTTAACCCGCTCTTCTAGTAGCCGACTGAAATCCTGATTGCCCGACAATGCGCCCCCAATCAAAATAAGTGGCAAATCCATGAAGACGTAGAGATTATGAATCAAGAGAGCCAAATCATCTACCATTTGATGGACGGCTTCCTTAGCTTCTGGATAGCCTTGCGTGGCCAGTTCCAAAAGGGCCTTGAAGTCACTGGACCCATTATAACGCCGCGCCACATTGACCGGGCTCATGGTTGGGCTGACCCGGCGACTAAAGTCGACCATGCCATAACCAAACTCACCGGCAAAGCCCCCTGGGCCCCGGTAGAGCTGGCCATTTAAGACCAGGGCGCCCCCAATGCCAGATCCTAAGACTAGAAGGGCGGCGGCTTGGGCTCCCTGAGCAGCTCCTGAATGAACTTCAGCTACTGCCGCACAGTTAGCGTCATTTCAATGGTGACGGGCACTTGGAAGGCTTGGGTCATCTCTTGAACAAAAGGCCGATGATGGATATAAGGGACAGCACTAATCCCTTCGATAAGGCCCTCGTCTGACAAAACAGTCCCTGGCACGGAAAAGCCAATCCCTTTGATAGGCAAGTCCAATTCTTGGCGGAGTTTGGCAAGCTGGGACTGGAATTCCTCCCAAGTCGCGGGCGTCGGGAACTTCCCTTGATGGCTCAATACCTGCCCATCAAAAATCCCATACTTAACGCTCGTCCCCCCGACATCGCAAACCAGTAGTTGCTCGCTCATGTCATTTCCTCCCATTCAAAACCATGATTAGCAGTCAAAGCTTTGAACCACCAGCCGGATTTCTTGACGGTCCGGGTCTGGGTATGAATATCGTTGGAGATTAAGCCATAGCGGTTCTTGTAGGCATTGAGCCAAGACCAACCATCGACTGGTGTCCAGACATGGTAGCCAAAGCAGTTAGCCCCTTCTTGCATGGCCCGATTAAGCCAGTAGAGATGTTCGCTGAAGAACTGAATCCGATACTGATCTTGGATAATGCCTGTCTGATCCAGATAGCGCTCCTCACGCGAAACGCCAATCCCATTCTCAGAGACAAACCAAGGAATATTATCATAATTATCTTGAAGGTTCTTGGCAATATCATAAAGAGCTTGAGGATAGATTTCCCAGCCCTTGTCCACATTCATACGACGGCCTGGCATTTGATAGTCGTTAAAGTAGCGTTGTGGCATCCAATCAACGGTTAAGCTGTTAGGCGAAATCTCGGGAGCCTTAACCCGATGAGGGTGGTAGTAGTTAACCCCGATATAATCCACACGATTGTCGCGGATAATGGCTAGCTCTTCTGGCGTCGCTTCCCATAGCACTCCGTCTTTAGCCAGAATGGCCACTAATTCCTCTGGGAAATGCCCCTTAACCGAGGCATCTAAGAAGAGGCGATTAACAAATAAGTTGGCAAAAAGTGCTGCTGCCAAATCTTCTTGAGTTTGGCTAGCAGGATAAGCCAGTGTCAGGTTAAGGGCAATGGTGACCCGACCTGCTGGATTTTGATTGATTTGGCGGTAGGCTTGAATGGCCTTGGCAGAGGCTAATTGTAGGTTATAGGCCACTTGCACAGCCTTCTTGCCATCTACTAACATAGGATAGTGGAAACCATAGAGATACTGGCCTTCTACGACTACCATGGGTTCATTGAAGGTCATCCAATCGGTCACACGATCACCGAAACACTCAAAGGCCCGGCACGCAAATTTCACAAAAAGCTCTACGACATGCTTGGACTCCCAACCACCGTAACGCTCATAGAGTTCGATTGGCAAATCAAAGTGGTGAAGATTGATAATCGGCCGAATGCCGGCAGCCAAGAGGGCATCAATGACCCGGTTGTAGTAAGCTACCCCTTCTAGATTCAAGCTTCCTTCCTCTAAATCATCAATCAAGCGGGTCCATTGAATGGAGGTCCGCAAACTATTAAAACCTAAGTCCTTGAATAGGGCGATATCAGACTCATATAAATGGTAGAAATCGGATGCTACATCCGGCCCTACATAGCGGAAGAAATCTTCCGGCTTGGTATCATAATGATAATCGAATACATTGGCATGGGGCTTATGGAATCGCCCTTCATTTTGTGGACCAGAGGTTGCCCCGCCCCACCAAAAATCTACTGGAAATGTTACTTTCATCGTCATCACCTCACCCTTATTATAGCATGACCCTGACTGTACAAAATATAGACCTTTTGCAACAAACTATAGACTTATCTTAAAGCGCGCCAAAGGTACTGACAAGGACCCTCTCGTCCAGCCCAGAGAATCATAACCTTATTGCTGCAATTTTTTACATCGAGTTGTGGTTAACCACAACTCGAGTCAAAATCGTGACCAAACAAGAAAGTTATATAAGACACAAAGGATGCCTCTATATCAAACAGGATTGGATAAAATGTCTCGCATTTCGCCAAATTCATTTCCCTAAAAATTCTCTAGCTTGCCCCTGTAGACAGAAAAAGGCGGGAGACCTAAGTCTCCCACCTCTTGGCTTAAAACCAAGCAAATAAGTCTTTCATTTGTCGGCTAAGTGATTCTATTTATCTAGTAGGAATCACTTCTAAAGGCAACAAGGCCTTAGCAGCTGCCACTGTTTTTTGAATGGATGGGTATAAGCTGGATGTTGGGAAGCGAGACATCAAGTTTTCCCCACGGTTGATGAGGGCCTTGAAATCATTTAAGACCTTGTCTTTGTTGGCTGTCCCGTTGAGACGACGCAACTCCCCATAGAGGCTCCAACGAGCCCCTTCTTCCTGGTCGGGGTATGATTAAGTATAGCAGATATAAAAGTAGCGCTGTTCTTCTGTCAGAACAGCGCTACTTTATTAAAAATGGATGGAAAACGCCTATGATTGATCGAAATTTATTTCTTGAGTAGGCTGCTAAGCCCTTGCAACTCCGCTTCGCTTAAGTTACCAAATACTTTATCAAGTTTGGCTACGTGAACAGGGAAAATCTCTCGCATCAAGTCAAAACCTGATGGACTTAGGCTAATATAAGCTACCCTTCTATCCTTGGCATCTATTCTCCGTTGAACAAGCCCCTTTTTTTCTAGCTGATTAATGACATAGGTTGTCGAGGATGAAGAAATCAGAATCTTCTTAGCAATTTGCTGTACAGGGTACTCTCCTTTAGACCAGAGCAATTCTAAAACACCAAACTCTGTCGAATTGAGCCCGTAACTACTGACGTCATTCTTTAAAAATTGTGTCAGTTGGCCACTGGTCCGCATAAGTCCCACAACCACTTTCAAAGCTAATTCTTGATGCATAGGCCAACCTCCTCATTTTTTCTTAAGGTCTCATTATAACAAGTCTTGTTTTTTTAAACAAGAGAAATATTTATACTTGACCTTTTAAATATAACTTTATACACTGTATTAGGTATCAAAAAAATAATTATGTAAAGGACTTAATAGATATGGCACGCTTCAGCAGTGACAAACTCCCTACTTGCCCCTTTGTTGTTACCCAAAAAGTTCTCTCCGGCAAATGGAGCATTCTCATCCTCCACGCCCTTGAGCAAGGTCCTAAACGCTTTAATGTTCTCCACCGTGAATTATCTGGAATCACTCAAGCTACCCTTACTAAACAATTACGTCAGTTGGAAGAAGATGGCATCATTATTCGCAAGGCCTATCCTCAGATTCCACCTAAGGTAGAATATCAACTATCCGCTATCGGCATGGAATTTCGTTTAGTGCTTCAACAATTGGGGGCCTGGGGGAACAAGTATATCCATTTCCTTAAAACTCAATAATAAAGAATAAGCGTGTTGACTTCCCCAAGTCAACACGCTTTTCTCATAATGATAGACGCGTCAAAATAGAAAAGTATTCGGTAAGCCCCTAAACTTCCTATTTGACTGAAGATGCTCCACCCAACTGTACTTTTACCTTCCCCTAAAGGGAAAAGTACTAACTGAGCCATCTATCATCAATAGTAACCAATAATTAAAAAGGTTGCGCTAGCCTGTTGCTAGCTGTGGTACCTTGACTATCTGACCAAGATCCCTCAATCTTAGTGGTCTATGATAGGTGCCAAGGCGAGGTATCTTCCGCCTCTTCAAAAGGCAACCTCAGATAATGTGATCAACGGGAGAAAGTCTCCACTCCATCCGAATAATGAGTTCACTATTCATTGCAACTAGCAAATAGTGGCTATCACTTGTCCCGCCTCTCTCGCCTACTCACATATTTTGTCACCATTTACAACGCGCCGCAGTTGCTTGACAAAGTTAGTTTCTGTTAGCCGATCTCGCCCTCGGGCGAGAAAAAGAACCATAAGTAGCTAAAGATTTAGGTTTCTACCAAACAAGTGATTGAAGTAATTGATATCACCCGTTGTCACGATCATCCTAAATTCGAAATGACTCATAGTAAAAGAACTACTTCCCCTCTGTTCTAAAAAGCAGTCGCTTAAAGCACTTAGTTATCTCGAATTCGAAATAATTATATCACGTCAATGACATTCGGTCAATACATTGATTTTTCATAATCTTTTCCTAAATAAATAGAGATTCGTTTCGCTAAATATTCGGAATAACCTGAACTTTCTTAGAATATTCTCTAAATGTATTCTTATTTTTTTATTCACAACTTAATAATAGCTCCTATTTTTATATGTTTTTCTTTCGCCTTTTTATAAGATAAATAGCTATTTATACCCTATATTTTTTTATTTATCCTGCCTATTCATAGTTAAAAAAACTATAGATGCTCCTATAAAATCAGTATAGCCAGATGATTGACCCTAGCCCGCTTTAGCCCTTACAATAAGAGAAAAGCTCCTTTACTTGATAGGAGTGATCACGTAAGGAGGTTGCCCTTTGCCTATTCGTATTGCTGATGGCCTACCCGCCAAACAAGAATTACTTCATGAAGGTATCCAGGTCATGGAAGAGCAGACCGCACAGCGCCAGGATATTCGCCCGCTTAAAATTTTGCTCCTCAATCTCATGCCCAAAAAAGAAGAAACTGAACTTCAATTTCTACGCCTTCTAGGTAGCCAACCTCTGCAAATTGAAGTCGACTTCCTCCAGATGTCGAGTCGTAAGTCTAGCCATACCAATGCCTCGCATTTGGAGAAATTCTACTATCAATTTAATCAAATCCAAGATCGCTATTATGACGGATTAATCGTGACGGGAGCTCCAGTAGAACACCTTGACTTCGAAGACGTCACCTACTGGTCAGAACTCCAAAGCATCTTCGACTGGTCTAAAAGCCATGTCTTTTCTTGCCTCCATATCTGCTGGGGGGCGCAAGCGCGACTCTACACCGACTATGGCATAGCTAAGCATACCCTACCTATTAAGCTTTTTGGTATTTTTAGTCATGACTTGACCCAGCGCCATCATCCTCTAACGCGTGGTCTAGACGACACTTTCTTAGCGCCACAATCGCGCCACACGGGTATCGATGAAGCAAGACTGGCCCAGCACCCAGAGCTGGATGTGCTGGCTACCGCGCCTGAAACGGGGACCCTATTGGCCGCTTCCAAAGATAATCGGCAAATTTTTGTCACGGGGCACATGGAATACGATGCCTTGACTTTAGACCAAGAATATCGTCGGGATTTAGGTTCTAATCCTCAAGTCTGCCTGCCTCTGAACTACTATCCTCAAGATCAAGCGGATTTACCACCCCAACATCGTTGGCGATCTAGCGCCTATCTCTTCTTCCATAATTGGCTGAACTTGGTTTATCAACAAACGCCTTATGATTTAACCACGCTTGATGACCAAGCTTAAAAATAAGACCTCCAAACACAGCAAGAGCCCCTCTAAGCGGGAGGACTCTTGCTTTTTGCGCTTATTTAAGGACAGTCCCGTCTGCTAAGGTGATGGTGTGTCCATTGAAGTTGATAGTGCCTTTGTTGGTTAAGCTAGTCAGGGTGACATCCCCAGTTAAGTTCCAAGTCGCCCCTTCTTCTACTGTGACCACTGCATTATCCGCAACTGCTGTACCCCCATCTGCGTTATCGACGATTTTGATGGTGCCGCTAAAGTTGGTGCCTTTGCCTAAGGTCAGATTCAAAGTAGAGATGGTATCGACCTCAATTGCTCCTTCCAAGGTTTGATTTTGGGTTGTCATAGTGACGTTAGCGCCATTGGCCCCGGCAGTCCCCCAACCATGGCTAGCATCATTCCCTAAGACAGCTAAGAGACGGCCTTCTGTATCCAGGTTTTTGATGGTGACATTGCTTAAGTTAATGTCAGCATGCGTGTTGGTGACATAGATTAAATCGCCATTCTTGCTAATCAAGTTTCCATCCGTCATGGTGAAGGCGGCCTTACCGACTTCCGCATCCCCAGACATAGACTGGTAAATCATGACATTGTGGACATTGGTATCAGAGCTGCTACCTTTGGTATCACTCATATTGCCTTCAACTGTCGCATTCTCTATGGTAATAGAGTTTTGACCTTCGATTACTAGGGCTTCAGAGTTCTGAGCTGTGAAGGTCCCATTTTTAGCTGTAATATTGGCCGTTGAGTAGATGGCTGGTGAGTTGTAACCTTTAGAAGTATAGGTCCCGCCATCAACCACTACTCTACCACCACCCCGGTCTGACCGGACAGCTGCTGCTGAATTCCCGGCTGTCTCGACGGTCAAGTTGGTCGCATTCATAGTCGCGCCCCCTGTCGTCTGAATCCCTCCAGAGTTATCGGCTGTGGTTGTAATGGTCGTATCCGCTACATTCACCGTCGTGCCTTGGCCATAGGAGAAAATCCAATTACCGTTTTGAGCGCTGGTATTAACGGTCGCGTCTTTGATGGTTACAGCAGCGCCGTCTGTTGCTAGTAAGCCGGCATTCATCCCGTAGAAGTCACCATCTTCTGGGTTAGAGCTTGCTCCTGCTGTCTTATCCACTTTGATGCCTGTTAAGGTCACTTTGGCATTGGTTACTCTGAGGGCATTTTCATCATCACCAGTAGAGCTATACTGACTATCGGTCACAGTGCCGTCCTCGGTAATCTCAGTAGCAGTCGTCCCTTGATTAACGGTGCCAGATCCACCAAACCCTCCGCCTCCACCTGGAGGTGCTTGAGGTGGTGCCGCCTGAACTTGAACAAGTGGGGTATTAAGCGTCAGCGTCATGAGACTGGCTTGCGCTAAGATAAAAGCAGAAGTAGTGAGTGCGGCAATTTTATGTAGTTTTTTTCATCTTAATCATCCTTTCGTCAACTCTTTTTGTTTTTAGTTGATAGCTTAAGTATAGGATGCTTACTTAAAATCTACTTAAAAGCCATTAAAAAATTTTTTGACTTATTCAAGGCCAAGAAAAAATGCCGACAGAATCGGCATTTTCGAGTCTAATTTAGTTGTTATTAGCGACTTTGAGCCGCGCGGGCTACAATGGCTTTGAGTTCAGGCCATTGAGCTTCCATCTGAGCCACTAAGGTCAACTGGGTAGCTGTCCGATCCAAATTCTGGCCTGGACGGCTGGTGCCATAATAGACGTCGCCATTGAGGTAGTCGGTTAGGAAACGAATCCCCTGCTCCAAGGTAATGATCCGTGCTCCCCAAGGCAGCAATTCGATTTCTAAGGTAGTGAGGCGATCCCCCATCCCCTTCAAAAAGCCGCGCGTATAGACTTCAAATAAATGGGCATCAAATTGGACCTTGCTCAAATCTGCCTCGTCTTCCGCATTATGGTTGGCCCCAAAGCGAATGGCATCCCCATAATCGAAGAGCACCAGACCTGGCATAATGGTATCCAAGTCTACGATACAGAGGGCCTGGCCAGTGCTAGAGTCCATGAGAATATTATTGAGTTTGGTATCATTGTGGGTCACGCGCAGAGGTAATTGGCCTGCGTCTAACAAGTCATAAAGCAGGTAGCAATCCGATTTGCGGGCTCGTACAAAATCAATCCAATCTTGAACCTCTGCTACGCGACCAGCCTGATCTTGGGCGACGGCTTCTTCAAACTGAGCATAGCGATGACGGGTATCATGGAATTTGGGAATGACTTCAGTCAGTTGGCTAGCATCAAAATCATCTAAATCAGCGGCGAAGGCCCCAAAGGCTTGGCCAGCCCGATAGAACTCGTCCTCATTGGTGACTTGTTCAATGCTGAAGCTGTCCTTAATAAACTCATAGATGCGCCAATAGGTCCCATCTTCCAAGCGCGTATAGGGTAGGCCCTCACGATTCAACACAACCGTCAAGGTTTCCCGCTCGGGGTCGCCACCGCGGCGATTGATAATTCCCTTCATGTAATCTGTCACAGCCAAGATATTCTGCATAAGCCCGGGAACATCTGGGAAGATAGACTGGTTGATTTCTTGGAGGACATACTCCCCTTGCCAGCCTTGATGATCCCCTTGTTGGATGCGGTAGGTTTTATTAATCAGGCCGTTGCCTAAGGGCTCTAGGGCAAGCAAGTTCCCTGGTAAATCATAAGCTTGATAGGCCAAGTAGGCCGGCGAATCGGTCGCTAGAACGGTTGACATATGCTTCACTCCTTTTGTTGCTATCCTAAACTTCTGGCCACAAAGGGCTTGGGTAAACACCTGACTGAGTCAAGCTTTCAATGGCTTCTACCACTAAAGGTTTGTCTTCTTGATAGGTGACCCCAAACCACTGGGATTGGGTTTCTAAAATCTTGACTCTGGCTTGGTCAGACTTAATTTGTTTGCGAACTACACTTGGTAGGTAGTACTCACATTTATCAGGTTTAGTTCGAAGACCCTTCTCCAAGAACTCTGGTAGATAGCCTTCAATAACTTGGATGAAACCTTCGGGGAAGCCCCAGAGATTCATGGACACAATGGTTTCTGGATCTACATCCACCCAGTTTAAGCCGTCTTGCGTATAGTGAATCCCTTCTGGATAGGCTTCAATCTGAGTCTGCTCTTCGACTTCAACTAAGTAGCCTGACTCATTAATTTGGCAAAGGCCACGCGAAACCGCCCCGTTAGCCGAGATAGTTTTCTTGAGAGGATAGCCCACCATACTATAACGCGGATTACGATAGGTCTGCATTTTAACCAAATAATCATAGACCGATTGGAAGGCATGCCGGCCATAGAAATCATCGGCATTAATAACCGCAAAAGGCGCGTCAATCAGGTCTCGCGCGCACCAAACCGCATGAGCGGTCCCCCAAGGCTTGGTTCGGCTAGTCGGCACAGCAAAACCCGCCGGTAAATCTTCTAATTTCTGATAGGCATATTCTACTGTCATATATTGTGCTACACGGTCGCCAACTTGGGCCTTAAAACGTTCGGCCATGTCGGGTTTAATGATAAAAATAACCTTCTTAAAGCCTGCTTCTTTCGCATCATAGAGCGAATAATCCAGCATAACCTCCCCTCTTGGTCCGACTGAATCAAGCTGTTTGAGGCCACCATAACGACTGCCCATTCCGGCTGCCATGATGACCAGGATTGGTTCTTTCATCTGTAAGACTCCCCTAACACCCCTAGTGGGGCGATATTCTATTCGCTATCCATCATCGAATGGATGCCAACTTTATTTTAGCATATTTTGAACTGTTTGTAAGCTATTTCATTTGAGCTAACATAATTTCTTCTCAGGCATTTTTGTCATCACTTGATACAAGGACCAGGCGCTGGCTTTCGCCACAAACCTCGCATTAGTAAGGTCTCTGTGCTATAATAGTCACGAGATAGGATAGGAGGAATCAGCATGTTATCTATTATTGTGCCCTGCTACAACGAAGCAGATGCCATCCCATACTTCTTTGCTGCGACCGAAGAAGTTATCACTGGCCTCGGCTACCAAACAGAATATATTTTTGTTAACGATGGCTCAAAGGATGAGACCCTAACTGTCCTACGTAACTTATATCAAGAACATCCTGACAGAGTGAGATACCTCTCCTTTTCTCGTAATTTCGGTAAAGAAGCCGCCATTTTTGCTGGACTCAAAGCCTGTCGTGGTGACTACATCACCTTAATGGATGCTGACCTACAAGATCCACCGGAGCTACTTCCGCAGATGTTTGAACTTATCCAAAGCAAAGAGGTAGACTGCGTCGGGACTAGACGGACTACCCGCAAGGGTGAGCCACCCATTCGTAGTTTTTCGCCCGTCTCTTCTACAAAATCATCAATCGCATTAGCCAGACCGAAATCGTGGATGGGGCCCGCGACTATCGCCTAATGACTCGCCAAATGGTCGATGCCATCTTGGAATTATCCGAGTACAACCGCTTCTCCAAAGGTCTATTCAGCTGGGTGGGCTTTGATACAATCTACTTAGAATTCGAGAACCGCGACCGGGTAGCTGGCCAAACTAGTTGGAACTTCTTCCAATTGCTACGTTACTCCATTGATGGCATTATTAACTTCTCCGAGGCCCCTCTGACCTTAGCCTCTATTATGGGGACTATCACCTGCCTAATTTCAGCCTTTTTCTTAGTTGTTATTATCGTACGAGCCCTTCTCTTCGGCGACCGAGTGGCTGGTTGGCCTTCAATTGTCTCCATCATCCTCTTCTTCTCAGGTATCCAACTCCTGTCTTTAGGGATTATCGGTAACTATATCGGTAAAATTTTTATGGAAACCAAACGGCGTCCTATCTATATTATTAAGGAAACTGAAACAAGTTCAGACAAAAAAAATGAAGCCTAACCCTGGGTTGGCTTCATTTTTTATTGTTATTAATGGGTTTCGCCACCCACAAGTCGAGCATCCGTCTTGCCTTGGTAGGCCACAAGGGTCTCTAAGCAGACCGTCAGGCCCTTAACAATATCGGCTAAAGCCATAGAGGCCTGGCCAGGCTTGTCGACCACTTGTTCCGTCACATAAGGGACATGAATGAAGCCCCCTTGAGTATTGGGATGGTGCTTAGCCAGATAATAGAGATTCTGGTACATGATATGGTTGCAGACAAAGGTCCCAGCCGTGTTAGATAGGCTGGCTGGCAAGCCCGCTTTCTTGACCGCCTCTACCATGGCCTTAACCGGTAAGGTCGTAAAGTAGGCTGGCGCCCCATCAGCTTGAATCACTGTATCCAAAGGTTGTTGTCCCTTGTTATCAGCGATTCGCGCATCATCCACGTTAATGGCTACCCGTTCAGGCGTAATGCCAAAGCGACCGCCCGCTTGACCGACGCAGACCACGGCATGGGGTTGGTGCTCCTCAACTGCTTCAAAGAGGACTTTAGCCGAATCACCAAAAACGGTTGGAATCTGAACCGTCACAATCTCAGCACCCTCAATTTCCTTAGGTAAGCGACTAACGGCTTCCCAGGCGGGGTTAATGGCTTCACCGCCAAAAGGATCAAAACCAGTTACTAAAATTTTCATAATTTCATCTCCTATTCTAATATGCCATGAAGTAAATCAAGGCAATGTGCAAGACAATCATGACGAGCGCAACAGGGATTTGCTGCTTGATGACACCATTCGGGTCTTTCATTTCTAAGAGAGAAGCAGGCATAGAGTTAAAATTGGCTGCCATTGGTGTCATCAAGGTCCCACAATAGCCCGCTGTCATAGCTAAGGTGCCGGCTACCACCGGATTAGCTCCCAAAGCGAAAACAAACGGAATCCCAATACCTGCCGTAATTACTGTAAAGGCTGCGAAGGCATTCCCCATAATCATGGTGAAAACTACCATCCCTAAAACATAGGCTACTACACCTAACAAACGGTTCTCTGCTGGCACCACTGAGGCCACAGCTGTCGAAATCAAGGTTCCGACTTGGGCCTTAGTAAATGATGCCAAGGGCTGCAAGTAGCTGAGGCAAGATAATGGTTACCCCCATTTGCAGGATCATTTGCGTAGTCCCATCGTAGACTTCTTTTGGCTTAGGTCGCAACATAATCAAGGCAACTACCAAAGCGGTTAAGCCACCAATTACTAAAGGCGCCTGGCCCCCTAAACCCTTAACATTATAGACTAATAAAACGACCACTAAGGCCAGGGTTAGAGAAGGCAAGAAAATCCATAAGCCAAAACGTTTAGCACGTTCTTCCTTCACTGCATCTGATACCGCGTGAAGACTAGGCGTAGTCACTTGCTTGGTTACAGTCAGAACTGCCATAACCACTAGAAGAATCCCCACTAGAAGCGAAGGTAGGTAAGAACCAAAAGTAAAAATAACCCCCAAGAGACTCCAGAAGAGAGTCGTCCCTATCCGAGTCTTACTATCCGAGCGATAAACATAGTAGGCCGACAGGAAGAAAATCGCGCCCGCAATGTAATAGGCGAATTCTAAAATTAAATCACGTACTGCAGTAATTTCCATTATTTCCGCCCCTTTCTGTTAAGCCCTTGTTGCCAGTATGCCATATAAAGTGCTACCACGATTAAGCTAGCAATCCCCACGGTCAAAGCAGTGTTGGCCACATCTGTTGCCGCTACATCATATCCTACTTCAGTTAAGGTCGAAATAATCAGTAAGACTCCTGAAGAACCAACAAAGATATTTTTGGGAGTAGAAGTTAGCAATATTTTCTACAGCCGCACATTTACCCTTAATCGCGTCGACTTCTTCGTCACTCAAATCCTCACCGCATTTCTCGCGCACCGCTGCTTCAGTCATGGGATAGATCAAGGGCCGGATAAATTGCACGTGCCCACCTAGAGGAATTTGGAAGGCCAGGGACACCTCACGAATCACAACATAGGTATAGAGCAAAAATAGGTGCCGTCAAGCCCTTGAGCTTACTAATCAGATGCTGAGCTTGTTGACGCAGGCCGAAGCGCTCTACCATAGCAATCATAGGAATTGGAATCAAGAAGATGGTGACCAAACGGTTCTTGACGAAGTTCTCCCCCAAGAGAATTAGCGCCTCTTGCCAGTTAATACCAGCCACCAAGGCTGTGGATAGGGCTGCTACAATTAAGACCGCCATGGTATCCAACTTAAGCGAAAAACCAAGGACAATAATAACAATACCAATTAATATGAACCAGTTCATACTGTCACTCCTTTCAAATTGTTTAATCTAAATATAGCGATTATCCTGCTCAAAGTAAAGCTTTTCCGAACGAAAAGCGCCTATTATATGTAAACGTCCGTTTTTTAGTCCTGTATTCTGACTTTACCAAAATACCTCAAGAATCGGTTTAGTAAGCGATTCTTGAGGTTTTTTTAATTATAGCTAGTTTGTTCTGCCTGGATTTTCTCTTCCAGGTAATCAATAACCCGAGCTTCCTGCTCCTGGGCTCTAAGATTGTGGGCGCGAGGCAGGCGCTTCTTAGCTTGCGCCAAATACTCCAGAGCCCTTGCCACATCTCCCTTGACTCGCCAGTAATAGGCAGCTTGGGCCGTTGAATTTTCTGGTCGCTTGGTTTTCAGCATGGCCACTAAGAGTGGATCTTCCAGTATGGTCGTAATCAGGGGATCTTCCGGATGTTGCAGACTAGCCGCAAAAAGTAAGAGACGCAAGATTTCCTGACGATAGGGCGTCACCATATCCTCCCGTTCCTGGTAGATTTTCTTAGCCAGGATATAGACTTCTTCGAACTGACCTTGATCCACTAGTTGCTCTAAGTCGTAGAAAATTGTAGCATCAGTCAAGAAGTTCGTCTCATTAATAGTAACACGCCGTAGATAGCGATATTTCTCATCATAAGACTTACCGCGATTAGCCCAGTAATTATCCTCTAACATTAGGAAGAAGACCAGACGGTTTAATTCACTTTTGCTCAATAAAAGCAGGTTCTTGCCATCATTGAAACTCATGGGAATGGCGTTGGTCAGGCCCATTAAAACCCCTAGGCTAGCAAAGACAAAGACATAGATATTAGGCCAGAGCCAATAGGCCAAGACACTAGTCAAAATATTGGCCAGAAAACCACCCGCTAAGTAGAGCCTAAAAGGAAATTTTTGGCTTTGATAGCGTGGCGGGCGCATCAAACACTGTCCACCCGTCCCGGCCACATGTTGCCAGCGAAACTTAAAGCCACCCGACTCTGTTTTTTCTAATTTTAAATCCATAACCCGGAAACTAACAAATTTATAACCTGTCAGCAGACCACCAAGCAAATGGCCCCCTTCATGAATAATAATATGTAAGACTGTGCTCACTATAAAGGTCGCCAGCAAATAGGTAATGGACACATGGCGTATCTGATTGGCTAGTGAAGGACCGAAGAAGTGCCCAATCAGCAGGCCAACTGCAGCGCCGACTAAAAGACACAAGACAAAATAGGCTAGCTGAAGCCAAACATTAGATTTTTTTGTATTTTTTTGCGCCATTATAGTTCCTCCCTTTCAGTCCAAGTCGCCACCAATATAGTCTCTATTATACTGGATAGCCCCTAGTGGTTCAAGGTCAAGAATTGCCACCAAGAAGTAATAATATGATTAAAGCCCATGACAGTCATATTAGTCGACTCCGGACAAAATGGCTCTGTTGACAGGCTTATGCTTTCGTGTTACACTGAGGCAAATACTACTTCGATGACGAGATGAGTAAGTCAAGCCTTGGTCTATAGAGAGCCCTAGTTGCTGCAAAGGGGTGGCCACCTTGACCCAAGATGACCTCTGAGAATTTCACTGTTTTTCAGCCAGTGAGACGTTCGCAACGTTACTGCCAAGTCTTAGACTTACCAAGGTGCTTGCTGTGAGGCAAGCACAAAATCGGGTGGTACCACGAAGATTCGTCCCGGCGCGCAGGCCTTTCCCTGTGCGTCGGGCTTTTTCTTTGACCTATTAATCCATAAAGGAGTTGACCCTGATGACCCATCGCGACACTCAACTAGCCCAACTGGGCAACCGCCAAGACCAACAGACCGGCGCAGTCTCCCTGCCTATTCACCTATCTACCGCCTACGCCCATCCAGGTTTGGGCCAAAGCACAGGCTTTGACTATACCCGAACCAAAAACCCTACTCGTACTGTCTTAGAAGAAGGCCTGGCTGCCCTCGAAGGTGGCGCCCAAGCAGTGGTGACCTCTTCTGGTATGAGTGCCATCCAGCTAGTCTTAGGTCTTTTCCCGGCTGGGAGTCAATTCCTGGTAACACGAGACGTTTATGGGGGCAGCTTCCGCTACTTCGATAAACTCCAAGCGCAAGGCTTCTATCAATTTACTTATTTCCAAGATTATGAAGAGTTGATCTCCTTAATTAGCGATCAAGTAGCTGCTGTCTTCGTCGAGACACCTACCAACCCGCTGATGCAAGAAATTGATTTGGCGGCTGTTGCCCAACTCTGTCAACGCCACCAAACACGCCTTATCGTGGACAACACCTTCTTGACGCCTCTACGTCAACGTCCCCTAGAATTAGGGGCTGACCTAGTTATTCATTCAGGCACCAAATACCTGACTGGCCATAACGACATCTTGGCTGGTGTGGTGGTGGCCAAGGATGCTAGCTTGGGCGAGCAACTAGTCTGGTTGTCCAACACAACAGGCCCAACCTTGTCGCCATTTGACTGTTGGCTCTTTATTCGCTCACTTAAAACCCTGTCCCTGCGACTAGACCGGCAAGAAGCCAATGCTCAGGCCTAGCCCAAGCCCTAAGTCAACACCCTCAAATCAAAGAAGTCCTCTACCCTGGTCGCGGTGCCATGATGTCCATTAAGATTCAAGATGCCAACAAGGTAGACAGCTTCTTACGGGCCCTCAAGGTCTTCACATTTGCAGAGAGCTTAGGGGGTGTCGAAAGCTTCATTACCTATCCAACCACCCAAACCCATGCTGACATCCCGCAAGACATTCGCGAGTCTTACGGTTTAACCGCCGACTTACTACGTGTATCCGTCGGGATTGAAGACCCGCAGGATTTAATTGCGGATATTATTCAGGCCCTCAATGCCTAAGAAAAAGCGAAGTGCAGATGCACTTCGCTTTTCTAATGCTATCAAAAACCACACGGCATCCGCCATGTGGTTTTGTCTTTAACGACTTACTTGTTTATAAGCTTGCTTGTCTTGGAAACTCTTAAGCGCTAACTGCAAGAGCTCTTCAATCAAGTCACGGGTATTAAGCCCGGTCGCTTCCCAAAGACAAGGATACATGCTGTAAGGGGTAAAGCCTGGCATGGTGTTAATTTCATTGATATAGATATCGTGGCTAGCCGTCACAAAGAAGTCAACCCGCGACAAGCCCTTGCCATCCAATGCGCGGTAGGCGCGTAGGGCATATTCTTGAATCTTGTCACTAATGGCGTCTGGCAATTGAGCCGGAATCTCCATTTCAACTGTGTTGTTGACATACTTTTCATCGTAGTCATAGAAATCAGCGGTCTTAACCAGACGGCCGACTACACTAGCGTGTGCGTCATCGTTGCCTAGAACTGCTACTTCGCATTCTTGAGCAGAAATCCCTTGTTCCACCACGATGCGACGGTCAAATTGCAGGGCTTTCTCTACGGCTGCACGCAGCTCTTCGGTTGTGGTGGCTTTAGAAATCCCCACGCTAGAGCCCATGTTAGCAGGCTTTACAAAGAGCGGATAGAGCAAGTTGCCCTCGCAGCGATTCATCCATTCCTCAGGGGACTGAGCCCATTCACGAGAATCGAAGGCCACGTATGGCACTTGTGGTAAGCCAGCTTGGTGGAAAAGTTGTTTGGAAATGACCTTGTCCATACCGCAGGCGCTAGCAGTCACGCCAGCCCCGACATAAGGCATACCCAAGACTTCCAAGAAACCTTGGATGGTCCCATCTTCGCCGTTAGGACCATGTAAGACAGGAAAGACAATGGTGTCTGCTTCTTTAATGTCGCCAGGTTGAATTAAGGTCCCGACTGATTGACTCTCTGGCCCCTCAGCCCAACGTGCTTGCGGACCAGCGCTTAGGGCAAGTTGATTAGAGTGGCTAAGCGGACCTGATAAAGGCGCCCCCTTGAGCCAGTCTCCTTGCTTGGTAATATAAACTGGTTGTACTTCATAGTAATTGTACATGATGGACTGCATAATATTATGTGCTGAAATCAAGGAAATATCATGTTCAGCACTCTGCCCACCATAGAGTAAGACGATTTTCATGTAAAGTTCCTCCATCAATTTAGATATTCAATACTAGGCGCCAATGGCTGGCACTAGTATCATAGACAATCTCCCCAATCTGCTCAGCCAAATTCTGATTCTGGGAGAGCAAGGTCAATTCATCTTCAATGACAAATAGGGGAACTAACCATTTTCCATTTAGGTAGTGAGCTTGCACAAAGTCTACTTTAATACCATTAGCAAATAAGGGAGCCAATTCCTCAGCTACGTGCGCAGGCAAAAGAGATACGGTCTGGCGCTTAGAGAAGAAAAGATTCTTATTCTCATTGACTAGCTCCGTCATGCGTTCGGTCATATTCCGAGCAAAGCGCGGGTAGAAGTCTTGAATATGCCGATAGAAGAGCTTGTTGAGCCCATTAGGTAAAGTGAGATAGACAAAGTTATTCTGCAACTTATAGAAGAAAGCCGAGCGCAGGACATTGGAAGAGTGGAAGAGGTAAAGCAATTCCGCAATTTCCTGAGGAGTCAATTGATGCATGAGTTCAATGGATTCGAAGTCAATCCAGTTAGACATCCGCAGCTTCTGAGCTTGGACTGTCTCCATATACCGTAAGACTTCTGACCGTCCCCGCAAAATCTTGAAGTTGGTCTGCACATCAAAGCGGCCAAAATTAGCCGGTGCTTCTGCCAAAATCAAGTTATTAGGTAAATTCTGTGCACTAAAGTCGTCACTAGTCAGACTTAGAGCCCGGGTCATCATATAGTTGGTAACCGAGTCATAATGCACATAGAGGTTAACCCGTTTCATCTCATGCCTCCTTTCCATGCTAGCTAGTAGGTCAATAATATAATGGGAGCAAGTTTAGACTTAGAAGCTTACTTTTGGTGCTTCTTTCGCTTCAGCTGGTGCTTGTAGGTAAGCTTTTTGGTGCAAAGCCACTTAAGCCAGCTACCAAGCTGTTAGGGAAGGTTTGGATCCCAGTGTTGTATTGGCCGATGCTTGAGTTGTAGATTTGACGTGCTTTGGCAATCAAGTCTTCAGTTTCTTCCAAGCTGCGTTGTAAGTCTAAGTAATTTTGGTTAGCTTTGAGCTCAGGATAAGCTTCTGCTACAGCCAATAAACGAGATAAAGCGCCTGTCAATTGGTTTGATAATTCGTTCTTTTGCTCAGGTGTTGCATCCATTGGCAAGTTGACGATTTGTTGACGCGCCTTCACTACGGCATCTAAGGTTTCACTCTCGTGTTTAGAGTAACCTTTGACTGTTTCCACTAAGTTTGGAATTAAGTCGTTACGGCGTTGGAGTTGCACGTCTACTTGGCTGAAGCTCTCTTCAGACCAGTTACGCAAACGAACTAAACGGTTGTAGACAGATGCCCAGAAGACTACTAATAGGACCACAATCCCAGCAATAATCCCTAAAACAGTCCATAATGTACTCATAAAAAAACATCCTTTCGAATTTTAGTCTCATCCTCTATTATAAGCCAAAAACCTTGTCTTGTCACGCTTTGCGAAAGATTGTTAAGTAAAATCAAAAAAGAGCCCCGAGGGGCTCTTAATCTTCTGTGAATAGAATAGTGGCTTATTTGTTGAAGCCGTACTTCTTGTTGAAGCGGTCCACACGACCATCTGCTTGGGTGAATTTTTGACGCCCAGTGTAGAATGGATGTGAATCAGACGAAATTTCCACACGGATTAATGGGTAAGTGTTGCCATCTTCCCACTCAACCGTTTCGTTAGAAGTTTTCGTTGAACCTGACAAGAATTTGTAACCAGTAGTAGTGTCCATGAAGACAACTGGTTGGTAGTTTGGATGAATATCTGGTCTCATTTATGAACTTCCTTTCTGCCCTAGGCTATTTGCTAGTCTAGAGTTATTTGTCTGCACTCGGTGCAACACTAATATCATACCTAATTCTCTGCCAAATGTAAAGAATAAATTTGGTCCTTAGCTAGAAAAGCTAGCACCTGGCGTCAGACAGGTCTTAGTGGATATCCCAGGGGAAATCCAAGTTGAGGCCTGACTGGAATTGAGCCGATGCTTGGCGTTCGGCCATGCGTTTGGCCTGGCGCTCTGGGTAGCCTGCGCAGACGAAGATTTCCTCTTGGCCCTCTGGCTGAATAGGGGCGACCTCAACCGAAGCCCCCGTCTCATCAATGGCCACAAAGGTCAAGAAGGCCGTCGCTGCTAGATAACGTTCCCCCGTCTCAAGTCGTTCCCCCACTACCTTGGCAAAGACTTCGACCGAGGTACGGCCGGTACCTGTGACAATGGTTTCCACACAGACGGAGTCAGACAAGTGCAAAGGCCGGATAAAGTTGAGCTGGTCCATCGAGGCCGTCACACAGAGACTGCGCGTATGGCGGGACACTGTAATACTGGCACAGTTATCAATGAATTCCATGAGCTGACCGCCATAGAGGGTTTGGTGCATATTACAATGGAAAGGTAGGATACGGTGGGTTTGCACCGCTCGTGATTCGCGGCAAAACTTAGCCTCCATCTTAGCTTCCTTCTTTCTTAGTAGGCCCGCGCCAACCATACGGTGTGTTTAGCCGGTTGGCCTGTCACGATACAGGTTGCTTTCTCTGGCACTTGACCTGCAAAATGGAATGTTACGCGTGGTGAAGCCAGTTTCTTCCTTAATCTTGGCTTCGCTCTCTTCAGTGCCATCCCAACCTGCTAGCACCCAACCAGGTACTTGGCCAGCTGCCCGCTTGCTTTCGATGTGGGCTTTGAGCTCATCTAAGCTATTGATGTCCGTATAGTAGTTGGCTTGGTTCATTTGGCGCGCCTTTCTAAGAGTCGTCCTTGCATGCCAGTCAATTCCGCTTGAACGCTAGCCAAGAAGTTGTCAAATGGTAGGGCTACCTTCTCATCTAAGTCGCGAGCCTTCATCATGACTTGCGCATTTTCTAAGTCGCGTGGACCACACTCAATCCGAACTGGCACCCCACGAAGTTCCCATTCATTGAATTTGAATCCTGGCGAGTTGTTGCTGTCGTCTACGCGGCAACGGATACCTGCCGCTTTAAGTTGTGCCTGTAATTCATGGATTTTCTCCAGAATGGCTGGATTCTTTTGCCATGGGCCTACAGGAACGAAGACTACTTGAGTTGGAGCCACAGCTGGTGGCAAGACCAAACCCTTGTCGTCGCCGTGAGTCATAATCATAGCCCCAATCAAACGGGTAGATACCCCGAAGGAGCTGGTGTGCGCATAAACGTGCTCGTTATCTGTATTGAGGTAACGAATGTCGAAAGCCTCGGCAAACTTAGTCCCCATGTAGTGGGAAGTCCCGGCTTGAACGGCCTTACCGTCTTGCATCATGGCTTCAATCGAGAAGGTGCTAACAGCCCCGGCAAAGCGCTCAGAAGGTGTTTTCTCACCGTCTACCACTGGCACAGCCAAGACACCTTCTACGACTTCCTTATAGATTTGGAGCATACGCATGGTACGCTCTAAGGCTTCTTGACCGTCGGCGTGAGCCGTATGGCCTTCTTGCCAGAGGAACTCAGAGGTCCGCAAGAATGGCAAGGTCTTCTTCTCCCAACGGAACACGTTAGCCCATTGGTTGATTTCGAGTGGTAGGTCACGGTAGGACTGGATCCAGTTGGAGAAAGCATCCCCGATAATGGTCTCAGAAGTTGGACGTAAGGCCAAACGTTCTTCTAGCTTCTCTCCGGCTGCTTCCGTTACCCATGGTAATTCTGGGCTAAAGCCTTCAATGTGATCCTTCTCCTTGTTGAAGAAAGACTCAGGAATTAACATTGGGAAGTAGGCGTTACGGATGCCTTCTTCCTTGAAACGAGCATCCATGGCTTTTTGGATATGTTCCCAGATTTCATAGCCATCTGGCTTAAAAATCATACAGCCCCGAACTGGCGAGTAGTCCATTAAATCTGCTTGTTGAATGGTTTGTAAATACCATTTTGAGAAATCTTCTTGTCTTGTTACCATCTGGTAAACCTCCTTACAAAAAATCGTGACTGTGCCTCATCCTTAATCAAGGACGAAGCACAGTCACTCCGTGGTACCACCTTGTTTGCCGGCATAGGCACCGGCCAACTTATAGCCGATAAGGAGGCCACCCCACTTGTTCTATTCAATAGTAGGTTCCAACCCGCTAGAGGGTATGCATCTTCCAGCCAAGGACGCACTCTCTAAAACCATAGGGACTGTACTAGTCTATTTACAGCTATAAATATACGCATTTAGGTCCTTTGTCAAGTTGCCCTCTGCGATATCCTAGCATTAAAAAAGGCCCGGGACTGGCGCCCCTGGACCTAACTGGCTTAGCGGTTAACAATTTGTCCCGCATCATTTAATTTATACTTTTGTAAGAAGCCCAGGCGGTTTAAAGGCCAATAGCTAACATCGGCTTCCCCTTCAACCGTGTTGGCATCAATAAAACCAAAGGAACGACCGTCCAGGGAGTTCTGGCGGTTGTCGCCCAAAACGAAGTACTTACCTTCAGGCACTGTGCTAGCCCCGGCTACTTGTGCTAGGGTGAAGTTTTGCGTGAAGTTGCCATTTGGATTGGCTGCCCGGTATTCCTTAACCTTCTCGGCTAAGTAAGGCTCGTCAGTAGCGACGCCATTGAGGTAGAGTTTGTCGTCGCGCACTTCAATGGTGTCGCCCGGCACGCCAATGACACGCTTGATATAGCGTTTGCTAGGGTCGCTCGGCGCCTTAATAACTACCACGTCGAAGCGTTCAATTTTGGCTAATTTCCCCACATAAAGAGGCGTTCATCATGTTGTAAGGTATAGTCCATGGAATGCCCATCCACACGGAAAGACTCCACCACAAAATGACGCAAGGCGATAACTGCTGCCACCATTATAATTAAGTAAATCAGGAATTCTAAGACTTCCTTAGCAATTGCTTTGATATTCATATTATCCCTCCAGGATTCATCTACCCCTTCATTATACCTTAAGCCTTAGAGGACAAGCAATTCTGAGCACTTTTGACGCCAAAATAAATGCTAGACAAGAAAAAAGCTAGGACGAAGTCCTAGCCTTATAGCTTGCTTATTCTTCAGAAGATGAAGCGGAATTAGCATTGCCAGCCCCTTCATCAGGTTCCTTGATATCAACTGGTTGGTTGTGGTTGCTTACAGTCACAGAGAAAGTAACATCTATCGTTTGTGGTGCATTCTCACCCCTTGCCATTTCTGGGTTAACTTTGGCAACATCTACATGAAGCACTAAACTGAATTCCTTAAGGAAGTGAGTTTCCTTGTCATAGCTTACTTCCAAGCTAGGGTTCAATTCGAAGAACTTCTTGAAGTTATCAGCTGTGAAGACCTTGCTGAAGCTTTCTTCGCTAACATCTTGACCTGCTTGTTTAGCTTGATCTAAAGCGGCTTGTTGCATCTTCTTGAAGAGGGCTTCATGATCTTGGTAGAACTTAGCACCATCGATGTTTTGTTTGAGGGAAATCTTATATTGATCATCCTCTTCTTTTAAATCAAATAACTCTGAAAGTGCACTAGCATATTCTTTTTCTAATTCAGAATTTGTTTCGACTACTTCTAAGGCCTTAGAAAAGTATTGTTGGAATTCCTGCTTGCTCATGGAAACATCGGATACATGCCAATCCTTGTTTCCTTCACGGATAAAGGCTTTGGCACCTTTTACCACCGCCTCAAATTGACCATTGGTGGTTGGCGGCAATTGGAAATTAAGAAAAGCTTGTAATTCTAGGTTTTTGACATCGAAGTCACCTTCTAGGTTAGCAGTTAGGCTACGTGGGGTTGACTTAGTGGTGGCATTGACAGATAAGGTAGATTCCAAGTGGAAAGTCTCCAACTTGAGGGCTGCTTGGTTGGCTTTAGTCATCAAATCAACGAAAGATGGCGCGGCATCTTGGGCTGCGGCAAAAGGTAACTGGCTAAAGAAAGCCAAGAAGACTACTAACACTTTGACTAATTTTTTCATTTTCATTCCTCCTCTTAGTCTCAGTTACATTGCAGGAGTTGACTAGTCAAACTCCTGTTAATTTTATGCTAACACTTTAGAGCCTAGACTTCAAGTCTTTCCCCCTATAAATCAGACATCAGTAGAATAACCATCGTTTTTTGCTAGCGACCAGTTAATGAGCTACAAAAAAGCACCCCTAGGGGTGCTTTCATTACGGATTAGTGGTTTTCTAATTCGATTGGTTGGTTGTAGTCGCTAGCTTCTAAGTTAGCTTGCACAGCGATATTGCCCGGTGCACCTTGAGCTGATTGAGCTGGTAAGAAGTCAGCAGGTTTCAAGTTGACATCAAGTGTAACCTTAGATACTAAGAAAGTAGACTTGTTGTAACGAACTTCTACTTTAGGGTTTGATGCAAAGAATTTCCATGGTATCAGCGCTGAAAAGCTTGTCGTAGGTTGCTTTTTGTTGATCAGATACAGTTTGACCGTTAGCTTCTGATTGTTTTAAAGCTTGCTCCTTAACGCGATCGAAGATTTCTTTGTTATCTTCGTAGAATTTCTTCCCGTCGATGCCTTGTTTGAGGGCGTAAACATAGTCTTCGCCGTCTTCTTTGATTTCAAAGTATTGACCTAAAGTAGCTTCTTGTTCAGGAGTTAAATCCTTGTAAGCTTCTTTCATTGCGTTTTGGATAGCTGTCTTGAATTGGTTACGTTGCGCAGAGTAGTCTGCCTTTGTCCAATCTTTATCGCCAGTTTGAGTTGCTAAGGTGTCATCTTTCAATTGGAAAGCTTGTTTCTGAGCAGATGGAGACAATTGGCTTGCAATCTCAACTTTACCTTCACCTTGAACGTTTTCTAAGTCTAACTCTGTTTCGAAGTTAACATTAGCGAAGTTCACTTTAGTCCCGTTTTGGTCGAAAGCAACAGTTAAGTTACCTTTCAAGTCTACAGACTTCACAGTTTTCAAAGCTGCATCAGCTTTGCTGAAGAGTTCATTCAAACCTACAGCATGTGCAGTTGTAGCAGGTGTAGTAGCGAATACAGTAGCAGCAACAGCTGTCACAGCAAAAAATTTCTTGATGGATTTCATCATCATTCTCCTTTACGTAAAAGATTTTACATGTTCCTATTATAACGCGCTCAGCTTAAATTACAACCAAAAGCCCTCGATTTCATATAAATTTCATACTTTAGACCGAGAAAAAGCCCTTTATTCCGAACAAAACACAGGGTCTAAAGCAAGGAAAGTTCGCCCCTGGCCTTGGGTCTACAAAAAAAGCAGCCCCTAGGGGCTGCTAGAAAATTATTCTTATTCGGAAGCAGAACTTGAAGAGCTGTCTTCACTTGATTCTGTCAAGCGACTTGAATCAGACTCTGAACCAGGTAATTTTTCTTCTGGCACTCTAATCTCGCGGCTCTCGTTGAAGCCGTCGAAGGTCATTTCTGCGTTGTAGTAGAAGCTATAGAGACCAAATTGTTCAACTTCTTTGCTATCTAGGAAGTCTGTGAAGCGTAAGGTCACTTCCACCTTATAAGATGTCACCAGGTAGCTATCCTTAGCAAAATGAACTTCATAAACCGGCTTGCTTTCCAAGAACTTGCTTAGGGTTTCGGCACTGTAGAAACGTTCAACTTGTGCCTTGTAGCTTGGCGACACTTTTTCGCCACGCTCTTCCATCTCATCATAGATTCGTTGCTTAAATTCATCCAAAGCAGCCTTGTTATCATCGAAGAGTTTCTTGGCATCAATATCATCGCGCAGGCTGAGTACATACTCGCTATCTGTCTCAGTAAGCTTGAAAATTTGTTTAATTAAGTCATCATGTTGAGCCAAAAGCCTTAACGACTTCGTCTTTAGCAGGGAAGTTGAAACCTTCCCGCTCTAAAGTTTTCTTCAAATCAGCTTTTTCCGCGCTAGTATCTTCCACTTGGGCGATGCGATCATCAATTTCATAGAAGGTTTGATTGTCCTTCACACCCCAACGAACATTGCGGAATTGCGGTAGGAAAATTGAATCAATGACCATTTTCAGATCAACGTTTAGGTTTTGGATATCAACATAACCATCGACTTGCACTTGGCCTAGGTCCATATGTTGGGTCTGACGATCAATGGCAGCCTTGAGCGTCCCTTGGGTGTGGAAGCTCTTGAGGCCACGGTAGGATTCATAGCTACGGCCTAAAAAGTTCAGAGATTGCTAAATCTTCTGCTTGTACTTTAGGCAAAGAGATGAAAATCAGGGTTAGGGCCATCAAAAGAGCGGCCATTTTTTTGAAGAATTGTTTCATGGGGTTCTTCCTTTCTAGACTGGAATAGGATTAGTCTTCCTTGCTTAAATCTTCCAACTTGAATTTTTCTTGGAAGAGTGGACTTACTGAACGATTTTCGTGGATACGCTTGATGGCTTCCCCAACTAGGTTACCAACAGAAATCGTTTGGAGTTTGTCTAAGTGGCGACCTTCTGGTTGTTGGATAGAGTCGGTCACGATGACTTCTTTGATTTCAGATTCATCTAAGCGCTCGACAGCTGGACCAGATAGGACAGCGTGGGTACAGCATGCATAGACGGCGTCGGCACCCTTATCTAGGAGGGCTGCTGCCGCCAAGGTAATGGTCCCTGCGGTATCAATCATGTCATCGATAATGATACATTGCTTACCTGCCACATCCCCGATAATGTTCATGACTTCAGAAACGTTAGGACGTGGACGGCGTTTGTCGATAATGGCAATTGGTGACTTGAGGAAGTCGGCCAATTTACGAGCACGCACTACCCCACCGTGGTCAGGAGAAACGACCACGACATCTTCTCCAAAGAGGCCTTTCTAAGAAATAGTCAGCCAAGAGCGGCACCCCAATTAAGTGGTCCACTGGGATATCGAAGAAACCTTGAATTTGCGGTGCGTGCAAGTCTAAGGTTAAGACACGGTCTGCCCCGGCAATGGTAATCATGTTAGCAACTAATTTAGCGGTAATTGGCTCACGCGACTGAGCCTTACGTTCTTGACGCGCATAGCCGTAGTAAGGCATCACCACGTTAATGGTTTTGGCACTTGCCCGGCGTAAAGCATCAATCATAATCAAGAGTTCCATCAAGTTGTCGTTGACTGGGTCAGAAGTCGACTGCACGATGTAGACGTGCGCCCCCCGAATACTTTCTTCCACGTTGACCTTGACTTCACCGTCTGAAAAACGCGAAATACTAATTTTCCCTAGTTCTAAACCAACTGCCTCTGCAATCTTCTCTGCCAAAGGACGGTTTGAACTCAAAGAGAAAATCTTCAACTTCGGATCTTTATAATGTTTACCCACAATGGTTCCTCCTAAAAATTACTTTTTGCTAAATTTTTGCCAATAGTTGGGAATGTTATCTTGCTTGACACGGGAAATAGCCAAGGCTTGATCTGGCACATCGCGTGTCACGGTTGTGCCCGCTGCAATAAAGGTTTGGTCACCAATCTTAACTGGTGAGACAATGTTGGCATTACAGCCGATAAAGGCTTGGTCACCTACGGTCGAACGGTGCTTCTTCTTACCATCATAGTTGACGAAGATGGTCCCGCAACCGATATTGATATCACGACCTAGGTCAGCATCGCCAATATAGGTCAGGTGGCCTGACTTGACGCCTGCCCCTAAAGTAGAGTTCTTCACTTCGACGAAGTTGCCGATATGAACATCTTGGCCTAGGTGGCTATTTGGCCGCAAGTGGGCAAATGGCCCAACAGTTGCGCCAGTGGCGACAGTCGAAGACTCGATGACGGATTGGGTCACAGAGACGCCATCCGCTAATTGGCTGTCATGGATTTCAGTATTGGCCCCGATTTGGCATCGAGCCCCAATACGGGTTTGGCCCTTGAGGCTAACGTTGGCTTCCAAAGTAGTATCTGGACCAATGACCACATCGGCTTCAATATAGGTTGAAGCTGGATCTATCATGGTCACGCCTTGGCGCATATGATATTCATTAATGCGGCGGCGCATAGATTGGGTCGCTTCCGCTAGGGCTACTCGGTCATTAACCCCAATGGCTTCGGTCTCATCTGCCATAACGTAAGCAGCCACGGTCCGTCCTGCTTGACGGGCTAGAGCAATGACATCCGGCAAGTAATATTCGCCTTGGGCGTTGTCGTTGCCGACACGTTTGAGGCAATCAAACAATAATTGATTGTCGAAGACATAGGTCCCCGTGTTGAATTCACGAATCAGCGCCTCTTGCTCTGTGGCATCCTTCTGTTCCACAATCTTCAGAACCTGCCCCTCAGCGTCACGGACAATCCGTCCGTAACCTGTCGCGTCTTCGGTAACAGCGGTCAAAATGGTTGCCCCTGCCCCTTGTGCTTGATGGTAGTCAAAAAGGGCCGATAAAGTCTCAGCAGTTAAGAGCGGTGTATCACCACAAATCACCAGAGTGCTGCCCGCTAAATGTCCCAAGGCAGCTTCTGCCTGTAAGACTGCGTGGCCTGTCCCTAGTTGTTCTGCCTGTAAGGCATAGCTAGACTTATCGCCCAAGTAGGCTTGTACAGCTTCCGCTCCATGCCCCACGATGGTGACGATTTGATTGACGCCGCTAGCTTCAACCGCTCGCACCACATGAGCCACCATAGGCAAACCACACACTGGGTGTAGCACCTTATAGAGGGAAGATTTCATTCGTGTGCCCTTCCCTGCAGCTAGAATGACTGCCATCCGATTCTCCATTCATCATACTCCTTTACTTACTACGTACGACATGGCACGTTAATTTCGTAATCTACCGATACTATTATACCGATTTCAGGCGCAGATATCCAATCGAATTACCTTTTTTTATCAATTTGTTATTTTTAATGTAGAGACGTTGTGAATGGTTCAAAAGCCTCTCCTTCTGTGAAGAAGCTGCCTGGTTCCGTATAGATCTCAAAATGTTCGATTTCTGGGTTATAGACCATTTGAATCTTCATCAAGGACTCGTGAGGTGGCAATTTTTGCTTCTCTTGGTCCGTATTCTCCGCAAAGACACAGACACCGGCTAACTGACACTCAAATTCATCCAGCATAGACAAGAGACCAAAAATAGTCCCCCCATTGCGGAGGAAGTCGTCCACAACCAAAACCTTACTTCTAGGCGCTAAGGCCAGTTTGGATAGTTCCATCTTGTTGACGGTTTGCAGAGAACCTGATAAATAACTAATGGAAATGGTTGATCCTTCAGCGTCACGTGAGTCACGACGCACCACCACGTGCGGGACATTGAGATAGCGAGCAACAGCGACTGCTAAGCCAATCCCCTTGGTCTCAATGGTCATAACAGCATCCACGCCACTTCGTTGGTAACGAGAGGCAATCAACTTACCTAGGCGATTGAGAATGTCTGAGTCTTGCAAGACATCGCCCATATAAATGTAGTTACCAGGCAGGACCCGCTTGCCGGTCTCCATTTCTTAGCGACACGCTGAAAAAGATCCTTCAAGTCGCGATCTTGAATGGTGGGGTAGAAGATAATGCCGCCGGACACCCCTGCTACAGTCCGAATATCCCCTAAATCATTCTCTTGAAACACGTCGCGTACAAAGTTGATATCTTCACTGATCGAGGACTTGGCAGAATCAAAGTAATCTGCAAAGAAGGACAAGGTGACTAGCTGATTAGGATGTTCCATTAAGTACTGGCATATGAAAACAATCCGATGATTGCGTTTAAATTTCTTGGCTTCTACACCCATGATACACAACTCCTTTTTGGTTTGACTCTATTATATCAGATACTTGAACATTTTCCATAGTTATTTTTCACAATATTCGTCTTGCGCACGAAATTTCTCGATATAGGTCTAGACATTAAAAAAGGCTAAGCGTACGCATCCATATAAAAAATATGCTCATAAAATATCTAAGGCACTCACGCTAGGCTCGCAATATATAACTCTCTGTATAGTTTATTGGTTGTTAAATAATTGTTGTCTATTTTATAAAAAACTAAAAATCCGATTGAATCTAATGACTCAATCGGAGTATTAAGTGTAACTAGGTACGATTTCGCCACCAGCCAAGGAGGCCTTGACCTAGAGAAATAACGATAAATAAAATCACGAAACCTAAGGTAATGGAAGCCCCTGGCGGTGTATTCAGATGATAAGAGGCCATCAAACCGGCGATAATCCCTACCACATTAATGACAAAGCCAATCATGATGGTCTGTCTGAAACTTGAGGACAGCTTAATGGCAGTTGCGGCCGGAATAACAATGAGGGCAGAGACCAGTAAGGCCCCCACAATCGGCATCATGACACTAATGGCCACCCCAGTCACGACAGACAGTAGAATGGACATGAACTTGACAGGCAGACCCGCCGTATGTGCCGTCGCTTCATCAAAACTCATAACGTAGAGGGGGCGACGGAAGAGCAGATAGAGGGCTAGGACGATGCCAGCTAGGACGGCCAACAAGATGACCTCTTGAGGCGAAATCAAAATAATGGATCCGAAAAGGAACTGTTCAATCTTAAAGTTGGAGGCGTTGCGGTTAAGATTCATAAGCACCAAGGCCACGGACATACCTCCAGCCATCATAATGGCCACCGACACCTCGGAGAAGTCGCGGTAAATGAGCCGCAAATATTCTAGTAAGACCGAAGCCACAATGACGACTAGGAGAGTGGTCACCGTTGGACTGACCCGTAAAATCATTCCCAAGGCTACCCCAGCTAGGGAGATATGGGACAAAGTATCGGCCATCATGGATTGACGCTTCAGAATCAGCAAGAGGCCGATAATGGGCGTGATGCAAGAAATAGCCAGGCCTGCTAGGAGTGCGCGTTGGATGAAGTCAAGCTGAAACATCTCCATGGGGTTCCCTCCTCTCTCACTAGTCGAATTTCTCGGGTATAGAAACCTTCAATTTCTTGGTCGGCATGAGTCACCATGAGGATGGACTTGCCGTGATGTTTACAAGCATGACGCAAGAGCCGGTAGAAGGCCCGCCGAGACTCAATATCCATGCCAGTGGTTGGCTCATCTAGGACGAAGAAATCCGGATCAGTGGCGAAGACCCGTGCTAGACAGATACGTTGCTTCTGACCGCCTGACAATTCTCCAATTTTCTTATGGCGCAAATGGCTCATGCCGACAGCCGATAGGGCTCGATCCACATGTTCCTTGTCATGGGCATCTAGGCGCTTGAACCAACGTCCCTTTGGATAGCGGCCAGATTCAACAAACTCCTGAACCCGGCTAGGGAAGCCAGCATTAAAAGAGTTGACGTTCTGTGGCACATAGCCAATAGTCAAGGGCTTGCCCAGGGCATTGGTCTTGGCAATCGTGACCGTTCCTGAAGCTGGCTTGAGTAGGCCTAGGATATTCTTCAAGAGGGTGGACTTGGCCGCCCCATTTTCCCCGGTCAGAATGACAAACTCGCCCGGGTTGACTTCAAAGTTTACTTCATTAAGAACCTTCTCCCGATCATAGTAGAAGGAGAGGTTTTTGACACTGACTAGGGTCATGACTTGCCTCCTTGGCAGATAATTTGCTGGCTAAAAATGTCCCTCCTGCTAAGCGGGATGCTAACGATAGCGTTGCAATTGATTGGATAGTAATTGCTACACTTGACTCCTCCTATTATAGACCACTTAGGACAAAAAATGCAAGCAGTGGCAATGCCACCGCTTGCTTGAGGTGTCTTAATCTTGACTAGCTTACTTGGTCAAGTTAGCTAGGTTTTCGCGCATGAGGCTGAAGTAGTCAGCACCAGCCGCAATTTCTTCGGCGCTAACGGTTTCTAAGGTACGCAATGGACGAAGCTCAGCACCCGTTGCAGATGCTACGGTCTTGGCGATGGCGTCATCCAAGGATGGGTCCACAAAGATGACCTTGGTATTGTGTTCCTTAACAAAGGCTTGCATCTTAGCTAAGGCAGCCGCACTTGGTTCTGCTGTAGAAGAGATACCCGTAATAGCATGTTGTTCTAAGCCATAAGCGTGGGCTAGGTAGCCAAAGGCAGCGTGTTGTACCACAAAGTTCTTGTCGCTTAACTTAGATGTTGCATCTTTAAACTCTTGGTCTAATTTCTTAAGGTCTTCTGTTAAGCTTGCGGCATTAGTTTCATAGGTGGACGCATTTTCAGGGTCTAAGGCAACTAGCGCCTTCTTGACATTTTCCGCTTGTTTAGCGTAAGTCATTGGGTCCATCCAAGTATGTGGGTCAAATTCATGGTGATGGCCTTCTTCGCCCTCTTCATGATGTTCTTCCCCAGATTGACCAGATTCTGCTTCATGGTCGTGGTCTTCATGGTCGGCATCGCCCTTGAGGAGTTCAATGCCTTCGGTTGTCTTTTGAACCTTGGTCTTGTCAGTATCCAAGAGTTTGGTTAAGTCTTCAACAAAATGCTCCATCTCATCATCTTGGTAGATAAAGAGGTCGCTGGTTTGAACCTTGGCTGCGTCGCGGGCGCTCATTTCGTAGTCATGGGCATCTTGGTTGCCTTCTAAGAGCATGGAAACCTCTGCCTTATCCCCGGCAATGCGTTGAGCTAAGTAGTAAACGGGATAGAAGGTGGTCATGACCTTCTTCTTGCCAGCAGCTGAGACAGTAGGAGCCAATGGCGCCAATAAGCCAAGTAATAATACTAGGCTTGCTAAAAGTGCAGATAATTTACGTTTCATTCGATCTTCCTCCTATGAAAATATGTAATGGTTACTTTTTCCATAGTTTATTATACGCCTTTCTGACTGGATGTCAACCGTAATCCTTATCTTTTTGCTTCAGACACACCCCCCCTACTACCCGTCTGGCTTGGAATCAAGAGGTATCCTTGCTATACTATAGATAGCGATTCCCTTTAAGAAAGGAAGATTTACATGACCGAATCCGTCTTAGAGTCTGTCTTGGAAGTAAGTCAGCTGACTAAGATTTATAAGAAGCAACGGGCCTTAGATTCCTTCAACCTCTCCGTCTCGCGCGGTGAAATCGTCGGTATTATTGGACCCAACGGGGCTGGTAAATCCACCCTGCTACGTAGCATCGTGGGCTTAACCCCTGCATCTGAGAAGAACATTCAGCTCTTTGGCTCGGTGGACTACGAGGCCCTCTTAACCAACCGCCACTTCGTCGGCGCCTTGATTGAAGCTCCTGCCTTCGTCGATAACCTCAGCGCCAAGAAGAATATGATTCACTATGCCCTGCAACGCAAGGTCAAAAACCGTGCTCGTATCGATGAGGTCTTAAGCTTGGTTGGTCTGGACAAGACCGGCAATAAGAAAGTCAAAAACTTCTCCCTAGGGATGAAGCAACGTTTGGCCATTGCCTTAACCCTCTTACATGATCCAGACCTCTTAATTCTGGACGAGCCGATTAACGGCTTGGACCCTGCTGGGATTATCCATGTGCGGGAGTTACTCTTGAAACTCAATCGGGAAAAGAACATGACCATCTTGATTTCTTCCCATATCCTGTCGGAACTAGAGCACCTAGCGACACGCTTTGTCTTCGTTAACAAGGGCCGTAAGGTGGCCGATATTAGCTCTCAAGAACTCGCTCATCAAGCTAGCACCTATTACCAGGTTCAAACAACCGACAATGCTAAGGCCTTGGACTTCCTAGGCCAATGGCTAGGCCAAGATAAGGTGGCAGCAGATGGCAAAGATTTAATTGCTATCTATGACTTAGAAGTGCCCCTACCTGAAATTGCCAAACGCCTAGTAAATGAAGGCTTCGAACTTCTCTTCCTGGGTAGCCACAAGAATGACCTAGAATCCGTCTTCTTGAATCTTACAGAAGGAGGCAACTAAGATGTTCCAGCTATTACGCGCAGAATTCTATCAAATTCGCCATCGGGTGGCGCCTTTTACTATGCTGCTGCTCAGCTTCTTGGCAACACTCGGTATTGCTTCACTAGCTTCCATGATTCTCTTCGGGGAAAAAAGCGGGACTAGTACTAGCGCACTAACTAAGGCTCTTGTGGGCAATCAAGTCTTGAGTATCTATACTATTGGCCTCAAGGAAATGCCTTTGCTTCTTTGTTTCGTGGCTCAAATCCTGACCTTTAACAACGAGACTAAGAACCGGACCTTGATTAACACCATCAGTTATGGCCACCGCCGTCGCTCTGTCGTCCTCAGCAAGATCCTGGTAGGACTCTTCTACCTCTTACTAGCTTCATGCTTGAGCCTGGTTGGGCTCTTAATCGGGGGCAGCATGTCGGGTGCTACTTTCAAGGGTAATGAAATCTTCGAATTTTTCACCAACTATTTGATTCCTAGCATCCCCCTCTTCCTAGGCTACATCGCCCTCTTAAGCATTCCTGCCTTCCTCTTCGCTGGCCAGGGACCACTGATCTTCACTTACCTCCTGCTCAGCTTCATTAACCCAATCCTGACCGGTGTTTATTCATTCTTAACCACTAACACCGCCAACATGGGAAATGTGGTTCAAAAATTCATGAGTGCGGATAAGGCTTTCGCCTTCTTCTTCACCTTCCTAAAAGTAGGCAAGCCTCTGACCTGGGGCAACTTAAACTTGGACTTGACACCAGTCGTGGCCTCGGCTTACTTCCTACTCTTCTTCTGGATTGCAGTCAAACTCTTCAACCGCGCTGAAGTTAAATAGTAGCTTATTAAAAATCCCCCGGACTCCTGATGGAATTCGGGGGATTCTTTTTGTCTAAAATGCAATATTCTCAATAATAAAATGAGTCCCTATCTTATTTTGACGGCATTTACAGGAGCAACTATCACTTTCTTGTTGCGTCAGGATTTTAGGGCGAGTTGTGGTTAACCAGAACTCACCCTAAAATCTTGCTTTTCAATTTAATATAAAACACCCGCTCTAGCGTCAAGTCTAGAGCGGGTTGTTTATTAATGGCCCAGTGCTTGGCGGTAGTTACGCACCATGAAAGGACTAATCATAATCTTACGTTCTTCTAAGCGTTCCACCAGCTCCTCATCACTTAAGTCAGCTGGCGCATCATGTAGAATCTCATGAATGATTTGCTTAATCTTCTCAGCAGAGAAGCCATCTCGGTCCTCCCGTGTCGCTACTGTGATAAAGTCCGTCATTGGCAGGACATATTGGCCGAAGCCCATGTTCTTGTTAGACACCAAGAGGTTGACGACTGGTTCAGGCAAGCCCGTAATCTCTGCCACCTGCTTGAGCAAGAGTGGCACCTTAGAATCTGAGATTTGGCTAAAGTAATCGTACTGAACCGCTGCAATGGCTTGCGCGACTTTCAGAATCAATTGCTCCCGTACCCGCAAGTTACGTGCCAGTCGATCATACATAAGCTTCTGCGGCTTGGAGAAGGCTAGGACCTCAGGATCTTGGGTCGCTAACATCTCTTGATAGTAGGGCTCATTGAAGATTATTTTTGGATAGTAGTGGGCATTATAGCGTACCTTCATGCCTTCCTGGTCTTGAAGAACGGTCACGTCATCTAGGAGACCTTCCTCTTCTTCCACTTGGAAGAGGTCGGATGGACTGGTCCGCAAGGTTTGATAGTAGCTGACGCAGGCCAGGACATCTGCTAGAGGCAGGCCAGTAGCGGTCACGATGGCTTGATAATCTTCTGCCTTGAGTTGGTCAAAATATTCTTCTAAGAGGTAGTAAGCCACATTAGGAGCATGAGCATCCTGCTCGGTCTGCAACATCAAGCATTCGCGCAAGTCATAGGCCCCAATCCCGGCAGGTTCCAATTGTTGGAAGAGGGTAATGGCATCTAAGGCAATAATGGGTTCGATGCTAATTGTTTGGCCACTTCCTGGTAGCTATATGGCAGATAGCCTTGAGGATTTAATAAATCAATCAAGCGCACCATGGCGTCCCGAATGATGGTATGGCGGTACATCATAATCTGTTCGAAGAGAAACATAGGCAGATTACGCGGCGCTTCCGGCATCTGCGGATCTACCCCAATAATGGCACTGTGTTCTTGTAGGGTAACCGATGCTTGCTGGGGCTTGGTCTTAGGATAGTCTAGTTCAATGAAGGGATTCTCTAGAATTTCATCTTCTAGGAAATAAGTAAGTTGGGCCGCACTCAAGCCGAGCATCTGCCACAATTGACTATCCCCTTCAATGGTTTCAATAGGAATACTTTCAAATTCGCTTTGCCCATTAGCTTGAATGACGGTCACCACGTGTTGTTGCTTGTTTAAGTCTGACATGTTGACCCCTCCTGCTATGTATACGTTTTCTTAATTCTATTATAGCGCAAGACGCCCCTTGCGTCTATGCTAAAGCAAGGTTTTTTTGAAAATCAAAAGCAGCAAGCCCCTGAGGACTGCTGCTTACCATCACTTATTCAATTAAATCATCCGCGCTCAGAGCTAGGACTGAAGCCAGATCCCGAACGTCTAGCTCTAGCTGCAGGCCAATCTTGCCGGCCGAAACCATGATAGAGGGATAATCCCAGGCGCTAACATGAACATGGGTCGGGAAGGTCTTCTTCATGCCTAAGGGCGAGCAACCGCCGTGAACATAACCCGTTAGGGGCAGGAGGTCGCGTTCCTTAATCATGGCGATATGCTTCTCGCCTACGGCACGCGCGGCCTTCTTCAAATCCAGGCTGGCTACCACGGGAATGACGAAGACATAATGGCCACCCGATTTACCCACGGTTACTAGGGTCTTGAAGACCTGGTCAGGATTCTGGCCCAAGGTTTCTGCTACTTCCAAGCCTGATAAGGCGCCCGTCTTACTGTAGTCTCGTACTTGATAGGTCACCTTATCTTGGTCTAGTAGTCGCATGGCATTGGTTTTATGTATTTTCATGGCTATCAGCCTCCACTAAACAGCAAAAGGCCCTTAGGCCTCTTGCATCTCGCTTACTTCAATCATTTCAATATCGGCACCCAAATCGCGCAGCTTGCCTACGATATTAGAGTAGCCACGTAAGATATGGTCAACGCCAGTAATCTCGGTTACGCCATCCGCCACCAAGCCGGCAATGACTAGGCAGGCCCCTGCCCGTAGATCACTGGCCTTAACTTGCGCCCCGCTCAAATGAGCTGGCCCATTGACCCGAATCATAGCCCCTTCAACCTTGATATCGGCCCCCATGCGGTTGAGTTCAGGAATATGCTTGACACGGGCTGGATAGATGGTGTCGATGATGGTCCCGTTACCTGCCGCAATCGCCAAGAGTGGCGTCAGCGGTTGTTGCAAGTCAGTGGCAAAACCTGGATAAGGCTGGGTCTTGACGCTGACCATGCGGAGGTTTGGACTTGGATGAACGTAGATGGAATCTTCACCAATCTCCAATTGAGCGCCCATTTCTTCAATCTTAGCAATGAAACCTTCGATGTGTTCGAAAATAACGTTGTTGACGCGGACCCCTTGGCCTGCTGCCACGGCAGCCGTAATATAGGTCCCTGCTTCAATTCGGTCCGGAATGATGGTGTGGGTACAACCATGCAGATGCTCTACGCCCTCAACCCGGATGACGCTAGTCCCAGCACCGCGAATCTTAGCCCCCATCTTGTTGAGGAGGTTAACGACATCAATAATTTCCGGTTCGCGAGCGGCGTTCTCAATAATGGTCTTGCCCTTGGCCTTAACGGCCGCCAGGATACAGTTGATGGTTGCCCCAACACTGACCACGTCCATGTAGATACGTGCCCCAACAAGGCCTTCTTGGTCGGTCGTCAGAGTCACTACACCAAAGTCGTCTTCTACCTTGGCCCCTAAGGAACGGAATGCCTTGAGGTGTTGGTCGATAGGCGAGGGCCTAAGAAGCAGCCCCCAGGCAAGCCAATGACCCCTTCACCAAAGCGCGACAAAGTCGCCCCCATAAAGTAATAAGAGGCACGTAGGCTCTGAATTTTCCCACTTGGCATTGGAATGGATTTAATATCACTTGGATCAATGGTTAAGACATTATCCTTGAAAGAGGCCTTAACATTGAAATCCTCCAAAATATCGATTAAAGAATAGACGTCAGCAATATCTGGCACGCCTTCTAGAACAACTTCTGAATCAGCCAAAATAGCAGCTGGAATTAAGGCAACTGTAGAGTTCTTGGCCCCGTTAATGGTAATTTCACCTGTGAGGGGCTTGCCTCCGCGGATGACTAGTTTCTTCATTATATATAACTCCCTAATTTCAATCTTCGATGATTCTTTGCGTATCACTTATAGTGTACCATAAGTCGCCCCAAATATACATAGCAAATGATTGGCTAAGGCCTTTTGTTACCCTGCAACAAAAGGCCCCATCACTCGAAAATGACGGGACCTTGAGGCAGCAAACTATTATTGACGTCCGTAAACAAAATAGAGATAGATGAAACCAATCAAGCCAATTGGCACGGCCAAGAACCAGATAATGACAAAGCGGAAAACCTTCCAAGCCAGCATTAAGAGGCCACTAATGAAGAAGACATTGTCGCCGACAATGAAGTTGACTAGACTCTCATAGACAAACATGGCAAAGGGATAAAGCAAGGCACAAGGCAGAAAGATCAGCAGTTTAGTATCGAATCTCCCAACTTGGCTGACAGATGTAAAGACGAAGAAGGCGTAAAAAGCAAAACCAAACAAATAATGGCGGATTAACCAGTCACGGTTGAGGGATTGAAACATATTCTTCAGTCTATCCATAGGGGATCACCTCTCTAATTTAATGATGCTTCCTATTATAGTCCACTTGCCGGCTCATGTCCAAAATGCACAGGCAGTCACAAAATACGTCGTAAAAAAAACGGGCGCCTGCTAGCAGGCCGCCCGTCTGCTTCAATCTGTCCTGGCTTAATCGCCTTTGACAATCGGCACCCAGAGTTCCATACGATAGTCTGGCGCCCCCATATTGCCTTCACGATAGACTTCGAAGTCAGGTGCACCCGAATGTTGGAAACCTTGCTCAGGGAAGAAGACTTCCATGAGGTAGCGCCAACCTGCGTGGATGCAGTCTGGCACTGGCCCATTCAACTCCACCACCGCATATTCAGCGGCTGCTACCTCCAAGATATCGAGCCCCATAGCCTCAGCCTTAGCTCGGTCGGTCACCTCATAGCCGGCCATATAGTTGAGGCGTTCTGGCGTGTCGATGTCGTGGCAGACTCCCAGGCTTTGGCCACTTCCTAGACTGGCTAGGTCATCGTGGGACCACTGGCCATAGAGGTCTTGCCAGACCTGAGGGCACTGGCTACTAGGGATTTGGTTGGCATTGAGCCCTGCCACAGTCAAGGCAGGTTTTTTCTGGATATTGATTTTCATACTATCTCCTCCTTGCAGGGTCAGTCGTAGCTGTAGTCGCCCGACTAGGCGCAAGGGCGCCCCCTGTCTAATTTGTGTCGGAGTCGCACCATGAAATTTTTTGAAAGCTGCCCCGAAGGCGTCGGCTGATTCATAGCCATACTGGATGGCGATGTCGATGATTCGGGCCTCAGACTGGCGCAGGGCAAGCGCTGCCTCTGTCAAGCGACGTTCCCGCAAATACTCTGACAGTGACTTCCCCGTCAGCATGGAGAAGAGCCGGCTAAACATAGCATAAGGATAACCCGACAGTCGCGCCACCCGCAATTCATCCAACTCCCCATCCAGAGTTGACTCCAGGTAGTCTAGCGTCCGGTTAAAAGCTTCCATCATATTCATGTGTATGACCTCCTGACAATTTGAGTATAGCTGAAAAGAAGGGTGAGAGTCCTAGAATTAGGGGGCGAGAAATCTAGGCGTCTACCTCACCAAGTACGATGCTCACAAGCTGACTTTTTCACCTTTATTATAGCATAGCCCCTCTTAAGGAAACATCATCCCCTCCATTTTGTTATCATCTCACCACGTAATTTTACCCACCTTGCACCCTATCTACTAGTAGAACTAGTAGATAGGGTACACAAGTTTCTGACCCCTTCTCAAAAACGGTCAACGGGTCTATAATGAAGATAACTTCTTAATGAAAGGAGCCAAGAAAGCAATGAATCCTAAATTTTATGCCCTGCCCCAAGCCAAGCAGGAAGCCATTATCCAAGCCGGTTTCCGGGTCTTCGGCCAGCACGCCTATAAGAAGGCGCCCATGAGTGCTATCGCGGACGCGGCGGGGATTTCCCAAGCCCTTGCTTTTTCATTATTTCCATAATAAAAAGGAACTTTACTTTTTCCTCTTCGACCTCTTAGTCCAGCAGACCGAAAACGTCCTAAAAGAAGGAGGCTGCTATGAAACCCTGGATTTCTTCGAGCTCTTCAAGAGCGTAACCCAGACTAAGGTGCAACTAGCCCGGCTCAATCCCGATTGGCTGGCCTTTAGCCTTAAGACCTACTACGAGCAGGATCCCGAGATTATGCCAGAATTGGCCCAACGCATGAAACAAGTCAAGGCGAAACAGGTCCAGCTCATGGACAAGCTAGATATGAGCTACTTTCGGCCCGATATCGACTTTCAGCTCATGTATAAGGATATGACCTGGGCCGCCCAGGGTTATCTCTGGGAGCATGTCCAGCGAGGGGCCGTTGATCCCGAAACTATCGAGGCGGAATTCAACCAACTGATTGACTTCTGGAAGTCTCTCTATCTTAGAAAGGAGTGATCCTATGTACGCTATTCAAACGCATCAACTGACCAAATCCTACGGCAAGCACCGGGGCATCGACAAGCTTAACTTGACCGTCCAGCAGGGCGAGCTCTTTGGCTTTATCGGGCCTAACGGGGCCGGCAAATCCACTACCATCCGCACCCTGCTGGGACTAATTAAGCCCACCAGTGGCAGCGCCCAGGTCCTGGGCTTAGAAGTCGGCCGCCAACAAGGCCAAATCCTACGCCGGGTGGGCTACTGCCATCCGAAACCCAATTCTATGCCGGCATGACCGCCCGCGACCTACTCAAATTATCTGCTAATCTGAGAGGTCTAGACTGCCAGGCCGAATGTCGCCGCCTCAGCGACCGGCTGCAGCTTGACCTAGGGATTGCGGCGGATCAACTGTCCCTGGGTAACCGTAAGAAGGTGGGCATTGTGGCCGCCCTCCAGCACCAACCTGACCTCTTGATTCTGGACGAGCCCACGAGTGGCTTAGATCCCCTGATCCAAGAAGAATTCTTCGCCCTCTTAGAGGAACGCCGCCAAAACGGCGGGACCGTCTTCCTATCCAGCCATGTCCTGTCCGAAGTCCAAAACCACTGCGACCGAGCGGCCATTATCCGCCAAGGGCAAATCGTGGCCACCGAAGATGTCGCCAGCCTCATGAAACACCAAGCCAAACGCGTCAGCCTGTCCGGCCAAGTACCTGGCCTGGCAGACCTAGCGGGTGTCTCCAACTGGCAAACCAAAGGCAAAGACCAAGCCAGCTTCCTCTATCAAGGAGACCTTAATGCCTTACTAGCCTGCCTGGCGCGTGGCCAAGTCCGCGATTTCAGCCTGGGTGAGCCAAGCCTGGAAGAAATCTTCCGCCACTACTACCAAGAAGGAGGCGATTTGTCATGATTCTATTCCGTCACGAATTACGCCAAGGTTGGCGTAGCCTGATCCTGTGGACGGCGGCCATTGCAGGTTTATGGCCCTGATTTCCTTACTCTTCCCTCAAGTCAAGGACCAGATGGCCAGCATCAACAGCCTGATTAGCACCATGGGCGCCTTCTCTGACGCCTTCGGCCTGGGCAAGCTCAACATGGGAACATTCATCGGCTTCTATACCGTTGAATGTCAGAGCGTCCTGGGCCTTGGTGGCGCCCTCTATGCCGCCATTCTGGCCAGCAATTCCCTAGCCAAAGAAGAGCAAGCCGGCACCGTCGAATTCCTACTGACCCATCCCCTGAGTCGGGCTTCGATTGTCACCAGCAAGGCCTTGGCCCTGGTCAGCCAGCTTCTGATACTCAACGCGGCGACCCTAGCAGTTGTTCTGTTAAGTCTTACCCTGATGGGTGAGTCCGCGCCTATGGGCCAACTCCTACTCTTGCACTTGGCCTATCTAATCTTGCACCTAGAGTTCATCGCCCTCTGCCTGAGCCTGTCGGCCTTGTCCGGCAAACGTCGCGGCACCGGTCTAGGCGCCGGCATCGGCTTGGTGCTAGGCTTCTACCTAGCCAACCTAGTCGCCAATATTGCCCCTGGCCTGGGCGCCCTCAAATGGCTCACGCCCTTCGCTTACGTGGACGGCGCCGAAATCATCCCTAAGGGCAGCCTAAACCTAGGCTATGTCGGAGTAGGGCTGGTCTTGTCAGCCTGCTCGCTGGGCGTGGCTTATTGGTGGTTTGGTCGGAAGGATGTTGGATAGTTAAATAGATATAAAGAACCCCAGCAAGCTTATAAACTTTCTGGGGTTCTTTATATCTATCCTCTGCGCAATAATAACCTTGAACTTACTGCGTGCTCTCTAGCTTTTCACACTCATTGACTACCTTCTCTAGAACTTCAAATAATTCCTCAAATCTCTTAAAATTTAGCTCTGGGTCTTCATAGTTCTTTAAAATCATCTGTGCAAGTTCATTTTTACTAACCTTTTTTTCTGAATCTACACCTTCAAAAAAACTTTCTTCCATTAAATTTTTTTGGTATCCATTCCCTATCTAGATTTTGTACATTCATTAAAAGCTTCTATATCCATATTCCTTTCTTCACTCTTTTTTTAGGTAATGTTACAAGATATAGATTATTCTGTATGTTGTGGTAGTATTTAATTTCCAACTGCTCTTTAATATGCTCAGTTTTTCTTTGTTGGTTATTTTCGCCTTTACATATAGCATTTATAAATTTATCTAACGGTTTATCATTTTGTCCAAGTTCGTTGTCAAACAAAAAAATTACAGGCTTCTTCGCACTCCCCTTTTTTCTAGGATTAGATTTATCTATTTTTCCAAAATATTGCGACAAAGATTGAATCCGTTCTTTTTCGTTCCCTTTGTAGTGTTTGTATATGGCAGTGGCATTCCCACTACCATTGCCTTGCCCTTCCGAACCCTTTATACCAAAAAAATACTCTAATCTCTTCGTTGCTTCAAAAAAATTTATCTTATATCTATATGTTTTATCCCGAGAAATCAGCCCAGAAAACTTCTCGTTTTCAGAGTGTAGACGCTTTAGCGCTGCCTTTAAATACAGCGAATCCGTTTTTCCTTCTGTAATGATCAGTGGCTTTTCATTTCCCCAAAAATATTTATAAAATAAAAATTTTTGATAATCTTTTTCTCTTATGCTAAGCTGTCTTGGAGCATTATGCTGATTCACTTTCATTGCTCGAGATGCTTTTTTTCTCTATTGTTATACCTCTCAACATCATTGATGTAAGCAAAACGTCCCTCAAGTTGCCTTATACTACCAGATTTCCCTTCAATTTCAATGGTCCCTTTAGAATACAATGCATAAGCCATGCTTCGGGTTTTTTTATAATATTCTTTAGGCACATTTACTTTATTATTAACCACTAACCCTGTCACAGATTGTCTATGTTCTTTATCTTGAAATCGGACCTTATCCATATTAATTTCGAACCCTTGACTTTCGATAATGTACTTCAAATCAACTAAAAATCTCTTTTTCGAGTGAATAAAGCGACGATCATTTGTAGAAAAAGTAAGATCATCCGCATATCTAGTATACATCAAACGATATTCTTTACATAACTTCGCTATTTTTATATCTAGAATTTGGCAGATTAGGTTAGATATAATTGGTGATGTAGGCGCACCTTGAGGTAATTTTCCGCCGTAACATGCTATTTGCGCGATAACGACGGCAACTTCTGGAACCGCAAAATCTTTGTTTTTTTCAAAAAAACCTTTAACACGGCCAAAATGTATAGAATCAAAAAAATCTTTCAAATCCACATTTAACAGATACCGTCTTCCTCTATGTGGGGAAGCATTTGTCTTGATGCACTTTCCTTTAACAAAACCATGGGCAATTTTAGCATCTATTCTCTTTTTCTTATTTACATAGTTAAGGCGTTCTTGAAGCAAAGTCGCTACTCTTCTCTGGATATATTTCAAATCATCACTAGGAGCACTTATTTGCCTCTTCTCACCATTTTTCTTGTCCACTGAAAATTCCACATAACAATTCTCAACCTTTTTCTTATACAGTAAATAACATAACTGAGACACTTTCACATCGATTGAATCTGCAAAATCACGCCTATCAAAAAATTCAAAGCTTGTAACTTTAAACTCAATCTTCTTTCTACCTCTTAGTAGTCCCATACTCAATTAAACCATCCCCACAAAACAGAATACAAAAAAAGCGTATGATTACTCATTATGCAGCCAATGGCTAGCTAAAAGGAGATAGAGCAATCGAGGCTATATATCCCGACTACCTTTGTTATTAGGACTTGCGAAACGCCAAGTCAGAATCTAATCATACGCAATAAAATTATACCACGAAATAAATGCGTTTACAACCGAGTTACAGCGACACCTTATAATTAGATTATTCAGATTGCTGTTACAAGTAAAAACTAAATTTTGGTTGGTACTAAACAACTCCAAAGCATCAATGAAAAAGCATAAAACTCACTAATCATAGAGTATTCTTATCAGTGCTCATAAAGCGTTTAGAGCCGCAAAAAAGGAGGCCAACGCCCCCAACAAACAGTCCGTACGTTTGAGCTAGCCTCGAATCGAACTAAACAACGGGGTCATGCCCCTTTCAAGTTATCATACAGGGAGCGCCCGCGTATTGGCTAATCTTTCAAAATAAGATTGGTTGGCCTTTTTCTATGTCGGATTATCTTTTATTTTCCATACAAACCTACCCCCACCACAACCCCTCTCTTTATTGTAGGACACTCATTTCTTTCAATTATAACTTGAAAAAACAGAAAAAGCATCTCGTATTCCGAGATGCTTTGAAAGAACGTAAATGATAATTAACGTTTTGAGAATTGAGAAGCTTTACGAGCTTTCTTAAGACCTGGTTTGGAAAGTATGGGTTTTAGTTAGACTAAAAATAGCGTAATATCAAGGATTTCCAGAATGATATCTACTAATTCATTTCATAAAAATTTGACCAATATATTTTAATCGTGGGAACTTCTTTATTCAGAACCTTCACTCAGACCATAACCCTACTTATCCTAATAAAGTTTGGAGTATTGGAATAACAATGATAAAGAGCACTGTACTTAGAGTCACCACATTCGTTGAAAACTCAACATCTCCTTTTCCTTGATTGGCAAGGATTGGAAGAACTGCTAGAGCTGGTGTAGCAGACTGAATCATAAAGGTCTTAAATTCTGCTGTTGCCATATTTGGGGCAAAGAACTTCAATACAAGAAGCATGATTAGAGGAGCTAGGATAAAGCGTCCGACCAAAGTGACAATTGTATCTTTATCAAAAGCAATAGTTTTCAAGCCTGCCTTTGCAAGAACAATACCGATATAGATAAGAGATAGTGGCGTTGTTAAACTACCAATATAAGTCAAGGTACTTTCCGCGAAACTTGGGAGAGGAAGACGGAGCACTAAAAATACGAGGGCTACGAGAAATCCCAATAAAGGAGCTGGGAAGAGCTTCTTCCAATTAAATTTTTGAGCTTGCTTTGAAGCCCCTTCTTTGCTATCCGAGGTCATTAGATAGACACCTAATGTCCAAGTAGATACCGTATTTGTAATATAATACACCAAGAAGTAGGGAAGAGCTTGATTTCCAAACAGAGCTATGTTTAAAGGCAAACCAATAAAAATGGTATTGGCATTAACAAAGGAATTAATCATGGTTCCTCGACGGCCTGGGCGCACTTTAAAAAGTTTCACTGCTATAAAGGCCATTAGGTAACCTAGAACGAAGGCGATAAACGTATACAATAAACCCGCCAGACAAGCTAATCAATTTATCTAAAGTTAAATATTTAAGAACAGAGGTAAAAATCGCCACTGGCATGGCCACATTCATAATGAGTTTAGATAAATCATTTCCAAAACTCTCTTGAAACCAACAACGGACTTGTAAGAAGTAACCTAGAATGATGATGACGATAATAGGTATAATACTCTGAATTGAAGTTAAAAAGATTTCCATAGTCTCACTTTCTTCATGATATAGCGTATATTTAAAGGCGTACGAAGCATCCAGCCATACTCGTACACCCTATTTCCATTCACTTATTTATAGGTTGGATACCACTTCAAATCACGAACTGCTTTGGCCATATCTGTTTCCTTGGCACGCGCAAGACCTTGTTCTTGCGCTTTTTTAGCGACTGCTTCAGCTACTTTAATAGAAACATCTGCTACATATTTGAATGGTGGCAAGACAGGAGCTCCTGGTTGGCCTGGATTGACAATACCACTCAATGAATGAGCTGCTGCTCCAATCATTTCATCCGTCAAAAGACTTGCTTCAGAAGCCAGCATACCTAGACCAAGGCCTGGGTAAATCAAGGCATTATTGGCTTGACCAATCACATAGTCGACACCTTTATAAGAAACCGTATCGGCAGGAATTCCTGTTGCGACAAAAGCTTTGCCATCTGACCATTCAATCAAATCTTTGGCACTCGCTTCTGCCAACTTAGTTGGATTTGACAAGGGGAAGATCATTGGACGTTCTGTATTTTCACACATAGCTTCTACAATCTCTTTAGTGAAGGTGTTTGGTTGAGTTGAAGTTCCCACAAGAATTGTTGGCTTCACAGTCTTCACTACTTCAAGCAGGTCAGTCAACTTGTCTGCGTTACTAAAGTCAGCACGTTTCTTAGCAAATGGCTTTTGCTCTGGTGTCAAGTCATCCATATCATCAAAGAGAAGACCTTGTTTATCAACCATAAAGAAACGTTTATAGGCTTCTTCTTCAGAAAGACCTTCATTCACCATTTCACGAAGAACACGAGAGGCAATTCCTGCACCCGCAGTACCACCACCATAGCAGAGATAAACTTGATCTGTTAATTTTTCACCACTAATATCCAGTGAACCAAAGATACCACCCAAGGTAACGATTCCTGTACCTTGAATATCATCGTTAAAAGTTGGAATTTGTTTCCGGTATTTCTCAAGAATATTGGCAGCATTCAAGCGACCAAAATCTTCCCAGTGAAGATAAAGTTTAGGAAAAAGACGCTCTGCTGTTTGAACAAATTGATCAATGAAGTCATAATACCGCTCACCACGCACGCGTTCATGGCGATTTCCTAAGTAATTAGGATTATTGCGGAGTTCTTCACGATTCGTGCCTGCATCAATGACTAAAGGAAGCACCATTGAAGGGTCAATTCCTGCAGCACCTGTATAGACCATCAATTTCCCAACAGAAATATCGACACCATTCGTTCCCCAGTCCCCAATTCCTAGGATACCTTCTGCATCTGTTACTACAATGAGACGAATCTCACGGTCCCCGGCAGCATTTTTTTCAAAGTGGCTTCAATATTTTTCAGGATGATTAATATCAAGATATCCCGCATATTGTGGATCTACAAAGAGGTCACTATAGCCTTCAATGGTATCGGCAATGGTTGGGTCATACACGATTGGATTGAATTCTTCCAAATGTTGAGAAAAGAGATAATAGAAAAGAGTCCGGTTTGTATTAAAGATTTCCATTAGGAAAAAGACGTTTTTTTCCAAATCGCTTACTTTTTGTTTGCATTTGCGCATATGTTTGCGACGCTTGTTCTTCAATAGTTTGGACGCAGGGAGGCAACAAACCAATAAGGCCTAGTTCCTTTCGTTCCTCCAAGGTAAAAAGCAGTTCCTTTATTAAGGAAAGGGTTGTTTAAAATATCATGTGCCGTCATATAGGTACCTCCATTTTTTATACAATAATAATTTTTAGCAGAGTGTATTTTAGAATCCTAGGATAAGCTCTCTTGCTCTTCCTAAGTAGACAGAGATGTAAAACCAACATTTTCTCCTTATCTCGATTATATCTCTACACCTAAAATCACGCTTTAAGTAAACCACGTATTATTTAGCATACATTCACCTCTCTGTGCTATAATAAGTATAAAATAGAGCTTAAAAAGAAACACCATTTAAAAACTAGCCATTCACCGTCTAGAAAAAGGGATTGTCGCCTTCAAAATTCCTCCTGAGGCAGATTCAATTCTAATAACCTTGAATCTGCCTCTGATTAGCGTGAGAACCTCTCACTAACACAAGTATCCACATGAAGATTAAACAAGTTCCTATTGATAAGCAAGATATGATGGTAAGCATTTTTGAAAGTATCTTAGATATCCGCTGAATTCCTTGACTCACCCGCATTGTAACTTACAAAAGACTATATAGTCAAATCGATAGCTACAGATAAAAATTTTTTATTCGATCATCATCCAATCTTGACTGATGGGTTTTTCCTAACTAAAGAAAGTGTGCTACTATGAATTTAAAAGATCTCCAATATTTTTATGACCTTTGCCAGCTTCAATCCTATACTGAGGTTGCTAAACAACACAAAGTTAGTCAACCTACTATTTCTTATGCTATCAAACGATTAGAAGATATCTTTAACTGCAAGTTGATTCACCGCGATCCTTCACACCGAACCTTCAAGCTAACTGAACAGGGTAAAATTCTTCTGAAGCACACCGAGTTGATCTTACATGAAACCATTTCTACCCGCCAAGAAATAGATCACTCTTTAGCCCATTACTCTACCGTGGGTTTCCCACCCATTATTCTTCATTATCTTTTCACTGCTTTAAATGAAAAAAATGAGATTGCTTTTTTAAAGAACATCCGCCCTATGCGGGGTGGCTCAGTAGAATTATTAAATCTTCTCCTCAAGGGAGAACTAGATGCCAGCCTACTCGGTTTAATTGAACCACTAAATCATCCATCCATAGAGATGAACGAACTTTTTCATAAAAAACTTTATGTTGTTCTATCCAAGGACCACCCTCTTGCTACTGCTCCTGTCTTCAGCTTCGAAGAATTACTCGATCAATCCTTTATACTCTTAGATGAACACTTTGTTCACCTAAAGGCTTTTGAAATTCTCAATCAAAAGTATCAAAATAAGGCAGAGATTTTCTTTAAGAGCGATGATATTATAATTATTAAAGAACTTTTAAAGAAAAAGGTTGGTATTAGCATACTGGCCGACATCGCTCTTTCTGATGAAGATTATGACTTAGTAAAAATCCCTCTTATACCAAAAGACCAGATAATATTTACAGTTTATTATGCTTATCTCAAATCAACTACGCCATCATCTGAAGTACAGGCACTATTTGATTTAATTAAATCATATGAGTAGAAAAAAACTCTAACTATCATACTCGATAGCTAGAGTTTTTTACGTTAAAGCAATAGACTAAAATGAAATGAATGGAAATAAGGAATTGTCACTTAAACTTTGCATTGAACATACACCATTCAACAGGATTTCTAATTTGCTAGTATCTAAAGAATCAATAGCTAGTGATACAAAAAAATCCTCCCATATAATGCGAAATGATTCGGATAAAAGAAAGAGAATTTACCTTTGAATCGCAGTCGTTGCAACTCAATTTAACCCCTCTCGTTTTGGGGGGCAACTGTATATAGCATATTTCTAGACGACCGAAGTCCCTAGCGTTGCCCTAATTTACTCCTGCAAGTCCCTACAAAAAAACACCCCACACAGAGTGTAGGGCGTTCCAAAAACGTTGATATAATCGTATCGATTAACGTTTTGAGAATTGAGAAGCTTTACGAGCTTTCTTAAGACCTGGTTGGGGCACCACTTATTTCATCTAATTTCAATCAGTTTCATTAAAATAAGGTAAACTTTCATAAAAAAATAAGCAAAAAAACGAACCAGAATATCAAAAGTTTACCTTATTTGATTTTTTTACAGATATTAACTAGGGATTTACTACACGGTAATAGAGAGTAGAAACCTTCATTTTTATGTGATTTTTTTGAAATTGAAAAAAATTTCACTACTTCGCGGTACAAAGCAATCGAATCTCTACATTTTTCTCTACACTTTTTTTAGATAATAAAAATTTAAGTAGAAGATGCAGATAATAAAAAGTAAGACAGGAGTTTTACGTCCCAACGCCAATCCGTGGCGCTACCTAAATAACGGTGTCTTACGTGTTTATTTTATTACATTCAAAAATAAAAAGTCAATTATAAATTTTGCTTTTTTTCTCTTCATTCCTGTTGCAATTCTAGATAATTCCACTGCAACCTCTTTTCCCTAACTTCGCTAAATCAATATAAGAATCAAAATCTATCAATTTAGGATGAGTGCTATCATAAGTTGCTAAATCATGAACAATCTCATTCCTGAGTTGCTTAAATTGATATATTTTTATTTTTCACTGGTTGATTTATTTTTTTACTCAATTTCCACTCATCATAAGTTTTTTGATGAATCCACAAGCATTATCTGCGAGTCTATTAGTCGATAATTTAGATAACTAACAAGCTTCTTCATTTTTTTATCAATTATGCTATCCTTTATCATAATTTTTCCATAAATATATCCTATTTTGCTATCTAGCGACATGGGTTTTGCTGACTTTCCTAAATGTTCAACAATTCTCTTTGTTCTATTCTCAATAATAGCATAAGAACATGAAATTGATTCGATATAAAATCCTTCTTCAATTGCAATATTCATACGCTCTCGCAGGTGATTAACATAATCAGTTTGATTTACCATTTATTATGACCTCCAATAATTCATCCGCAACAACATCTTCAGCGTACTTTCTTATTGCTCTAACATTAGGGAGGGTGTTTAGATGTGATTCAATACAAACTAATATCTTGTCCTCATCTAGATATTCCTGATACCTTTCAGCTATATATTCAGAGCTAATAATTTTTGAATACGTCAATTTTAAAATCTGCTTTTTCTCATCAATAGATAGGGGAGAAAAATTTAACAAAACCATCAAATCGGCTTAACAATGCTATATCAATATTTTTTTCCATTTCTAAACGACTTTTTAAAAATTAGATGTGCAAATAATAATTGAGTTACTTAAATCTACTTTATAATTCTGGTCTTCATAGATACCTTCATCAAACATTTGAAAGAAGGTGCTATGAAAAAATGCAGGAGCTAAAGCGAACTCATCAAGCAAAATAACATTAGATTCTCTGTTTAGTAATGTTTTAGAAAATGAGTCTTCGCTATGGTTTGTTGATTTAAAATATTTTACACTTGATTCACCACCAACCATCGACATTTGTTCTCTAATAATATTGTTATTTCCATATAGCGTAGTTGATAGTTGTTTTGCGGTTTCAGTTTTTCCGATTCCTGGTTCACCGTAAAACATTAGAACTAATGGTTTTGAACTCGGACGTATTAGCTGAGCAACCAGTTTTCTCAATAAACTTTGCTTAGCTTTTCCTTGACCAATTATATGTTTATTTAAGTCTTGTGTTACATCTTGGAGTTGCTTTTCGTTGATCTTTTCAAAAGAACTTTGCTCAACAAATATACTTTCCGAGGAAATTCTTTGTCTAATTAAGTGGAAAAACTTTTTTGGTGGATTATGAAGGTAGACTTCTAAAACATTAGCAGTTTCAAAAATTTTGACCAATAAATCAACATTCTCAAAAACTAAACTTGTTGATAATGAATATGAGTCCATTCTGAAAATACAAATATCTTTTTCCCTAAGAGGTTCTGCTATTTCCTGAATCCCAGCTCCACTTGGCCAATTTATAAGTACTTCATTAAACGAAACATGGTTATCTAATTTAATAACTCGCTCATTAAACTTTTGAACTGGTTCAAAAAAAATCTTAAATACTACCATTACACACCTGCCACTAGAACATCATATATCGGTATTTTCTCATTATTTTTGTTCTTCATCATAATCAGTTCCTAGTTGCGACTGTCTCTGGTTTGTTAATCTATCTATCATTGTATTAAAACTTAAATCAATCGAATCTACTTCTCCAACCTTAATTCCATAAAGTTTGACATCCATCTTGGTTAAGTCACTCAACGTATAATTATTACGTAGACCTGATATATTGAATCTGAAGACACTTTCATTGCTCTCGGAACTAATTCCCTTAATTTCATAATATCCAGAAAGTCGGTCCAAAGTTCGTTCAATATTTTTTTATTTCAATACCTTTAAAAATTATTTTTTTATCATCATCTGTAATACTATTCATTTTAGTAATATCACTAATCATATCGAGAACAGGAGTGATGTTACGGTAAAAAGCGGGAGAGTCTTTCTCAATAAAAAGCTTAACATTATCTAAGCGTTCCACTTTTGAAGAATTTTTATTGGTCACAAACTTTTTAAAATTACTTAGCAATGTAGAGGTAATTTGTGATTCTACTACACCGCTTCGTTGATATGAAGCATTGCCAGAGAGCCCTATCTTAAATCGAGTAAAGAAGTTCATACCAACCTTTCCCTCGGCATCTACTTCAACCATATTTTCGGAGACACGCTTTATGATATCAGATTGTATCCCATTTTGATGTAATTCTAAAAAATCAAAAACTGCTTGCTCATCAAGATAAACAATTTTACCAGCAAAAAAATCAGCCATTTCTTCCTCCTTATTACTATATTCAGACTATTCGAATAATCCTATTATACCAAAACATCAACTATTACCAAAAACTTCTATTCTATATCCCTCAATTTAGTTGCACTACTAACTTTACAGGGATAACATTTCTAGTTCTTACTATATAATTATCAACCATAGCGTCATATCTGCCATTTCAGTGGTTCCCTCTATATATCTGATAAATTCTGTCACTCATTAAGTTGCTATACCACACCTCATCGTCTACTATTACCGCATTACACCAATAATCCTCAATCATAGAAAGGAAATAAATGGCTAAAGAAAAATACTCGAACAAATGAGCTTTCCTTCTCTATCAGGAAAGTGTGCCTAAGCATTACCTGGATGTTTTAGAGAACATGCATATCCCCTTTGTTCTCAGCCCATTGCACGACAAAGACATCAACAAGGAAACGGGAGAATTTAAAAATCTAACAAGCATGGGGCATTATCTTTTGATTCACTCAAAAGCTATTCTCAAGTTTCCGAATTACTAACTAAGAACCTCAATACACCTGCCCATGTAAAACCTGTTATGTCTCCTAAAAGGAATGTATGGCTACTTCACTCATGTTGAAACTGGTTGCGGCTTTGAGCTAGATAAATTTCTTATCAGTAACAACAGTGACGAATTTCTTTTTTTCTGACTTTATGGAAAAAAACAACAAAAAAATATGAACTTGCAAAGTTTGGGATTATCAGCAATCCAGAACAATTCATCTTCACTTAAACAGGCAGGAATGAGCTTAGAAGCTATTTCTGAAGCTCTAACACATAGCGACACAGGTACAACACAGATTTATGTCAATACTTCTAATGTAGTCCCTATGGCAGTCGGTGAATGTGCCTTAAAGTCTCTAAAATAATAAGGCGAAAATAAGGTAAACTTTGAGGTAAACTTTTTCAAGAAACATAAAAAAGCACCCATGAGGTAAACTCTTGAGTGCTTTGAAACGTTGATATAATCGTATTGATTAACGTTTTGAGAATTGGCTAGCTTTACGAGCTTTCTTAAGACCTGGTTTCTTACGTTCAACCATACGTGGGTCACGGGTCAAGAGACCTGCAGCTTTCAGGGCTGGACGGAAGTCAGGATCAACAGTTAAGAGCGCACGTGCGATACCGTGACGGATTGCACCGGATTGGCCGTTGAAGCCACCACCGTTAGCGTTCACCAATACGTCGTATTGACCGAGAGTTTCAGTCACTGCGAATGGTTGTTTGATTACTTCGTGTAAGTGAGGGAATGGAATGTATTCTTCCAATGTACGACCATTGACAGTGAATACACCAGTTCCGGGCACTAAACGTACACGAGCAACAGAGTTTTTACGACGACCTGTACCTAAGTATTGTGCTTTTAGACAATGTGGTTCCCTCCTTAAATTAATGATTGGATGTCCAATGCTTGAGGTTGTTGAGCAGCATGGTTGTGCTCAGCACCAGCGTAGACATGTAATTTAGTGAATTGACGACGACCTAAGCGGTTGCTTGGTAACATCCCTTTGATAGATTGTTCTACCAAACGAACTGGGTTCTTTTCACGTAATTCACCAGCAGTGATTTGTTTCAAACCACCTGGGTGGCCAGTGTGACGGTAGTAGATCTTGTCGGTTGCTTTCTTACCGGTCAAGGCTACCTTGTCAGCATTGACGATTACGACAAAGTCACCCGTGTCAACGTGAGGGGTGTAAGTCGGTTTGTTTTTACCACGTAAAATTGATGCCACTACAGCAGACAAACGACCCAATGGGACATCTGTTGCGTCTACAAGCACCCAGTTACGTTCAACTTCGTTTTTCTTAGCCATGTATGTTGTACGCACGATAGTTTCCTCCAATATAAATCTAGTTGTTTGACATTACTATTGAGTTTCCGGGGCTCATAGTGGGGCAAACAATACCGTTATCCATATTAACGTGATTTGCCCCAAAAGTCAATAGTATTTGCCAAATTCCTCCCCCAAAAAAGATTACAAACGCATAACAGCGAAAAGGTGGACTTAGGCCCGTCCTTACGGTAAAGTAAAGGGGACTTGAAACACGTTTTTATAAGGAGAATTCACATGACACATCCTAGCTTCGACGTCCTCGTGGTCGGCGCCGGTTCCAGTGGCCTCATGGCCGCCATTAATGCCGCCAGCCAAGGGGCCCGCGTCCTCCTCCTAGAGAAGAATAAGCGACCCGGCCGCAAGCTCCTGCTATCAGGTGGCGGGCGCTGTAACGTCACTAACCGAACCAGCCGCCAGGACCTAATTGCCCACATTCCCGGCAACGGTAAATTCCTCTACTCGGCTCTCAATCAATTCGATCAAGACGATATTGTCGACTTCTTCCAGTCCCGGGGCGTCGCCCTCAAGGAAGAAGACCACGGTCGCATGTTTCCGGTGACTAATTCAGCCCGGACCATTCTGGATACCTTGCTGGCTGAGCTAGAGGCCCTAGATGTCACCATCTGGTATGAAGCGCCCGTTGAGCGCCTGCTCCTGGACCGGGAAGCCGGCCGGGTGTGTGGTGTCTACTGGCTAGCGGCCGGGAGGTGCTAGCGCCTGCGGTGGTGCTAGCAGTGGGTGGTCGCGCCTATCCTAAGACCGGGGCCACCGGCGATGGCTACGCCTGGGCCCGGGCTGCCGGCCATACCATTGAGCGCCTTTATGCCACCGAAGCCCCGCTCTTGAGCCAGGATAGCTTCATTGTAGACAAATCTCTACAAGGCGTCTCCCTACGCGATGTGGCAGTGACAGTTTGGGATGCGGCGGGAGCTAGTGGTCAGGCAAACGGAAAACGCCAGCCAGATAAAACTATCCCGGCTCAAACAGCCGAAAACACGCCTGCCAAGCAATCTAGCGCCCCCGCCAAGCCTATCGTCACCCACCAAATGGACATGATTTTCACCCATTTCGGCTTTTCTGGCCCTACCATCCTACGTTGTTCCGGCCATGTCAACCAGTGGCTCTTTGCCCATCCAGAGGCGGAATCTTGCCTGCTAACAGTCAACTTCCAGCCTAACCTGACGCAGGCTGAACTGAGCGCCCAGGCTGAGGCCGGACGCGATAAGCAGCTGCTTACCTTGCTCAAACAGTGGGTGCCTGAACGCCTGGCTTTGGTCCTCTGCCAGCAATTAGGGGTAGCGCCAGAGACAGCCTTCAAGCAGCTGACCCACGCCCAGGTCACCCAGCTCTGGCAGCTCATGACGGCCTTTCCGCTAAGCGCGACCGGCTCTCAACCTCTGGAAAAGGGCTTCGTGACTGGGGGCGGCGTCTCCACCAAGGAAGTCAATCCTAAGACTATGGAGTCCAAGCTGACCCAAGGCCTCTTCTTCTGTGGCGAATTCCTGGATATTAACGGCTACACCGGCGGCTACAACATCACCGCTGCCTTCGTGACCGGCACCATCGCTGGCCAATACGCCGCCTGGAAAAGTTTCGAGCTACAAGGCTGATTATTTAATAACCCTCCTGCCGAGCCAGTGGTCCACTCCAAAGAGTGGACCACTGGCTCACCAAAAAGCGGCTAGGGATTAATCCTAGCCGCTTTTTATCTTACCAATGAGTTTTCTGGCCACTGAAAATGGCTTGTAATTCGGTCAAGGTCAGGTTTTTTTCAGCTGACTCTGAGCCGGGTTGACTACCACCACGATGCCATCCAAGGCAAAGGTGGCGTGCCCGACCTGGCTAGCCTCGCTAGTAGTCAGCTCCCGTGACAGCATGCCGATATCGGCGGTGCCATCCAGAGCGGCAGTGAAGCCGGCAGTCGACCCATTGGAGGTCACATTAATCTTAACGCCAGGATTGAGCTTCTCATAACGCTCGGCTAGCTTTTCAATGACCGGCGTCAAGGAAGTCGACCCAACTAAGCTCAGCTGGCCCTTGTGGCCACCCGAACTGTAGTCATAGCTGCCGGCCGCCTGCTCCTGCCAAGTCGCCTTGCTGCCGGGGCTGATATAGCCAGCGCTTTCCACCATGGCCTGCCCCTCACGCGAGAAGACAAAGGACATGAAGTCTTGACCCAGGTCGCTTAGCCCCTCTTCTTTCCAAGCCAAGTTAAAGGGCCGGGCCAGCGGATAGGAGCCGTCACGCACCGCTTCAGCGCTGACCGCCACCCCATCCAAGCTCAGAGCCTGGATGCTGTCATTAGGGAGCCAAAGGAAATATAGCCAATAGCCGCCGGATTGCCTGCCACCACCTGGAGGACGCCGCCCGTCGTATTGAGGACGTCAGCTTCCACGGTGATATTGTCGTCGCCTTTGGCATCTTGGACTTTAGCCAATTCCACAAAGGCCTGGCGCGTCCCAGACCCCGCTTCCCGGCTGACCACAATAATGGGCTGGCCGCTGACCGAGCTAGCAGCAGCTGCCTCCAAGCCAAATGACCCAAGGGCGCTCGCTACAAGCCCAGTCACTAGAGTCGCCAGCGCCCACTTAAGGCGCCGGCTCTCCCATTTTTTTTGCATAAACATGATCTACTAGCCTCCTAGTTGAGCTCGACGATTTCGCCCGTATTGAGGAAGACTACCCGCTCGCAAATGTTGGTTACGTAGTCGCCAATCCGCTCTAAGCTGCCGGCCACGCCCAAATAATCAATTCCTGCTGGAATCAACTCCCGTTTACGCTCCATGCGCTCAGCCGTATCGCGGTAGACCGCCTCCAGCAATTCATCAATTTCCTCGTCCATGAGAGCCACCTTACGGGCCTTCTTAGCGTCACGACTAATATAGCTGTCTAAGGCGTCTGCAATCATCTTCTCGGCCACTTGCGCCATGCGGGCTAGGTAGCCCTTAACCGTCTGGCTTTCTTCATCGTGATCTTGATTGCGCAGGGCAATAGTCCCGATGGAAACTGCATGGTCAGCAATCCGTTCCAGGTCGATGCTGACATGGAGAACGGCGAAGAGCATACGCAAGTCTTGGGCTACGGGTTGCTGCAAAGCAATAATCTTGTGAGTATCTTTTTCGATTTCAGCCGTTGTCGCGTTGATTCTCAGGTCATCACTGAAGACTTCGTGGGCCAACTCGGTGTCACTTTCGATATAGGCCTTGATGGCCTTGTTTACTGAGGTTTCAGCCGCCTTCCCCAAGTCTAAGAGCTTGTTGTGTAAGGCTTCTAATTCTTGAACATAGTTATTACGCATAGGTCATACCTCCTCTAGATTAGCCGAAGCGGCCTGAGATGTAGTCATTGGTCCGTTGATCGTGTGGATCGGTAAAGATTTGGGCCGTGTCGCCAAATTCCACTACTTCCCCTGATAGGAAGAAGGCCGTCTTGTCCGAAATGCGGGCCGCCTGTTGCATGTTGTGGGTGACAATCACGATGGCGTAGCGGTCCTTGAGTTCCTGAATCAAGTCTTCAATCTTGTTGGTCGAAATAGGGTCCAGGGCTGAAGTTGGCTCGTCCATAAGTAGGACTTCAGGGTCGTTAGCGATGGCTCTGGCAATACAAATCCGTTGTTGTTGCCCCCCCCTGATAATTCAGTGGCATTGGAATGCAGCTTGTCCTTGACCATATCCCAGATAGCCGCCCCCTTAAGGCTGTTCTCGACGATTTCATCCAGGACTTGGCTGTCCTTAATACCGTGCGTACGTGGCCCGTAAGCGATATTGTCATAGATGGACTTAGGGAAAGGGTTGGGTTGCTGGAAGACCATACCCACTTGCTTACGCAGTTGGGTGACATCATAGTTCTTACTATAGATATTCTTGCCGTCCAGCTCAATCAAGCCTTCTACGCGGGCGCTAGGCACCAAGTCCTGCATGCGGTTGAGGGTCTTAAGGAAGGTAGACTTGCCGCAACCAGATGGTCCGATAAAGCTAGTCACGACCTTGTCTTCCAGTTGCATATTGACGTTTTTGAGGGCATGAAAATCTCCATAATAGAGATTGAGATTGGTAACATTAAACTTGTATGGCTGAGTCATCTTAATTTCCTCCTCGGCTTAAGCGACGCCCAATGTAGCTCGATAAGCCGTTAATTGCTAGTACTAAGAGAATAATGACGGTCCCGGTCGCGTAGGCTTCCTTAAGGTGAAGCCCTTCTGACGAGAGCACGTACATGTGTAGGGACAGGGTCCGGGAACTGGACATAAGGCTGGATGGCAGACCGGTCGCCGACCCCAGAGTAAAGAGCAAGGCGGCCGTTTCCCCGACAATCCGCCCAACGGCCAGAATGACCCCTTGCAGGATGGCTGGCATAGCCACAGGCAGGACGACGGTGAAAATGGTCCGTAATTTGCCGGCACCTAGGGCCAAACTCCCCATACGCAGGGAATTATCGACCTGGAGCAGACCTTCTTCCGTCGCTGAAATAATGATGGGCAGGACCATAATGACAATGGTTAGAATCCCGGCCAAGAGCGAAAACTGGAAGCGCAGGTAGATAACGAAGAAGAGCATCCCGAACAAGCCATAAACAATGGACGGCACGGCAGCCAAGGTGTCCGTAGCCAGACGAATGACTTTGACTACGCGTGATTTGCGGTCAGCGTACTCTACTAGGTAAAAGCCGGTAAAGACACCAATGGGGGTGGCAATAGCTAGCGACAGACCGACCGTAATCAAGGTCGAAATTAAAGCGGGCGTCAAGGACAGGTTGTCCGTCGTGTAGTCCCAGGCGAAGAGGCTAGGCGTTAAGGCCCCAAGCCCGTTCCAGACAATAAAACCTACAATGAAGGCTAACATGCCCAAGGTGAAGGCAGCCGAAGCATAGATCAGCCACTTAACCCAAGTAAGCTTAGACATTAGCGTTTACCCCCTTTGTTTAACCCGGGTGAAGAAGAGGTTAATAATCAGAATGAAGACGAAGAGGACCACGGCTGTGGCGATTAAGGCTTCCCGGTGCTGGCCGGTTGCATAGGCCATCTCCATGACGATGTTGGTTGTCAGGGTCCGAACCCCTTGGTTGAGTTCTGTAGGAATACGTGGTTGGTTCCCCGCCACTAGGATAACGGCCATGGTTTCCCCGATAGCCCGGCCAATCCCTAGGATAATGGCTGACAAAATGCCGTTTTTAGCAGCTGGTACCACGACCGTCAGGATGGCCCGCTCGTGGGTGGTTCCTAGGCCGATGGCCCCTTGATAATAGGACTTAGGGACATTACGAATGGCTGATTCCGACAACCCGATAATAGTCGGCAGGATCATAATGCCTAGCAGGAGCGAGGCTGTCACCATGTTCATGCCCGACCGGCCCATAATCCGGAAGAAAGGCACGAAGATTTGGAGGGCGAAGAAGCCATAGACAATGGAAGGGATGGCCGCCATCAAGTTAATGGCCGACTTGGCATAGCGGTAGTAACGCTCTGGACAATAGAAGACCATGTAGACGGCCGTCAGCACCCCAATAGGCACCCCTATCAGGATGGCGCCCCCTGTGACAATCAGGGATCCGACAATCATGGGCAGAATGCCAAACTCAGGCTGACTGGCCGTTGGCCGCCAGTTGGTCCCGGTCAGGAATTCCCAGACTCCCTGTCGCAGAATGAAGGGCAGACCGCCGGAGAAGATAAAGTAAAAAATCAGGATAATAGATAAGACCGAGATCAAAGCCGAGATCAAGAAGACATACTTCATGACGGTCTCACGTACATCACGTTTCATAGTGGTAACTCCTATAGTATTAATTCAAATATGCGAGGTCTAGACATGCTAACCCTTCTCCATTATACACAAACTTGCGCTAGCTTGCCTAGCGGGACGAGCAAGTTGTGCTTAAGTCAGCACAAGAAAAGGACCAGAAGTTACCTTCTGGTCCTTTGGCTTAGTAATAGTAATAACCTAGATCGTTCTGCTGTGGCATGACGAAGTGATAGCCTTTCTCCTTGAAGATAGGAATGAGGACATCAATGGCTTCCACTGTGGAGATGTGGGTATCGTGCATGAGAATCACCGACTTAGGTTGCAAGTGGCTCAAGACCTGCTCGATAATCATGTCCTTGTCGTGGCTCTTCCAGTCCTCGGAGTCCACGTTCCAGACAATCGACGTCATAGGTTGTAGGAGGTCCACTACCCGCTTACCCCCACTCCCGAATGGTAGGCGGTAGAGGGTTGGGGTGACACCCGTCGCTTCTTGAATGGCTTCTTGGGCGTATTGAATTTGCTTCTTAACCCCTTCATCTGACTCCTTGGCCATGTCCGGGTGGGTATAGGTGTGGTTGCCGATTTGGTGGCCGGCATCTCGCACCTTACGGGCAATCTCAGGATACTTCTCGACGAAGCCCCCCATCATGAAGAAGGTGGCCTTCACCTGGTGCTTATCTAAGACTGCCAGTAACTTCTCTGTCACTTCTGGGTTAGGACCATCGTCAAAAGTTAGACTAATCAGTTTACGGTGGTCAATGGCAGAGCCTGACAAGCCGTCTGCTAGGCTAGCACAAGACCAGAGGGCCTCAATGCTTTCCTTGGATAAGTTATCATCGGTGGCATTTTTAGCTACCGCCTTGGCGAAGTCTTTGGCCTTATCCTTGAGTTGGTCGCTCAAGTCCTGAGCATCGGTATGAGCCTCAATCTTTTGGATATCTTGCTCGATGGCCTGAAGAGTGGCCACGTTAGTATCCACCGTCGCTTGGTCGACGTTCGTCCCCAAGGACAAGTCGCTAATCGCCGCCTTCACCTTATCTTTCAAGCTAAAGACTTGATCAGCCTCCGCAATCAGTTCTTGGATGGCTTGCCCTAGGGCATCTTGCTTACCTACCTTAGTCACCGATTCGTTGCCAGCCACGGTCTTAACCGTTTCGGCCGTCACACCTTCGGCTAGTTTGGCCTTGTGGTTGACTTGATCACCTTGAATGAGGGCTTGGTCGCTGACATAGAGCTGGCCCAAGGCTTGAATGGCTTGATAACGGGCTTCAGCTGCTTGGTAGTCCTGCATAAGTCGGTAACCAGACCAACCTCTAGGGCTTGCACCTTAGACTTAGCCGCCTCTAGCTTACTAGTTGAGATATCTTGAGCCAAAAAGTCTCGTTGCGGACTGAGGTAGAGGTCCTGAATGGCGCTCTCGGCTGCTTGGATGCTCTGGCTTGAACCCCCACGAATAAGAGGGAAAGCCACCCAGGCTAGCACTAGCACTGCTATGGTCCCGACTAAGAGGGTCAAGCCTGTCCGGGTTGCCCGTTTTCTCAAGGCCGCTGGGTCACTGGCAGGGCTAGGACTGGTCTCTTCTGAAGGTTTAATTGGATCTTGCTTGCTTACTTGTTCTTGGTCTGACATGTCAAATCCGTCCTCTTCAACAATAATTTTTGACTTATTTTATACAAATGGTGCAACAATCCGTAAGACAGCATCCCATAGCATACCAGTCAAGGTATTACGGGTATCTGCCAGGGTGATTTGGCGAGCTTGGGCTTGAGTGGCCAGGAAGTCCGCCTTGATGGTTGGAATAACTGGATGATCGTATAACATAGCGCTCAACTCAAAGTGCAGATAGAGGGAGCGGTAGTCCAGATTAATGGTCCCTACACTGGCCAGACGATCGTCCGCCACAAAGGTCTTGGCATGGAGGAAGCCCGGGCTGAATTCATAAATCTTAACCCCTGCTTCAATCAAGGGACGATAGTAAGAACGGGTCATGCGGAAGACCATCTTCTTGTCCGGAATACCTGGTGTCATAAGACGCACATCCACCCCACGTCTCGCCGCCAAAGTCATAGCCGTCTGCAATTCATAGGAAATAACCAGATAAGGCGTATAGATATAGACATAATCCTGGGCAATATTGAGTATATCACGATAGACATTCTCACCTAGAGGCTCATTATCCAAAGGCGTGTCCCCATATACTTGGACAAAGCCCTGAGCAGGATTAGCTAGCCTTAACGCCCGCTCCGCCAACTTGTCATCCTTGAAGGTTTCATAGTTAATGTCCTTCTTAGGATAGAAGGCATTCCACATATCTAGGAAGAGCGTGGCCAAACTCCAGACACCCGGCCCTTCTAGGCGAATCAAGTTATCCTTCCAATAGCCAAAACGTTCGATTTCATTAATATATTCATCGGCTAGGTTCATGCCACCAGTAAAGCCAACCTTGCCGTCAACGACCACAATTTTACGGTGGTCACGGTTGTTAACGGCCAGCGAAATCACTGGCGTAAAGGGATTAAACTGCAGGCACTTAATACCGATGGCCTCCATTTGCGCGACAAAGTCACTAGGCAGGGTGGTCAAGCAACCAAAGTCATCATAGATTACCCGGACTTCCACTCCTTGGGCTGCCTTTTGAGCCAAGACTTCAAAGACCTGATCCATGAAGAGACCTGGATTCATAATGAAAAATTCTATAAAGATATAGCGGTCGGCTTCTCGCAAGGCTTCTAAGAGTGGCTCTAGCGCCAACTCACCTGCGGCATAGTAATCCACTTGGGTGTCACCATAGACCGGTAAATTAGAGGTCTGTTCTATATAATAGCTGAGGCTGGCCAGACGGGAATCCTGTTCTAACAAGTGAGGATAAGCCCCTGACACAGCTTGGCCGTAATCTTTGGCCACCTGGTTGGCTACCTGGGCTGCCATGTGTCGGCTAGGCCGCTTGTTGCCGAAGAGGGCATAGAAGAGCCCCCCGAAGATAGGCAAAAGGCCCATTAAGATAATCCAGCTCATACGATAGGCCGGGTTCTCATTCTTACGAATCAGATATAGGGTCATGATGACCGTGAAAACCCGCAAGAGAGCGTCCAGTACCAAGGAGTAATCGATGATATTGAGGAAAACGGTGATAAACCAGACTAGCTGAATCAGGATTAGAAGGGTCGTTACCAGGGCCCGCCCAGTAGTAAAACGACCGCGGAGTTTTTTAATCACGGTCTCCCTCCTCTGCTGCCTTGCTAGCAAAGTAGTCAGCTTCGACCGCCTCCCAATGTAGGCGTTCCTCCTGACCTAAGGTCCGGATGATACGGGCCGGGTTGCCTGCTGCTAGCACATCAGCCGGTAGGTCCTTGGTGACAACCGAACCCGAAGCCACCACCGTGCGAGGCCCAATCGTCACGCCAGGATTAACCACCACATTGCCGCCTAGCCAGCACTCATCGCCGATGGTGATAGGTTTAGCCAGTTCGATGACCCGGTTACGGACCCCAGCATCCAGGGGATGGGTCGCCGTATAGAGGCTGACCCGCGGGCCAAACATGACATTGCGACCAATGGTGATAGGCGCCACATCTAGCATAATACAATCGAAGTTAGCATAGAAATACTCGCCTACCGAGATATTGCAACCATAGTCCACATAGAAGGGAGACTCAATATGGCAGCGTTGGCCAATTGCTGCGAAGGTATCTTTGAGAATCTGATAACGAGCTTCCCTTTCCGTCCGCGACAAGGCGTTGTAGCGTTCCATTGCCAACCGCCCCTTGAGGCCCAATTGTCGCAACTCCCTATCAGATGGATCGTAAGCTTGCCCAGAAATCATTCGTTCATATTCGCGCATAGTAGTATCCCCCTTCTTAAGCTACTCCCTTCTATTATACCCGATGACGCCCCTTTGAAACAACTCTCAATACCAAAAATGTGCGCTTAAATGCACACTTTTGTCCCCCTCTCGCCATAGAAAAGAGGGCTGGAAGTTACCTTCCCAACCCTCTTAATTTTTTAGCTTATTTACCGAAAGCTTCTAAGTAACGTGCCACCACGTTTTCTACTGTGAAGCCGAATTGAGCCATCACTTGGTCAGCTGGACCTGATGCCCCGAAGCCATCAATCCCCACAGTGACGCCGTCTAAGCCCACATATTTTTGCCAACCGAAGGTTGACGCCATTTCAACAGACAGACGGTTGCGAACAGCATTTGGCAAGACAGATTCCTTGTATGCTGCATCTTGCTCGTCGAAGCGGTTGAAGGCTGGGAAGGATACAACGGATACATCCACGCCGTGCTCTTCACGTAATTTAGCTTGAGCTGCGACCGCTAAGGCTACTTCAGAACCAGAAGCCAGGAGTAAACCAGCAGGCACTTGACCTTGAGCTGGGGATACCACGTAAGCCCCTTTACGTACGCCTTCTTCTGCCAAGGATTGGCTGTTAGCCAAGACTGGCAAGTTTTGACGCGTTAAGACTAACATACTTGGACGAGTTTGTTCTTCCAATGCCACTTTCCAAGCAACATAAGTCTCGTTCACGTCTGCTGGACGGAAGACGTTGAGGTTAGGTAAGGCACGGAAGGCAGCCAATTGTTCGATTGGTTCGTGGGTTGGGCCGTCTTCCCCAACTGCGATTGAGTCATGTGTCATGACATAGATAACTGGCAATTGAGATAAAGCAGCCAAACGTACAGCAGCCTTGAGGTAGTCAGTGAAGACGAAGAAGGTCCCACCGTAAATCTTAGACCCACCATGGAGGGCTACACCGTTCATGGCAGCTGCCATGCCGAACTCACGTACCCCAAACCAGATGTTGCGGCCTGCGTAGTTGTCAGGCATGAAGTCTTGCTCTTGGCTGTTCATGGTCTTGTTAGAACCAGATAAGTCAGCAGAGCCACCCCATAGGAAAGGCACACCTTGGCCTAAGGCTTGGATGGCCTTGAAGCTTGAGTTACGACTTGCATCTGCCGCTGTTTCTGGACCAACTAGTTTCAGGCCCGCATCATAGCCTTCTGGCAATTTGCCTTGGAAGGCAGCCACTAAGGCAGCAGCCTTTTTCAGGGTGAGCAGCCTTGTAAGCTTCGAATAACTGGTTCCAAGCCTCATTGGCTTTGGCACCACGCGCTTGAACTTTTTCAGCGAAAAGTTGTGCGGCTTCTTCTGGTACAGTAAAGGCAGGATAGTTCCAGCCGTATTTAGCCTTGGTTGCTGCCCAATCTTCTGAGCCTAAAGGTGCCCCGTGAACCTTAGCCGTCCCTTCGTTCTTAGAACCGAAGCCGATCACGGTCTTGATTTCGATAATCGTTGGTTGGCTAGTGTGAGCCTTAGCTACTTCAATGGCAGCAGAAATAGCATTCAAGTCGTTCCCATCTTCCACGCGGAGATAGTGCCAGCCTTGTGCTTCAAAACGGTCTTTAACATTTTCTACGAAGGCTTGAGATAGGTCCCCGTCCAAGGAAATATCGTTAGAATCGTAGAGCACTACTAATTTACCTAATTGGAGCTTACCGGCTAAGGAGCAGGCTTCATAGGCTACCCCTTCCATTAAGTCCCCGTCACCACAGAGGGCATAGGTGTAGTGGTCGATCACTGGGAAGTCAGGCGTGTTGTAGGTCGCACCTAAGTGGGCTTCAGCCATGGCCATGCCGACAGCTGTCGCAATCCCTTGACCTAAAGGACCAGAAGTCGCTTCTACCCCATGCGTGTGACCCACTTCTGGGTGACCAGGGGTCTTGCTGCCTAATTGGCGGAAGTTCTTCAAGTCATCAATGCTTACATCAAAGCCAGCGGTATGCAACAGGCTGTATAGTAAGGCTGAACCGTGGCCTGCACTGAGGATAAAACGGTCGCGGTTGAGCCAGCCAGAATCCTTAGCGTTAACATTCAAGTGGCCTGCCCACAAGGCATAAGCCATCGGTGCCGCCCCCATTGGTAAACCTGGGTGACCTGAATTAGCAGCCTCAATTTGGTCTACACTCAGGGTCCGTAAGGTATTGACGGCGAGTAAGTCTTTTTCATTAAACATGCGCATATCTCCTTTGCTTTGTTGCTTGCCTTTATTGTAACACGAATCGGTCGAAAATCGAACAAATTAAATGTTCGAATGCTCAAAAATCAATCGATTAACACCTGCCAACGCTCACCCGCCTGATAGGCCTCGTGGCAGAGCGCGATTTGTTGGTAGGAGCTTTTGGCTTCAAAGAGTTCCGGCAAGTCATCCGGAGCGAAAAATTCTGCTGCCAGGGTCTCGACATTGGCCTGGAAGTTTTGGGACTGGTAGTCACACTCGATGAAGCACTTGAGAATGGTTAAGGGATTATGGCCTGGATTATGCAGATTACGGTCTTGGATCATAATCAGACGCTTAGCCTGACCGACGACACCCGCTTCCTCCCACAGTTCCTTGAGGGCATTGGAAGTCAAGGTCTCCGTCACATCCATCCAGCCACCTGGCAGGGCCCAGCGCCCATCGGCTTCCTGAACTAACAGAATCTTTCCATCTCGCCAGACCACCGCTCGGGTATCGACCTTAGGCGTCTGATAGCCATATTCGCCATCAAAGCCCAGGTCCAGCTGCTCCCGAGTCAAATTAGACCTTTGGGCAATCAGTTCCTTGGCAATGACTTGAATCCGCTCATAACGCTCAGTGTCGAAGACATCCTTGGAATAGAAGACACCCGCTAAGCCAATGGCAATGAGTTCCTTTAACAAGACCAGTTCATCCATACACCTTCTCCTCCCTCTCTAAGAAAAAAGAGGCCCCAAGGGCCTCAGGGTCTTGCAAGATTAGAATGAACCGTCGTCTTGCAAACCCCGAAGAAGTTCTTGGAAGGCTTCTTCAGAATCAACTACGTGGAAGGAGGTGCTGCAGCACCCTACACCACAATGACCATCTGCATGGTCTTGTGCGGCCAATTCTTCGTCTTCGATGTTTTCGATTTCTAATGGATTATCTTTTACCATAATACCGCCTCCGGTTGCTTTTGATAACGCTATTATACCAAATTTATCAGGCCTTGTATAGAGACACGCTTAATCCAAACTAGCCAGGCCCAATCAAAAAGGGACAGGAAGTCACCTTCCTGCCCCAAGGGCTTATTTTCTAAACTTTGCTTCCATGCGATAAATACGGTGACCACGCGAAGAGAATTTCTCCTCATATTCGGTCATGACATTATCAGGAAAGTCTGACTGGTGCAAGTCTAACCAGACCTGTTTGAAGTAGAGGCCATACTGGGACATGCTAGCCAAGGAATACTCGAAAAGGCCTTGGTTGTCGGTCTTGAAGTGAATCTCCCCTTCTGGCACCAAAATCTCTTGGTATTGAGCCAGAAAATCAGGCGAGGTTAGGCGACGCTTGGCATGTTTTTTCTTAGGCCAAGGATCGCTGAAGTTGAGGTAGACCAAGGACACTTCGCCCGGCGCGAAGTACTGGTTGAGGTTGCGGCCATCAGCGTGAAGAATCTGCAAGTTAGGCAAGTCTTCCCGGATTTGATGTTCCAAGACCGTCACGATGACACTGGTTTGAATTTCAATGCTGATGTAGTTAATTTCAGGATGGCGCTTAGCCATTTCCACGATAAAACGGCCCTTACCAGAACCGACTTCGATATGAATGGGCTGCTCCTTGGCGAAACGGGTCTGCCACTGGCCACGAAGTGTCTCCGCCTGCTGAGGCACATACTGAGGATGGGCATCCAGTTTATCCTGGGCCCAAGGTTTATGACGTAATCTCATAACTTAGAAAAACTCCTTTGGTTGATGGGCGAGACGCCGCTTATCAGCTTGCGCCCCTTGGTAGATAGACTTCAAGAGTAGGACCAACTCGTTCATGCGGTCGAAGCGGTTCTCCTGGTAATAGTGTTTGATAATGAGTAGACAGTTAATCTGGCTATACCACTGGACCCGTTTGTAAGTAGTGGCATCAAAGCGCAGGCCATAGATCTTCAGCCATTGAGTCCAGTCGCTAGGCCGGTAATACTCGCAGAGTAAACGGCTGAGGTCGCTAAGTGGATCGGCAATGCGGACATTCTCCCAGTCTACTAGATAGAGCTGGCCATCTTCTGCTTCCAAGAAATTAAGGTGATGCAAGTCCCCATGGCAGACACAGTAGTTAACATTATAGAAGTCGTCATCCAGGGCATCTTCCAGAGAATGAATGACTTCATTGAAAAAATGATGTTGGCAAAGCGCTGCTGGCAGGTCTTGGAGATAGAGGGCAATAAAGTCCAAGGGATAGAAGAGTTGGTCTTCACTGCGTTTAAGCATCATGAGTAGGTAGTCGGATTGATGAATGGAACGGATTAATTGAATAACCTTTTCTTGGCCCATGTCTTCTCGACTAAGGAGTCGGCCATCCTTCCATTCTTGGGCCACTAGGAGATCTCCTGAATAGGTTCGCTGGGTCCACATGAGCTTAGGGGTAATCCCTTGGGCTGACAAGGCCGCCAAGAAAGGTGAGGAGTTGCGCTTGAAGAAGACGCGTTCGTTATTCTTAACACCCATATAGGCGTCGCCACTAGCGCCCCCGATGGGGGTCATTTGCCAGTCCTGTTCTTGTCCACCGCGCATCTAGGCGCCTCCTCTCTCATAAGCATACAGTCCATTTTACCATGGAATGGACCCAGGTAAACACTTTTCCACTAAATAGTTGATGTAAGCGATTCCCGTCTAGAGTTCAATCACTAAGCTTACACTCAAATTTCAGTCCTAAGGCCGATGGCAGCCACCAGCTCCTATGTTAGACTAGAATCGATTAAGAAAGGAGTGATTCCATGGAAGCTAGACTTACCCAAGCATCCAATAAACAACTTAATAAACTGATTGTATCCAACCTAGCCGGTACGCTCGGTTCCGCCATTCTAACCTTCGTCATCGGCTTGATTATCCTCAAGCACAGTGACTCAGCCTTCTACTTCGGCCTGTCCCAGGCAGTAGGACCGGTGGTTTCCCTGCTACTGCTGCCCTTTACCGGTGGCCTAGTCGATAAATACAACAAACAAGGCATCATTGTTTGGGCGCAAGGTCTCAGTATCCTAGCCTTGGGGCTCTTCGCCGGCTTTATCGCCACCACCCATCTGACTAGTAATCTGCTTATGGTCTTCCTGCTCTTGATTGCCCTCAAGATTTCCGACCAATTCCTGTCCACTGCTTCGATGGCAGCCGCTACCAACCTAGTTGTTGAGGAGCACGTCCATAAACTCAGATCCATCGAACAAACCATTGGCGCCCTGTCTCAATTTATCGCGCCTATTGCTGGGGTTGGCCTCTATGCCATGCTACCCCTGGAATACTTAGTAGGGCTAGAGATTGTCTTAGAAGCCCTCGTCATTATCATTACTCTAACCCTTAACTTCCACCTCGTTGCGCATCATCAAGCGGATGCCCAAGCCTCTCTCTTCACCCTCTTCAAGGAAGGGCTGGACTTTATCAAGGCCCACAAGAAATTCCAACATACCTTGGCTCTCTTCATGTTCATTAACCTTCTGATTACAGGGGTCATTGTGGGCATGCCTTATGTCCAAGTCAAAGTCCTCAATTTCTCGGATTTATTATGGCATCTCAGAAGCCGCCCTCAGCCTAGGCTTTATCTTGGTGGGGATTTATCTCTCCACCCGCAAAGCGGTCTCTTACCCACTTCGGTTAGCTTGGAAATCCATCATGATCATAGGTGGCTTGATTACTCTGACGGGCGCTGTTCTCTTGCTACCCCTGTCGACAGATGCCTTCTTTGCCATCTTCCTTCTAATCAATTTAATCTTTGGTGGCTTCTCAACAGCCATTAACATTCCTATGATGACCTGGATCACTCAGGTAGTACCGACTCACTATCAAGGCCGGATTTTCAATATTGTTACGACCACTACCCAACTCCTAACACCCCTCGGGATGGTGGCCTTCTCTATCGGATTTGACTACTTGCCAGCTAGCCTGCTCTTCCTCTTATGCGGCGCCATTATGGTAGGCGTGACCGCCTACTGGCCTCGCTTCTGCAAGGTCAACATCTTGAGCAACCAATTAGAAGACTAACATCAACTAAGACCCAGCCACTAGCCAAGCTAGTGGCTTTTTCATATTAAAAAGGACCGGAAACATCTTCCAGTCCTTTAGGCTCTTATATGTCTAAGAAACGACGGATTGAGCGGCCTGCCCCTAGGCGACCTAAGACAATCCCAATCACCAGGAGTCCTGCTCCAACATAAGCCATAATCGGCATGGTGGCTACCAGCTGGAGATTAGCTAGACCTAAGAATCCTGGCAAGTAGCTATGCGCTCCTTCGTAGATACCATACAAGGCACCAAAGGCCAGAAGGCCCGAAATCAAGCCAATATAGGCTCCTTCATATTTGAAAGGCGCGCGAATGTAACGCTTGGTTGCCCCTACTAGGCGCATAATCTCGATTTCTGTGCGGCGGGCCAAATAGTCAGACGAATAGTGTTTGACACCAGGAGTACCGCAAAGACGACGAAGATAGAGGCCAGTACTGCTAGGACAATCCGCACGGCATTGATGTTACCAAGAATGGTCTCAACATCTGTAGAACCATAATTGGCAGCTTCTACCTTGGCTAGCTTACGAATATCCTGGGCCACCTTATCTAGGTTTTCACCCTTATCAACTGAGACCACATAAACGTTATTGAGGGGGTTTTTATCCCCCTTCAATGACATCGAAGTCAGAAGTGATTGTCTTCTTATAGTGCTCTAGTTCCTCATCCTTACTGCGATAGACCACATCCGTAACATGCTCCAGGCCTTGGATTTGCGTCTTGAGCGTGGCTTCTTCTTCTTCGGTCGCAATGCGGTCAATCAGCACCCGTACTTGGAAGGTCTGTTCGATATTTCGAGTCGCTTCATTAATGTTAGTCCAAATTAGGACGAAGCTCCCAATCATAATCAAGGTTAAGGTCATGGTGAAGATGGACACCAAGGTCATGAGTCCGTTACGGAAGAGGTTACGGAAACCGTCGCGAATATGACGGAAGAAACTTCTAATGGCTCTCATGGTAATCCCCCTTCCGGTCATCGCGGACAATCCGGCCACCTTCCAGCACCACTACTCGGTGTTGGAAGTGGTCCACCAGGGTATCGTTATGGGTCCCCATCAAAATGGTGGTTCCCCGACGATGAATGGATTCTAGGACACGATGAATGCCCATAGCTGTCTCAGGGTCCAAGTTACCAGTTGGCTCGTCCGCAATTAAAATAGCTGGACGGTTGGCAATAGCCCGAGCAATGGCCACCCGTTGTTGTTCCCCACCTGATAACTCATTTGGATAGGATTTAGCCTTATGGGATAAGCCCACTAATTCTAAAACTTCCTTGACCCGGGCTTTAATAGTCCGGCCACTCTCGCCCGTTACCTCTAGGGCATAGGCGATATTTCGTAGACATTCAATTTAGGCAGCAACTTGAAGTCCTGGAAGACTACCCCTACTGTCCGGCGCAAGTGTGGCACTTGCCGCTCCTTGAGCTTATTGAGGTTAAAGTCCCCTACCCGGATAGTCCCGCGGGTCTGCATTTCTTCACGATAAAGTAACTTCATCAGGGTTGACTTACCGGAGCCACTAGGCCCAATCAAGTAGACGAACTCCCCTTTGTCAATAAAGAGGTTGATGTCGCGGAGGGCAATGGTCCCCTTGTCATATTGCTTGCTGACACGTTGTAATTGAATCATCTGGTCACCTTCTTTCTCTTTCTTTGTCTAAAATTCGGTCATTCTAAGTCTACCACATTCCCTCGTCCACTGGGTCACAAGGAGATGTCAATTGTGTATCAGGAGGCAGAATCGCCCATTTGCCATTTGAGATAGGCATCGATAAAGCCGTTGAGGTCGCCATCCATGATGGCCCCGGTATTGCCGACTTCGTAGCCAGTACGGTGATCCTTAACCATGGCGTAAGGGTGGAAGACATAGGAGCGAATTTGTGAACCCCAGGCAATGTCTTTCTGCTCCCCTTTGAGGGCGGCTAATTCCTTGGCCTTGTTCTCTTCCTCTAATTGGTAGAGCTTGGCTTTGAGCATAGCCATGGCTAAATCCCGGTTCTGGAACTGGGAACGCTGGGACTGACTCTGAGTCACAATACCGGTCGGAATATGGGTAATCCGAATAGCCGAGGAAGTCTTGTTGATGTGCTGACCCCCAGCCCCTGAAGCCCGATAGGTATCAATCCGCAAATCATCGGGGTTGATGTCAATCTCAATGGTGTCATCCAACATAGGCGTCACTTCTACCGAAGCAAAGGAAGTATGGCGCCGGCTGTTGGAGTCAAAAGGCGAAATCCGCACCAAACGGTGTACCCCTTTCTCTGACTTGAGGTAGCCATAGGCATTGTGGCCTTCGATTTCCAAGGTCACACTCTTAATACCCGCTTCTTCCCCGTCTTGGTAATCCAAGACTGTTACCTTGAAGCCCTGCTTATCCGCCCAACGCTGATACATACGCAGTAGCATACTGCCCCAGTCCTGGGATTCGGTCCCGCCAGCCCCTGGATGAATTTCCAGGATGGCATTATTGGCATCATGAGTCCCGACAGGAGCAACTTCATCTCATAGGCATCTAAGTCTGCTTGGACTTGGGCCACTTGACCTTCTGCTTCGGTCAAGATATCGGCATCTTCTGTCTCTTCATAGAGCTCAAGGGCCACTTCAATGTCCGCCACACCTTCTTCCAAGGCATGAATAGTCGAGTAAGTCTCCTTAGCTAAGTTAAGTTGGCTGATAATTTTCTGAGCCTTTTCATTATCATCCCAGAAATCAGGCGCCGACATCTGATGTTCGTAGTCGGCAATATCTGCTTCTAAAGCCTCTAAGTCAAAGAGACCCCCTGAAGCTAGCTAATTGGTTATTGGCTTTGTCAATGAATTGACGAATTTCATATAATTCCATAATCAACGCTCCTTCGTTTAGTCAATCACCTTATTGTACCACGCAAAAGTTAAGGGGACAATGGTAAAAGGCCCCTGCAGAGGGCCTATGACTTGAATTGTTACTAGTTTTAAACTTCTAAGCGCTGACGCAATTGCTCGGCCAAAGCACCCAAGGAAGCCCGGCGACGGTCCAAGTCAGCCTGTTGGCGGTCTAGATCAGCCAGTTCTTCTTCCACTACCGCTAAGTTCTCCCGCCATTGAGTCTCGGTCCCACAAGCTCTCTCATGCAATTCCTTAATGCGTTTAATGGCCTTGACCGATAAGCCCAGGGCCCGCAGTTCCAAAATATTAGTCAAGCCGCCTCATGTTCAGGCAACCACTGATACTTGCCAGCCACCTTATCAGGCACCACGAGACCCTCTTCAATATAGAATCTCAGGGTGTCGCGACTAACCTGGTATTTAGCTTCAATCTGACCTGTCTGCAACATTTTAGTCTCCTCCTCTTGACAGGGGCTTAGCCCCTCAGGTTTTACTAGAGATAGTAACCTACAAGGAGGTCCTATCATGAAAATTTTCTTACTCAGTCTCTTCGTCCTCTACGCCCTAGCCATGCTAGGCGCCAGCCTGCACAGCCGGCGCCCCGGTCTGGCTTGGCTGACCGGACTTAATGTCTTTTGCGCCTTGGGCCTTATGATAACCAGCCTAGCAGCCTACTTGCGTTGGCTGTCGCACGGGCCTGCCTGTTTTGGGCTAGGACTAGCCTTGCTCAGCCTCATGGTCTGCGCCCCACTCAACGGCCATTATCTATTCGGCCGCATCCAAGCACGTCATCTCCTCATTCGTGGCGGCTTGTCTCTAATCCTCTGGCTAGCCTACTGGCTCATCTAAGCAAAAGAGCCGACCTAAGGGGTCCGGCTCTTTTTGGGGCTTAACCTAGCAAGTCCCGTAATTTATCGAAGGTCTTGCCATTGCGGATGGTAATCTGCGGGTAGAAGTCCTCCTTGAGCAGGTACTTGTGGTAGGAGGTCTTGAGGTATTCACTTTCCGTGTATTTGCCCCAGAAGACCGCTCGGTCCCCGAAATGAACCACTTCATCGTGTAGGGGCATGGCCTGAATGCGAGCCTTCATGTCCTCATAATCCACTTGATCCGTGTAGAAGAGGACATCGCGACGCGCCAAGGGCTCCTGCCACCAGTCCGGCACTTGCGCGGCATCCGCCAAGTAGGCATCGCGACTTAAGACCACATGATAAATGGTAAAAGGATAAGTCGCCAACATGTCGCCAATCTTAGCCTTGATGCGCTCCAGAGGCTCCTCCGTCTCGAAAAAGGCATTCCCACTATTGATGTAGGTAGTGACTGCTTCATAACCCAAAGCCTCAAGCTGAGCTCTAAGTTCACTCATATCCACTTTGTTCTTGCCACCAACATTGATTCCACGCAGTAATAAAAGGTATTTCATAAATTTCAAGTCACTCCCTATCTGGCTCCTATTATAGCATAGTTTAGTGCTTGAAGGCCTATTATGCGCATAAAAACCTCGCTCCTATGTTTCAGGAGCGAGGTTGTCTTTTTATTGCAGTTGCAAGATACCGTAATAAACAAGTAGCTGTATGACACTTACAAATAGGTTATTCCCAATATGGAGGGCGATAGAATCGATAAGCTGATTCCGACGACGGAAGCTGAGGTAGAAAATAAAGCCCATGCCACCATAGATAGCCCACTCGAAGAAGGTGCTATAGCCATGTAAATAACCGAATATCACAGACGACACCAGGCCAGCCAACCAACCAAAATTCCCATTACTAGAGAAGAGTTTCTTGAAGTAGCCACGGAAAGCAAGTTCTTCGCTAATCGGTCCAATTACCGAGATAACGAAATAGGCAATCCACAGGCTGGGTTCAGTGGCTAATCCTAATATGTTACCTAAGGAAACATCATTGGCTGTTTGTTGTTGATAAGCTTGCATCATACTGTAGACCAGGATAATCACTATCCGCATCGCAATAGTAGAAACAAGCGCAATTCCCAAGTCTTTCCAGCCGAACTTGAGGCGTTCACCGGAAAGCTTGTAATAGAACTTGAGACTGATAGCAGTGAAGATAATCCCTCCTGCTAAGGCAGCCAACATCAAGTAAGTCTGTTGATCTCCCACGACTTGAGCCATTAAATTGAAAACGACAACCTGTGGTAACAAGCTGAACATAATAGCTAGGAAGCCCAGGACAATGGCTGGTGGCCAGTAATACCATTTATGTCTTAGCAGGCCAACTGCCTCGGCTCCACGGACTTGGACGGCTAGGCGATGCCAGGCCACTATGCCAATCATGGCCGCGACTGCTAGCAAGATTGCGGTCAGGAAGAGGGCGTGAAGATAGCCTGTTCTCTCAGGCAACTTCATCAAGAGCACATACTCGCCTACAACCAAAGCAATGGTTACAATATAGCCTAGCAGCATCAGCATGCTCCGCACCCAGGTGCTGCCTCGACTATAGAGTTCGGAGACATTGGACCATTGGGTGACAGGCTCCAGATAATCCTTACTGTAGGACCAGCTAGACCAAGCCAGGCTGACCACTAGCCAGGTTAAGATCAGACATCCGATGACCCACCACTCCATGCCTAAGAAGAGGCAGAGGCCAATCAATATGGCCAGCGCCAGTGGGCTTTGCAGACCAACTAATAACCAGAATTTTTTCTTGAGATAGCCCATTAAATCCATTGGCAGGGTCTTGATATAGGCCAGATTGTCCCTTTCTAAGGAATGGCCCATCATAGCTAGGCCACCGTAGCCAGCGTTAAAGCCAGCAATAAAGATGACCAGAAGCATGAGAGGCGCCAAGTAGCGAGCTTTCACCAATTCCGCCAACAGGTCTGGTTTTTCTGACAAGCCCCCTAGGATGGCAATCAGGAAGATATAAGGGAAGATACTACTCATCAGGATGGCCTGCATGAGCACCGAGCCCTCACTTACCAGTCGCCAAACATAGGTTTAACCCAAGATAGACGTCCCTGGCCATCTAAACTATAGATACGGCTCTTACGCTGACCTATGCCAGATTGGCTAGAAGTTGTCAGGGCTGCTTCGTAAAATTGTGGCACTACTTGAAGCCGCAAGAGGATTTGGAGCGCCCCTAAGGCTGCTAGCCAAGGCAAGAGCCCCAGCCAGGCAGTGATTTGTCCTGGATTCATCACTAGGTCATAGAAGGGCATAAAAATCTGTGCCATGCCAGATAGATTACTAAAATCATCCCGGCTGCCATTGATTTGGAAGACCGCCCAGAAGGTGATAATCATCACCAAAGCCATAAGCAGATTGGAAGCAAGTTGCTTATGTTGACGGAAAACAGTTGTTTTGGTCAGATAATGAGCCAGCACAATCAACAAGGAAATGATGGTGGCCAGAATCAGACTAAAGCCTAGCAGGGCTAGCGGCAAGGTCAAAATCAACAAGCCGGGGCTCTGAATAGCTAAGAGGATAAAGTAGCAGAGGACTGGCAAGATGGTAAAGAGAATGACCATCAAGGCTGACAAGAGCTTGGCCAACATAATTTCGCCCTCGGTATAGGCATAGGGCCGATAGGCTTGTAGGTCGCCACTTTCATAGAAGACGTTGTAGAAAGTCATAAAGCCCTGTCCCAGCATCATGAGCACGAAGACGGAAACAATGACCGTAAATCGAATGGGTGCCCCAGCCAGTTGGAAGAAGCCATTCATAAAGCAAAAGAGAAAGACATACATGGCCCCTACCAGTAGGTACTGGCGGATGAGAATCATGGGTACGTCTAGCTTCTTATTAGGGTTAGCCGCCTGTCTTTGGCGATAACGGGTGAGGGCACCAGCCTGACCGGCATAGAGGATGTTGACTCTCATCAATTGCCATATCATTTTAAGACGCATGAGACTCGCCTTCTTCCTTACGCCCTGCCAAATTCAAATAGATGGCTTCTAGGCTTTGGTCGGGATGTTCCGCCTTGAGTTCCGCCACGGTCCCATAAAAAATTAATTCCCCCTTCTTAAGGATGGCCAGGCGATCACAGAGCTGCTCGGCTACTTCTAAGACATGAGTGGAAAAGAGAACCGTTTTGCCTTTATCGGCATGGGCCCGCATGAGTTGCTTGAGGTCAAAAGCAGCCTGAGGATCCAAACCGGTCATAGGTTCGTCGAGAACCCAAATGTCAGGGTCAGACAAGAGAGCGCCAATGACGAAAACTTTCTGCCGCATACCGTGCGAGAAGGTCTCAATGACTTCATAGCGGTGGTCGGCAAAATCAAAGAGACTAAGCAGATCTACTAGTCGATTTTCATAATCCTGCCTGTTTAGGCCATAAGAGGCAGCCACCAAGTCCCAGAATTCCTGGGCCGTCAGGCGTAGGAAGAGGTCTGGCGAATCAGCCACATAGCCAATCTTTTGCTTGATTCTTAGCCGGTGACTAGCCAAGTCGAAGCCATCGACTAGGATTTTGCCTGAAGTCGGGTTAATGACTGAGACTAGGGATTTGATGGTGGTGGATTTACCGGCCCCATTATGGCCGATTAGGCCGACAATTTGGCCTTCTTGGATGCTAAGGTTGAGATTTTTGAGGGCTTGAGTGGCCCCGTAAGTTTTAGAGACGTCTTGGAATTCAATCATGGGAATTACCTCCTAATCTGCTGATTACTTCTTATTTTTCTCTGTTGCCAATAAACAAATACGAAGAAACTAAGGCCTAGAATGAGGCCAATGCTAATTCGTAGGGTCGAATCCATCTGAATGAGGGATTCCTGCCAGTAGCCCATGCCGCGAGACAGGGCGATGGCAATCAGACCCATACCTACCAGAATGGCTAGCCATCTTAGATAGTTAGTTTTCATGGTCATCCTCCTCTTGATTAGACTCTAGGTCTTCTTCTAGGCCTGCTTGGCCATCTCGTAAGCGCCGACGTCCTACTGTATAGGTCACAAGCCCGAAGAAGACGCCCCCTAAGGCATTAATGATAATGAAGCGCCACTGGGTCAGATGGGCCATGCCATCTTCACCTAAGAGGGCCCCGATGGCCGCCAGGGAAAAGTGCATCCAAACAGCAAAGAAAATCCCGGCTTTTATGGCCGACCAGACTAAGTCTTTGAGGGCCTGTTGGACCTTGTTAGGTTCGACTTCTAAGGCATCTAGCTTAAGGCGATGAACCTTGGTCGCCACATAGGTGTTGAGCCCTAGTAGAACCAAGAGATTAGATCCAAGCATACCCCAAAAGGCCCATTCGGGTTGGAAGTACCAGAGAAAATAAGCCACTATATTGGCTATTCCAAGATAGGGCAGCAAGATCAGATAGGCCTTGTTGCCAATCTTATTGATTTCGGCCATGCGATATTCGTCTAAGTTCTGTACCCCGTAAAAACGGCGGATCCAGTTCTCCCAGCTAAATTTCTTATGCTTGTGTGGTTGATTCATGCAATTCGACCTCCCAGAATAAGGTATTCAAGTCTGTCTCGAGTGCATAGGCTAGCTTGAGGCAGAGATCCAAGGATGGATTGTACTTGTCATTTTCGATTAGGTTAATGGTTTGTCGGGCGACCCCAACCTCTTTGGCTAGGGCTAATTGTGAGAGTTTCCGGCTCTGTCGTAGTTCTCGCACGCGGTTCATAGCACGCCTTCTTTCTTGTGTGTCACATATATGTTACACATAGTATAGGCCTTTTGGGAGAGAATGTCAACTATATATGACACTTTTTTGAAGCTAGGCCTAACACGCAAAAAATCCCATTATATCATATATGATATAATGGGATTTTTGATTATGCGTTAACTTGTTCGCGCTCCAAGTTTTGACGGATTTGTGACTTCATAATAAAGCGTGTCACGTCAAACTCGATTTCAGCAATCATTTCTTGGAAACGTTCGTAACCTTCTGTTTGGTATTCAGTCAATGGGTTGGTTTGAGCGTAAGCCCGCAAGCCGACCCCTTGGCGTAGGTGATCCATCATGTCGATGTGATCTGTCCACTTGCTGTCTACCACACGTAGGATAATCACTTTCTCGAATTCCAAGACTTGTTCTGGACCATAGAGCATGTCCAACTTGCTTTGGAAGACCTTCATAGCTGTGCCGTAGAGGGTTTCAACTAATTCCTTAGCAGATTTGCCTTCTAGGTCTTGAAGGGTCAATTGTTCTGGGTTGACTAGGTTAGCGTGTGCGTAATCCAAGAGACCACGGTAGTTCCAGTCTTTCTTGTCGCCTTCAGTCACGGCTTCCACTTCGCGGATAATGGTACGTTTGATCATGCCTTTGACTGCGTCAGTTAAGTTGTCGGTCTCGTTGATGACTTGTTGACGTTGGCTATAGATAACTTCACGTTGCTCGCGCATTACTTCGTCATATTCCAAGACGTTCTTACGTGTATCGTAGTTGTTCCCTTCGACGCGTTTTTGCGCAGATTCTACTTGGCGGGAGAGGAAACGGCTGGTAATAGCCATATCTTCCATCTCTTCATCCGTCACATTGAGACGTTCCCACATAGCTTTGATTCGGTCAGAACCGAAACGACGCATGAGGTCATCTTCTAGAGATAGGTAGAATTGGGAAGCACCTGGGTCCCCTTGACGACCTGAACGACCACGGAGCTGGTTATCAATACGACGAGATTCGTGACGTTCAGTCCCAATCACGCAGAGACCACCTAATTCCTTAACGCCGTGACCTAACTTAATGTCAGTACCACGACCGGCCATGTTGGTCGCGATGGTAACGGCGCCACGTTGGCCCGCTTGCATAACGATTTCGGCTTCCTTGAAGTGGTTCTTAGCGTTGAGGACTTCGTGAGGAATGCCTTCCTTGGTCAAGAGATTAGACAGGTATTCTGAGGTTTCAACGGCAACCGTACCAACCAAGATTGGTTGGCCCTTGCTGTGGCGTTCCTTAATGTCAGCCACCACTGCCTTGAATTTAGATTTAAGACTTGGATAGAGTTGGTCTGGCGCATCCACCCGTTGTACTGGACGGTTGGTTGGGATTACAACCACGTTCATGCCATAGATTTCGCGGAATTCTTCTTCCTCGGTCTTGGCTGTCCCGGTCATCCCTGACAACTTCTCATACATACGGAAGTAGTTTGGAAGGTGATAGTCGCCATAGTCTTAGACTCGTCTTCGATTTCAACGTTTTCCTTAGCTTCGATCGCTTGGTGGAGACCGTCAGAGTAACGACGACCGTCCATGATACGACCCGTAAATGGATCGACAATCTTAACCTTGCCTTCGTCGACTACATAGTCGATATCGTGCAACATAATGTAGTTAGCACGCAAAGCTTGGTCAATATGGTGAACCAAGACAGAGTTGTTGACATCGTAGAGGTTTTCCAGACGGAAGACACGCTCAGCCTTGTCAACCCCTTGGTCAGTCAAGGCAATGGTCTTAGAAGTCAAGTCAATAGTGTAGTCTTCTTCAGCCTTCAAACCTTTAGCGAAGTAGTCTGCCCGGGTGTAAAGGGCGGTTGATTTCTCAGCTTGACCAGAGATAATCAATGGCGTACGAGCTTCATCGACTAAGATGGAGTCTACTTCATCGACTACCGCAAAATGCAATGGACGTTGTACCATTTGCTCCTTGTAAACCACCATGTTATCACGGAGGTAGTCAAAGCCTAATTCGTTGTTAGTAGAGTAAGTGATGTCACAGTTGTAAGCTTCACGCTTCTCAGCAGATGACATGCTGTTGAGGTTGAGCCCGACAGTCAAGCCTAGGAACTCGTAGACAGCCCCCATTTCCTTGGAGTCACGAGTTGCTAAGTATTCGTTAACGGTCACGACGTGAACCCCTTTGCCAGTTAGGGCATTGAGGTATACCGGCATGGTTTCGGTCAAGGTTTTCCCTTCCCCGGTACGCATTTCGGCGATGTTCCCGCCATGGATGACAATCCCACCTTGGATTTGGACGCGATATGGGAAAAGCCCCAAGACACGACGGTCCGCTTCACGCACAACAGCGAAAGCTTCTACCAAGAGGTCGTCTAATTTAGTACCTGCTTCCAGGCGTTTCTTAAATTCAGCCGTTTGGGCGCGTAATTCTTCATCGCTCATGGCCTTGTATTTGTCTTCTAACGCCATGACTTGGTCGGCAATACGACCTGTCCGGCGCAATTCTGCTTTATCGTTTTCAACGAGGTTTCTTAGAAAATTAGCCATTAATAATCTCCTTTGTTTATCTACATCATAAGTTATGCCTAATGCATCTATTCTATTATAGCAGAATCCGTGCAGAATTTGAATGTTTTTATACTAAAAATGAAAAAAAGCCAGGCCCGAACTCTTGTCTGCCTGGTTGGGATCTGAGATCAAGATAATGCCCCAGCTCGCCTCCATGAACACAAAGCTAGTCTCCACCATAAAAAGAAGGACGAGACTCCTGTCTCGCCCTCACAAATTCAACTTTAGCTTAGAACTCTGCCGTCTCAATCAGACCATAGCGGCCATCTTTACGACGATAGACAATGCTGAAGTCTTCTGTTTCTGCGTCAGTGTAGACGAAGAAGTCGTGGCCCAGCATATTCATTTGTAATACCGCTTCTTCGCTACTCATTGGCTTGAGGCTAATGCGTTTTGATCTTACGATATCCAGTTCTGGTTCTTCATGAACAGGTTCGTCCGCCTGAGTCAAGAGAGCATCATAAGCCCCTGCATCACCATGAACTTCGCGATATTTACGGTGAATTTTTGTTTTATGTTTACGCACTTGGCGTTCGAGTTTATCCACCACCAGGTCAATACTTGCATATAAATCTGGGTTGGTTTCTTCCGCACGCAACACTAGGAAGGAGAGCGGAATGGTCACTTCGGCTTTAGCTGTCTTGTCGGGATATACCTTGAGGTTAACGTAAGCCGTCGCATCTGGCGCATTGTCGAAGAAACGCTCTAACTTGCTGACTTTCTTCTCTGCATAGTCACGGATGGCTTTGGTCACTTCAATATTTTCTCCGCGTACATTATAGTTAAACATAACCGAATCCCTCATTTCTGTTGGTGATTAATAGGGTTAATCCCGGGATGTTAATCCTATTGTCAAGCAGTTTATCTTCTGCTTATGCTTATTATAGCATACCCATCCTAAGATTGAAAGCGGAAACACTCAATTATTTTTCGACTCTCCCCTCGCGGAATAAAGAAAAGGAATAGAGGGGGATTTGCCGATTTTTTGCTACAGGATACAACAAGGATTTGGCCCGCAAGAGGGTGCTTCCAGTTGTGTAAACATCATCAAATAGCCACCATTCGCCCCTAGGCAAATGAGCTAACACCTCTTCCTTGAGGGCAAAAACTTGGCCCAGCGCTAGGCGTTGTTGCCGGCTCTTGCTAGCTTGCTTGACTCCATCCCCCACATAGTCAAAAGGACAAACAACCTTCAAACCCGCCACTTCTAAGAGCTGGCGCGTGGCGTGAAATTGGCGTTGGGCCAAACTGGCTGGCGACGAGGGCAAGACCATCCACTGGGCCTTTGGATGTTGACTGGCAAAGGCCCTCAAGCGCTGAGCAGGGGCCTGGGCCTGACGAATATCCCCTAAGTATTTGTAGCTGTGGAGCCACTGGCGTAGGCTCCTTGATAGGGACAGAGGGCCTGGTGATGGATTAAGTCAATGGGATAAGAGCTGAGCCAGGCCTGACATTCTTGGCAATAGGCATGTTGATCCTGCCAGATAGCCACGGCATGATAGGGATCCTGGGCCTGCTGAGACAAGGCCCGACCGCAACCCCAGCAAATGACCTGGCCTTCAATCTGAGTCTGCCAGAGGTCTTGGCAGGTGCGACAGAGAACTGACTCAGGCAAGGGACCCCAAGCTAGGTAGTCCCAGATGGTCGGCCCCTGATGGCAGGCTTCTTGGCACATGATACACTTCAAACTTTCCACCTCCTAGTTGGCCCGCAAAAGCCCGCGCGCCTGAGCTGTCTGATTGAGGGCGCCAAGTTGCTGAATGGCCTGGCGCATGGCAAGACTTTGCCCCTGATGCAGCCACCAAAGGGCCCCTGAAGGTTGATCAGCACTCCGCCCTACCCGACCGCTCATTTGCATGAGACTGGCTCGCGTATAAAGCTCATCATCTGCCCCCAGAATACAGACCTGACAATGAGGCAAAGTCACACCCCGCTCTAAAATGGTCGTGGTCACCAACAAATCCAGCCTGCCTTGCCTTAGCGCCATGACCTTATCCTGGCGCTTGGGGTCACTGGCATGAACTGAGCTTAGCGCCAGGCTAGGCAACAAGGGTTTCAAGAGCTTGGCACAGGCTTGGGCCTGGGGAATATGGGGCACAAAGAGTAATTTTGGCCCCTCTAGATGGCCGAAGCGCCGCAAAATCTGCTTAAGCGGCCGAATCAAGCGACCGGCAGCTAAGCCCTTAGGCCAGTCCCCTACCCACTGGAGCTCTGGCAGGGGCAAAGGATGTCCATGATAGCGAGCCGGCAGTTGTTGGCAGACCAAGCGCCCCGCCTCCCAGTCAGACAAGAGCCGGTCATCCGGTGTGGCGGTTAGATAAACTAATAAGCCACCCAGTTTAAGCGCTCGCCTTACTGCCTCATGCAGGGCACGAGAATCCACATAGGGAAAGGCATCCACCTCATCCACAATCAAGCAGTCAAAGGCCTGATAAGCACGTAGCAGTTGGTGGGTTGTGGCTAGCGTTAGGGGCTTGAGCTCATATCTATCCCGGCTCCCCCCATAGAGGACCTGGCAGTCTAAGCCAGCAAAGGCTGCCTTAACCCGAGGCGCTAGCTCCAAGCAGACATCAATTCGTGGTGAGGCCAGGCAGACCCGGCCTCCATCCATGAGCGCCCGCTCCAACAAAGGAAAAACCAACTCGGTCTTGCCGGCACCAGTGACCGCCCAGACTAATTGCGGTCGCCGCTCCTGGCCCCGCCAGGTTTCAATCAGCTTCTGAGCAATTTCAGCCTGACTTGGGGTCAATTCTCCCTGCCAAGTCAGCGGAGACTGACTCAGGGGCCTTCCGGCTGGAGCCGGCTGGCAATAAAGCCTCTGGCCTGACATGACGCGACCCAGAGATAGGCAGTCCAGGCAATAAGTCCTAAGCTGACCGTCCAGCCCTTGGAAGGTCCAAAACTGACGCGAATCCTGGTTACCACAACGGCCACAGACCCAGGGCGGACCCGTCAGGGCAGGCTTTGAAGGCAGACTAGCTAGCCAAGCTTCTAGGTTCTGCCTCCTAGCTTCCGTCAACTGCCACACTTCTTGAACTTCTGCCTGGGTCAAACAACGACCCGCTAGATAACCCTGGACTTCCATCTCGATCCCTCCCTCTATAAATACCCAAAAGAGGGGGGCCTTGGCACTTTTTAGCTTCTAACATTTTGATGACAAAACAAAAAGGCTAGGACCCGAGTGGCCTAGCCTTGATTATTTTAGTCTTGTTGTTCAACGAATTTCCAACTTGGGTGGATGGTATTCATTTCTTGGGCGATGTTAAGACAGTGGTCACCAATGCGCTCGAAGTCGGTCAGAATCTTAGCAAAGTGGACACTGTTGCTGGTCCCACAGACCTTGCTCTTAAGACGCTGGATTTGCATCCGTTCGAAGGTCTCGTAAGCTTGGTCGATTAATTGTTCCTGGTTGTTGACTTCTTCCAGGTTATCGCCCACGGTTTCCTTAAGCTGGTCTAAGATTTCTAAGGCCAAGCGTGACATGGTTGCTAATTCTTCCCGCGCCTCTTCAGACAGGTCGTGCTTGCTGCCTTGAATCAAGAGGATACGCTCCATAATGTTGGTAGCATGGTCGCCCAGACGCTCTAAGTCAGAGGCAATCTTGACATATTCCCCACTCTGCAAGTTGGCATCGTGGGTCAGAGACATGGCCGCATATTGGACAATCTGCTGGTTGAGCACGTCGATGTCCTGCTCACGACTCTTAATCTCGGCCACCTTATCCTCAACATCTGTCTCATCATAAATGCTGAAGGCCATGGCTACGTTTTGGCGTACTAAACCTAACATATTCATGACTTCCTTGTAGAGTTGGGCCCCCATCATAGTGGTTAAACCGACATGGTATTCTTGATTAAAGATATTGAAGTCTAAATGATGCACCACACTTGGTGTTGGCGCTTCTGGTAAGTTTGGCAAGAAGACATAAGTTAGACGCACCAATTGAGCCCCGAATGGCAAGAGCAAGAAAGTAGTCACGATGTTGAAGATGGTGTGGACGTTGGCGATTTGGACTGGCACATTGCCTGGCGTCAGGCCTTCCATCCAGTGGACAAATGGCGTTGTCATGCTAATGGCCACAAAGATAACTGTCCCAATTACGTTAAATAAGAGGTGAATCAAGGTCGCCCGCTTAGCATTACGCTCAGAGCCAATCGAAGCCAGAATGGCCGTAATACAGGTCCCGATGTTCTGCCCGAAGAGGACATAAATGGCGCTTGGCAAGGTAATAACACCGCTGAGGGCCAAGGTCTGCAAAATCCCGACCGAGGCTGAACTGGACTGAATGACCGCCGTAAAGATGGCCCCGACCGCAATCCCTAGCAAGGGGTTCTCGAATTTAGCCAAGAGCCCGGTAAATTCTGGCATATAGCGGAGTGGCTCCATGGATTGCGACATATGTTCTAAGCCCATGAAGAGCATACCAAGCCCGATTAGGACTTGTCCTACAGCTGCGGAACGGCCTTTAGCGGCAAACATGGCCAAGAGAACCCCGGCGAAGAGAATAAGTGGCGCATAGGCCGAGAAATTCAAGGCAATCAACTGTCCGGTAATGGTGGTCCCGATATTGGCCCCCATGATAATCCAGACCGCGCTTTTGAGGTCCATCAAACCTGAGTTAACGAAACCAATCGCCATGACCGTGGTCGCGGAAGAGGACTGAGTCAAGGCTGCGACTAAGGCACCGACCCCTACCCCGATGAAACGGTTAGCGGTCAACTTCTCCAAAATCTGCTTGAGACGACTGCCAGCAGCCGTTTCTAGCCCTTGAGACATGAGGGTCATCCCGAAGAGGAAGAGCCCCAAACCACCCAAGAGGCCGAAAATATTCGTTAATGCCATGTGATAATTCCCTTTCTTTCAATAGACACGATGTTTTTTTAACTAACTATAGTATAACAAGACTTATAAGGAAAAAAAGAAGAAATTAAGAGCGACACAATGAAGTGTCGCTTACTCCATAAAGCAAACGACACTTTCTGTCTTTATTGGGCACCCAAGAGGAGTTCCTTCATATGAACC
>BNJV01002705.1_pt1 | contig 111528 bp, 104 predicted proteins | sample 8540591 | NCBI WGS metagenome assembly BNJV01 (sample SAMD00202457, study PRJDB9452) | human saliva metagenome | host: Homo sapiens
GGTTACGGCTGGTTTAGCTAGACGTGGTAGCGGCACTGGTGAAACATTTGATCATCAGAAATCGGCGCCAACAGTGTTGGTGCTGAGAGACGCTCTGATATTTAGCGATTCTATCGAAGAGAGATAAAGGTTCTTAGAAAAAGGTCGTGTTAGAAGAGCTGTTATTCTATCTACGCCGAACTACGCGGTAAGGCAGCCAAGATCCGCGAACTTAGGAAAATAATCTTCTCATTTGTCCTGAGTATTCTCATGTGGGCAAAACCTTTTCTTTATACTCACTTACCTAGTTTTTAAGTTTTCAAAATAAATTCCTTAAAGTATTATGGATATTTCTTAATGCGATATGTCTAAGTGCTTTTTGTTGCATGCAAAGAGTTATTATGTTAACTGTATTTTCAAGAATAAAATTATTTTAAATATTTTGCAAAAAGTGTTGAATGATTTGTATTAAATATAAAAATCGCCAATATTACTGTCACAAGTGATCTTGAAAGATGAGCTTGAAAGGGCGATGAGATTCTGCTCATCGATAAGCGTGACGGCGAGAAGAGATCATCATTAAGAAAAATAATCTCAAATTTACTTGGCAGGTTGGATCAATCTGCAGCAAGCCTCGCATACTTAACTAATATCCTTATTTGATCTGTATAAAATATACAGCACGCAAAGCATCGCCACAAAGGCAAAACTATCAATGTGCCATCTTTAAATGAGCTTAAAACATGCCATTTGTATTCATACCCAAAAAGCCAGTGATGAAATTAGCAGCAAAATAGAGCCGAAATGAGCGTCAAGAGATAGATGTTTTTATTTATCTTGTCGTAGCGCTTTTGTATAAATGTATAGATGTCTTCGACCCCTGCAGGCATATTCGTTGGCTATGGTCTAAAGACGCTTGCTTCGTGGATGCTGTTTTTAAGCTCTTTTTAAGACCTGCTGCTCACTTTGGCAGATCGCAAGAGCTTCGTAAAAGTGCGAAATGCTATTTGTAGGTCTGATCTCATACTTTAAAAAGTGGTGTCTTCTTTATAATTTGTCTAAAAATCTGACTTGCGTACTTTCTCACGCATTTAGCTCGTCTTGGTGTTTGTACTTTGATTTGCGTATTCGTGCAAATCCCTTAATAGCTGCTTCAAATGCGCTTTTTATCACTATCCATGTCAAGATCTTCTTTGTAACTTTTGCCATCTTTAAATAGTAATGAAAACTTGCTTTTTGTGATGATGAGATGAGCGTGATGGTGTCAAAACGCATCTCCATAAAAATATCCACAGCGCGCGTTTTATAGCTCATCTGCGCTCCTTTTTGCGTGTAGAGGCTCCGCTTAGCTTTAGCAAACTCTGCGACCCTCATCGCCTCTCTCATCTCTTTTCATCTAATTCTAGATAGTAGTGCAGGTTGTGAAGGCTTCATAGGTCTATGTTAGCTCCCTAGCTTTAAAAAGGTGGTTTTCTAGATAGCCTTCTGAGAGCGCTTGCAGGTGTAGCACTGGCAAGCTGGGTCCCATCGGCGCGTGGTCGTTTATAATTTGCTGATTTTATATTTATCTGCCAAAGCTTAGTAAAGAGCGTGCCGTTTCTGCGTTTTTGTTGGCATGACGCAGTCAAACATATCAACGCCTCGCTCGACGCTTTTCACAAGGTCTTCAGGCGCCAACGCCCATTGATAGCGAGGTCTTAGCTCATCCATAAATGGCATAACCGCTCAACCGTCTCATACATCGCCCCGTTGCTCTCGCCAACACTAGCCTCCCATGGCAAGGCGCGTCAAATGGCATCCTCGATTTAAGGCTTCAGCGCATTTACGTGCCTCATGTCGGTGCCACCTGAACGATACCAAAGATATTTTTGCTCTGTCAACGCCCTTTGCTTTGCATAAATGTGGCAATCAATTCCTCTTTTGCCCATTTTATCGTTCGCTTTATGCCAGATCATCCTTGTGCCCGGCGCGGCGACCAGATCATCAAGATCATCATGATGTCGCCGTTTAGGCATACCGGTGCGTCAAGGACGGATCTTGGCGTGAAGTAGTGCGTGCTGCCGTCGATGGGCTCTTTCACCTGATCCCGCCATCGCTCGTTTTTGGTGTTTGACCCAAGCGAAAATGCTCTGAAATCCGCCGCCATCTGTTAAAAACGAGCGATCAAACTGAGAAAAGCCGTGAAGTCGCCAAACTCACGCACGACCCGCGTGCCGTGGCGCAGATATGCGTAGGTGTTTGCTAAAATTATCTTTGGCGCTGTACTCATCATATCAAAGGCGCTCCAGGCTTTTAACCGCGCCAACCGTGCCAACCGCACATGAAAAACTGGCGTTTGTATCACGCTGTGAGCGGTTGCTGGGACGCCGCGCCTTGCGTTGCCATCTATATATAACTTCTCACCTACCCAAGTCCCTTAAAATTTTGGATATTTTAACAAAATTTATAATATAATCCAGAAATTTTAAGGCAAAGGAACTTTTTGCAAAAAGAAATGATATCGTTTTACCGAAGCAAACGGCACTGCGACCATACCTGCAGGCGAGTTTCTAGCTATAAAGACGCGTGGTTTCTATCAAAAGCATTTTATCCAAAAAGCTTAGCGCGCAATAAAGCTAATGTGACTCTTAGCGAGCTGAAAGAGCACTGATTACGCTGTTTTGATCCTTAAAAACACACGCTAAATGGCAAGAATGGAGATCATCACAAATGACGAGAAGATAAAGGCGGATGAGCGATCTTTTAAACGACGAGAAGATCGACTTTTAAACTACATGCCGCGCACATTAGCTCAAATCTCACGCTGAGTAGTAACGTGCGAGGATTTGTAAAATTTGCTTGAGTTTGGCTCGTATGGGCGAGAGCTTTTCGATAAAGAGCGTGAGGATTTTTATTTAACCTGCAAATTTAAGGTTTAGAGAATTTAGCAACTACATAAAAGATGGCGGCGTAAATGCCGTTTTCATCGTATCGCTCACCGCTTTTTGATAGGCGTCGTGCTTGCTTATCTCGGCAGTGCGATGCTTGCAAGCTTTGGGGCAAGTATATTTGTTAGTTGAGATCATGGGCATGCTAACGCTAGAGAGGTGCGCACCGCTCACCGCTGCCATCGTCGTGGCGGGCAGGTCTGGCCTCAGCTTTTACCGCCCAAATTGGCGCTATGAAGTCAACCGAGGAGATAGACGCGGATGAAGACGACGTGGGTTTTGAACCATACGAACTTTGCGCTGCAGCGCATCATCGCCATGGTGCTTTGCGTGCTCGTCGTCATCATCTTTATAGCTGATAGTACATAGCATCTTAGGGCAGATGATCATTTGCCAAACGATACTTGATATCAGCTTTAGCGACCATCTCAATAGATTTCTGCGAGATGGTCGAGCTTAGGCAGCACTTTGCTGTTGGTCAGGATAAAGGCTCCGTTGTGCGCGGTGATGGCGACTGGCTGGCCGTGCATGAGGATCGGCGTTAGTCAAACGCCCAAAGCCTTGGAGCGATGACAACCGTTAGCGTTGTAAATGCGATATTTTGGGTCATCGCGCCGCTTGATGCATCGCGATAATTTTATGTGGCTAAAGATATGAACGAGATACTAGTTGGACATAACGACAAGTTATGGCGACAAGATAATGCGTCAGATAATGTGAGCTGGAGCGTCAAAGAGGCTGGAAATTTATGGCTTTCTAAGGCGGTAGTGGCGCTGCAAAACGACGCTGAGGAAGACGATGAGAGTATCTAGCTGCTAAATATGCGATATATCGTTTTTGGACGGCGTCAATATGTGGAAAAAGCAGCACAGAGCGCAGGACCGCCGCCAAAAAGTGGGACGATGTTTCCAGCTTTGAGCGCTTTATAGCTCGGATGACGATACTTGATAACGTGGGTGTTTTGGCTCCACGAGCACCTCACATTCTAACAAGCGCCAGATCGACGAGATAGCGATGTTTTGGATGCCAAAAGGTGGGCTTAAAAGAGGTTTCAATGCTCATCCCAAGCGAGCTAAGTGGCGGTATGAAAAAGGTAGAGCCGCACTTGCAAGAGCCTTGGCGTCAGTCCATAGGGTGCTATTTTTAGATGAGCCAAACAGCGCCTCTGATCCTGTTAGCTGACGATGCCATGTGGACGCGCTTCATAAAGAGCTTTCTCGTGATAGCATCGGCATGCACTGTCGTCATGGCGACGCATGATGCTGATAGTATTTTTGATATTTTGGATAGATTTTTGATAATAGGATAATACATAGCCTTTGAGGGAGATATATAAAAGAGCTGAGCATCTTGAAAATAAACCCGTCATGATGCGCATATTTTCTAAATGAGGAAAAGTAGATGGAAAAGCAGAAAATTTTATACCATATTGTCGGCAGGCGCTCATAGCTCGCGTCTACGTGCATTTGCCATATTTATCTGGTGGATGACTAGCAAAATAACACAAAAAGGTTGATTTTCATGAGTATTACATCCACACGAGCGAGCCGCCAAGCGGACTAAAGGTTGATCTCTACGGTCAACTTTATCGGCGTGCCAGCCGGAAGCGTTAGCGATATACATTTTGTCGATGACACGCCCATAAACATCACGATGAAGATAAGAGAGGATCTGCCTCATCAAGGCCGATACAGCGTGGCTAGCATCGAAGTTCAGGCTGGTTAGCGGCGTGGCTAGTATCAAATATGCTCGAGGCACGAAAGGATTTTAAACCGCAGATAAGCCTCCATCTAAAAGCTTGAAGAGTAGCTTCTTTCAAAGCTTGGAAACAACGCTGAGAACATCACTTTAAAGATAAATCAAACTGATAAAGGCTGATGGCTTTTTCTGCTGAAATATTCTCTACATCGAGTCAATCCTAAGAAATACTGATAATTTACCCAGGTTTTAACTGATGAAATGGTCTAAGGAGGTTGATATATCGTTAAAAATGTGTACTCACCGACAGCCTAAACAAAACACAGATACAAAAGAGTTTGCTAAAATTTAAACACGCTAATCGCAAGTGCAATCCAGTTTTCAACCAGCACCAGCTGTCACTGGATATAGCTCTGCTTCACATATACTCACTCAAAGGTAAAAACGGCGAGTATGACCTTAGAAATGACGGTCTCTCCGCGGCTTCTAGAGAAGCTGAAGAGTTTTAAATGGATTTGACAAGACGCTACGTGAGTTTAGAGGCGCTCAAAGACTTGAGGACACCACGAGTTTTTTCTTCACAACCAGCGCCAAATGACAAAGGAGATAAAAAATGAGAATTTAATCTTTCTAGCGGCTGCATTTTTATTTTTTGGCTGCTTCGTTGAAGACCGACGTGCCACGGTTAAATCTGGTGGGCGAAATTCACTACTCAAACAAAGGTGCTCGGTTGAAAACAAGCGAGAGCTAAAAATGTTCTTTATAGAAAACGAGCGCCCTTTGATATGGGTCGATACTAAATTGGAATCGTCGCTGAAAACAATAAGATAAGATATTTGACAGACGCGAAATTTGTAGAATCTGAGCCAAGCGAGATGATCTATAAGTCCTTGTAAAGGACTTTCTCAAACTGCTCCATGCGATATTTTCGCCAAATGCAAAGGATGTATGGAAGCAAGTTCATGTCGCTTCAAAGTACGTGATGGCGACAAAGGCCGGTTCGCTAGCGTATGAGCTATTTAACGCAAACACCTCGCTAAAACTGCGCACGATCACAAAAGGTACTGCTGCCCAGACCCAGATCAAGGTCATGAGACGATAAACAAGTTGCTGCAAACTCAGCTATCGATGCTTTAATCTCTGAAATAATCTACTGCATTACTGTCACTGGCTGCGAAAGCTTAAATTTCCCAGCCAGGTCAGCTTATTTTAAAGGCGGTTATAATGCGGCTTTACAAATACGGAGAATTAATGAAGAAAAGTACGAATAATCGCTGGTGGAGCTTGCAAGTTAGGGCTACTTAGATAGACTTCTTGGAGCAAGAGTCAAATGACACCACTACATCGTTGTTTCGAGCGAAGATCACAGCCAAAAGGCAAATTACGAAAACTTCACATTTTATCGTTTGACCTAACGGCCTTTCAGCTAAAGAGCATAAGTGATGGCTATTTTAGCCAGTTTTGTATCGTGAGTGAGAACAAAAATGAAGCGGTTGCAGTTTGCGGTACATGTAAGACAGATCCAGCACAAAGGCTGAGACAATTTTCATGAACTCGTGCGAGACTTGATGCGAAAAGAAGTGCAAGGAGACTTTTGCAAAGCGACAAAGCACTTAAGCGTGGTTGATATCAGAGATATCGCGGCTTCAAGGCTCATGGACTATCTGCAGATATGCCTGTATGTGCTGGTAATATCGGCTTTAGTGAGGGCGAGATCATGGAGGTTAAGGTGCCTATTGGTAGCTCGATATATGTATCGCCACGTCTGCTCGATCGCTCAGATGTGCGGATCAGCTATTTACAGGGAGTGCTGAGACTTTCATCCTGCCAAAGCCAAACACAATGATCCAGCCAAGCGGCCTCTTGCTCGTCGTTGGCGATCCAAACGTGCTTCAAAACGTTTATCGCCTTCGATAAAACGCGAGAGTGGGCGGTTTCAGTCCGTGGCAGCAATATCTACACTTCTACATGATATAGGAGATCAATGAGCAAAAGAGCGAGTTAGCAAGCTCGCAAAAGATGAGCTTATATGTGCATTCAAAGCTAAATAACAAAACGCCTTATAGAGCGCGATAAATCCAACTTTGGGCGAGTGTAGAGATGCTAAAGGCGATAAAAGAGAAAAATATCCTTGTTTTGGATGGATTATTTTAATAGCGACAATAAATCGATAAAGATGACGCGTTTTAAAACACGACATCGGACTAATCGCATAAGCGACGAGGAGATGCTTTTCTGGGCTACAAAAAGCTATTTTACGAGCTTAAAACTCCAGCGCTAAAACGGGTGGAAACATGTGCTCTCAAATATAAAAGAGGGCGCGGATACTGGGCTAGATCAAAAGCCAAGAGGTGGAAAAATCAATCAGCTGTCATTACAGACTGCTGCGCGCAGCTTGTTGGAGATGACGCATTTTACTATTTTGATAACAAGCAGAAGCGACGATGAGGCGCTAAAAGAGCACTTCTTGAGCAGTAATAGTCACGCTCTTTTCAAAGCGCATAAAGATAGAAAATCACAGCCTCAAAAACCCGCTAGTGAAGCTAAAAGGCACAAATGATCTGCTTCATTTTGCAGATGTTTACTAAAAACGTGGTCAAAATGGCAGCGCTTTTGCCTTTTTATCGACAAATTGAAATAGACTTTATACTGGGCCAAACGCTGAGCTTTTGTGCCAGTAAAGTGAGAGAAAATGCCAGATGACTGAAACCTTAAGGAAAAAGGCGTCAAGCTATAAAATTTATATAAATGAGCTTGAGAGATTAGAACTAAAAAGGCAAGAGTTGGCAGCATCGTCACAAATGCCAAAGTGCGGCGGGGCTTCACCTTGAGCTTCTTAGCGTTTTAAAGCGCGATGAGAAATGTATCACAAGCGTGCCAGATGGCGAAGAATGCAAAACCTTGAAACGATAGAGCAAATTACAGAGCGGCTTTTGTTAGTAATGGATCGCTCATCTACGCTCCGTGGCTCTCCGGTGAGGTGGCGTCATCAGCGATATGGCTGGCTTTGCGGCAGCACTATATGCGAAAGAGGGATAAGCTTCATTAATATCCCAACCACGCTTCTCTAGAAGCAAAAGTCGATGCTGAGTGTTGGCGGAAAGACTGGGGTAAATAATACATCGTACTTATTAGGGCTCATTTGTATTTAGCCAGCTGGTTTTGCGAGACAATTTCTTACGCTGCCAAAGAGAGACCGATTGCAGCTAGCGTGGCTGCTGAGAGCTTTACAGAGGCGATAACCTTTGATAAAGAGATGTTTGACTGGCTAAAGAGCGTAGTAGACGATGGTAGTTTAGCAAAGCTAGTTGAAAAGTCGATACATTGAAAGGCTAGAGTGGTCGAGCACGACGAGAAAGAAAAGGGACCAAGAGCCATACTAAAGTGACTACGGACACACCTCGCTCACGTCATCGAAAATGAGACAAACTACAAAGGTACACCTATATCGGCGAAGCGGTGGCGATAGGTATAACACACATGGCAAATCGCCCAAGCGTTGAGACTTGGTCTCGTAGGTTATGCTGGCAGAGGAGATCAAAGCATGTTTTGGTAGAAATGGATTCTACCTGTAAGCTACAAGATAGAAAATGAATATGCATTTTACGAGGCGTTTTTTATGGATAAAAAGACAAAAGGTGATAAGATAAATTTCATCATCGCAGATAAAATCGGCAGTGCGTTCATCAAAAATGACGTCAAAAAAGAGGACGTTTTAGAAACTTTTGGAGAATTTAAATGAAAAAGATCCTGAGTTTTTAGTGCTGCGCTTTATGCTGAAGAAAACGCTACACTTGAGCAAAATGTGCTGCCAAACTTTACAAAATAGCGAGCTTATAAAGAAATTTCAAACCTAGATAACTCCCTAAAACAACATCTGGATCACAAGATACGCTAACTACAACACCTATCAAAAGCTTTCTTGATGAGCTAGAGCAAAATGATGGAGCTTAAAAAGCTCGATAAAGGCTCAAAAAGAGGTGGCGATCTCATTAAGAGAAGTCAAACTCTAAAAGAGCAGATAAATTTGCTAAAAGAGTATGAGAAAACGCCATTTTCAAATATGCTAGCAGCCCCAGAAATGGAGACACCACCTAGGATAAATAGCCCAGTGGCGCTGGTGTCTGAGCTTTTCATATCAAAAAAGATAAGAAGCGACAAGATCGAGTACCAAAGGCACATCAAAGAGCTTTGACTCCTTGCTTGAAAAGCTTGAAGCAAAGAGAGAATTTGTTAAATAGGCTAAATGGTGATAGATGACAGCGAGCAAAATAGAGCAAGTCTAAACCTTGTAAAGCAAGAGATAGGCGACTTCAAAGCGGCAAAACAGATCGCTGATACCACTTATAGCGTCTATGAAAAAAGGGCAGATGAAGCGGTAAATATGACGACATCTGACATAAAGGCTCAGTTTTTAAGCATGGGCTACACAGCCATCGTCATCCTTTTAACGATCGGACTAACATTTATTGCTAATTTATCGTTAAAAGAACGATCACGGATAACGAGAAGTTTTTACACGGTCAATAAATTCTTAAACGTGCTAAACATCACCGTTATCATCGATAATCCTGCTCTTTTCGTACATCGAAAACGTCATATCTAGTAACCGTGCTAGGTTTTGCCTCAGCTGGTATCGCCATCGCTATGAAGGATAAGTGTTTATGAGTATGCTTGGCTGGATGGTTATCATGTTTGGTGGCACGATCCACGTGGGAGACCGCGTCCGGGGTCTATCACGACGGTAGCGAGTCGCCAGCGGGCGATGTGATAGACTATTTCGCTGCTTCAACTTAACCGTTTTTGAAGACGTTAGCTACTCGACCTATAAGACAAACCGCCGTGCAGGTAGGATCATCTTTGCCAGATAACTACATCTTTACAGACCTCATCGCAAACTACTCGCACTACGGCATGAAGACCGTTTGGGATGGCATAGACATGTCGTGATAAGCTTTGATAGCAATCACAAAAGGCTGCCTATCTAGCATATAGTATATTCAAAAAGGCTACACAGACATCGCAAAACGTCAGATGAACAAGCTAAAGCCAGTACAGCATCAAAAATCAAACGTAGAGCCAAGAATTTATACATTTTTGAGCCTTACGGCATAAATATTCTCGCGCTGGTTTATGTCATAACTCTATACGCCACGCTCGCTCTTAGAAGCTATGATAAGCTGAGATCATAGAGGCATTTTTGGCTCACGATGATATAAAGATACCACCCAACGCAAACTATGTTTATAGGGCAAAAAGAAACGCCAAGCGATCACGTAGCTCACGCCGAGCAAGAGGGCGAAAATATCTAATGCAAAAAGATATTTTTAAAGACATTTGGATGCCGCACAAACATCTATGACTACTGAGCTTTTTAAAGAGCTACATCAAAGACTACGAGATCACAAACGACGAAGAGGTCGCTCAGTATCGTCGTGATAAACTCATGCACCGTTACAAACTCGGCTGATAGCGGCGTCAGAAACTATATAAACGGCGTAAAAAGACGCGGGCGCAAAGGTCATGCTAACAGGATGTGGCTGCGGTTAGTAAAGGGCAAGGAGCTTTTTAGTAGCGGCGTCTTTGGTGTGCTAGAGCTAGCAAAAGAGTGATCTAAAACGGCTTTTAAAACAAGAGCAGCCTCTTTGAGCTTGACGAAATTGCATCAGTCGATAAAACGATCGTCACAAACTACGAAAATCACACAAGCGCTTTATAGAAATTCAAGAGGGCTGCAACTTTAACTGCATACTGCATCATCATCAGTGCGCGGCAAAGCTAGGAGCATGGATGAGCGATGATCTTAAAAAGAGCTAGAATTTTTAGCTCAAAATGGCTATAATGAGGCTCGTCTTAACTGGCACAAACATGAAGGCAGTTACGGTAAAATACTAAATAGCTCTCTTGGCAAATTGCTAGCAAATTTAGGCAGAAATTTGCATCAGACGCATAAGACTTGGCAGATATCGACCAAGCCAGATAGATGAGGAGTTTTAGAGCAGGAAATTAAAAGAGAGGTAGCTGGGCGCCATCTTCACATCGCGCTTCAGCACACTGAGCGAGGCGCGATGCTAAAAGATCATGTGCAGTACGAAACAACGCATTGTCGACCCTGAGAGGCTTTTAACGAGCTAAGCTCCTTGGCTTGCTTTGTGGGACTGACTACATCGTGGGTCATCCGGTGGAGAGTGAAGAAATTTGGGCAGAAGCGGTGGGAGGTACATTTTGCGTTAGGCCTTCCTATCACACTACCCGGCATCGCTTTTGTCTATTCGCTCAGGCGCGTGATACGCACTCGTGGGCGATTGCTAAAAGCGATGTTAAGCGGCGATGTAGCAAAGGCAAAGGCTAAAGGTTTTGGCAAGGCATTGCCTTTTAAGAACAATGGTACTAGATCATAACGGGGCTAAAAGAGTCTAGATTGAGCACGGCGTGACTTTGCGAGGGCTTTGACTGGGGTTTTACAACAAAGCTGCACTCAAAGTCAAAAATGACATAACAAAAGAGTGGTTGGAGGTGGCATGAATATGAAATTAAGCCAGATGCCAGTGTATGCAGAAATCAATTGGCAAACATATCCTGATAATAGCCGCTGTGGCTCTGATAATAGCGCTACTTTTTGCTGTTAGCGAAGAGCCACGAAACATCCCGACTCGCAATATATGCAACTACTGGATGGAAAATTTCATCGATAAAAGCGGGTCATCGACGAAGATGAGGTTATCCTCTATGCGCAAACATAACCGCTTTCGCCATCATAAAAGAGGGCATGATACGCCAAAAGAGCTCATCAAAAAGGTCCTAGTCGAGGCAGAAAGCGTGCAAAGGTATATCACGCTGTGCATGCGTACTGAAGCACTGTCTTTGTTTGCCTTGTGCTTTGGTATGCATATATTTTTAGGGCTATCAAGAGAGGAGGAGAGCTTTTTAAGCAAAAGGACGGCGCTTTTGAGATAGAAAACGTGCTAAATCAAAATGCGATGCCAGTCGTCTCAAACGTGAAGTTGGCGATGTGGCGGGCGTAAAGCTTGGTCAAAAGCGAGCTTTGAAGGCGAGAATGAGTTGATTTTCTTAAAATGCGCAAAAATATAGGCGACGGTATCAAAATGCGCAGGCGTGCTGATAGATCGGCCCTCCGAACGTTGGCGTGACGCTTGTGGCAAAGGCAGTCGCTGGCGAGGCAAATGTGCCGTGCAAAATGGTGCAAGCTTTGTGCACCGTTACGTCGGCATAGGCGCAAAAAGAGTTAGAGAGCTCTTTAGCAGAGCCAAATCCTACGCACCTCTCAATCATCTTTATCGACGAGATAGACGCCGTTGGCAAGAGCGAGGGTGTGCACTCTAGAAACGACGAGCGAAGCTACGCTAAATCAGCTACCAACCGAGATGGATGGTTTGAAAGATAACTCAGGCGTTATAGTGATAGCTGCAACAAATAGGATTCTGAGATGATCGACGAGGCACTGCTTAGATCAGGCCGCTTTGATATGCGTATATATATATCAATCGCTTGATTTTTAACGACAGGGTGGCTATCCCAAACACATATCTAAGAGATACTGTGGAAGTGTCAGCCGGGGATATCGCTAGGACGAGGCGTTGGCTTTTCTGGTGCGGCACTTAGCACGCTTGTAAACGAAGCCAAGCGATCGACGCTCTAAGAAAACGGCGAAAGCGTGCGCAGGATGAGAGACTTTGAGGGCTGTTTAAACACAAGGTCTTGCTCGGCAAGAAAAAGGTGCTAGCTAGCTACAGCGAGCGAGTTGGTGAAGAAAATTCAAGCCATCCATCAAGGTGCAAAGGCGCTGGGTGCTTTACTGGTTTGATGTGATGGAGAAAATTCACTCATTGAAGACCGCTTTAGCGACTGAGCAAGAGATCGAGTCAAAGCTCACAGATGCTCTCACGCATAAAGGTTTTAATCTCTGCATGTGCAAACTCGAGATAGATGAAGATATATTTTCAAACGGCAATGATCTACATCGGCAAAAGAGATCGCCTTCAAAGATGGTTTTATGAGTATGGCATGGAGAAATTCTTTTCGTGCCATCGAAATCGATGTGAGAATGTACTAAAACAGGCGAAAAGATGATATAATGTCCTTTTTAAAGGGCACGAACGAGCAGATCGCAAGGATGCTCATATCTGCTTGCTTACGAGAGCGTAGATAAAGAGACGCTTGCTAGTACCTTTAAAATGAAAAACTACTAATAAAGGAGAAAAATGAAAGCAAAAATAGGAATTCTAACTATGTCCGATCGCGCAGTGAGGGGCATGCAGAGGATCAAATCAGGCCCAGCGATCAAAGAGGTGCTTGATGGCTGGATAGTAAGCGAAAGAGAGATATTTTACGAGGTGATCCCAGATGAGCTTGATCTATAAAAAGAGAGGCTCGCGTGCACATGATAGACGTGCTAGGATGCGACTCTTGCTAACTACTGGAGGCATAGGGACCAGCAGTAGAGACGTCACTCCAGAGCTACTGAAGCAGTTTGCGAGAAGATGATGCCAGCTTTTGGTGATGCTAATGAGAGCTGCGAGCTTAAAATATGTCCCCAACAGCGATCCTATCACGCCAAACAGCAGGCATAAGAGGCCATGCGCTAATCATAATTTACCAGGACAGCCAAAAGGCGATAAAAAGAGTGCTTTAGAGCTGGTATTTCCAGCGGTGCCATACTGCATTGATCTTATAGAGGTGCACTTGCTGAGACTGATGAAAACGTGATGAAAGCTCTTTCGCCCAAAACAAAAAGAAAATCTCGTAAATGAGTTTGACAGATGGCCTAAACGTTTACAGCCTGCCTTTGCAAATGGTGGCGACTTGTTATTAAATGACTTGTTCTTTCTTTTTATCTATGCGCTGGCCTACTATCTTGGGTTAGAGGTTTTTGGCTTTATCTCTGCCATTTCTATCTTTTGGCTGTGTTTGTCTGCTGGCCTTTAGCCCACTTCTTTGGTTTATCGCTAGCCTTGTATTTTTGCAACCTTTGGTATTTTTACTACTTGAGAAAATGATGAAAGTATTACTGTTTATGCTTTAGCCTGCTCAATTTGGCTGCTTGGCTGGATCACTTTGTCGCTTGTGGTCGATGATAAATTGCAAGACTGGGAAATGACATCTTGCTAAAGATCCCGTATATAGTTCTTGTTAGCGAGTTTGCTTTGCTATATATTTTTAACTACAACAGCAGCTCTTGACATAGAGACTTTAATAAAAGTCAAATTGACAAAGTCGCTGCTTTTTAGTGCTAAACTCCCTATATACTGCCACGCACTTGTGACGCTACTTATATTTGATATAAAACATATATCGCTAGCAAAAATGAGTAAAATTTTTATGTATTATTTTGTGTAATTTATACTAATTAGCCCAGTTTTTGCTATCTATTATCTTTTTTATAAGCTCCATATCGCCGCTCATCGCTAGGCTCATAAACAAACTCCGTTTGCGCCAGCTTTTATGGCCTCTTTGTAGTTCCCGCTGTCTGAGTCCGCCAAGTGCAGTAACCTTTGTCTAGCTTTTTAGCTCATTTATAAAATTACTCACTTTTGGCTCTAGACCTGCCTTGCAAAAGAGGTGGCAAATATATGAGGAAGCGACCAGCACGTCAGCGATAGAGGCTGAAATTTCTAGCCTGCTCTGGGTCGTGAGCTGGGGCGTAAAGTACAGCTGTTTTCTAGATCATCTAAAACGCCGTGATTTTTAAAAATCAAGCTGTGCTGAAGTGAGCCAAAAGTCGCTCTTTTAGCTTGCAAGCTACGTCATTGATTAATGACAAATTTTCTTGCGGTAGTTTCAACGTGAGCCACAACCTAGCAAGATCGTAAAATGAGCCTCTGCTTTAGCCCCTTTGCACGAAGCAAAATTTTCATCCACGCCAGCCTTGGTAAAGTAGCTGAATTCTCTTTAAAAAGTCATCGCCCCATAGCTTTCAAAGTCGTCACGCAGAGAATTTTTAAATATAGACATACTCACTCATCAGGGGCTCTAGGCCGTTTGCTTTTTATCATTGCTTTTTATCTCATCCACGCTTCTGTCGTCGCTTATCTCAAACTCCCGTCGCCCTCTCTCTTCGCCGTGAGCGCCGATGTCACTTTTACGCCAGCGCTATCTTATTTGCAGCGATCTTTACGGCGTTGTCGCGAAATTTCCGCCTTTTCTCTGGCTGAGATCGTTGCGCTAGCTGTTGGCATGAAAAATTCTATAAGCGCAGATCGCTTGTAAAAGCTCGCGCTCTCCACCGTCGCGTGGATTGATGCGGTCGTTGTTTTATAATAGGGCGAAGTCTTGGGCATGAAAAATGCGATCTCGGCGTGCGGATATGTACTAAGCTTGCGTGAAGTGCGGTCGCAAAGGCATCAAGTCTAAAGTCATCTATGCCAAGTATGCGGCTAAAGCCAACCCTCCTATGCCTCCAAGAAGAGCTCGCTCTGTGCATTTGAGCGGTATGGGAATATCCTCTATTGCCACCAAGGTGGATTTTTCGTATTTTGTGGGATTGTAGGTCTCTTGAAAGACGGTCACGTAGTCTGCGCCGCTTTTTGTGAAGTAGGGCGTAGGCATCTGAGTTTAGCGGGTGATCTCAACCCCAACGACTTTCGTACTCTTTTGCCAGCGCAGGCGTTTGCGATGTAAGCGACACTTGAGTTGGTCTCGCTCTCGCCTGTTAGGGATCGTACTTTCTTCTAAGCCACTCTTTGAAAATTCTCTTAGCTCCCTTGTGATCTCCTCGTCGCTTAGCTGCCTTTTTATATTATTTTTAGCGTTAAAACCGCAATAAACGCAGAGGTTATCGCAGTAGTTTTGCTACGTGTAAAGCGGCGTAAAGAGTGTGATGTTTGAGCCGCATCCCTTGTCTTTGCACGGGCAAGCTGGGCGATTGGCTCTAAAAAATGGCGCTGCAGCAGGCGAGAGTAGGGCTTTTACCTTTCAAGCTGAGCAGTGCTTTGCATTGGTGACTCGCCTTTACGTCTGCTTCGATTACATTTCAGGGTTTGTAGCTAGCTCGCTCTTTTAAAATCTCATCCATAATGTCGCTACTAACATCCTGCATGTGGAGGTAGTAGCGTATGTGGTCGGTTCTTGTAAATTTTCATCAGTCTAAAAAATCCAGTGAGCGGCGATGAGGCGTTTGCGCTTTTGCTCTTTTGCACCAAGGCTTCTGCTAGATAGGCGTTGCGACCAGCGATGATCGCCTCTTTTGAAAAGCTCTTGCCATGAGCGGGATATTTTTAGATGAGGCGATGGTAATGATGTTTGCCATGATAAAGCTGCTCCCATCTCCATCGCTCGCACGCTTGTGATGGCTCTGCCAATGCCTGCATCTACGATGATTTGCGTATCAAGCTCGTTTTATCAAAATCTCAATAATATCTTTAAAAACCAGCCCTTGGTTTGAGCCAATGGGCGCAGCTAGAGGACATAATGCAGCTTGCACCTGCACTTAGCATCGCTCTTGCGGCATTTAGATCTGAAACATATATGGCATCGGCACAAAGCCGTCATTTGCCAAGGCTTCGCAGGCTTTTATCGTCTCGGCGTTGTCTGGAAGAGAAGTTTAGAGTCAGTGATGATCTCTATCTTAATAGCTCGCTACATCCAAGCTCACGTGCGAGCTGGGCGATGCGAACGGCCTCTTTGGCGTTTTCTAGCGCCACTCGTGTTTGGCGAAAAGCGTCACCCTTTTGGGATAAAGTCAAGTATATTTCGCTCTTTGCTCGTTGCTGCGCCTAGAGCAAGGGTTGGGATCTGCGCGCCAGCCTCTGTTTATGGCTGAGTCGATGAGCTCGTGCAGAATACTTGCCAGAGCCATGATAAAGCGGCTTTGAAACTCCTTACCGCCAAGGATCAAGCTATCACTTTGCACGCTACGCCTCCAAGCCCATAAGCAGTCTAATCGGCTTTCATGTGCCTCGTGGTTTGCGCAGATCGCAACGCGCGGTGCCATTAGCCTCTGACCGATCTTCGCCTCATTGTAAGAGTCACCGCAAAGATAGACATTTTTGGCGATCCCATGGTAGTGAGATTTGAGCTAGTATCCCTGCATGCCAGAGGCGCCGATGATCTTTTTACCTTTTAAGCTGGCAGTCAGCTTCGTTTAGTATCATCGCTTGCCAGCGACGGCGTTGTCAAAGGCTTCGCATGACATTTCACACTCACCAAAGACGCTAGCCACATTTTTCATCTATATATATCGTGAGTTTCGACCTCGACAAAGGATTGACGTCATTTATCAGCTCTTTAAGCGCCTGCGTCTTTTTGCATGCCGATGTGGCGGACGAAATACTGCTGGCGGTTTAAGCTGCTTGGCTCAACGACGTCAAAGTCGGCAATGCACTAGCTTTTTACGCCAACTCTAGCTAGGCTTAGCGCGATATTTGAGCCAGACCGCCAGGTCCAGCCACGCCGATCACCGCTTTACCTGCTACCGTTTAGCTCAGGGCTGTTTCGTGAGGCGATCATCGCGCGTAAAACTTCACGCTCAGGGCATCACGCCACGCCTATAAATATGACATTTGAGCCATCTTTTAGCTCGCTATCTTCTTTTATGGCAAAGCCATCAGCGATAAAATGTCTGGCTCGGTCGCATCGAAACTTTTCTCTAAAATTTATACATTCCTCTCTTTATCGCCAAGCGCAAACTCTTTTAACTCGCTAAGGCTTTTTACTGGCACCCTAGTTTGCGCCGTTTAGTACAATCTCTATCATTTTCTCCTCATCCACCGCCAACTAAAGTGACGATCTCATAAGCTTTGCCCTCGCTCATGAAGCGCTCACGCCAAAAGCTTTTTGTTTGGCAAAATCTTTCCGTCTCGCTCAAGGGCTATCGATGTAAGATCATAGCCATTTTGAGCTAAAAATCATAAACGCTCATATCGTTTTCAAGCTCGAGTATCTGCCATTTACTCTAAAGTTTGATCATCAAATTACGCGCAGCTTTTGTACAAATTGCGATCCTCTCGATCGCTATACTCTCGATGTCTGTCGCAAAAGAAATTTCTAAAATATCCATCCATGCCAAAAGCCCACACCGCACTGTCGCTGCTGTTTGCTTCTTCAAGCATTTTTGCAAAATCTAAAGTGAGAGTCGCCGTCTACATCTTTGCATTTTACAAATAGATAAAAACGCGCCATCAGGCTTAACTACGCTTAGCCGGGGATAGCGTTTATCATTTTCAACTGCCACGTCGCGTCTTTTTCATACTCTTTTCTCATGTTTTCGATATCTTCGTCATGCTCTGCCAAAGAAGTGACGGGATAGCGCCCTATTTGCACGATTGAGCTAATGTTACTTGTGCTTTGGCTTTGAAGCTTTTTGATGCCAGCAATTAGCCAGTCCATCGAGCTGCTATATAGCCAAATCTCCAGCCAGCATCGCGCCACAATTTACTTAGTCCGTTTATCGTGACTGTTCTTTTTAAAAGATCTTCGCTTACGGAGGCTACGCAGCGTGAAATTCTTGCCGTAGATCACTTTTCTCCAATTCATCGCTTGTGATGATGATATCACTGCCCTTTAAAACCCTCGCCAAATGCCGCGATCTCCTCTTTTGTATAGACAGCTCCAGTTGGATTTGTCGGGTGATTTAGCGAAAAGACTTTTTGTTTTTGGTGTGATCGCTTTTTAGCTGTTCGGCTGTGACTTTGAAAATGTGTGCTCTCATCTGCTTCGATAAAGACAGGCACGCCGCCACATGCAATGAACGATCTCAGGGTAGCTCACCCAGTATGGAGATGGGATGATGACCTCGTCACTCGGGTTGATAAGCGCTTGAAATACATATAAAAGTGAGTGTTTTGCGCCGATGTTTGTGACGATTTGATTTGCTTTGTAGTCCAAGTCCGTTATCTCTTTTTAGCTTTGTTCTAATGGCATCAATGACCTCAGGCAGGCCCGCACTGGCGTGTGTTGCCGCTTTTTACTATCGTTATCAAGTGCGTTTTTACAGTTTCTCTTATCTTTTTTGAGTCATACAGTCAGGCTCACCAGCTGAAAGTGAGATCACGTCGATGCCAGCAGCCTTCATCTCTTTGGCCTTTGTGCTGACTCGCGATTGTGATTGATCTCGCTCAATGTTTGCATTCTGTTTTGCTAGTTGCATTTTCGTCCTTTTTAGTTGATTGTCTTTAAGTAGCTATTATCATTTAAAAATAGATAAAGTTCGCCCAAAAATTTGCTTCTTTTGTGTTTCGTTTATCAGAGTTGATTTCTCTAAGCGCTCATTTAGAGTGTCTTGGATCTCGTAGATATCGTAGTCCATGTCCTCCATCGATATCAAGGATCGATTGGCTCTCTAGTAAACTTTGTAACCTTTGTAGCCATCGCTTATTATCTCCACGGTAGCTTCTGTTGGATGAGTAAAGAGGTTATGCTTCATGCCGATCACCTCTTGATATGCGCCAACTAGGAAAAATCCCAAGAAATAATCCTCCTTCTCACATCCACATCGTGCAAAAAGTAGCGGATTTTTCTCGTCATCATAGCTGATCTCGCCGTCGCTATCGCGGGTGATATCCCAGATCGAAGCTGGCAAAGTAGGGGCGCTCATCGAGGTCTGTCGAAGCGGCATGATAGGAAATTCTGCTGGTCCCCAAAAAGTCTGGTAGCTTTGAAAGATCGAGAATTTGAGCAGGTATCTCTTGAACCTCTTTTGAATTTTAGTTAGATCGCTTGAGTTTGCTCTTGTTGCCAAGCGATCACGACAGCTTTTTGCTAATGAGCCTTTAAAGCACCTCTCTGCGTTTGATCTATCTTGCAGATCGACATAGCCTGAATCAAAAAGCGTGAGGATGCTCCTCGGTGGTGGATGGCGTCGTGCAGGTACTCTAGGGCGTTTTGAAGGCTTGATTGACTTGTAAAGATCAACTAGCTCGGTTATCAAATTTGGATTATTTTTCTTTAAATTTAGCTTCTCTTCGGTGTATTCTTGAGAAATAGCTCAAGCACAGGAGCGACCAAAAGTGCGTGAGAAGCGGCGATATAGCGACCTGACTCTATGAAAATATCTGGCTCGATCTCCTTTTTGCTCGCTTATGGTTTTAAGCATATAAACAACGTCGTTTGCATATTCGTTTAGCGTATAGTTTCTGCTGCTCTCTTCTTTAAACTGCGAGTACTCGATCGCTAGGGCCACCACCCTAAATTTATCGCTTTTAAATTTGAGGCACCCATTTTTCTAAGCTCAGCGTAGATGTTGCCAGCCTCGATGAGTGCTTTTTGAGCGGGTGGATCTCGCTTATTTGAGAGCCGATGTGAAAGTGTATCATCGTGAAGTTTTTCAAGTAATTTTGCCTTTTTAGCATCTTTACAGCTTCTATTAGCTCGGTTGATGTTAATCAAATCTAGAGTGTATGCCTCCACTTTTTGCCCAAAGTCCTGATCCTGTCGAGTGCAGTCTTACCCTAAGTCCGATCTTTGGTTTTTGGTTTAAAGCGCTCTTTGCGATGGCGATTATCGCCTAGCTCGTTTAAGCCCTCGATCGTTAGCGTGATGTTATGCCCCATTTCAGCGGCGATAAAGCCTATATTTATCATCTCTTTATCTTTAAAGCCATTTTACCGTTATAGGCGCTTTGTCGTTGTTATAAGCCATCGTTAAAAGTAGCTCAGCCTTGCTACCAGCCTCAAGGCCGTAGTTATAGGGGCTTGCCAAGGCGTACTAGGTTTTTACAAAGCCCGGATATTGATTGACCTTGAGCGGAAAGACGGCATTAAAAGCTGCCTTTGTGAGCAGTTCTTCTTTGCCTTTGCAAAAGCTTGCGTGATCTGCTCGATCTGCTTTTGGATAAGGTGAGGAAAAGCGAAGCGGCAGCGGCCTCTGTAGCCATCGTCTCTTATCTCTTTTTACGATATCGATGATCGCTGGCTTGCTAGCTTCGTTTATGCAGAACTTTGCCGTCTTCTATCATCATAAATTTGAATTGCCCCAAATGCTAAGTCCAAAATCATTCATCCCAGCTCCTTTTTCAAGCTCATCTAAATTATAGTTTTTCATCTTTGGTCTCTAAATTTTTATACCAATTTTATTCTCTTTTCATCTCATTTTCGCCCACGCAAAGGAAAAAGTATCTGCATTTTTATTGTCGGCATTTTGCAGATGTTTTTGAAGTTTTAGCTTCATAAGAAATTTCAACCTGATATTTCTTGCGAAGTTTTTGAGCCAAGATTATAGATAAAATCAACATTCGCCGCATCAAGCGCGCAAAGATAAACTCCGTCTCGCTCATCTTCAGCTTTCCACCCTATATTCCATTATCCTCTCAATGCCCATCGCAAAGCCAACGCCATAACTTGCTCTACCGCCAAGATACTCTACCAGCCTGTCGTATCTGCCTCCACCAGCGACCGCGCTTTGTGAGCCGATTTCGTTGCTTATAAACTCAAACGCCGTCTTGCAGTAGTAGTCCAGCCCACGAACGAGCTTGGTGTCTATCTCCAGTTTAACGCCATTTGCCGTTCAAAATTTCTTGCAGTTTTGCAAAATCGGCCTGCGCTTCGCAGCTTAAGCTATCAGTGATAACTGGAGCGTTTTTATACCTTTGAGCAGCTTTCTATCTTGCAGTCAAGCACGCGGATTGGGTTTAAAAGTTTGCGTCTTTTGCAGTCCTCGCACATTTTATCGTCATTTTCATCTAGAATTTAACAAGTTTTTCTCTTGTAAGACTTCATTGAGCCTCATCGCCAAGCGAGTTGATCTTTAGGGTTGTTTTTATATTTAGTCTGTTGAAAGTACCTCGCTCACCATTAAGATAATGCTCGCATCCTCATAGACGCTGCCCCTCGCCAAAGCACTCACAGCCAAACTGGTGGAAACTCCTAAGCGTGATTTGTGGGGCGCTCAGTGCGCATCGAGCCATGATAAAAGCAGCGTTTTTGTCACATTTGCCCTGTCAAGTTTTGCCTCGATACGCGCTCTAACCACGCCAGCTGTGCCCCCAGGACGCAAGCAAACGTCGTTGCCGCCTTTGTCTTCAAACTGATCATCTCTTGCCCACGATGTCACTGCCTCGCCGACACTTCTGAAAAAGCGCCGTCTCGAGGTGCGGGGTCCGTAACTCTCATATCCGTAGTTTTTGCGACTTCCCTGCAGGTTTTGATTATCTCTGTGCGTAAAAGTTTCGCGCGAGCTGGAAGCTTATATCTTTCATGCCACGAAGTGCCGTTATCATCGCATTATCCTTTTATGTGATTTTACTTCTAAAATTTATAAGAATTTCTATCTCTTTGAAATTAGCTCTGTATGCTGGAAGCGTCTATAAAAGCGTCTCCAAAGCCATTTTTGATAAGACGTGCTTCATCAGACTTTGCACTTTAAAAGATACTCTGAGCCCACGAGCCTCGATCTTCATCGCTGGTGTTCTCTTGCTTTTAGGCGCGAGCTTATAAGCTCATGGCTTGCTTCAAAAGAGATGATCTTATCCGCGAAATTGATCATTTATGCACTTTAGTATTAAGCTCTAAAAGCATGTTTTCATCTAAGTTTTCATCATTTACCAAAGCGTAGGCGACAGCCTGGAGATAAAAGCCTCTGTCGCTTAAAATCAATTTGCCTCAAATGGAGCAACCAGCTTTTCAAATGCTCAGCCCTGTCGGGGCCAAGGTAAATGCCTACCCTTTTGTCTATTTTTATGCTTGAGCTTAGTAAATTCACGTAAACGTGACGATTGCTGCGTGCCACTGGCTCTTTGTGACGATGGCATCACTACGATTGCTGTACTCTATCTGCGTGCTCTTGCCAACGCCGTCAATGCCTCTCAAACAAAACATACATTTTACGCCTTTAAACTGGAAGTACCCATGTTGCTGGCACTAGGTTGCTCACGTCGCCGTCATCGGCGCAAGACTGAGCGGACATCGAGCTGAGATGAAGGCGTTATTTAAGCTGGCATAAGATAAACCGTCTCAAATTCGTCCCAGAGTGCAGCGTTTTGCATAGCCTATTTGTAGCTCATACTGAAGTCACTAACCGCACGAGGCCCCATGACGGTTGTTGTTTATGTCGTGCCGATTTAGCAAAATCAACAAGGTTATCAAAGCCAAGAACGCTTACGTCAGCTCGCAAACTGCGCCTCTTTTGCCATCTCTATGCGCTTTTCATGTGCGAACATCGGCTGTTTGCTGTCACTTTTTGCAACTGCGACGATTACCTTGTCAGTACTTCGTAGTTTTATAATAACGTCTAAATGGCCGTTTGTTATGGGGGTCAAATGTCCCCTCGATAGATGCAAGATCTTTCAATGGCTACCTTTTGTAAAGATTATTTTCAATTTTAAAGCATCAAGCCACTTGCCAGCAATGATAAGGGCTTTTTCCATATCAGAAAGGCTCTTTATGCCTGCGTAGTAGCCTAAAAACTGGCGGAGCGATGGTAGCTCCAAGAGATGAGAGTAGCTGCATCTGAGAGGAGGCATCGCAGAAAAATGGCATCTCTCTAACGCCCAAAAACTAGGTTTTGTCTCTTTTAGCGCGACACTTGCGGCCCTTGTGGATGAGCGTGTACGCTTATGCCGTTTGCGACTTTTGCTAGCGTGTTGGTAGAGCAGGGGCGCTATGATCATTGCTTCAACGCCAAATGAGCCAGAGGCTGGACCTGCGCTAAGGTCTTGATCATCTTAGCATGCCAAGATCATCTAAATTTAGCCTCAATCTTTCGCTTCTAAGACCTTCATAGCATTTTACTAACTATGATGTGCGCCTCACAGCTATCTTTATGGCATTTACTAGCTTTTAGAAAAAGCCCAGCCCCGCTTGCTCCAGTGGCTGCAAAAACTACCTTTTTCATCTGATAACTGCCTCATCTTTTGCCTGAAAACTGTGGCCTGTAAAATTTTATTTTCTCTTGTTCTTTATCTTTATCATATCACCTACCTCTCATCCTCAAGCGCCTTTTACCCGGCGATTATCTTGACACCACCTTCGCTTAAAACTGCATTTTAGCATTTGACCTTGATCTAAACTATGGCATTAAACGGCGTTTTGGTTAAAATCTTCCGCTTCTTATCTGCACCCTTTTGTGACAAGCGTTGAGGCACTAAGTCCAAAAGAGTGCGTCACGTGGCCATTTGCTAAACTCTATCATGGTTGGTTGATAAACTCAAGCAGGCTTAAAATGTGGTTTGTATTCATTGAATTTATGGCGATAAAACTGGCATTTTAGCGTTAAACCAATAAAATTAAAATAGGCTTTTAAACTTAGATCAACATCCCCAAATGAGGCTCTAAAAACGCCTTTTTGGCTATTTTTGATCGTTTAAAATATATTTTTAAAAACTAGATCCTTGAATTGCAGGAGTTGTTTTGCGGACTGATGCTAAGATCGCTCACGCTGATGCTCGGGTACTCGTTGCTGATCTCTCTTAGAAATTGCATCTGAATTTCATCCATGATAGAGCAGTTTTCACAAAAGCTACGCTACCGCCACTTTTTGTCATGTATATGTTTTGTAATTTGCTGTTAGAATTTTCATGAGAGTGCTGTCTATCTTGGCAGCTCTTTTTGCCCTCTAGGTTTGTAAATCATTGTTTCTTCGCCTTCAAAACCAAAAGTGCTAAGTGAGTGATCATTTACGACGCAATACATCGGATAGTGCTGACTTCATTTGCAAAAAGTTTTGTGGAAAATATGAGTATAAAAAGATGGAGCGGGAAACGAGATTCGAACTCGCGACCCCAACCTTGTACAAGGTTGGCCTCTACCCCTGAGCTATTCCCGCAATCAAAATGAAATCCACATTTTATCAGATTGTTTTTCATTTGTCAAGGATTATGGAAGTTTTATAAGTGAAATTTCACTATTTGTATGCACTCACCAGATCAGAACTAGTTATCAACACAAAATCACTCTTTTAATATATGGTTTATCATGCCTGACCATATTTTCCGCGTCAGTTGCTACTCGATTCGCCATCAGCTACATTGCCAAAAACCGCATTTGCTCTGCCTGATTTTTACGCAATTTCGCTATTTATAGCTTTTTGCGTCTAAAAGCACTCGCTTTTTAGAAGAGGCAAAACAACATCATCGTGCAAAGATAAGCAGCCATAGGGTTGCCGAGCAAGATAAAACAAACCTGCCATCTTTTTCATAAGCCTTGCAAGGTCTGCCGGTCTTATGTCAGGTGTGAGCAGATTTCGTTGTATCCAAGCTCACTGTAGGGCTATCTTCATAAAGTCCAGCCTCACCAGCGCTTGCTCAGAGCGAATAACAATGTCGTAGTTTGCAGCGTTTAAAAATGCCTGTCTTACGGCATTGGCTCATCTTTTATGATGCCAAGATATGAGCTTTTTGACCGATTGAGCTTAAAAGTGCGGTGATGCCAAAGTGCGTTTTGCGTTGTCAATTTCATCCTCGCTCGCTCTTTGCCAAAGGCTCGATGATCTCATTTCCGCTTGAGTAAAATCTCCACACTAGGCTGTCTTTTTCACATTTATAAAAGCTTATGCCCTGAGCTGCTAGCATCATCACGCTTCTTGTATTTAAAATTTCGCCACTCTTTAGTGTAATATTCACCAACTTTTGTCTCTTCGCCTTTAAAGCGGTAAGCTTCGCCTTTTTAAGTTTAGTTGGCGCTTACAAACTCGCCCCTCAACGACGCAATCTTCAAATCTCATGACCGTGTCAGCACCCTTGGCATCTTTTGCACCTGTCATTATCTTCACACACTCGTTTTTGCCGATAGCTGGCTGCTCTTTATCGCCTGCAAAGGCGCGATGATCTTATAAGGTTTATCTTTTTCAGCATCGTGACCGCAAATCCATCAAGCGCTGAGTTATCAAAGCAGGGGCAGGTCTTTGACCGCTATCACGTCATTTGTTAAGGTCTTACCAGAGCCTCGCTAATGGGTAAAATTTGCTCTCATTTTTTGGTTTAAATTTAGCTTTTAAAGCCTCAAGTGCGTCATTTACTAGCATTTTTACTCCTCAAGCCTAACAATTTTTGCCCCAAGGCTTTTAGGCCTCCAGCCTCTCATAGCCTCTATCAAGGTGGTAAATATGCACCAAACTCTCGCCATTTTGCGATAAGGCGCTAGTATCAGTGCTGAGCTTGCTCTAAGGTCAGTCGCCATGACATCAGCTGCATTTACTGCAGGAGCATAAACGCTTGCGATGTGACCATTTAAGCGGATATCAGCGCCCATTCTAGCTAGCTCACTAACATGCATAAAGCGGTTTTCAAAAAGCCTCTCATCTATCGTGCTAACGCCATTTGCTGCTAGACAAAGCGCCATAAACTGAGCCTGCATATCGGTTGAAAGCCTCGATACTCCAGTCGTTCTTATCTCGACTGGTTTTATCTCATTTGTTTGAGCAGAATCGTGATCTTATCGCCGTCTATTTCGATACCAAAGCCCACTCTCTTCAAATTTGATTTAAAATGGCTGTCATGTGCGCAGCATTTGCTCTTATGTGACTGAGAATACTGCTGTTGTGATAGCTCCAGCGCAAAGGTATGTGCCAGCTTCGATCCTATCAGGGATGACTTCGATATCACAAATTTCAAGCAGTTTTTGACCGCTACCAGTGATCTTTTAGCTCGCTCGTGCCGATGCCTCTCTGATCTTACGCCACTTCTTGCGTACTTCACAATTTGCACCACTTCAGGCCTCAAGTGCGACGTTAAAAGCTCTGTCGTCCGTGCGCTAGGCTGCTGCCATTATGATGTTTTTCGCTGCCAGTTACGGTGATCTTGTCAAAAACACATTTTTGCGCCTTTTAGACCATTTAGCGCGGTTGCGACGACGTAGCCTTGCTTTTATCTCGATATTTGCGCCCATTTTCTCAGCGCGCTTAGGGTTGCAGATCAATGGGTCTTTGTCCGATCGCACAGCCTCCGGTGAAGGCTCACTTCGCAGTGTCCAAAGCGCGCCAAAAGCGGACCCAGCGTCAATATAGAAGCGCGCATCTTTCTAACGATGTCGTAGTTTGCCGCTGTCGAATTTACACTGCTTGTGTCGATACTTTGGTGAGTTTTCATCTTTAAATTCACACTCTGCTCCAAGATTAACTAGCAACTGGCAAAAGCGTCTCTTATGTCAGCGACATTTGGGATATTTGTTCAAATTTATCTTATTTTTAGCAAGTAGGGTCAGGGCGTGATGATAGGTAGGGCGGCATTTTTGGCTCCGCTGATCTTTACTTCGCTTAATTTGGCATTGCCTTCTATTTTTAGATAGTGCATCATTATTTTTGCCTCAAGAAAATATATTTTTGCCGATTATGTGTTTTTAAACTTAGAGTAAAGAAAAACAGGGCGCTATCTTTCGCTTTTATTTACATTTAAGAGTTAAAATTACGAAAATTAATTATTTTGGATAAAAATATGTTAAGTTTAATAAATAAAAGAATATTTTTACACTTTGTATCGTCACTTTTTACAGGTTGTTCTTTTTCACCTCAAATGAGCCTAAAATCCCACAAAAATGACTACAATCAAACTGCCTCTACAAACGAAGACTCTTTAGCAGGCAAACTTCAAGTGAGCTTTTTAGACGAATGATCACGGCAGAGCTGATAAAGGAATTGGTTCATTTTTATACTTTAACACTAGAGCAGGGGCGACTGCTCAGGCTTTCGTCTCTATCGTAAATGCAAAATACAAAACATGTATTTTGATGACTATCAATAACTACTACAGCAAGGGTGGCAGAAAGTCAAAAAGCCATCTACAACTTTTATGAAAGCCAAAATTTAATCACTCATAAAAATCCAAAAAGGCGATCTTATCTTCTTTTCTAAAACACCCTTGGCAAAGGCATACATAAAGACAAGAAAAACGTCACCACGTTGGTATCGTAACGGCCATACTCCCAGATGAGACGGTGAATTTATCCACAACTCTGGCGGTAGGATAATCCACAGCTATATGAATTTAAAACAAAACACGCACCTAAAGGGCGACAAAGAGATAAACAGCTACGTCGTAAGGTGCTCAAACGCTAGCTGCTTAGCGGCAAACAGATTTGCTGGATATGGCAAAAGCTAAGTAGCCCAGCTACATTTGCACTTATCCTTTTAAATTTCAGCTGCATTTTTGGTATTACTTTTACTGCACTCGCGTGAGTTATGGCTCGCGCTTGGCTTAGACATCTATTTTTAGAAAAACTCATATATTTCAGCCTCTCACATCTATCTTTATGCACGCAGGCGCAGGTCACTTGCTCATGAATATGCTCTTTTATATCAAGTTGGCACGATGAGCGAGCTATATCTCGGTACGATGTAGTTTATCATTTTATATTGTTGGCGGCGCTTTTGACTGTAAAGTTTCTAACTATATATATATTTTGCATTTGAAAAATGAGAATTATAAATTTAGTCAGTGCAAGCGGTGCTTTGTGTATGCTCTTTGGCATGCTGGCGACCTCGGTGCTTTACTCCGATAAAAAGGCGTGGTTTGGCTACTTGCCATAGTTGTTGCCACGAGCTTTTTGCCACTACTTATGGGCATAAATGTCGCATGGTAGCGCACTTTATAGGCTGGGGTATCGGCTGTTTGTTAAGCATTTCACTAAAAGAGAGCAGATGAGATTTTTATGATGAGATCTGGGATATTTTTAAAGGAGGGCGACGTGGAGCTTACATTTTCTTTAAAATTTGAGCTATTTTTACGAGAATTTAGATCAAATTGGATATTTGTTTTGATGAAAATTTTCTGCGCCAAATGAGCTAACTACCCCATGCTACGCCAAATTTTATGCGACGTCGTTGAGTATGAAAGAGCTAAACAAAAAGGCAAAGCCAAAAGATAAAAACCTAAAATCTCATCCTTTCGGTCGTCTCCCACATCGATTTAGCGCTATCGACATCGCGCTTGATGCTTGTTATAGATTTAGAGGGCTGCAAGGGAGTTTTACGAGGACTGGCTGGAGGTAGCTGAGGATCGAGATCGACACTTTTGCACGATAGAGACCCTACTCACAAAAGCAGGGCGGCAGATACGGCGAGCTAAGCGTGCATGATGGCCTTTTTATCGCACTTCAAAAGACTTCAGATAGGCTTACTAGCCGCATGGCGCTACCACCAAGATATATGGAGGCAAACGGGCTTGATGCAAACGCTCACATCATCAAAAGGCTAGAATCTGAGGGCGGGCAAGAAGAGCTCATTGAGCCTAAAAGTCATCTTAAAAAGAGGAAGTCTCTCACGTTTATAAGGGCGATAAGTGGTTTAAATTTGCCTGCAAAAAGAGGGTGTCGATGAGAAAAGCTACTTTGACATCATATTCACTGAGTATCCAATTCATTTTAAAAGCATTAGAGAGATCAACGAAAAAGACCGCTTAAAAGGCAGGTTTTAGCGAGGAAGAGCTTAGTTGGATAAAGAATTCTCAAAGGAGAGATCATGAGCGTAATTATTTCATAAAAGGCATGCAAAAAGCAGTTGATGAGAACAAAGACGGCGCAAAAAGACGCTTCAGAGAGCTTAGTCCAAAAGGCAAAGAGGACGCTAATTTATGGCTAGCAGGCTAAAAATGGGCATGACGTGATGCCGTGGAGCTGTCTTTTCAAGCAGTGCTAAAAGATGCGACAAACAGCAAAAATCATCGCTAAAACTTTTAAAAGTGTAAAGAAAAATCCAGGAGATAAAGGACGAGCTTTTACGACATAAGCTTTGAGGATCTTTTGGAGTTCGTAAGAAGATGTAACAGTATAGATGAATGCTCATCATCAGCACAATCCAAGCATAACTGAGATGGCGAATATCTAAGGACTCATCGATCGATAATATCCCAACGTCAGGCATTTTTGCATTGAGTTTGAAATGTAAATTTAAAGAGCTAAAAGAGTGGGCAGTGCAAAAGCTTTATGCTTTTGACCGCAAAGAACATCAAAGATAAGCTAAATAAAATTAGTTTTGTTTCCACAAAGATATTATAAGAGGCGAGGGCACTCTGTCGCTTAATTTTTCTATCTTTTACCCTTCTACAAAATAGTTCAATTTTGTGCATTATATCCTGTGGCTGATTTCAAGTAAATGTTTAATTTCATTGTTTTTAGAGAGGTTGTCAGCTCTTGTGATTTGATGAGACTATCAAGTTTATGCTCTTTTAATACTATCATTTTCATACCAACTACTAGTCCTTGAGCTAAATTGTATCTCCTCTATCATATCCTTGTTCATTTTATAACATCGGAATAATGCCCTAGTTTTATAAGCTATTTCTTTGAGAAAATTTTTGCAATATTGGTGAGTTTTATTTTCAACATATTTTGATGTTTGTGCTGTATTTTGTGCATTTATATTATGAATTCAGCTTAATACCTTTTTTGAAATTCTCAACATTTTGTGTAGTTAGCTTTTGATATCTCATCTATTTTTAGAATTTTCATCGATACCATTTACTTCTTGTTGAAGTGTTTTTATGTTTACTTCTGATATCGCCGTGCTGCTTTTTTGTGTATTTTCGGCTGGTTTTCTAACCTCATCAGCAACGACTGCAAAGCCTCTGCCATGCTCTCTCGCACGTGCTGCTCAATGGCTGCATTAAGCGCTCAGTAGATTTGTTTGATCGGCAATATCTTTTATTAATTTAAGACCGAACTTATCTCAGAAGCTCTAGTGCTTAGCATGCTTGTAGCATTTGTGCAGCTTTGTACTAAATCATCAAGCTGTCCCATATTTTGGCTAAGTACCGTAATGTTTGACATGTTCTTTAGCAACCTGTGCTGTTTGGCCAGCATCTGCTGCTGTTAGGCTCAAATTTCTTTAACTGCTTTCATTTAGGTCATTTCTAACATCATTTATGCCATTTATGCCGTTTCCAAGTTTATCAAGTTCACTGCAGTATGCCTCTAATTTTTGCTTTTTGTCCCTCTTTGATACCAATAACGCCATTGCTCATAGATATAGCATTTTCGCTTAAATGCACCCCTAAAACCTTCTGTAAAGATATTTCTATACGTTTTTGACTCTTGGGCAGCTTGGATGGAGGTTGCGATCTCACGTTGAAGAGCTCTGCCAGATCTAATAGATCATTTATGCCAAGAGCGATTTCATACATCTCGTCTTTTTCGCCAACATTTACTATGCGAGGCTCTAGTATACCGTTTTCTTGCTGATTTAACAACGTCTGTAATATTCTCATATTGCATTTGATCTTAAACATTTTTTAAAACCTTTGCAAGTTGTTATAACGGTATCATAGCTAGTTGATTTCTCTTCAAAGAAATTGACATAGTACTTTTTAGATGCTTCACTACCACCATCGCGCTCTAATTCAAGCAATTTTTGTATAAAGAGGCTTTATTACCTCTATAGCTTTTGGATTTGGTTTGCGTCTAACAGAATAATAACCAACTATATTGTCTTGTTGATCAAGCGATGCTGTTATGTTTCCAAAGACCCAGTAAAAATCTCTCCATTAAAACTTTCTATTTATATAAAGGCAGTGACTCTTCTTTTATTTTTGTACTCATCCCAAAGCATTTTAAACAACTCTTGGCATATCAGGATGCCTTATGATATTGTGTGGTTTGCCTAAAAGATCACCTTGTTTAGCTCCTACTATATTTAAAACGGCTCGTTACAATAAGTGATCCTTCCTTTTGGGTCAGCTTTTTGAAACTAAAAATGCGTTTTCATCAACACTAAATTCTTTTTCTATAGACATTTTACTCCTTTACATCGTCTAAAATTACTTTAACAGCTTTTGCCATATCCCACATCGGCATAAATATACCAAGGCTAGCAAAAGCACCATTGCAGCTATAAACACTAGCAAAATTGGCTCGATATAATTTGAAATATTGTCTATTATATCATTAAATTCATCCTGTAATAATCAGTAACTTTTCCAGTCATATCATCTAAACCACCACTTTGCTCTCCTGCGCTTATCTATCTGTATTAGCATACCTTCATAAAGTCCAGTCTGTCTGAAAAGCTTCTGTTAAGCTTACACCACACTAATACTTTTGAACTCCAGTAAGCTTGTTTCTATGTCTTGGTTTGACACAGTTACAACAGCAGTATCTAATGCGTCGGCGATAGGAAGGCCAGCGCACAAGCTCTGTAAATATTGATTAAATCTACTCATATTTTGCATATTATTTTTACCTATTAGATAAACTTTTAGTGGTATTTTATCAATCCTATCTCTAAAATTTTTCATCACTTACATAGTATTTTCTTAATAAGATTGCAAAAATGATAAGAACTGCGACGATATATATACCATAATGACTCATATGCATATTCGATATTTAATAAAAATTTACGGTTGGAAGTGGCAGTTCAGCATTTAGCTGCTCAAGAAATTTCACGAGAAATTGCGGTACAGCTGATGTCATTAATATAATAAAAAGCTAGCACAATAGCTGAAATAACAGTCGAGGATAACGAATCGCTTTTTAAACGTACTGCTGATTGTCCCAGACTTCTTGCTAAGATGAGAGGCAAGCTTTTGCAAGTGCGTCAACATATTACCAGTACTTTCAGCCAAAGACACCTTATCATAGCTACAGTGACATCACTCAAAGCTCTTCTTGATTTTTCTATACTTTGAGTTGAGACTTGCTCCTTGGTTTTAGATCTTCATCTATTGTTTGAAATATCTCTTTTAGTCTTTTATCCTCAGTAGCATTGCTGTCTCCTTGATGCTGTCGTGTATTGAGATACCGGCATTTGTCATAACGCTAAGCTGCCTTATGGTAGCCTAAAGGCAGGGATTTTACTTTTGCAGATGAAAAAGCTTTAGTGATTACTCTTGTAGATCTAAAAACCATCATTTATAGTTGAAGTTTGAGTCTCTTTAATCTTTGATCATACCAGCAACTTTTGCACGATCTTTTATGTCGTTTTTGCTATTTGCTTTTAAACTCATCTTCTGACGTTTGCCGTCTTTTTTGTATTCTATCTCGTGACGTTTCACATCTTAGCAACCCTATAAACTTCTTCAAGCGTGGTTATGCCATTTGCTGCCCTTAGCTGACACCATCATGAAACATATCTATAAAGCCCTCTTCGTAAGCAACGCTTTTTAAGCTCATCTTTAGAAGCACCATTTGCAACCATACTTGCTATAGGGTCACTAATAGAGTAAAAATTCATATCATCTCACGTCCTAAGTATCCTGTTTTGTGAGCATTGCGGACATCCGACGCTTTTATAAAACTGGTAGTTTTCGGGGACAAATTTCTTAACCTCGTCAAAGTGCCTTTTTGAGATAGAGTGATCTTTTTTGTTTGCAGTTGGGCAAAAGCTTTCTCAACAAGCCTTTGAGCCTCTATGCAAACGAGCGCGCCGCTTTACTAGATAAGGCTCGATGCCCATATCTATCATACGAGGAAGTGCGCTAATGGCATCATTTTGTGTGAAGCGTAGAAAACCAAGTGACCCGCAGTAAGTGCCGCCTGCATCGCTATGCGAAGCGTCTCTTGATCCCTGATCTCGCCTATCATTATGACGTCTGGATCTCGCCTCAAGATAGGCGAAGGGCTGAAACAAAGGTGAAAGACCGGCTTTTTCATTTACATGCACTTGTTGGATCATATTTAGCTGGTATTCGACAGGATCTTCAACTGTGATAATCTTAGTTTTTTTACGCTTTTTTATATCATTTAGAGCGCCGTAAAGTGTCGTAGTCTTACCTGAGCCTGTTGGACCAGTAACAAGGATGATGCCATAAGAGTGCTTTCATGCTCTTCAAAATGGCGAAGTTATCAGGATGCATGCCAAGATCTTTCTAAGTTTATACAACCTTTGACTTATCCAAAAGTGCTTAAAAACTATACTTTCGCCATTTAAGATAGGTAGCGTCGAGATACGAAAAATCATACTCTTTGTCTAGAGTGTGAGCTGAAAATCTACCATCTTGTGGGCGGCGGCGCCTGCGATGTCCATGTTTGATAGTAGCTTCATACGGCTAACCATCGGCGGATGAGATATCTTTATCAAATATAAATGTCTCGCTTAGCATGCCATCGATCCTGCTTCTTACGATGCAGTTTGTCTCGGTCGGCTCGATGTGGATATCGCTGGCTCTGCTTTGGATAGATGTTTTTAAGATGATCTCTATTAGCTTTACATTCCAGAGTTTTTCAGTGTTTTTGCCCTTGACTAGCTGAGCTTGAAAGCTCTCTTCTGATCTCTGCAACGACATCTTTTATGCTCATTAAGAGCTACTTTATTTATATTTTTTTCTATTTGTGCTGGATCAGCACATGCCACTAGCAGCTTCCTATTGAATGAGATTTTGCACTTTGTCTTGAGCTATAACATCAAATGGATTTTTAAAAAGCAACATATACACTTATCTCGTCTTCTTTTACTGGGATCGCGCTATATGTTTTTAGCTGAGCGGTGTAGCTTTTTCACTGATGCGGTAGTCGATGTCGATATCATCAAGATCAAAAAGTTATCTTACGCTACAAACATGCTCTATAAAGCGTTTGTTTTGATCTACTTGAAGATCAGTAGAAATATCATCTATATCAGCATTTCCTCTTCTATAAATATCAGATAATACGTCAAAAAGTCTCTTCATCAACTATATGTTCATTTATCAAGATGCTTAATAGGCTTTTTGAGCTAGCTTCTTTCTATCTCAACGAGATTTTGAGAATTGCTCGCTATTAAGTTTATTAAGTTGTTCTAATGCTTTTTAATATTGAATTACCCAAGTTGTTCATTTGCTATCTACCTATACTCAATCTGCAAAGTAAGATCGTCATTTTTAAGAATTTTTAAAATCATTTTTGGAGATTTGTACCAAAAGATGTATTAAGCTCATATCTTGTATCTGAGTTTGGCTCTTCAAAAATAAATATACCAAGTTCTTCAACGTACTCTTTTTGACAAATTTATCAAATATAAATGAGGTATGTAATCGCTCTTTGGAAGTCTAATATAGCTTATATCAGTTCCGTCTAAAAAGAGCATGCAGTAGTAGCTTTTAAACAAGATATCTGCAAAATACGCTGCATTTTCCCTTGATGTTTGTGTTCTAGATAGTTTGCTTGCTGGTAGTGCAAAGTCTATCTATATCGTTAATTTTTAAACAAGATATGCCAAATATATTAAGAAGTTCTTCGTTTTGTGAGTCTTTTTAGAAAGTCTTGCACTTTTGATTGCAAACCCAGTGTATTCACCTTTTTCAAAATAACCTTTTTATCTCGACACCGCAGCAAAAGGCGTTGATTGCTAAAAATATTAGTATTAAAAATTTCACAGCGTGTCACTTTTTATCTTTTATAAGCTCATTTATGACTGGTTTGTTTATCTTTTTGTTATACTCCATTAGTGCGCGTAGCTATCATCTTTGTTTTTAACATATATTTTGCTTTTTGCAAATACAATCCATGATTCTTCAGAGCTACTATCTATATCATTTTGCCGTTAAAGCCCATTTTATAGCGTCACTATAACTTTTTCTTCGTAACATTTTTCGCTATATCAGGTGCATTTTTTGACATTTTTATTTTTGTTAATGTATCTTTTAATATTGAAAATTTTCATCATTTGCATTTGAGATTTGAATGTCAATCTTAGGTTTGTCTTTGGTTCTAGTTCTCTTGTCTCTTCGCTTGGTAGAGGCTGCGCATAAGAACTGCTCATTTTGAACATTTTCATCATCGCTTAGCATATTTAGTTTTAGCCAGCCACCGCCAGCTCTTTGTTTTTGGTAGATTCTTGTTCTTTATTGTCTTCGTTTAGTTTTTATTGATTGTTCTAATTTTTGGCTATTTTTCAGCTAGCTCATCTTGCTTTTTCAGCCTCAAATCTCTCTTTGGCTTGTTCGCTTTTTGTTTTCCATTTCTAAAAGCATTTTGCTTTGTATTTATTTCTAGTATAGTTAAATTTTGCTCTTTTGCTTTTTGGTGGAGCTACTGTTAAATTTTTCTCTATTGCTACCGGAGCAGGGCTTTGTTTATTCTTCTTTTTGTGCTTAAAAATATCAAAATTATAAGTAACACAATGATTGCTAAAATTCAATAACCAAAGTCGAATTTTTACCAGTTATAAGAAATTTTAAAGGATTAGGTTTGTTCTTTCATACTCTTCGTAGAGTTTTTCTAGTCTTTGAATTTCTTGTATTTCAAGCATTTATCAGTCCTGCGTCAAGTGCCGACATGGTTTAAAATTCTGATATTTGCATTTTCATCACTTAGTTTTTGATGGCTGGTTTTGCTCGTAAAACTCACAAATCTCATAGAAATTATACATGATCTTATTTACGTACATGTAAATTCCAGAACAATTCATAGGGCTTTATCGTGGTCTGAAAAGTACTAGATATTTTCATATCCTTTTTGTTCTAGTTTTCTTTGCAAGTAGACGATTATCTCATTTGTATTTGCACTTCCAAGCTCAATGCTTTCCCAAATTCTTGTTTGAAAATAGTCCTTTGCCAATACATCTTCATTTTCGGTTTTATGTATCGTAAAAAGAAACTTAAAAAGCATCCTGGTGTCAGCCATAAGTCTTATTTTTCAATAAGTTCAGTTGGATAAAAGCTGTGCCTCGTCCAATATAACTACTGTTTGATTTTGTAAGATTTCATCTTTATCTTTAAAAATTTTTAGAATAGTGTGTGATGAAGTTCTCAAAATTATCTATATTGTCTAATGTGTTGCCATAATTTCTTCACTAATTGCTTTTTATAAAAGAAGTTTCGCTGAAGAATGGATGCGGATCAACCTTTTTATCTTCTTTTTAGATCAGATGCTATTTTGTTTTAGTAAAAATGTCTTTCCGCTTCCCTGGTTTGCCATAAAACAAAAATAAGCTTTTAGCGGTTTTTAAAGCTGAAACTATTTTTATTATAGCAAGCTATTGAATTGTCTAAATTACAAAGTCGCTCACTTCGTCTTCGTTTATAAAGACATCTTTTTATATGAGTATAAATGTTTTCGTTACTCATAGATAGATTTAGAAAAACCTAAAGTCTTTTAGTGATTGGCCTATTGGCTTTTTATCTTCAAGATCAACTACATGTGGCGTAATAACAAAGATAAGCTCAGTTGTTTTTACGCTATCTCTTGTGCTTTTAAAAGCATTGCCTATAAGAGGAATATCTGAAAGAATAGGCACAGATGTATTATTTTTTTACCTTTTTGTTTGGCCTATTAGACCGCCAAGTATTATCGTATCTCCACTATCGACTTGAACAACAGTTGAAAGTTTTTCTGTACTGTATCAGGAGCTATCTCTCTTAATGCGTTTTGTCTTGTGTCGTCTTCGCTGTATTTAAAGTTGCTAAGTGATGGGTTGATGCGAAGCATGATTTTGTTATTGTCAGATACTTCTGGTAGTAGATTTAACAAGATGCCGATAAATACTGAGTATTGTTTATATGTAGTTGTTAGCCTATCGCTATTGCTGTTACCACTATCTGTTTTGCTCTTGAACTCTGTAGTTGATATTATCACCAACTGAAATAAGAGCTTGTTGGTTATTTAGTGTAGTTACTTTTGGACTTGAGATGACCTTTGTTTTTACCATTTGTCTCAAGAAAAGTATCATACCATCAAGACTAAAATTACATTTGCAGCAATATTTAATGTGCGGCCAAAGCCATCACTTAGGCTATTGCCCCTTGTTTGTCCAATTTGCACCCGAGCTTCCATTACTACTTGAATTGCCATATATGTATTAAATCCAAGCTCAAACTTGCTCCAGTCAACCCCTTGTTTATACTCATTGTTTAGCTCTACTGATATTATAGAAACGTCGATAATGACTTGTTTTTAAGTCTTTTTTGCATTTCAGCCTCTGTACTTTTCTCACGTTTAAGTTGAGAAGGTGTGGCTGTTACTGTAATAAGGCCAGCGTTTTGATTTATTATAGGATCAGGCGCTGTGATATGTTCGCTGCTATTATTTAAAATAGCTTTTTAATTCAGCGTCAAGTTTTTCCCAGAAATCAAATCTTTCAGTTGTTTTTATGAGATTACTTGAGCCTTGTGACGAGCTATCGCTTTGAGCATTAGATGAACTGCTACTTGAGCTTGTAGAGATCTCAGATGGAGTAGCATCAACAGACGCTTGAGTTACAGCAGTTCCTTCCCTTATTGAAGTTATATAATCAAGTTTGGAAAATTTGAGTTTTTAATGAAGATATTTTTAAGACATTGTTTGGGAAATTCATAGCTTAAATTTTTCACTCAAGAGTGGGTCAAAAACTTCACTTAAGTTCATATTTCTAATGTTTACGCCAAAAACCTTATCATTTAGCTCTGTTTTACTATATGCATCTTTTGGCTACTATACTAAAGTCACACATTTCAGAAAGTTGATTTAGTACGTCTCCAAGGGCAACATCATCTGAGCTACTATACTAAAGTTTTTACTTAAACAACTGCTTGGTCTTGCATCTGCAAAAGTATACTTAAGCATGCCAGTGCAGCAACTATAAATAATTTATTTAATTTTGATCCCAACATTTTTACTTCCATTTTTTAAAGTTAGCTCTTGTTTATCGTCGCCTTTTATTAAAACAACACTATTTCTTGTAACAGCGGTTGGTTTATACTCATCAACGATGTCTCCAACACTATACCACTTTGAATTAATATTTTTGCCTTATTAAGCAATATTGCCTTTAGACTAAGACCTCTTGAAGATTGGTACTCGTTTGATCTATTTTTGATCAACTTTTTGGTTTTTAAAGATTCTTGTTTAGAAAGGATCTTTAACGCTTGCAAGCTCAATAGCATTTAGACCACTTCTCTTTTCTTTTATCTTTTTCGAAAAATTTTATCGTAAGAACTTGTTTCGTTTTTGAAACTGATTAGCACATATTACACTAAATAATAAAAATGCTAACAAAATACCTCTTTTCATTAGTATTTCATCCCCAAACAGATATTGATATCTTAGCTCCAAGATCTTTTTGTGTAGAGTTTACATCCATCTTGTGAAGATCTACTACGAGTTTCGACTCTTCTAGACTATTTATATGAAAGCATATCTTTAAAAACCACCCAAAAATGTTAAGTCAATATTTAAAATTGTTCGATCTTTTGCAATTGGCTCTTTTATGTCACTTTTTAGCTCTAAATTTTATATTATTTTGCTTTTGCTAAAAGAACAATATTGTCTAGAAAATTGCCCAATTTTGATCATTAAAAAGCAAAAATGATAACTCTTTTTAACTTGGCATCAAAATATCCATTCAAATTTCAGAACATTAGCATATCTGTTTTTTAGAACTTCTAAGTTTTTGTTTCTTCGTTTATTTTAAATTTCTATCACCATCTGAGCGAGCTAACTGATGTCAAATAGTCTCTTGTTTTTAGAAAGCTCACTACTTACTCTTGTGTGGGCATCAAGCTTTTCATCATAGAATTTACGTGATGGGTCAAAAGCAAAGCATGTAAACAATATATACAATAACCAAAGCTGATCCAAAAGAAGATTATGCTTACTTCGCTTTGTTTTTGTATCAAAATAATTATCTAATTTACTTAAAAATATCTTAGTCTCATTGTCTTATCTCTATACTTATATTGCTTTCGTATTCGCTTATTTCGTTTATCTTCTTTGATTTTTAGTATTTACCGAATATTTTGGCATTTTACTGATGTCTTTTTATCAACTGAGTTATCCTCTTCTCATTATCGCTTACGGTAGTTATGGTTAAATTTCTATCATTATTTGCAATATTTGTTATAAAAACTTGCCATTGTCATTTATCATATCGGTAATTTCAAAAAGATTTAAACCTTTCATTGCGTAATTATCTTTTTATTTTCAATTTCTTGCAATAAACCTTTTTCTAAGTAGTCTTTCCTCTTCTTTACGGTTAGTGTTTTGACTTCATCTTGCTCTTTTTAATCTTGCAAGAGTATTTTTTTATTTGAGTTGCTTGTGCATTAAGCACACTAAGCTCATCGTTTAGTCTTTTGCGAATCTTTATCTAAAATCTCACCAGCAATATAATTATATAATGGATAAAGCATGCTTAAACAAAAAGCTGCAGCACATGTCAGAATAAATCTCCACTTTTTCTTTTTGTAAATGGGTCTGGCCTAAGCATATTTGAAAAATTGAAATCAGCATTAAAAGCCTTCTTTTTTTCATAAAATCTTGCATATAAAGCCATTATATTGTGTCGTTCGGTAATTTTTAAATTCTTAGAATTTATAGCAGTATTTGTGTTTAACTTTACAACATTAATGTCAAGTTTTGTATTTATACATTTTCTCAAGATGTTCGATCTTGTAGTCACAGTCAATAAAAAAATATTTTTTTGTATTAACATTATAAATTCTATTGATGATATTTATCGTATCATTAACATAAAAATACAGTCTTCAAAAATAGTATTTAAATCATAATTAAAACCTTCTTCTTCTTTGTCGACAAGTCCTTTTTGTTTTTAAAATATCTGCAAACTTATCACTGCTTATTCTTTCACCACTTTGCTCTACAATTTATCTCTTAGGTAATTTAATGTATATCTTATGCTTCTTGAAGTTAGATATTCTCCATTCACATATATGCTCACAGCTTCATCGGCTCTAATTGTTAAAAAGCAGTCGGTTTGTGTACTTGAAGCAAGCCTTTTTGTAAATAGCACCATATAAAAGTGGTTCTACGGCGACATAGTCGATAAAACTAACTCTTTTAGAAATATTTTTAAATATTTTTGTTTATCGTTTCATTAGCGATAATAAATACATTAAAATTCTCTCTTCAGTATTGCTTTGCTTTCAAAAATATACTATTTTGTAGTCAATTGCTGGGTCAAGAGAAAGTTCTTCATAAATTTCTAACAGATATAATATTTTTCAAGGTCATCATCATCTGTTGTTCTTGATATATTCAAGGTAGCTGTTATAATATCTTTGTATTCGATGTAAGATATAAAAATCATGTTTAGAAACATTTTTGAGAGGCTTAGTGCATCAACAGCACTGTTATAAAATCTAAAAACCTTCGTATTCGTAAGGATTTGGGGTAACAATTGGAGTATCGTTAGTTTTTCCAAGTTTTAACATATTTAACCTCTATAAGACTCTAGTTGGGTTATATTTTAATATCTTTAAAATAAAAATCAATAGCCGATTATCTGATTTGAGGCTCTTTTTCTTCTTTACTCCACCCTTTTTAACGACTACATCGAGCTTTTAAGAAGACCTTTGTGTTGGTTCGAGTATTTGTATTAACTTTCTTGCAAAATTCCTATTCTTTTAATAGTTTTCACCCATTTTTCCAATGATCATACTTTTTATGAATGTCACGCTCCGTGATGATACTAGCATAAATTTCAGTTATGCCAGTTTTTCTTTCACGCTTTTTATGATCGCATCCTAAGATATGGGATCTCATCGCTTACAGTACTCATAGATCGCTTCAAGTATAATTCTCTAAAAATTTTCCTTCTCATTTGTCGGCGTAGAAAGTCTGGATCATGAAAAGTACTCATGCTCTGGCAAAAGCTTGCAAATTTTCATCAAGAAGCGGCTTTTTATAGGTAGGCTGCTTGAGTGCTAAAAGGTGAGCAAAGCTGCAAATTTATCTTGAAAATTTTCTGATACTGAGTGATCTTTTCAAGCACTTTTTGCATTTGAGCTCTCATCGACTTTTGTTAGCACTAAGATGTGTGGTTTTTCAGGATTTAGAGCTAGAAAATTTCTCATAGTCGCTTGTACTATCATGAATAGGTGCTAAAAAAATACGATGAGATCGCAATCACCCATCGATTTTATAAGCTGGCTAATTAGCAATTGATTTATCGCCTTGTTGCTCTCGTGAAGCCACGGCGTGTCGGTAAAGATGATCTGATCTTCACCGTTCATTACTATACCATTTATCTTTCTGCGAGTTGCGTTTTGCTTGTGCGAGACAATGGCGATCTTTTTCGTTTAATAAGGCATTTAAAACGAGCTTTTGCCAGCATTTGTGCGTCCTATGATGCTAACAAAGCCTGATTTCAAAGTATGTACCTCGCTAGATCTTGATCCTCAACAACGTCTTTTAGGCGCTCTTTTACAAGCTCTTTTGTCACGTTTATCTTTTCGCCACTCTTTTCACTAGCTTCAAAGCTGATATCTTCTATCACGCGCTCGATCACCGTGTGAAGGCGTCTAGCACCGATGTCTTCCATCTTTTCATTTGCCGCATGAGCGATCCTTGCTATCTCTTTTATCGCTTCATCGTCAAATTCTAGCTCGACATTTTCAGTTGAAAGAAGTGCGATATATTGTTTTAAAAGCGAGATTTACTGGCTGAGTTAGAATTTGATAAAGCGCGTCCTCATCAAGGCTATCAAGCTCGACTCTTAGTGGGAAACGGCCTTGAAGCTCTGGGATGAGATCGCTTGGCTTGCTTATGTGAAAGGCGCCAGCTGCGATAAATAAAATGTGATCTGTCTTTAAATTTCCAATTGTATTTACATTTGAGCCCTCAACGATAGGCAGCAAGTCTCTTTGCACACCTTCTTTGCTAGGATCTTGCCTGTTTGAGCTACCTGAGCCAACGGCTACCTTATCGATCTCGTCTATAAAGATGATGCCCCTCGTTCTCAGCTCTTCTTAAAGCCTCTGTTTTTACGCTCTCAAGGTCTAAAAGTCTATCATTTGCCTCGCTTTGAAGGGCTTTTTAGCGTCTTTTACCTTCATCTCTTTTTGATGTTTTTGCCACCGATGCCAATTATCTTTATAAAGCTCTCTTGCATCTGAGCCATATCAGGCGGCACGTTTGAGCCAGCTTCAAGTGGGTTTTGCTGCACCTCTATCTCGATGCTTAGCTCGTCAAGTTCTCCGTTTCTTAGCCTATTTTAGCATCTTGTCATAGCTCTTAGCGTATTCTGCTTGCTTCTCTTCGCTAGCACCTTTTGGCAGTGGCGGAAGTAGCTTTGAGACGATCTTTTCTTCGATGTAGGCATTTATCTTGTCTTGATTTTTCTCCCTTTGCTCGTTTTTTACGAGATTATATGATGCCATTGCAAGGTCTCTTACCATGCTCTCAACGTCACGACCAACAAAGCCAACCTCGGTATATTTGCTAGCTTCTACCTTGATAAATGGCAGTCCCATCATCTTTGAAAGACGCCTTGCGATCTCAGTTTTACCAACGCCAGTTGAACCGATCATCAAGATATTTTTGGCATGATGTCATCTTGTAAGCTCTTTTTCAAAGCTTCATGCGGCGATAGCGGTTGCGAAGTGCGATCGCTATGATCTTTTTGGCGTCCTTTTGACCGATCACATAGTCATCTAAAGAAATTTGACAATTTCTCTTGAGTGTTAAGTTCATTTTTCTCTCTTATTCTAAAACATAAGTTTTTGATGTTTGTATTTGTATAGATGCAAATTTTCGCCAGCTATCTTGAGGCTCTCTTTGACTCAGATCCTCTTCGTCGATATCAACACGTTATCTAGGGGCACGAGCCGCTGAAAGGGCGTAGTTACCGCCACTTCCGATAGCTGCTATCTTGCCATCTTCTGGCTCAACAACATCTCCAGTGCCACTAAGTAAGAAAATTTTATCCCTATCAAGCACAAAGCATCATCGCCTCAAGCTTTCTTAGATACTTGTCTTTGCGCCACTCTTTGCTAAATTCTATCACCGCCTTTAGCAAGTCCCCCTTTGTATGCTCTAATTTCTTTCTCAAAACATATCAAAGAGATTAAACGCGTCAGCAGTGCTACCAGCAAAAGCCAGCTAGGACTTTTGCCGTTGTGAATTTTACGGATTTTTACGGCATTGCCTTTTAAGACAGTGTTGCCAAAACTCACCTGTCCATCGCCGCCGATGACCGCTTTTATTTTTGCCTTTGTAGGCTGGGATGGTTGTCGCATGAAACATCTACTCTCCTTGCACATCAACCTTTAAGGTCGCATTTATCGAGTGTCCAAGCTTTATAGAGACGTCATAAAGACCAACTGCTTTTAGGGTGAGTGTCCAGATCGATAGTCTTTTTCTCAACTACCAAATGATGTGTCTTTTTCAAGCTCTGCTGCGATCTCCTCTTTTTGAAACTGAGCCAAAAAGCGAGCCATTTGCACCAAGAGTTTTCTTGACGACGACTGTCACTTTTGCAAGCTCTTCTTTAAGCTTTTTCTAAAATTTGCGATCTCATATTTTTAGCTCTTCAGCCTTTTCTTTTTGAGCCGCTTCGTATTGACGAAGGACATCTGGAGTGGCTGCTTTTTGCAAAGCCTTTGCCGATTAAGAAGTTGTTGCCGTAGCCGTCTTTTACCTCTTTTATCTCGCCAGCTTTTTCCAAGTCCTTTTTACATCTTTTATTAATAATACTTTTCATTTTTTTATCCTTTTAAATTTTTATTTTTAATCAAATTTTTCCCGCCCATTTTTGCGTGCGATTATAAAGCAGAAGTGCGTTTGGTTTGATAAATCCCTCTGCATCTTTTTGGTCATAAACGCTATCTTCTTCAAATGTGCAGTACGCCTCGCTAAATAGGTTATCATTTTTACTGCTTCTACCAAGGATAGTCACATTGCCTTTATAAAGCTCAACTTTTACAGAGCCATTTTACGTGCTCTTGGCTCTTGTCGATGAGAGCTTGGAGCATATTTCGCTCAGGCGACCACCAGTAGCCGTTGTAGATTAACTCTGCATATTTTTGGCATGATCTCATCTTTTAAGTGAGCTGCACCGCGGTCAAGCGTGATGCTCTCTATCGCTCTGTGAGCTTTTTAGCATTATCGTGCCGCCGGGAGTTTCGTAGCAGCCGCGGCTCTTCATGCCAACTGAGCGGTTTTCTACGATGTCAAGTCTGCCGATGCCGTGTTTTTGCGCCAAGGCGGTTTAGCTCGGTTAGAAATCTCAGCTGGGCTCATGCCGTTTTATGCTCACTGGATCGCCTTTTTCATAGCCAATCTCAATGATCTCGCTCTTATCTGGAGCATCTTTTTGGACTTACTGTCCATCTCCACATATCATCTTCTGGTGCGTGGCTTGGGTCTTCAAGCACTAGCCCCTCATAACTTATGTGAAAGTAAATTGCGTCCATTGAGTATGGGCTCTTGCACGGTTTTTGGTGATATCTATGCCGTTTTTCTCAGCGTATGCCAAAAAGTTTTTCGCGGCTGTTTAGATCCCACTCGCGCCATGGAGCGATGATAGTTAGGTTGTCACCAAGTGCGTAGTAGCCAAGCTCAAAGCGAACTTGGTCATTGCCTTTGCCTGTTGCTCCGTGGCTCACACCATCAGCACCAACAAGTCTTGCGATCTCGCTTTGGCGTTTTGCTATTAGTGGGCGCGCGATCGATGTGCCAAGCAGATATTCGCCCTCATAGACTGCGTTTGCTCTAAACATTGGAAATACATAATCACGTACAGATTCTTCTCTTAAGTCCTCTATAAAAATGTTTTTCAGGTTTTTACACCAAGTGCTAGGGCTTTTTGCGTGCAGGCTCTAGCTCTTCGCCTGTCCGATGTCAGCTGTAAATGTGACCACTTCGCATTTGTATTCGTCTTGGAGCCACTTTAAAATAATACTTGTGTCGAAAGTCCGCCTGGGTATGCTAAAAACAACTTTTTACATCTTTTTCATAGCTGTCCTTTTGTTGAAATAGTCGTATTTTTAGCCTAAATTGATTAATCTTTAATAAATTAATCTAATTTCTAATGTAAGCATTATTTTAAAAACTCCCTAGCAGTTTTTCATAGAAAATTTATCATTTAAAAATTATGATAATTAATATTGTTTTTATGCTTGCTTTTGTTAAATTGCGTTTCGCTTTCATTATCAATAATTAGAATTAACAAAAGGATATCCGTGAATAGATCGACTTATCGCCATTTGCCTTAGCGCTTGTGTGGCAAATCTCTCTATGCAGTAGAGAAAGAAAACAACGAAAACCAAGCTAGATGGCGTCGTAGTAAGTGCGAGTGGCTTTTCGCAGCAGATCAAAGAAGCCCCTGCAAGCATCAGTGTGATAAGTGGCGATGAGCTTACAAAAGATAGCTTTACCTCACTTCACTCAATCGCCCAAAAAAAGTGCCGGTGTAAATGTCGTTGGTGGCGAGGACGGGGCAGCTAGTGGCATCTCAATACGCGGCATGGAGAAGTCTCAAACGCTAGTTTTTGATTGATGGCAAAAAGAGTAAATTCAAGTAGCGCAAATCCAAAGGGTGGAGCAGGGGATATGAACTCACATTCATCCCACCAGCTGAAGCGATCGAGCGTATAGAAGTTATCCGTGGTCCCTATGAGCTCGCTTTATGGTAGCGACGCAGTTGGAGGAGTTATAAATATCATTACCAAAAAGGATTTTTCAGAAATTTGAGCGGCAACGTCGGCATCTCAACTACGATAAATGCGCATAAAGGCATAGGTGATGGCAGACAAGGCGACTTTTATCTCGTTACCTCTTTATAAAGACCTTTTTCGCGCTTCAGCTTTGGGGCTATAAAAAGCTAAGAGACGAGGATAATTACAAAGGCGGCTACCAAAAGAGCGATAAGAGAAATTGAGTGCAAAGCTTTGGATCACTCCAGATGAGCACAATCAAATTACTCATCTTTGGCTCAAATGAAAAAAACACGACTACTCGCGCACCGTCGGCAAAACAGCCACTATAAAGACAAATAAGGTTTTAAATGCCTATGACTACGAGAAAAAGAGCTATGGTGTGGGCTATCTTGGCGAATTTGATAGCCTAAATGCTGATCTTAGCTACATTTACGATCAGACGCAAAGAACGAGCCTTTTTGACAGTCTCATACCTGCAAAAGCTAAAATCACAACTTCAACTCTAAATTTACAACCTTTTTTGGCGCTCACTCACTAACTTTTTGGCTATGACTTTAGCAAGCAAAATGTCGGCACGACCTTCATCGTCTCAAACGCTTCAAGAAACGGTTTAAAAGATCCAAAAACCTACTCGATGAGCGAGCATGCGGGATTTATCGAGGATGAGTGTAGCAAATTTTCAGATGAGAAGCTATTTTTAACGCTTGGCTCAAGGCTCACACACAACGGATTTCTTTGGCAACCATCTCGCCAAGAGCCTACCCTAGTCTATAACGCCACAGATACGCTAAGCTTAAAAGGCGGCGTAGCAACTGGCTATAAAACACCAGATGTCAATCACATTTCACCCGAAGTAGGCACTATCCAAGGTGGCTGGAGGATAGTTGATTTTGGCAACAAAGATCTAAAAACCAGAAAAGAGCACGACTTATGAGGTTGGGGCTTATTATGACAATCGAGGCTGATTTTAGAGGCTCAGTGACGCTTTTTAGAAATGAATTTAAAGATAAAAATCCTAGACACCGACGGCAGTAATGTAAATAAAATTCAGCCTTTGGCACTTGCACAGATGCACCCACGTTAATTGCCACGGCTGGGAACTTACTTTAACATTGAGGGGTGCAACCGTTTGGGGCGTGGAGCTAAGTGGCGACTATGACATCCTTTCTAATTTAAATTAGCTCAAACTACACCTATAATAAGTCAAAGATAAAAACTGGCAACCCAACGATAAACACGCCAAGAGGCCCTATGAAAATTGTGAGACAAACCTAGCTAGACTTGATGGCAAAAGCCCTAACAGCAACGCCAGAGCACACACTTCACGCCACGCTTACATATAAGCCTGTAAAAAGCGTCAAGACTTTTTGGCGCAAACTACGAGACAAGCTAACAAGCGTAAATTCTGGTGCTGGCAACAGAGTAAGAGAGAACACAAAGACCTACTCACCTTTGATACAGGCGTCAGCTGGGACGCGAACAAGCACCTAACGCTTAGCCTAAATGCCTACAACATCTTTGATAAAGTAAGATATGATGAGGCGCTAGCAGACGACAGCAACTACTACTGGTATCCGCAAGAGGGCAGGAGATTTTTGGTTTAAGGTCGCTGCAAAATGGTAAGAGCCTTTAAGTACTACTTTTTACGCTTGGCGTGACGCAGACTTTGCACGCAGGACCCTAGCCAAACGCCTGAGTCACTTAGCCAAAAAGCTGCTAGTAATTGAAATTTCAACCTTTAAAATGAGCGCAAATGATGAAGTATAAAATTTTTCACAGCCAAGCTAAAGGGGCAAAATAAGTTTAAAAATGTGCTTTTTCTTGCTTGATGCAAACGCCCAGTTTAACATGCTCTTAAATGAATTTGATGGCAAGGCTGCCCCACTAATAATAGGCGTAGGATATGACAGCAACAAAAGCTACGAGGTAGAAAAAAACGCACAAGAGATCTCACGCCAAAGGCAGATGGCGAGGAGTTTAGCAAGGGTGGTGGCGCTGATGCGTTTTACCACTTTATAACTAAAAATGTAGTGCCGCTAATTGATGAGAAATTTAACGTGCAAAAGCAGCCAAAAGAGCCTTTATGGACACTCTTTTGGCGGGCTTTTTACGCTCTATGCCTTGCTAAAAAATGATGGCGTATTTTTCACATTCTTTATCCTTCGCCATCTCTTTGGTGGGGTGAGTCTGAAAATGTACAAAGCAAAACATAAGTGAGGGTAAATTAAAGAAAAATTAAAAGCTCAATTCGTCTTTCTTAGCGTTGGCGAGCTTGAAAAGAGAAAGGGCAAAACAGACAAAGCTGGCATTTTTAAAGGCGAGCGATCTAGCCCAAATTTCTAAAGCAAAGTGGCGTAAATTCTCACTTTGAGCTTTTTAAAAATGAGACGCACGGCAGCGTCATACCTCTAAATTTAAAAGAGCTTTTAAAATATCTAAAGGATTAAAGAAATTTGAAGGCTATTTTTGTTAAAATCCGCCGCATGAGAGTAGATAGATTTCCAAACGTAGTAAATATCACCAAAAGGCGTGCCGTTAGCGAAGATATGTGCAAAAGCGGCGTTGTGAGCATCAACGGCGTGCAGGCAAAAGCAGCAAAAAGATGTTAAGGTTGGCGATGTAGTTAGCATCACATTTCTTACGCGTGAGGCGAGATATGAGGTGTTAGCGATCCCAACTACAAAAAGCATACCAAAAAGCGCTCAAAGCGAATATGTAAAAGAGCTTTGATGGTTTTTGAGCTTTTAGAAAAATGAGCTTATGAGCTTGTGCGTGTGCTGCCAAAAAAAGTGGCGTGGTGCTACTAAAGTGGCGATCTAGCAAGTGGCAAAAACGACGCTTGTAAAGGCGATCATCAAGGCTCATGGCATAGATGAGGCGTGACGTCGCCGACATTTTTCTTTGATGCAAATTTATGGTAAAGATATCTACCACTACGACATTTACCAGATCGGATTTTGATGGGATGGCAAAAATGGCCTTTTGAGAAATTATTTGAAGAGGGACTTCATCTAGTAGAGTGGGGCGATGAAAAAGTTTAGAAAAAGCTCTAAAGAAAAAAACGGCGAGAGCTATACATTAGTAAAAATTTCTCCTAGCAAAAATGGCAGAAAATACGAGGTTATAAGTGCATAAACTAGAAGTAAAAGATCTAAAAAGACGATTAAGAAAAGTGAGATCATAAAAGGTATATCTTTTAGAGGTAAATAGCGGCGAAGTGGTGGGGCTTCTTGGGCCAAATGGCGCTGGAAAAGACGACCACTTTTTTTATATGATCTGCGGGCTCATCTCGCCAACTAATGGAGACGTCTTTTTAAACAATGAAAAAGATCACAAACGTCCCGCTTCACAAAAGAGCGCACCTTGGTATTGGCTATTTGCCGCAAGAGTCAAGCATATTTAAAGAGCTAAGCGTTGAAGAAAATTTGCTCCTTGGGGCTGAAATTTTAAATCAAAGCAAAGAAGAGATCTCTAAAAGAGTAAATGAGATGCTAAATATGCTAAATATAGAGCCTATCCGCCTAAGAAAGGGCGTTAGCCCTAAGTGGCGGCGAGCGCAGAACGCTGTGAGATCGCTAGAAGCCTCATTATAAAGCCAAAATACTGCTTGATGAGCCATTTGCAGGCGTCGATCCTATTGCAGTTAGCGACATCCAAAGCATCGTTAGAGACCTCAAAAAGCTAGGCATCGGCGTTTTGATAACCGACCACAACGTCCGTGAGACGCTAGCCATTTGCGACAGAGCCTACGTCATCAAAGATGGCTCGCTGCTAGCAAGTGGCGAGTGCTAGCGAAGTGGCAAACAACAAGCTCGTTAGAACGCACTATCTTGGCGAAGAATTTAAGCTACTTGAGTAGATGATGCTAAGGCAAAAGCAAACTTTAGCGCCAAAGATCAAACTAAACCAAACGCTAAGAAGCTGGCTTCCTATCCTTCAAAGCGGGCTTGACGAGCTAAAAGAAACGCTTGAGCCTTTTCATAAAAAGAAAACCCATTTGCTACGATCGAACACAGAAAAGTAGAAAAAGCGAAAAAGCGAAAAACTTTTCGAGCAGGTTAGCAAAAACTCGGTTAGCGAAAGTATCGAGGCTTTAAGCATATATAAAGAAAGCCTCTATGAAAAGCTCGTTAGCCAGATAAATCCACCACTTTTCCCCACGCAAAAGTCCCAAGATATCGCATATAAGATCATCGAGTGCTTAGACGATGAGGGATATTTTTCTTATGATGATGAGTACTTGCGGGTTTTAATGAGAATGAGGTGGAGCGAGTTAGAGCTAGATTTGCCTACCTTGAGCCCTGTGGCGTGGGTGCAAAGGATGTTAAAGAGAGCTTTTTGTTTCAGCTTGACGAGGCAGAGGCGAGTGATGAGATCATAGAGTGCGCAAAAAGATCATCTTAAATTACGAAAATATAGAGAAGCTTAGAAAGCTTCAATTTTACGACGACGCGCTAAAGATCATAAAGAAAGTTAAAAATCCCCCAGCCATTGAGTATCTAGAAGAGGCGAGCCAAGGTGCTCGATATCTTCGTGCTAAGCACAAGTAGTGGCATAAGCGTGCAGATAAATGACGACTATTATCCTGAAAATTTCTATCGACACCGAGGGACTAGACGAGAAAGAGGCCTTTGTGAGCTCACGCATAAAAAGAGGCTAGCGAGCTCATAGATGCCCTTGAGATGAGAAAGGCGACACTTTATAAGATAGGGGCTCATGATAGTTGAGTATCAGTATGACTACTTTTTGGGCGGTGACATAAAAGCCTATGAAGCTAAAAAGACCTAGCTGACGAGCTTGGGCGCAACCCTTCAACCATCTCAAGAGCGATCGCGAACAAATATCTAAGCTCTCCAAGAGGCACAGTCGCGCTTAGAACTTTCTTCGCTACTGGCTTTGACGAGGAGACTTCAAACGCTGCGATAAAGGGATTTTTACTAGAGCTTATCAAAAATGAAGATCATAAAAAGCCACTTTCTGATCTAAAAATCCAAGAGCTCATCCAAGCTAAATTTAACATCAAATCGTTCGCCGAACCATCACCAAATACCGCAAAATCCTAAACATCGGCAGCTCAAGCCAACGAAAAAAAGATCTATCAGATAAACGGCTAGCTACCACTCATTTATGGCAAAAAGCGTGGCTTTTCGCATCTGCGTAAAAAGCTCGCTGCTAAGCTCATCATACTCTTTGCCTCGTCTTTTATGCTGCGCCAAGCCTGCTGCGTCGTCGTTCCAAGAGCCCATACCACCAAAGACATCTGCCGCGCTTGCCGCGGTAAAAAGAGCTAAATGTAGCTTTGGCATAAGTGGTGCGTTTAGGATATTTTGCTCTATATTTTTCTGGCTCATTTAGTGCTTTTTAGCCCCTTTTCTAAAGCAGTCGCCAAAGTTCTCACACTCTATCTCATCTGCAAATTTAGAGGTCCTAGTTAGGATATCTTTAAACTCCAAAGTGTTATCACTCAAATTCTTTGAATTTTCTGGCATGCCGTCATTTCAGGCTAAATCTTTATAGGCTATGTCCCAGCCCTTTTTTTATCTTCTTCAAAGCTCCAGTGCGGCACGAAGTAGCTCATCTTATCTTTATAAATGCAAAGAATTGACTTATAGCTTACATTTGAAAAGCCTTGCAGCGAGCGCTCCTCTGATGAGACAGCTAAATTGTAGCAAATCTCACGTCGCTTAGCCCAAGCTTTTTGGCATGCTTAAACCACTCATTTATGCTAGCTTGCTCTTTTTTTCTTGCTCATCCTCCAAAAATATAGTCAAAAACTAGGCTTTTTATATTTTTTTCGCCTTTGTAGTCTAGCTCTAAATTTGACTTTAGAGCTTGCTTTATGGAGGCTACGATAATGCAAGCGTTAAAAACTTCACCATTCATTTTTGCTCCAAAAAGTTAACCAACCATTACAAAATTACTTTCTTGATTTTTTAAAATATGGTTTTAAGCCTTCATAAGCAGATTGAATATTTTTAAATTTTCTTCGCGTATTCTTCTTGTATAGCGATGCTTTTTATTTGAATGTCTATCTGGATGGTAGATATTTGCGAGTGAGAGATAGTTTTGCCTAACAGTAGCAAAGTCGTCATTTTTACTACATCCTAAAATCTCAAGTACTTTTTCTTCAAACAAATTTGCAAGTGCAGAAAAATCTACTCATAAATTTTGCTGAACTTTTTTTATTTTTTTATGTTGTGTTTAAAAATTTACTATACTCTTTTCGTCATAAACAAAATTATACTAAATTTTGGATAGTTCTTTTTGCTAGAAGTTTATTTAACATTGATATATCATTGTTATTTGAAATAATAATGTTTAAGAAATCATCATTTTTATTAAAATCAATACCACTTTTTACTAGACTTTCACTGATATAATCAGCAAAGCCTTTGCAAAGTGTATCTTTTTAGCTCAAATTACGCTTCATTTTTATAAAACTGATCCTCAAATTTATAACTGGCGCTAGTGTATTTTTGAATTAAACCAAGCTTTTATGGTTTTTATAGTTTGCAAAGCGAACGTCTAGTTGGTCTTGACTTTGTTTTTCATAAAGTATAAATTTACAGAAGCATTTGCGTTGTGGCATCTCATTTTCTTCATAAAAATGAGATGACTTTACTTTTGATAAATTACTTTAGTGAGATACTTTGTTTATTAAGTCTCTAAGCTCGCAAAATAATACATCATTATCAGTTAGTATACTTAATGATTCTAGTGTTTGTTTTACCTGCATTGCTTACTCCAAATAAAATATGATTATGTTGTAGCAATTAGTATTCCAAATTTATATTTTTCTAATATCCTGACCTTTGATATACTCAGCAAATTCATTTTTAGCTTGTTTTTCTTTGTGCAATATTGCCTCTTTTTGTGTAATAAATAGCTTCTTTTTGTGGTTTTTAGCATTTGTTTGCTCTTTTTGTAAGCTCTTTTTTATCTCTTTTTAAGCTATCAAAAATCGTTCATATTTACTCCTTTTTTATTATGTTGATTTTACTAAAAGGTTATAAATTTAAAAATGAATACAATCTTTTTAAGGAAACTTTTGGTTAATATCACAATTCTATTTTTATGCGCGCTCGTAGCTCAGCTGGATAGAGCATTTGATTGCGGTTCAAAAGGTCAGAGATTCGAGATTCTCTCGGGCGCACCATCTTTTTATCACTCCAAGACAAAACTTCAGTTTTTTTATAGTAGAATAAACAGAAAATTTAAAAAGAGGGAAAATGGATTTTCAAAGCATTCAAAAACAAATTCAGCATTAAAAGAAGGTCTTGCGGGTTTTAGAACAAGGCGATGAGAACGAGATCGAACCAATTATTGGAGTTGTTGAGTTTAATAAAAAGTGCCGAAGAGCTCAAGAAAAAGCTTACAAATTAAAAGACAAAGCGTAAAAATGTTTTTAATACAGATGACTATTATGAAAACATTAGCTCTTATTTGGATCAAACAAAAAGAAGTCTGTATTTTTAAAAATAGAAAAAGCTGGTGTTAGCTTTTAAAGCAAACGAAAATTGCAAGAGAGTTATGCTGCTGTTTCAAATATAGTAGAAATTTTAGTAGCGAGTATCAAATCCAAAATAAAAAGATATTTTTTCAAGAACAACCGATACGGCTCAGATTAGATTGTTGCTCGGGGACCATGGTAGCGTTACAAGATCGTATGTTTAAGATATTGCATAACCATTCTCAAGTAGTTTCAAATGTAGTTTTGCAAAAGATTCAAAGACTATATATACATTTTTATAACTGTATCAAGAGTGGCAAAACAACGACAGGGATGAATTATTGTTAGTTGAAATAGCTGGCATAACAGACAAGATCATTTCTATGATAAGTCCTGTTTTTTAGTGCAAAGAGCCTAAAGACAAATGAGCTTATCTCATCACTACCTAATCTACGAGCTACGAGGCTAAAAGCCTACGCCATAGGCGAGGATCTAGCTTAAGATTTTATCCATTATCTCTTTTTGCCCCATTTGGCAAAAAGGATATCTTTTAGAGCTTTTGCTGCTTTTGTTTAGATCAAAGCTCTCGATCATTTTTATGACTTCATCTTTGTCTAAATTTTTCGCCATTTTGCAGGGCAAATTTCAGCTATGCCTTTTATCTTTTAGAAATTTAGCGTTATAAAATTGGTGATTGCCAGCAGCATAGGAAATGGCACAAAAGATAGATGGTAGGGCGTTTGCGCAAAGCTCCCAAAGTGAGCTAGCTCCAGCTCTTGATATGGCAAGATCAGCCCTCACTCATCTTCTTTCTATCTCTTTACTAAAGTCGTACTTTCTACAATTTGCCTCGCTAAAAGCCAAGCTCATCATATCTTTTTAAGCTCATCAAGGGCGTTTTTGCCGCATTGATGAATGATCTTTATCCCTTTTTCTTTTAAGATATGGGGCCAAATTATAGCTAGCTCGTTTATCGCTTTTTGCACCTTGTGAGCCACCTAAAAATAGTATAGTTTTTTTAGCTCGCTCTCTAACTCTTTGGCTTTCAAAAATTGTTGCCACAGGGTAAGGGCAGGGGCAGAGCTCATCATAAGAGCTAAAAAAAGCCCTTTGCGTATGGCTTTAAAAATTTCTATTTAGCTTGCCAGTTACGGCATTTTGCTCGTGGATGAAAAGTGGCGTTTTTGAGATGATGGCTGCTATGGCTGCTGGCGCTGCTGAGTAGCCTCCCACGCTGATGACTGCTTTAACGCCATTTTCTTTAAGTGCCTGCATTTTAGAGCTAGGGCTTATGATATTTGTTAGTGATTTTAGCTTGGCAAGACCTCTTTTTATTTACGACGCCACTGCTTGGCAAGAAGAATTTTTGTGCAGATTTATCATCATTTTTCAAACCGAAAATTTATCCTGACCGCTAGTTGAGCCGATGAAAATTGGCTTTATGCCTCGTCTATTTAGCTCCCTCACAAAAGCTTCTAGCGATCGCCAAATGCCCGCCAGTGCCGCCACCGCAAATAACTATCATAGTTTTGCCTTTTTACTAACCATCAAGACCATGCCGATGCCGATGCATATAGCAAGCACGGAGCTGCCGCCGTAGCTAAGAAATGGCACAGCGATACCTTTTATCGGCGTGATCGATGTGATGCCGTAGCTATTCATCAAAAATGAAAATGACAAGATAAGACCGATACCAAGCGAGAATAGGTGATAGACCTTGTTTTCGCTCCTAGCTGAAAATTCTAAATATCCTATAAAAGTAGCGTGATAAAGATCGCTGTGATGCATAAAATGCCAAAAACGCCGACCTCTTCAGCTATGCCAGCTAGCACGAAGTCTGTATGCACCTCGCTTAAAAAAAGCCAAGCTTAAATATCCCAGCTCCAAGCCCCTCGCCAAAAAAACTCGCCGTGTTTGATTGCATTTAGTGAGTGAGAAATGTGATATGGCTCTGGTGCATCTGCCACTCTAAGCACGTTTGCCACGCTATCTGGCAAGAAAGAGAGAACCATGTTTTGTATCGTGCCCCACCATGATTTTATACGTATTCTGTGCTCTGAGCTAACTATCGCCACCGTCATGACAAAGGCAGCGCCCAAGATACCGATACCAAAGAGCCTAACACTAGCCCCTGCAAAAGCGCCATCGTCACAAAAGGTAAGTGCCAAAACTACAACCTGACCAAGGTCGTTTTGCATAACGGCGATAAGAAAGATAGCGATACCAAAAAGAATGATATAAGGCAAAAGTATCTTTAGCTCAGCCATCAAAGTCCTCTTGCCGTCGCTAAATTTTCTAGTAAAGCTCCATGCTAAAAAATAGACAAAACCGACTTTGAAAAACTCAACAGGCGCAAGTGAAAAGCCAGCAACCTGATCCAGCGTCTAGCACCTCCAGAGTCAGTCACCATCGAAGCTGGCAAGGCGTGCATGAGCCCCATAGCGATACCGCACGAGATAAGCAGTCCAAAAGCCTATCCAAACGAGCGCTTTGTCTGGATTTAGCCTAGAGAGCCACCACATGAGAAAAATTCCTATGCAGCCGACTACAAACTGGCGGATAAAAAAAGTGAAAATTCGTCGTAGTTAAAAAAATAAAACTGTAAAAACTGGCAAAGATAGTGAAAAATGATGCTTATGGCGATCAAAGTCGCGCAAAAGATAGAAAAATAACCTTATCAACTGCCAATTTAGCTCCAACTTTAAAATGAGCCAAAGTATAATAAAAAAACGGCTTACAAAGATATTATTTGCTATAATTGCAGACTTTAAGGATGGGCATGAAGATAGGGTATATTTGACTCGGGGCTTGGCGGACTTAGCGTCTTAAACGAAGCTTTAAGCAAGCTTAGTGAGCATGAATTTTTATATTACGCAGATGTGAAAAATGTCCCATACGGACAAAAGAGCAGGGATGAGATCTTAAAATTTGAGCTTTGATGCGGTGAAATCTTTCTTGTCAAAAATGGCGCAGATGCTGTCGTAGTAGCGTGCAACACTGCAACAAGCGTGGCGATAAAAGAGCTTAGAGGAAATTTAAGCGTGCCGATCATCGGCATGGAGCCAGCTGTAAAAAGGCTCACGATCTAAGCCACGATGACGCCCTAAAAACGCTTGTCATCGCCACTCCAGTCACCGTAAATGGCGCAAAACTAAAAGAGCTAATCCACAATTTAAACGCAAAAGATAAAACCGAACTGCTTGCTCTGCCTCGCCTTGTAAATTTCGCTGAAAAGGCTGAGTTTGAGAGCGAAAACGTTAAGTCATATCTAAAAGATGAGCTAGCTAATGTGATCTAAGTAATTTGACTTTTTGGTGCTTGGCTGCACGCATTTTAACTATTTTAAAGATAGCTTAAGAGAATTTTGCCCTACAAATGTAAGCATAATAGACGGCAACGAAGGGACGATAAAGCGCCTCATAAGCGAGCTTGGACTTGCAGTTTCAAGTGTAAATTTAACTCAAATGTGAAAATTTTTCACTCAGGTGAGGAGATTTGCGAGCAAAGCGAGCTAGAGAAAACTCAAGAATGTAGCTAGATTAGAAAAAAATGAGAGCGATCTGCTAGGTTCAAATGTAGCTGAAATTTGAGCCGATTTGCAAAATACACTAAATTTTATGTATTTTTATATGTATTTAGCCTTTTTCTTTTGCTTTACTATATAGATAGCACTTATTATCGCAACCACTGCCAAAAGAGCGATCGTGATCGTTAAAAGTGTCTGTTTGTCAGGATTTGAGCCCTAGAAAGTAGCCAACTCCAAGCAAAACGCGCACCAAATCCCAGCGCCAAGTGTGGTAAATAGGCAAAATCTAAAAATGTTCATCTTAGCAAGCCCAGCTGGTAGGCTGATGTATTGACGAATTCCTGGGATGAGGCGTGAGTTAAAGGTTGAAATTTCGCCGTGTTTATTAAAAAATGCTTCAAATTTATCCATCTTTTCGTGAGTAATGCCCAAATTTGCCGTATTTTAAAACGATCTCGCGTCCAAAAAAAGTAGCAAAGATAGTAGTTAAAAATAGCTCCAAGCAGGCTGCCAAGCGTGCCTGAGATAAAAGCAAGCACTAAGCTCATCTCGCCTTTGTGAGCTAGATATCCAGCTGGTATCATCGCCACTTCGCTTGGAAATGGGAAAAACGAGCTCTCCAGAAACATCATCACAAATATGCCAGCATATCCCCAGCTGCTCACGCTTGAAATGATAAAATCAATAATGTCATGTAGCATTTTTACTCCGAAATTATCTTCAGTGAGGCATTGTAGCAAAGTGCCGCTAAGTATTTGAGTATATATATTATAATTTCAAAACATTAAATTTAAGGATAAAAATGGCATTTGAAAAATGTGCTCATCTCAAAAGAGAATGATGAAAAGTATGGCCTTACTAGTATTTTTCTTAAATACAATCCATCCGATAAGAGTTTGCCTAATCAATAGTATTGGGTTATAGACAGGAGTGCACTGCTGGCTTATGGAGAGTGGTTTTTCATGATCCAAAGGTAGATCATGGAAATATCTTTCAAAAAGCCTATGGATACTTTACTATAAAGGTGAAATGTTTTGAAATTATGCAGAAAATGAGCTATACAATAAAAACAATAGACCATGTATCTTATGATAAAGTATGGCTTTTATTAGACGTAAAGCCAATTGCTTATAGCGCATTGGCCATTGAGGAAATTTCTTGCGCTATTAAAAAGAAATTCTTATTGTTTATGGGCTGGGTGGTGCATGGAGAGAGGCTTATTCGCCAAAGTACAAAGTGATACTATTAGATAAATTAGAAAGATTATTTTTGACAAAATACAAAGATGTAGCTCTCTTTGAAGTGTATAATAGCCAAATATAAGTAAAAATAGAGAGGATTGTTTGGTTGTGAAAACTATTTTATTTTGGCTATTTACAGAGGATACAAAAGCAAAGAACTTGGATTTGTTGCTGTTAGGGTGTAGCGCGGTTTTAGAAAAACTTAATACTTAGTAAGCTTCACTTTCTAATCGCTTTGCTTGTTTATTTTGTTGTCTTAACATTAGTATCACAAACAATTTGATTATTTTGTATATAACTTAGCCTATTTGATCATTGAGATATCATTACCATTGTTTATTCTTTATATTTTCATAGATAAAAACAGCATTCTAAAGATATCAATACCTTAAAAATAGACTTAACACCACATCTTATGATAATTCTTTCAGGCTGCTTTTTGATATTTATATACATATATGCAAAAGAATATTTTTATATTTTTATTGATAACGCTAATATTATGCTTTTGTTATTAGAAGCATACCTTGTTTTTATTTCATATACCAATTTGTGCCAAATTTTTCTCTGATTTCATTGAAATGTTTGTTTATAGAGACTTTAAATTTGATGTTCTTATATATCCATTTTTATTGATTTTAATGATATTTTTGTATGACAAAGCAACAGTAATTTAACTCAAAAAGATAAGCAGGGCGAGAAAGCTCGCCCCATTTTTAAAATGCAGGTATAACCTCGCCTTTGTAGCGAGTGATGATGAAAGTTTAGTATCAGGGCTAAAGCACCGCATCGACTAAAGCTTTGATCTTAGGGATTGTTCTCGTTGCCAGCTCTTGTGACGATGATGTTAGCGTATAGGGCTGTTGGCATCTTCAAGTAAAAAGTGCGTCTTTTGCCACGCTCATGCCAAGATCAAGGACGAAATTTGTGCTAATAGCAGCGATATCGACATCATCAAGCTGTCCTTGGGATCTGAGCGCCTTTCTAGCTCGACAAACTGCAAATTCTTAGGATTTTTAGTTATGTCATTTACAGTTGCAACTTTTTACGTTTTTATCGATCTCTATAAGGCCAGCTTTTTCTAAAAATTCTAAGCGCTCTGTTGCCATTTGACGGATCGTAAGCTATCGCCACTTTTGCGCCATCTTTTAGATCTTTTATGTTTTTTTATCTTTTAGAGTAAAAGCCAAGTGGCTCGACATGGACATTTGCAACGCTTACAAGATGCAAGCCTCTAGCCTTGTTTTTGCTCCTCAAGATATGGCAAATGCTGAAAAGAAAATTTGCGTCTAAGCTGCCATCCTCTGTGGCGACATTTGGGATAGAGTAGTCTGAAATTTTCAGAGATAACAAGGTCGTAGCCCTTATCTTTTAGCTTTGGTTTTACAAATTCTGTACTCAGCGTGTGGCACTGGTGAGACGCCAACAATGATGGTGTGGTCCTTGTCGGCTGCGTGAAGGCTTAGAGCAACTAAAGATGCGGTTAAAAGTTTGATAAACTCATTGTTTTTTTCCTTTTTTTGTTTTGGTAAAAGCGACGCTAAAAAGGTAAAAAGCTTTTACGTCGCTTTTTATAACTGAATTAAAAACGCTGGGATGATAGCGCCGTTATATTTTTGTCTCGATACTTTTAACTTCTGGTGAGTTGATCGCTTTATCAAGTGCTTTAGTTTTAGGGCTGTTCTCGTTGCCAGCTTTTAACAACTACGTAGTTTACGTATGGGCTATCTTTGCTCTCGATCGACAGCGCGTCTTTTTGTTGGATTGAGATTTGCATTTAGCGCGTAGTTTGTGTTGATAACTGCGATAGTAACGTCATCAAGTGTTCTTGGCACTTGAGCTGTCTCGATCTCTTCAAACTTTAAGTTTTTAGGGTTATCAACTATATCAAGCGGGGTTTTTAGTGGGTTGTTGTTTAGCTTGATAAGTCCGGCACTTGCTATGATGTCAAGTGCGCGGCTCTCGTTTGTTGGATCATTTGGGATAGAGACAACTGCGCCATCTTTTTAGCTCTTTTTGATGTCTTTTGATCTTTTAGAATAAACGCCCATTGGCTCGAGGTGCACGCCAACTGTTTTTACAAGGTGAGTGCCTTTGTTTTTGTTAAATTCTTCAAGATATGGGATGTGTTGAAAGAAGTTTGCATCAAGGTCGCCGTCCTCTGTCGCAAGGTTTGGTGTGGTGTAGTCGTTCAAATTCTTTGATCTCAAGTGTGTAGCCATCTTTTGCCAAAATAGGCTTTACAACCTCTGTACTCAGCATGTGGGATAGGGTGTAGCACCGACGATTATTGTTTTTTGATTTGTCAGCAGCATTTGCGCTGACGCTAAGGCCTAAGGCAACTAAAGAGGTAAGAAGTAGTTTTTCATTTATTATCCTTTTTTAAATTTGCCATAGCACCAAAAAAAGGATAAATTTAAACTAGAAGGTTAAATTTCTTTTTAAGCTTTAAGCTATTTCTAAGCACCCTAAAAAGAAAATTTTGTGCTTAGAGATTAGTCTTTCGACGACGCATTTTTTTAGTAGGCGGCACATCTGCATCATATCTGATTTCATCTTTTTGTCCTTTCAGCTAAAATTAATTTTGCAATTTTTAAGGAAAAAGCTTAAAATCAGATAAAAAAATGTGGCCTTATTTTTGAAAATTTTATAGAGATAGTTGCCTCAAAAACTTGAAAAATTTGAACCATAATGATAAGAATAACCACGGTGTAGAGCATGATATCTGGGCGAAATCTCTGGTAGCCGTAGTTTATAGCAACAGATCCTAGTCCGCCACCGCCAACTGCACCAGCCATCGCTGAAAAGCCGATATTTACGATAAGCGTTAGCGTAAATGCCGAGATGATGCCGGAAGCGCCTCTACAAACATCACGCGAAAGATGATCTGAAATTTCGAGCTACCAAAGCTTTGAGCAGCTTCGATGATGCCTTTATCAACCTCTTTTAAAGCATTTTCAATGAGCCTTGCAACAAACGGAGCCGCTCCGATAGTTAGCGGAACGATCGCAGCTGTAGTGCCGATGCTTGTGCCTACGATCATTTTTGTAACTGGAAAGAGCACGATGATTAAAAATGATAAACGGAAAGCTTCTAAGCACGTTTATAACGATATCAAGTACAAAATAAAGCTGCTTGTTTGGCTTTAGTCCGTCTTTGTCTGAAAGTATGAGCAAAACCGCAGGTATGAGGCCTATGGCAAAGGCGAGCAGGGTGGAGACTATGCTCATATATAGTGTCTCGCCGATAGCTGGCAAAAAGTATCCTAGAAAAACATCTGGAAATTTAGAAAATCAATACCAAACATCAAGCAACCTCCCACAAAACGCCACTTTGCTTGATATAGTTAAGCACGTTTTCTTTTATCTTTTTCATCTATGTTTATGACAAGTGAGCCAAGGACGTTGTCGTTTAGCTTTTCAAGCTTGCCCCAGACTATGTTAAAGTCGATATTTAGGCTTCTTGCCATGTGCGTGATCACGCTATTTTTGAGCCACTTCTTTTGGGAAAAAAATAGCCTGATATTTGTGCCAGTGCTTGGCAAATATTCAACTTCACCCAAAAACTCTTTCATCTTCTCATCTGGCTTTAAAAATAGCTCTTCGATGCTTCCAGAGCCTATGATCTTGCCGCCTTCTAGCAGTATCGCGCGCTTTTGCGATCGATTTTACCACCTCCATCTCGTGCGTGACGATGACGACGCTGATGTCTAGCTCTTTGTTTATCTTTTCAAGCAGCTCTAAAATTTGATTTGTCGTGTTTGGATCAAGAGCTGAAGTCGCCTCGTCGCTTAGTAAAATTTTTGGATTTAAAGCAAGCGCTCTGGCGATTGCCACACGCTGTTTTTGACCGCCGCTTAGCTCGCTTGGATAGCTTTTTGCCTTGCTTTTCAAGACCGACTAAATTAAAAGTTCTCTCACTCTTTTTCAGTTTCATCGCTTTTGTAACCCCTAGAAATTTAAGCGGAGTAGCGACGTTTTTCAAAGACGTTTTTTTCAGCCATCAAGGCAAAATGCTGAAATATCATCCCAACATCTCGTCTCAAATGTCTCTGCTGCGTCTCATCTACACTGTATCTCTTGATCAAAGACTTTTGAGGCTGCCACCTTGATAGCTTTCAAGCCCCATTTATGCACCTTAAAAGCGTTGGATTTACCAGCACCACTGTGTCCCACGATAGCAAAAATTTCACCCTTTTTAACCTCTAAATTTACATCAAAAAGGATCTGTGTATCACCGTAGATTTGGTTCAATTTTCTCTATTTTTATCACTATTTTTCTCCAAGAGCCTCTAGCTCTTCGCATACTTTTTACATTAGCCTCAGCGCTCTCTAGCGCCTCTTTGTTTGTCTCTATGACCTCTTTTTGGTGCGTTTGCCACGAGTACGGTTATTTAGCATGCCTGAGAAGTTTGGCTATCTCTTTTCTCAAGCTTTGTCTTTTGAGACCTTAGCCTTGTTATGATACCGCTCATATCAAGCCCTTCAAGCCGGGACAAATGCCCCTAAATTACTCGCTCACATCTCTTATTGGATACTTTCGATCTTTTTCATTTACAAAGCCGATCTCCTCGCATTTTGCAAGCAGCTTTGATATACTCTTTAACCTCGTCAAGATCTATTTTTTCATTAAATCTAACAAAGGCTTTTGCGATCTTTGAGTTGCCTAGATCTATGGTCGCTTTTGCACGGCGAATAGCCACGATCGCTTCGATAACTAGCTCAAATTTATTCTCAACATCTACATTTCGCTCTTTTTACCTCTGGATAGCTCATCACCATTATTGATTTTGCATCTTTCAAGCTGTGTGCCGCTAAGCTCTTGAAATAGATACTCTGAAAGAAACGGCATGAAAGGATTTAGTAGTTTTCATCGCCTCTTTAAATATACTTCCAAGCTCTTTTACGCTCGCTTTATCAGCCTTGCTAAGCTCGATGCCCCAGTCACAAAACTCATCCCAAAGGAATTTATAAAGTGTGTTTGCAGCGTCATTGAAGCGATAGGCGTCGATGTTTTCGCGCACCTCTCTCACGCACTCGTTAAAGCGGCTATTCATATAGATTCAAGCTTTGTTTGAAGCTTGATATCCTCAATTGAAATTGCTCTCATTTAGCATGAGATATTTGCTCGCATTATAAAAGCTTGTTTTGTGAAATTTCTTACCTGCTTCATCTTGGCGTCACTTAGCTTGATGTCGCGTCCTTGAACGGCTAGAAGCGTTAGTGTAAAGCGCAAGATATCGGCGCTATACTCATTTATGCTATCAAGCGGGTCGATGACGTTGCCAAGGCTTTTTGCTCATCTTTCTGCCAAACTCATCTTTTACAAGCGCGTGCAGGTAGATGTCGTCAAATGGCAGCTTGCCAAGGGCATTTTTCACCCTGAAACATCATCCTAGCAACCCAGAAAAATAATATATCAAAGCCAGTTATAAGAAGGTTATTTGGATGAAAATTCAGCCAAAGTCGCCTTCAAACCATTTTTTTCATTTTTAGCTCACTTTTCATTGCCCCAGCCAAGCGTGCTAAATGGCCAAAGACCAGAGCTAAACCACGTATCTAGCACGTCTGGGTCTTGGTGGATGTTTTTACTTTTACACTTTTTGCACTCGCATGGCTCGTCCTCGTCAGCCCACATATGACCGCACTCGTCGCAGTAAAATACTGAGTTTGATGTCCCCACCAAAGCTGGCGTGAGATACACCAGTCTCTTAGCTCTCTCATCCACGCATTAAAGCTGTTTATCCAGTGCGGCGGGTAAAATGTAGCAAGGCCCTCTGAGACCTTTTTGTATCGCCTCGTCCGCGATCTCTTTTTTACAAACCACTGCTTTGAGATGTATGGCTCAACGACGTTTTTGCAGCGGTAGCAGTAACCTCACTTGATTTTTCGTAGTCCTCTATCTTTTCAACATTGCCAAGTTTATCAAGCTCGGCCACTACGATATCTCTAGCCTCAAGCCTCTCAAGACCTGCAACGTTATCGCACTTGTCGTTTTAAAATGCCCTTTTTCATCAAAGACGGTGATAAACTCAAGGTCGTGCCTTTTTGCCAACCTCGTAGTCGTTTTTGATCGTGCGCAGGCGTGACCTTTAACAAGGCCTGTTCCAAACTCCATATCAACGTGCTCGTCTGCGATGATCTCGATCTCTATTTATGATAGGGTAGTACCACTTTTTGCCGATTACATTATTATAGCGCTCGTCGTTTGGATTTACCATTACTGCTGTATCGCCAAAGTAAGTTTCTGGACGAGTAGTCGCAACTACTATATAAGCGCCTTGTCTCGCATGCGCCTTTGCTGAGACTGCTGCTCGTTCTTCACTGCAACGCACGAAGAGTGCGCTTCATTCGAACTCGCATCGCAACCAGCAAATTCATCATGTGATACTTCAGCTTGATAGTTTTCTACATTGTCCATCTGCAAAGTAATATCTCAAATGATAAAGCTTGCCTTTATTTTCTTTGTGCTCAACCTCGATGTCAGAGAGTGCGCCATCATGCGTACACCAGTTTATCATGTAGTTTTTCTGGACAATTAGCCCTTTGTCGTATACCCTACAAAGGCCTTTTTCACAGCTCTTCTTAAGCCCTCATCCATAGTAAATCTCTGGCGTGACCAAGCCGGAGTGATGCCAAGTTTTCGCATCTGATGGACTATCATACCGCCGCTTTTTCTTTCCACTCCCACACTTTTTCTACAAATTTCTCACGTCCAAGCTCTTCTTTTTGATCCCTTGTGCCAAAAGCTGCTTTTTCAACGACGTTTTGAGTAGCGATACCAGCGTGGTCAAGTCACGCTGCCAAAAGTGTCTTGTAGCCGTCCATCCTCTTGTAGCGAGTCATGATATCTTGAAGTGTGAAGGTTAGGGCGTGTCCGATGTGAAGCGATCCAGTCACGTTTGAGGTGGCATCATAATGCACGAATTACGTCCATCTTTTTGGATATCTTTGTTTGCGTCTATCTCGAAAGTATCCGCGTTCTTCCCAAATTCTATAAAATTGTCTTCTATCTCTTTTTGCATTGTAAGTCTGCCACTTTTCTCTCCTCAGTTTCGTTTAAAAATGCTTAATGTTATCTAAAAATTTGTTTAAAAATCTTTGCAAAAGTGGGGAAATATGGGCTTGGGGCGGTTAAACGCCCCAGAGTTTAAAATAGCTATTTGACGTTAAAGCTTCGCTGAGGCTAGGGTCGTAGTCGTTTTGTCTTTCGTTATACATATTTTTCAGTTGTGACTGCGCCAAGCGAGCATTTGCCGCCAAGTCTTACGCGATAAGGGTGTGTAGAGCACGGCGTCTTTTTCGTCACCACTTAGCGTGTAAAAGCTTAGCACGCGGTCATCTTTTACGCTTTTTATACTCTACTTGCAAGCTGTTTTTTTAAGCTCTTGCTAAAGTTGCTTAAAGTTCTCATTTATCGGCTCAAAGCAGCTACTTACGATCTCGTTTATAACGCCATTTTTAACCATTGTTTTTGAGTTTATCACTACTTTTGAGTAGATGACGTCATTTGCTTTTAGGCTATTTAGATCTAGCTCTTTGCCTTTTTCATCGACAAAAACGCGGTAGATGTCAAGCTCTTTTGGCTCGATTTTGTGTTTAATCTCAAGTGGCAAGTAAGCGTAGCTTAAGATAGTCGCATAAAGCTTATTTAAGCCTAATGGAGTGATGCTCAAATCGCCATTTTTTGTAGTAAATGATGTGCTTAAAAGACCGTCAAATTCTTTACTTTCGCCATTGTAGCTAAACGCTTAATTTATTTTTTCTCTCCGCTATCTTTTGCCAAAGTAGGCGTTTAGCGCTCTTAGCGTAAATGCATCGCTCTTGCGTTGAGCTTAGCTCATTTAAACCTTTACTATCAAAGAGATATTGCAAGGTCGTCTGAGTAGTCGTTTTTCTCAAAGTATTTTGCGTGCAGATATAAGATAAATGCGTTGTCTCTTACTTTTGAGCTAAAATCAGATGGATTTTCTTCGCTTGTTTTTAGCATTTCTTTGATATCTTTTAGCGCGACCTTTGCCTCGTCATTTTAGGGCCGTTTAGCTTTAGAGCTGCTGCCATTAGGTATTTACTTGAGTGCTGTTTTTGTTGTAGGCTTTGTCGTCGCAAATTTTATTTAAGATTGATCTATCGGCCATATTTGCACGTGAGCTTACATAAAGAGCGTAAAGTGCCTCAAGGTCGTTGTTTGCGTATTTTAAGAGCGATTAGAGCATTTTGTTTGACGCCTTTACTTACATCATATCCTGCCTCTTCAAGGTCAAGAAGCACATCTGTTGCAAAGATGCTTGCAAATGCATTTGTCTCGCCTAGATCGCTCCAGTAGCCAAAGCTGCCGTCTGGTTTTTGCATCTTGACTAGCTCATCTATGCCGCTTGCGATAAATCTCTTTTGATCGCTTTTTTCAAGCTCATCTTTTGGTTTTAAATTTAAAAGCGCAAGCAGTCTTGAGCTCCTTTGCTCCGCACATCCGTAAGGATACTCTACTAAATTTTTAGAAGCTGCTAAAAGCACGCTTGAGACCGAGCTTGAGGCATCAACGCTCACATCGTGATAGCCTTTTGGTAGTGAAATTTTGCTCTCTTTGTCAAAGACGCTGCTCTTTGCGTAGGTGCTGATCGTATAAGGGCTAACGACGTCTAGTAATTTTCGAAGCGTTTTTGAGCTATTTTTGTCGCTTATTGTGACATTGTATTCGCCAGCACCTGTTTCAAGGGCTGAAATTTACTATACAAATGCCTTGTTTTCAAACGGCTTTAGGTTGGCATTTTCTTGCGTTTTGATGTTTAAAGTTTCACTTGATGCTACATTTATAGTAAGGTTTTTGTCCGTATTTGTCGTATTTATGAGCCTTAAGTTTGCGCTTAATTCATCGCCTTTTAAAAGATAGATCAAAGCACTTGGCTTAATGATCACATCATCTTTTACTTTTATCTCGCTATTTACGGCGTTCATTGCAGTTGCGTCATTTGCCACAGCATCTACTCTAATGGCGCCATCAAAGCCATTTGGCGTTTTTAAACTCGTAAGAAATTTCGCCTTTGTCGTCTGCTTGAAGGCTCACTAAATTGCATAAGTTTTTAGCATTTTTGCTATCAACTGGGCTTGCATGCTTTGCCATTTTTGCAGCCACTGCCATCGCCGCAGCATCACCGCCAAAAGCTTAGCGTTTTGCCCTCGACCTTGTAGTTTGTGAGCATATTATAGATGTCGTAGTCAAAGACGCCATCAGGTAGAAATTTCGTCAAAAACTTAAGCGGATCGGCTGGGTTTTTGCGAAGTGATATCAAGCACACCAACATCTGTGATAAATAAATTGACATGAGCTTTTTGGCTTTGTTTTTAGTGATTTTGATATTTTCATCGCTCTTTGCGCTTTTTGGCGCTTCTAAGCTAAGATCTATCTTTCTTGAAGATTTATCGCCGTTTGCATAGACCTTGCCGTAGGTTCTAAACGGAGTTAGTCCAGCGTCAGTCATGCGGTAGATATTTGCACTCACGTAAAAGGCCGTTAAAGTCAAAGTCAAGCTTTAAATTTAACATTTGCTGAGTTGTTTTTGATCTTGACGACTTTGTAGGCTTTGACACCTGCGTCCTCAAGCGTGACAAGCGCGATGCCTTCTTTTATCGGCTGAGCTGATGTCTGCGCTTAGCTCGTCGCCTTTTTATAGACGCTTTTGTTTTAGCTTTTATCTGAGACTTGCTAAGCTCTTTTGTAGGCGCTAGGGTTGAGTAGTTGCAGCCGCTCACATCGATGTCTAGGCTCGTGCTTGCGCCACTTACTACATTGTAGCGGTGATGACGTATGAGCCACTTTGCGTGAATTTATAGCTAAACTCGCCACTATTTTTATAAAAGCTATCCACATCTTCAAGCGTTTGGATCCATTTTATATAGCCATTTGCGTCCCTTTGATACTGCCATGATGACACGTTTTATATCAAATTCCAATTTGACTTTCACTGCCTTTTTGGCTTGGCATATCAACAACGACTGTTCTTATCTTTACATCTTCGTTTGGATCAGCAAATGCCGTGCTAGCAGCGATACCAACCATATCTTTGTAAGGATAGAGCGTAAAGCTTTTTGCGTCACTTACGTTTTTGCCATCGTCATTTACGTTGAGAATTTGATGACGCCTTTTATGATAGATGGTGCGTTTTTGGTGTTAAAGCTAAGATCTATCATCTGGCTTGATTTGCCATCTTTTGAAAGAGTTAGATCATTTTTCTATGCTTGGATAAGCAGCCGCTTTTTAGGGTGTCATTTTTAAATTATACTCTTTAAATCCCGCTATTTTTTTATACTCATCGATCAAAGAAGCTAACCTGCATACTGCCAGCTAGGTCGCTAGCTGCTCCGCCAAAGAGGTAGCTACTTGTTAAATCTACCTTTACTAGCTCGTTTGAAAAGAATTTATCCGCATCTATGGCTATGTCATTTTTATCTTGTTTGGCACGAAGCCTCGACATAAAATGGCACGCTTGCTATCACCTTGCTAGCGTAGATTATCTGCATGTTAAATCTACCGCTTAGATCGCTTGAAAATTCTTTTTCGAAAATTTATCATGCCAACATCATTTGTATTTTTGCGTGATCTGGGCGCTACTTTTGCCTTGAGGATCGATAAATTTGATCTTAACTGGCATATTTTTTAAGCGGGTTAAAGTCCCTATCTCTTAGATAGATAGCTCCTTTTAGGCTCTCGTTTGGTCTTATGATATTTGAGGCAAAATGCGTGTAAGCATCGATGCTCTCGCTTGATTTTTGGCTGATGAGCTTTGCCTCATTTAGCGCTTCGCCATCTTTTATGATGAGGAAATTTTGCTCCTTGCCAAGTGAGACGATGATCGATGAGACCTCTTTGTAGATATCTTTTTGTTAAACTGTAAAGACGCCAACGTCGTTTGTAGCGCCAACTGCGATCTCTTCGTTTCTTTTGCCATAAATTTTTACATTTGCGTTTTGGTAGCATTGTGTTTTCGCCAAGGCGGTTTGCAAAGACGAGAAATTTCATCCCTTGCCAAGCTTTGCATTTATGGCGATGTCGCTTAGATAGACGACCTGAGACACTCTTATCTTTGCCGTAGTTTAAGCTTATCTTATAGACGCCGTCTCCTGCTCCTGCAAAGTCAAGCTTGATCTTGTTTAGTGAAATTTTCGTTTAATGCACCCTCTAGCTTGTAGCTTTTTGCTTGCTACTTTTGAGCTAAAAGTTGCTTAGATCTTCGCTATTGTCGTTGAAATTTAAAAAGTATCTAAATATTTGATCGCTTAACTTTTCAACGCTCACATTTAGCTCAGGTAAATGTGCACTTCTAATGCCGATCTCGCCCACGCTTGAGATGTAAGGGCTCTTCGTTTGTGAATGGTCCAAATGGAGTGAAGTTGCTAGCGACCACCTCGTAGGTTTTTGGCCTCTCTACGACATTTCTATCATCTCCAAAGCCCCGGTTTTATCGTGATCTCATAGCTATTTTGTGGCTTAAACTCATCGCTTGTGATATCGATGTAATAATCATACCCCTCAAGCTCAGAAATTTGGCGCGCCATCTTTCACCGTCATTTTTATATGCCACGTCGCTTATGTTAAAGCTTTTTACGCCTTTTTATCTTTTATAAAATTTCTTTTAGATTATTATCGTCACTTAGCCACTCTTTTAGATAAATTCTAAAAGCTAAGATGCCGTTATCAAGGCTTGTCGGATACATTTTAGCTATCTCAAAGCTATTTGCCTCAGCGTTTATGCTTGTAGCTCTCATCGCTTGCTTGCTCACTAAATTTCTATCGCGCCATCGCCTGCTAGCTTAGCGCCAAATTTACTCTCAAGTACTTTTTCTCCAAACTCAAAAGTAGGCTCGCTTATATTTTTTTATCAAGATCAAGCTCAAAGCTGTTTTTGAGAGAGCTGAAGGGCGTTAAAACTGGCACCTTTTACGGCTATTTTTTTCACAAGCTCGTCACTAACTTCGTCATTAAATTTGAGGATAAATTTGCTATCAGAGAGCTTTTCATCTTCTCAAGCGTAAATTCTTTCGTCTCAAAGCTAGCGCTGCTACCATTTTCTAGCTTACAGCTATACTCTACGCCTGCGTGCATATCTTTTGTAAAAAGCGTAAGACTTTGAGCGTTAATTCACCGTGCCACTTAGCGCTGGCTCGCATGAGATAAGCTTTTTCTCGCTTAGCGTGCCTATGAGATTTTTTGCTAACATCATCTTCTAGTCCAAATTCCACGCTTAAAGGCGACTTTACCTCGACATTGCCATTTTAGACTTAAAAGCATATAATTTACTGCTCCTAAAAAGTGCTAGAAGTAGCGCTTTTTGCTGCATTTTATCTCCTTATTTTTATTGTTATTTCACTTTGATTTGAGTTTTGATCAAGGCATTTTAAAGTGTGCTCGCCAAGAGTTAGATCTAGCCTTTTTTTCACTTGCATTTTCTATCTTAGAAAAGTTCAAATCATCCACTTTTAGGTAAATTTCATCACCCTAAAAACGCGTAGCATTTTAGCATAATTTGTGTTACATTTTCATCTGTCACGATCTCCTCGCCGTTATATGGATAGGCAAAAACTGGCTTTTTTTGTCTTTAAAGACTTCAGCGCAAAGGGCTATTTTTGACCTCGTCTTTTGTCTAAAAAGTCATTTTTTTATCAAAAACTCAAGCTCTTCGCCTCTTAAACTCTCACACTTATCTTGCAGTTTAACTCCAACTATCCTATCATCAAGTGCCGTTTTTGCATGTTTCATAACTAAAAAGCATCAAGGCAGGTTGGCACTTTTTCGATGCCCTCTGGCTCGCTCATAAAGCTTACTTTTCTTTTTGAGCGATGAGCTTAAACATATCAAAAAACGATCTTTGAGACGTCATTTAGCCCAGTTAGTTTGTCAGTTTTTCGGCATTAAAGTTGCCCACCCAGACGGCTATTGTGTAGTCCCTCATCAACTCCTATGGCGTAAAGATCGCGTGAGTTTGCACTTGTGCCTGTTTTTAAAAGGCGATCTTTGGCGTGTTTTTGCGCATATTGCCAAGCATTTTTAGATATGACCTTGAGGCCTCGCTCATCATTTTTAGCAGTTAGATATGCGCTTTGAGGCGAGATGAGGGTTATGTTTTTTTGTCCTCTTTTGTAGCTTTTTGCCCGCAAACTCAAGTGGTCTATAAACCCCGCCATTTGCGTATATCGTATAAAGATGTGCAAGATCAATCAGGCTCATCTCAGCACTGCCTAAAAACTATCGAAGAGCCGTAAAACTCCTTGTTTTTCATCAACTAATCTACCTTTTTCAAGCAGCTCATAAAGCGAGTTATCTTTTAGCTTTAAGTCTAAATTTATAACTGGGATATTGAGGCTGTAATTAGAGCGTCCTTTGCGCTTACAAGCCCCAAAAAGTCGTTACTAAAGTTCTTTGGCACATATTCATTCAGATAAATTTGCGTATCGATTAGTTGTGAGTTTGGCGTGATGAGGCCACTATCAAGCGCAAGCGAGTAGATAAAAGGCTTTAGCGTGCTGCCGGTGTTTCGCTTCATATTTAGGGCTGAGTTTTTGCCGTCGCGTGCGCGCTCATCGTGCGAGCCGATAAATGCAACAACGCTCATTTTTATTATCAATGACCACGGCAGCGGCGTTGTTTGCGTTTTTAGCCTTTAGCGAAAACATCGCATCTTTTAAAAATTTTCAAGCATATCTTTTTGTAAAGTTTAGATCCAAACTCGCCTTTTGAGATTTGGTTTTTTTAAAAGCGACATTTGCGTAGTCGCTGGCATTTACGACAGCTCTTATCCTTACATTTTTTAAATGGCTCAGCTTGAGCTCTTTTTAAAGGCGCTAAGATCGATCAAAGTTTGCCTTATAAAAGCATCTTTATGACCCTGTTTTTTTAGGGCATTTATGTTTGAGACGCGGTCAAGCCTATTTTTATTTGGATTTTTTTAGGGATCGTGCTTAAAAGTGCGGCCTGAGCGTAGCTAAGCTCGTTTAGCTCCTTGCCAAAGTAAAAAAAAAGCTAGCCGCCTTTGCACCCTCGATATTGCCGCCATACGGGGCTAAATTTAGGTATAATTTACATTCATCCTTGCTAAAGTGAAGTTCAGCTGAAATGCTCTAGAAAATTTCTCTTATCTTATTTTTTTATAGCTCCTATCACTTGGCTCAAGCATCCCTAGCTACTTGCATCGTGATAGTGCTAGCGCCTATGCGGTTGTCGCTTCTAGGGTTGTGAAAAATGCCCTAAAAATGGAGGCAAAATTACGCCAAAATGGTAGTAAAAAGTATCTATCTTCAAAGAGCACGACGCATTGTTTTTAGCGAGTTTGGGAAGCTTTTGCTCGTGAAATCTCCAAATTCCGTCGCTACTAAGCTTCATATTTATGATCTCACCATTTTTATCAAGCTAAAATTTTGGCTTCGTCTTTTTAAGCGCATCTAAATTTAGTGGATAAAGTTTGATCAAGTATCAAAAATAGCAACCACTAAAGCCAAAAAAAATAGGGCAAGGAATTTTTAAAAATTTAAACTTTTTCATCGGCGTGATTATAGCTGTTAAAGTTTAAGTAGCTATAATTAGGCCTTTTTTAATAAAGAGGAAACAATGCCCTTATCTAGGTTAAACAAAGAACAATACACCGCCGCAACTGCGCCATTTGGACACAATCTCATCATCGCTTCAGCTGGCACTGGCAAGACTAGCACGATTGTCGCGCGCATCGCACATCTTTTTAAACTTTAGGCGTAAAGCCAGAGAAAATACTTTGCTTCTAACTTTCACTAACAAAGCAGCGAGCGAAATGATAGAGCGCTTAAATAGGTATTTTTGACAAACAAATCACCTCCAAAATCACCGCAGGCACCTTCCACTCGGTCTCATTTTCGCTTTTTAAAAAGCCTTGATAAAGGCGTCACGCTAAAGCAGCCAAGCGAGCTAAAGACGCTTTTAAAAAGTCTTGTTGAGAGGCGTATCTTTACCATTTAAGCGACGTCAAGCCTTACGGCGGAGCCTATCTATACGATCTTTACTCGCTATTTCAAAACAGCGAACAAGGCACAACTTTTTGGCAAATGGATAAGTGCAAAAAGAGCGAAGAGCAGGGCGTTTATGCTGAAATGTATGAAGATGTTTTTAGAGGAGTTTGAGGCTGAAAAGGCTAAATTCTGCTTACGCTGATTTTAACGACCTTCTCATAAAAATGCGCGACGAGCTAAAAAAATGGAGCAAATTTAGCTTATGATGAAATTTTGATCGACGAGTATCAAGATACAAACACACTTCAAGGCAGCCTAATAGACGCATTTAAGACAAAGAGCCTATTTTGCGTGGGCGATTTTGACCAGAGTATCTACGCATTTAACGGCGCAAATATCGAGATCATTGGCTCATTTAAAGATCGCTTCCCAAACGCAAATATCTACGCTTTAAATGTAAATTACCGCTCAAGCTCAAGCATACTTGCCCTTGCAAACAAGGTGATAAACAACAACCCAAGGCTTTATGAAAAACACCTCACAGTTAGCCGCGAGGGAAATTTCAAGCCTCCAAGGCTGCTTGTCTATAACGAGCTTTTTGATCAGTATCAAAATATCGCTGATATCATCTCATTTCTCACCATTTAATAGAGAAAATATCGCCATAATTTTTAGAAATAACTCATCAGCGGACGGCATCGAAGTCGCGCTAAAAGAGCGAGGCATCGGCTCAAAGCGAAAGGGCGGGGTGAGCTTTTTGAGAGCCGTGAGATCAAGGCACTCATCGACATCATGGGAATTTATGTCAATCCAAAAGATATAATGGCATTTATCCACATTTGCGAATACGCAAAAGGGCGTTGGCAGCGCAGTTAGCAAAAGAAATTTACTGACGCACTGCTTAAGCTTGGGCATGGAAATGTGATAAAAGGGATAGTTGAGCCAGATGAGAGCGTAAATATCTCATCAAACAAAAGGCGAAACTACCAGCTAGGACTTTTTGACGACCTTGACGATTTGCCGAAGTTTCGAGGTTTTCTAAGCTTGGCTTTAGCGATAAACTCTAGGTCATCCTGTGCTAAAAGCTACAAAAAGCTAAGCGAGTGGGGCGCAGTTTTTATATGAATGTACAACTTTTTAAGAGGCATGAGAAATATCTCAAAGCCAGCCACGATGATAAATGAGATAAAAACTAGCAAAATTTACTCACTAATCGTCGAAAAACATCAGCACAAAAAAAGAGCAACTCTAAAAAAATGGCAACATCGATCTAGCGCTCAAAAGAAGAGGTCAAAAGAGCGCATAATGGCAAAGAGCGTGGTGCTAAGTGAGCTAGCTAAAAAGTATCAAGATATCAGTATTACTATAACTTCTTAGCCCTTGGAAGCAACGAGATGAGCGAAGGGCAGGGCGTTAGCTTGCTTAGCGTGCATGCGAGCAAGGGGCTTGAATTTGACCAAGTTTTTTCATCGTCGATCTCGCGCAAAAACCGCTTTCCAAAGTTAAAGCTAATGAGCATGGGCGGCAGCCTAGAAGAGGAGAGGCGCCTCTTTTACGTAGCAGTAACAAGGGCTAAAGACGAGCTATATCTTAGCTATGCAAAAATACGACAAGATAAAAGAAGGTAAATTATCAGCCAAGTAGGTTTTTGATAGAGGCTGGCATGGCAAAAGAGGAAGCTTAGAGTGATTTACTCTTGTGAAGTAGAGATTACCAATTTTTTTACAAAGAGAAGCGATGAAAAAAACTAGAAATTTCTAATAATCCTGCTTTATTTTAGGCGTTGGCGGATACTTCGTCTATGATAAATGTCTCAATACAAAAAGATGAAAAAGGTGGAGTTTATCACCAAAAAGGCAAAGAAGGGCTCATTTTAGCAAGAAAGGTCGATGCGACTGGAGAAAATTTTCGCCACCGAGCTAATCGACGTGGGCAGCTCAGGTGAGCGGTCAGATAAAAAGCTATATGTTAAGCTTGGAGATCAGGTAAAAAGGGCGATATGATCGCAAGTATCGATAACTCGACCCAGCAAAATAGCATTGATAATAAAGAAGCTCAACTTGCCATCTACAAAGCCCAGCTAGAAAGCGCGAAAAGTGGCTCTAAATATCGCTAAAAACGCAGTTTGATAGAGAAAATGCACTATTTTCTAAAAACGCCACTTCAAAGCAAGAATTGAAAGCGCAAAAACACATATAGCGCAAATAGCGCCAAGATAAAAAGAGCTTGAAGCTCAGATCAAGCAGACAAATATCGAGCTAAGCACAGCTAAGATACAGTAGGGCTACTACAAAAGATCACCGCGCCAGAGACGGCACCGTTGTAAGCGTGCAGGTTGAGGAGGGTCAGACTGTAAATGCCAACCAAACTACGCCAACTATCGTAAATATCGCTGATCTTAGCCATGTAAAGATGAAGATGCAAATAGCAGAAGGCGACATCACGAAAGATCAAAAGTCGGCACGCCAGTTGAGTACTCGATCCTCTCTGAGCCAACGAAGAAAGTTTCAAACGACTGTTAGCTCGATCGACCCGGGGCTTACTACGCTAAGCGATGGCAGCTACAGCTCAGTCAGCAGCAGCAAGTCTTCAGTCTCAAGTAGCTCAAGCAGCTCGGCGGTTTTATTACTACGCACAAAAGCATCGTTGATAACAAAGATGGGATTTCTAAGAATAGGTATGACCACGCAAAACGAGCTTTTAATAGCAAACGTTGAGGACGCCATCATCGCACCAGCGTATCGGCATCAAGAAAAGATGAAAAACGGCACTTTTACGTATATGTAGCTAAAAGATGGCAAGCCAGTAAAAAAACAGCGGTCAAAACCGGCATAAAAAGACAACCTCGATACGCAGATCATCAGCGGTATAAACGAGGGCGATGAGATCATCACATCTCAAGGCTCATCAAGCGAGATCGCTAAGATGATCGCAAAAGAACATAAAGAAGTTTTTAAGTGATAAGCCTAAAAACATCACTAAAAAGCTTTAAGCTAGGCGAGAATGAGATAGAGATCCTGCATGGCATAAATTTAGAGATAAAAAGGGCGAGTTTATAGCCATCATCGGTCAGTCTGGCTCTGGTAAATCAACCCTGATGAACATCCTGGCTGCTTAGACAGCCCAGTGGTGGGCAGTATCTGCTAGATGGCAAAGATATATCAAATTTGATAGCGACGCACTTGCTAAGCTTTAGAAGAGATAAATTTGGCTTTATCTTTCAAAAGATATAACCTGCTTAGCACGATGAACGCCCTTGAAAACGTAGCGCTGCCTAGCATCTACGCAGGTGCCAACAAGAGCGAGCGAGAGAAAAGAGCTAATGAGCTTCTTGGCTCGCTTGGACTTAGCGAAAAAGCGAGAAATTTACCAAATAAACTTTCAGGCGGACAACAGCAAAGGGTCTCCATAGCAAGGGCGCTGATGAATGGCGGCGAGATCATTTTAGCAGACGAGCCAACTGGCGCGCTTGATAGCAAAAAGTGGGCTAAGGGTGATGGAAATTTTAGTTGATCTTTATCAAAAAGGTCACACCATCATCATCGTCACGCACGACCCAAAGATCGCTGAGTATGCGAGTAGGGTGATCGAGATAAAAGATGGCAACATCGTAAGCGACAATGTCAAAAAAATAGCAGTAATGTATGAAGCCAGCAAGCAAACTCAGCCAGAAAAGAGTAAATTTACCTACTATAAAGACCAGCTAATAGAGAGCTTTAAAATGTCGGTAAATGCGATGCTAGCGCACAAACTAAGATCGCTTTTAACGATGCTTGGCATTATCATTGGCATCACCGCGGTCATTAGCGTCGTAGCTCTTGGCAAAAGGCTCGCAGGAGCAAATTTCTAGCTGGTATCAGAAAGATCGGCACAAACACGATCGACATCATGCGCGTAAAGGCTTTGGCGATATGCTCTCAGGCAAGGTAAAACGCTCTCCATAAGCGATGCAAACATGCTTGCTAAGCAGTCCTTTTCTAGACTCTGTCACGCCAAATACAAGCACTTCAGGCGTGCTAACTTATGAAAATATCTCGCTAAGTGCGAGCTTAAAAGGCGGTGGAGTAGGGAGCTTTGACGTAAATGGACTAAAAGCTAGAAGAGGGCAGAATTTACGATGATGACGAGGTTTTAAACTCAGCTTCAGTCGCACTAATCGATCAAAACACCAAAAATAGCATCTTTAAAAATGAAGATCCTATCGGCAAGATCATACTTTTTTAACAAAAAGCCACTTCGCATTATCGGCGTTTTTGCAAAAAGGATGATTTTTAAGATGGGCGACTCAAGCACGCTTAGAAATTACGCTCCATACACGACCGTGCTAAACAAGGTCACAGGGGATAATTTATAAGCTCGGTCACCGCTCAAAGTAAATGAAGGTGTCAATGCGCAAATCGCCGAAAAAAACACTAACTGAGCTTTTTAGAGATCAAGCACGGCAAAAAGACTTTTTTACAAGAAACTCAGACAGCATCAAGCAAACGATCGAAGAGACCATCTCAACCATGCGCCTTCTCATCTCAAGCATCGCCGTCGTCTCGCTCGTGAGTTGGGGGGCATAGGCGTCATGAACATCATGCTAGTCTCAGTCACCGAGCGCACCAAAGAGATAGGCATAAAAAAATGGCGATCGGAGCTAGACAGAGCAACATCTTGCAGCAGTTTTTTTGATAGAGGCGGTGCTACTTTTGCCTTATCGGCGGAGCTATCGGCATCGTCCTATCCTACGCTATCGGCTACATCTTTAACAACTTCTTAAACGGCTTTTAGCATGATCTTTTCAAACGGCTCGATCGTGCTTGCACTTGTCACGTCGATGGCGATTGGCATCATCTTTGGCTACATGCCCAGCTAAAAACGCCTCAAAAACTAAATCCAATAGATGCGCTTTCAAGGAGTAATATGAAATTTCTAAGCCTAGCTTTAGTGCTCGTTTTTAAGCGGCTGCGCTGTTAAAAATATAGATGAAAACTACAAACAAATTTTACTTGAAGATAACGCCAGCAGTGGAGCTAAATTTAGACACTTCTTGGTGGAAGCAGTATGAGCAAAGCTACCTTGATGAGCTTGTCGAACTTGCTCTTAAAAACAACACCGACCTTGCAAAAGCTGCGATAAATGTAAATAAAGCGCTCGCTCAGGCTGGCGTTTTGCAGGCAAATCTCATCCCAAGCTTTAACGCTGGCATCGAGGCAACAAGTAGCAAAAACATAAAAAGAGGGCGGTGCGGTCACTAGAAGTTTTGGCTCAAGCATAGGGCTTAGCTACGAGCTTGATCTTTGGCAAAAGCTAGCAAACAGCAAAGACGCAGCGATGTTTGAAGCAGATGCTACCAGGTGATCTGGAGGCTAGCAAACTAAGTGTGATAAACTCCGTGGCAGACGCTTATTTTTCAAATTTTATATCTAAACGAGAGCATCAAAACTTATGAGCAAATTTTAGAAATTTATAACAAGCTAAATGAGATAGTTGAGCTAAGTTTAAGCTTGGCAAAGAAGAGGCGCTAAGCCTAAAACAGATAAACTCACAGCAACTAAAGCGCTCAAAATAAGATAGAAAGTGCCAAAAAGAGCTAGTGAGTGCTAAAAAAACGCTTAGGATTTTACTAAATGAGAGGCCAGAATGTGAGCTCAGTGAAGGCCCTCACGCTAAGTCCCGTTAAAAGAGTGGGCGTTGATCTAGATGTGCCAACAAGCGCCATAGCAAACCGCCCTGATCTAAAGAGCGGCCATTTACCGCATAGAAGAGGGCATCTTAAACTACAAAGCGAGCCAAAAAGAGTTTTATCCAAGCATCACGCTAGAGCCAGCCTCAAAAAGCAGCACCGACAAAAAGAGGAAGCCTTTAGCCTTAAATTTTCTAAATGGCAACATCGCTTTTGAATTTACCATTTTTAAACTACCACAAGCTAAAGTCAAATTAAAGGTTAGCGAGGTACATTTCGAGCTTGCAAAGCTAAACTACATAAGCACTCTAAATAGCGCATTAAACGAGATAGACGCATTTTACAAAGGCTACTTAAACGACGAAGCGCTACTTGCAAAACTACCAAGAGCAGATAAAAAAACTACGAGGAAATTTCAAAAATTTACGAGCTAAAAATACTCTTACGGCAAGGTTGAGCTAAAAAGAGTTTTTAGAGGCTAAAAACAGCGAGCTAGAGGCCAAAATAGGGCTTGCTAAAAAGCAAAAATACACGCTTTTACAAGATGAGCTAAATATCTACAAAAGCCATGGCAGGCAAATTTGAGTAGGTAAATTGTGAGCTCAGCTTGGGACTACGAGGCAAACGCGTGTAGCAGTGATGGCAAATTGAGCGCCAATTTGAAGGTTGCGAGGTCGCTATGGGCGCTCCAACCCTTGGCGAGCTAAGGCTTTTTATAAATAGCAAGCATTGTCTAAAGTAAAAATGAGCTTTCAAACCACGAAAAAGACTATCAAATTTGGATCAGAAATCGAGTTAAAGATGACATCGCCCACCAATTTACTTAGCGAGAGAGCGACTGCTTGCTTTTTGTTTTCAGAGGACTCAAATTTCTAGCTTTTTCTGAATGGACGACAGATAAAAGTGCAGATCGTAAAGATACTTCGCCCTAGCTGATATGAGCATAAAACCGACGAATAGCGCAAAAAGAGTAGTGGAATTTTCTCATTTGATGACAGCGTGCTTGAAAGTAGACTCACCGATCTTTATGCCTAAAAACTACACACTAGATATCCGCACACTTTTTGACGATAAAATTTGAATTCTTGAGCGAGCGTTTATGTAACATTTATCCATCGCTTTTTGCAGAGGTCGGTGTCTGCGTTTAAAAGCAAGAACAACAAACTCCAAAGATAGCTTTTGCTCACATTTTCAAAAATAGGGTAGACTCAAATTCTAAGTTATCTATAAGATAAATGCAAATTTTCACAATTTTTTGAAAAGTGTAGAAATTTAACTAATTTTTCTTACAGATATTTTTACGCCAAATTTAATGGATAATTTTAGATCACACAAAAAGATAAAATGCAAAACATGACCAAATATAGCCATTTAAAACTTGTCAAAGTGCAGAATAAAGATTTTTAAAATATCAATTTGAAAATTACAGTTTTCAATACAAAATATATAAAAATATCTTGTATTTTACCTTTTTGTCATATTTTGACATTGCAATTATGGTTGATTTTAAATTTGCTTTTTATGTTTGGGTAATTTGAGCTTGAAATGGTCAAATTTTCAAAAACTGGAGATGATTAAGTGAGTAGAAAATGTTTTGGTTCAAAAAGCAAAACTTTGCATTTGAAAAATCAAAATAAACAGATGCTCTTTCATGTCTGTCAAATTGCAATGAATAAATTGCGGATTTTTAATAAAAACTTACCTTTGATGTTTCTTTTGGGTGGTCAAAAACAAAGCTTTTACTGCCCTCTTTTAGCTCTTTAAATTCAGACTCAAACTCTATGCAAAAATGCCTGAAGTTGGGATATTGTCGATCGATGAGTCACTTAGATACTCGCAAATTCTCAGTCACACTAGGATTGTGTGTGATGATGAAAATTTCATCTAAATTTTATGTCAAATTTCTACGAAGCCCAAAAAGATCCTCAAAGCTTATGTCATAAAGCTCATCTTTTATCTCTATGGATTTTTTCATTTCATACAAGTTTTTAGCGATGATTTTTGCTGTTTGCTCTTTATCTTTTAGCGCTGCTTGAAAAAGATAGCTCGAGCATCACATCATACATTTTTAGCCTGCTAGCCATAAATTTAGCGTCCTCTTTTGCCTTTTGGACTAAGCTCTCTTGAAGCGTCTTTTGCGCCGTCTTTGTTCTCATCAACTGCTTTTTGCGTGCCTTATGAAGTAATTGCTCATGATCTCTCCTTTGAGAAAGTGCTTTATCCAACTAAGCTCTTCCTCACTAAAAATCCAGCCTTCAAGCGGTCCTTTTTCGTTGATCTCTCATGCTTTTTAAATGACTCGGATACTCAGTAAGATGATGTCAAAGTAGCTTTTTCTCATCGACGCCCTCTTTTTTAGCAGGCAAATTTAAACCACTTATCGCCCTTATAAACGTGAGAGACTTCCTCTTTTTAAAGATGACTTTTAGGCACTCAATGAGCTCTTCTTGCCCGCCCTCGCCTTGTAGTCTTTTGATGATGTGAGCGTTTGCATCAAGCCCGTTTGCCTCCATCATATCTTGGCAGTAGCGCCATGCGGCTAGTGAGCCTATCTGAAGTCTTTTGAAGTGCGATAAATGAGCCATCATGCACGCTTAGCTCGCCGTATCTGCTGCCCTGCTTTTGTGAGTAGGTACTCTATCATGCAAAAAGTGCCTGATCTCATCCTCAGCTACCTCCAGCCAGTCCTCGTAAAACTCCCTTGGCAGCCCTCTAAATCTATAACAAGCATCAAGCGCGATGTCAATGGCACTAAACTCAATGATGAGCGACTGAGTGGATGAGAGTGGTTTTTATCTTTTTGGCTTTACCTTTTTGTTTAGCTCTTTCATGCTAACGACGTCGCAGAAATTTAGCGTAACATGGGGTAGTTAGCTCATTTGGCGCAGAAATTTCATCAAAAGCAAATATCTAAAGGTGATCTAGATTTCTCGTAAAAATAGCTCAAATTTGTAAAGAGTTAGAGCTCCACGTCGCCTTCGTTTAAAATGTCCCAGATCTCATCAAAAATCTCATCTGCTCTCTTTAAGTGGGAATTAGCATACAAACAGCCGATGCCCCAGCCTATAAAATGCGCGTACCATGCGACATTTATGCCCATAAGTAGCGAGCAAAAGCTCATGGCAACAACTGATGGCAAAGTAGCCAAACCATGCCTTTTTGATCTGGAGTAAAGCAATCGAGGTCGCCAGCATGCCAAAGAGCATACACAAAGCGCCGCTTGCACCGACTAAATTTATAAACTTCTCATTTTCAAATGCAAAATATATATAAATAAAGCTTGTAAATTGCGTCAAAAACGCCGCCAACGATATAAAAATGATAATTACTTTCGTGCCAAGATATAGCTCGCTCATCGTGCCAACTTGATATAAAAAGAGCATATTCATGAGCAAGTGACCTGCGCTTGCGTGCATAAAAGATAGATGTGAGGGGCTGAAATAAATAGAGTTTTTCTAAAAATAGATGTTTAAGCCAAGCGCGAGCTCATAGCTCACGCGAGTGCAGAAAGGTGAGACTAAAAATGCAGCTAAGTTTAAAGAGGATAAGCGCAAATGTAGCTGGGCTACTTAGCTTTGCCATATCCAGCAAATCTGTTTGCCGCTCAGCAGCTAGCGTTTGAGCACTCTTACAACGTAGCTATTTATCTCTTTGTCGCCCTTTAGGTGCGTGTTTTTTGTTTTAAATTCATATAGCTGTGGATGATCCCTGCCGCCAGAGTTGTGGATAAAATTCACCGTTTCATCTGGATAGTATGGCTGTCACGATGCCAACGTGAGTGACGTTTTTCTTGTCTTTATGTATGCCTTTGCCAAGGGTGTTTGAAAAGAAGATAAGATCGCCTTTTTGGATTTCTATGGTGATCAAATCTTTGGCTTTCATAGAAGTTGTAGATGGCTTTTTGACTTTCTGCCACCCTTGCTGTAGTAGTTATTGATGGTTTTTCATCAAAAGTACATATTTTTATATTTTGCATTTAACGATAGAGACAAAGCCTGAGCAGTCGCCCCCTGCTCTAGTGCTTTTAAGTATTTTTTAAAAATGAACCAGTCTTTATCTGCTCTGCCGTCATCTTCGTCTAAAAAGCTCACCAGAAGTTTGCCTGCTAAAGTCCTATTTGTAGAAGCGGTTTGATTGTAGTCATTTTTGTGGGATTTTAGGCTCGTTTGAGGTGAAAAGAACAACTCGTAAAAAGTGCAAACGCAGAGTGCAAAAATATTCTTTTATTTATTAAACTTAACATATTTTTATCCAAAATAATTAATTTTCGTAATTTTAACTCTTAAATGTAAAATAAAGCGAAAATATGCCCTGTTTTCTTTACTCTAAGTTTAAAAACAATATAATCGGCAAAAATATATTTTCTTAAGGCAAAAATAATGATGCACTATCTGAGCTAGAAGGCAATGCCAAATTAAGCGGCGAAGTAAAGATCAGCGGAGCCAAAAACGCCGCCCCACCTCATCATCGCCCTAACCCTACTTGCTAAAAATAAGATACGCTAACAAATATCCCAAATGTCGCTGATGCATAAAGACGCTTTGCCAGTTGCTATGTTAATCTTGGAGCAAAGTGTGGGATTTAAAGATGAAAACTCACTAAGTATCGGCACGAGCAGCGTAAATCGACCACGGCAAACCACGATTATCGTTAGAAAGATAGCGCGCTTCTATCTTGACGTCGGGTCCGCTTTTAGCACGCTTTGGACACTGCGAAGTGAGCCTTCACAGTGGCTGTGCGATCGGACAAAGACCAATAGACCTGCACCTAAGCGCACTTGAGAAAAATGGGCGCAAAATATCGAGATAAAGCAAGCGGCTAGTCGTCGCAACAGCGCCAAAATGGACTCAAAAGGCGCAAAGATCGTTTTTGACAAGATCACCGTAACTGGCAGCGAAAAACATCATCATGGCAGCAGCATCCAGCGTCACGGCACGACTGAGCTTTTTAACGTCGCGCGGGCCTGAAGTGGTCAAAGGTGGCAAAGTACGGCTAAAAAGCGGCGTCAAGATCGAAGGCATCGGCACGAGCGAGCTAAAAGATCACTGGCAGCGGTCAAAAGCTACTTGGTACGGTGCGATATCGAGGTCATCCCCGATAGGATCGAGGCTGGCCACATACCTTTGCGCTGGAGCCATCACAAATAGCGTAAATTTCCAGTCCAAAAGGCAAATGCTGCGCACATGACGGCCATTTTAAATAAATTGAAGAGATGGGCTTTGGCATCGAAATAGACTGGCGATAAGATCACGATTTTGCCGACAAATGAGATAAAAACCAGTCGAGATAAGAACGACCGAGTATCCGGGCTTTTCCAACCGATATGCAGGCTCAGTGGCGGCGCTTTTGTCTTGCGGCAAAACGGCGTTAGCACGATAGATGAGAGGCTTTTTGAAAAACCGCTGTATGCACGTTAGTGAGCTAGCTAGAATGGGCGCTGATATCCGCTTAAACGGCCAGCATCGCAAGCGTTTATGCCTGCAAATTAAATGCAGCTGATGTCCCGCAACTGACCTAGAGCAAGCTCAGCGCTGATACTGGCCGCTCGCAAATGGCAGAGAGCGAGTGTATGGGAATCACCATCTTGATAGAGGCTACGAGAGGCTGGAGGAGAAATTTAAAAAGCCTTGGGGCAAAAATAGTTAGGCTTTGAGGAGTAAAAATGCTAGTAAATGACGCACTTGAGGCTTTAAAAAGCTAGCAAATTGAAACCAAAAACGAGAGTGAAGTACACCCATTAGCGAGGCTCTTGGCTAAGACCTCGGCAAATGACGAGTAGCGGTCAAAGACCTGCCCTGCTTTGACAACTCAGCGCTTGATGGCTTTGCTGTTAGAGTGATGAAAAAGATGAACCTTATAGGATCATCGCAAGTGCCTTTGCAGGCGATAAAGAGCAGCTAGCTATCGGCAAAAACGAGTGCGTGAAGATAATGACAGGTGCAAAGATGCCAAGGGCGCTGACACACGGTCATGAGGTTTGAAGATTGCGTGGTTGAGGGCGAGTTTGTAAGCGCCAGCTAAAGCTTAAAAGGCGAAGCTTACCGCTTTAAAGGCGAAGAGACAAAAGGTTGGTGAATGATACTAAAAAGTGGTGAATGCTTTTAAACACAAGAAGCTGATGATGCTTGCAGCTCAGGGCATAAGCTTTATAGATGTGAAAAGCAGCCAGATCGCAGCTTTACTCAAGCGCAGATGAGATCATCGAGCCTTGGCAAAGAGCTAGCGAGGATGAATGTACAATGCAAAACGCACTTGGTATCAGCTGCACTTCTAGCTCAATCGGTCAAAAAGCTCATACTCTGGCATTATCAAAGATGAGTTAAATGCTAGTAAAAAGCAGGCGTTTTAAACGCTGCAAACTACGACATCGTTATCTGCTCTGGTGGAGCGAGCGCTGAGTGAGGCTGACTTTATGAAGATAGCCCTAAGCTGAGCTGATACAAAATCGTAGCTTTTTCTCGCACCTTGACATAAGACCGCAGGCCTTGCAAGGCTTATGAAAAAGATGGCGACTTGTTTTTTATCTTGCCCGGCAACCCTATGGCTGCCTATCTTTGCACGATGATGCTTTGTTTTTGCCACTTCTAAAAAGCGAGTGTTTTGTGACACAAAAAGAGCTATAAATAGCAGTACTTAAAGGTAAAAATCAGGCAGAGCAAAGTGCGTATGGCAATGTAGCTGATGGCATTTATAGCAACTGACGGCGGAAAATATGGCTCAGGCATGATAAATCATATATTAAAGAGTGATTTTGTGCTGATAACTAGCCCTGATCAAGGTGAAAATTTTACAAAATAGTGAACATTCGCATAAAAACTTCCATAATCCTGACAAATGAAAAACAATCTGATAAAATGCGGACTTCATTTTGATTGCGGGAATAGCTCGGGGTAGAGCACAACCTCGCGAAGGTTGGGGTCGCGAGTTCGAATCTCGTTTCCGCTCCATCTTTTTATACTCATACTTTTCCACAAAACTTTTGCAAATGAAGTCAGCATCTATCCGATGTATTGCGTCGTAAATGATCACATTCACTTAGCACTTTTGGTTTCTACAAGGCGAAGACAATGAGATGTCTTTAAACTTAGAGGGCAAAAGAGCTGCCAAGATGAGATGGCAAAAACTCTATGAGGGAAATTCTAACAGCAGATTTTAAAACATATAATGACAAAAAGCGGCGGCAGCGTAGCTTTTGTGAAAAACTCGCTCTATTGCGGATGAAAATTCAGATGCAGTTTCTAAGAGAGATCAGCAACGAGTACCCGAACATCAGCGTGAGCGATCTTAGCATCAGCCCGACAAAACAAACTCCCCGCAAATTTACAAAGACTTAGTTTTTAAAAATATACTTTTTAAACGATCAAAATAGCCAAAAAGGCGTCTTTTAGAGCCTCATTTGAGGACGTTGATCTAAGCTTAAAAGCCTTTATTTTTACGTTAGCTTTTAACGCCAAAAATGCCGGTTTTTATTGCTACTACGATTCAATGAATACAAACCATATTTTAAGCTCTGCTTTGACTACCAACCAACGATGATAGAGTTTGGTAAATGGCCACGTGACGCACTTTTTGGACTTAGCGCCTCAACGCTTGTTACAAAAGTGCAGATAAGAACGGAGAAATTTAACAAAACGCCAGTTTAACGCCATAAAAGCTTAGTCAGGTCAAATGCTAAATGCAGTCTTTAAGCGAGGGTGGCGTCAAGATAATCGCTGAAGTAAAAGGCGCTTGAGGATGGAAATAGGCGATATGATAAAGATAAGAACAAAAAGAAAATAAAATTTTACAGGCCACAGTTTCAGGCAAAAGATGAGAGGCAGTTATCAGATGAAAAAGGTAGTTTTTGCAGCCACTGGAGCAAGTGGGGCTGGGCTTTTTCTAAAGCTAGTAAATGCTGCCAAAGATAGCTGTAGAGGCGCACGTCATTAGTTAGTAAAAATGCTATGAAAGTGGAGGCTGAAGCAGTGAAGCTAAGTGTAGATGATCTTGGTGTAAGTATGATGACTCTGACCTAGCGCAGGACCTGCTTCTGGCTCGTTTGGCACGGGATGCTATGATCGCAGCGCCCTGCTCTACTAATACTTTGGCAAAGGTCGCAAATGGCATAAGCACAGCTCATCACAAGAGCTGCAAGCGTCGCGCTAAAAGAAGGCAAACCCTAGTTTTGGGCGTTGAGAGATGCCACTTTTCTGCGATCGCGCTTTCTCGAGATGCAGTTACTCTCATCTTGGAGCTACCATCGCTCCGCCAGTTTTGAAACTACTATGCAGGCATAAAGAGCCTTCAGGATATGGAAAAATTTCATCATCGGCAAGTGGCTTGATGCCTTAAAATCGAAAATAATCTTTACAAAAAGTGTGGCAATGAAAAATCTTGCATCTATCCGGGGACCTTTGACCCCCATCACAAACGGCCATTTAGACGTTATCATAAGAGCTACGAAAGTACGACAAGGTAATCGTCGCAGTTGCAAAAGTGACAGCAAAGCAGCCGATGTTCGCACATGAAAAGCGCATAGGGAAATGGCAAAGAGGCAGTTTCGAGCTACGTAGCGTTCTTGGCTTTGATAACGCTTGTTGATTTTGCTAAATCGCACGGCATAAACTACCGTCATCAGGGGACTTCGCGCGGTTGGTGACTTTGAGTATAGAGCTACAAATAGGCTACGCGAACGCTGCACTGGGACGAGTGTGAGACGGTTTATCTTAGCCAAGCTTAAATAACGCCTTCATCTCAAGCTCGATCGTCCGCTCAGTTTTTGCGCCATGACGGCGACGTGAGCAACCTAGTGCCAGCAAAATTACTAAGGGTAAAGGCGTAAAATGTATGTTTTGTTTGAAGGGCATTGACGGCGTTGGCAAGAGCACGCAGATAGATAAATTTTCAGCTTCTAGATTTAGTGATGCCATCGTCACAAAAGAGCCGGTGGCACGCAGCTGGTGAGACTGCGTGAAAATTTTTACTAAGCTCAAGCACGCCAAAAATAGGCAAAAGGGCTGAAATTTTACTCTTTTTGGCTGACAGGGCTGAGCATTTTGAAAAAGCTGGTTGCTCCAAATTGGCGTAAGCTCATTTTTAAGCGACAGAGGCTTTATCTCTGGCATCGCCTACGCTGGCAAATGATGAAAAACTAGACGAAAAACATGCTTTTAGAGACTTAATAAACGTGCACTAAATGATAAATTGCAGATAAGATGGTCTTTTTGAAGCAAGCCATGAGCTAAAAGCTACGCGCTTAAAAACAAGAGACACAAAGCGATAAGATCGAGGCTCGTGGGCTAGAGTATCTCTTAAAAGTGCAAAGCCTGATGAAGCAAATGCTTATCAAAAATGGCTTGAAACGCTTTTTATAGACGCATCTAAAAGCATAGAGCTAATTTCAAAGAGAGATAGAAATTATATAAAGTATAAGTAAAATCACAAAAATAAAAAGGATAATGCGATGATAACGGCACTTCGTGGCATGAAAGATATGCTTCCAGCTCGCGCAAAAACTTTACGCACAGATAATAAAACCTGCGAGGAAGTCGCAAAAACTACGGATATGAACAAGTGACCCCGCACCTCGAGGAGACGGCGCTTTTTAAAAAGAAGTGTCGGCGGAGAGCATGTGACATCGTGGGCAAAGGAGATGTATCGGTTTGAAGACAAAGGCGGAAACGACGTTTGTTTGCGTCCTGAGGGCACAGCTGGCGTGATTGGAGCCTTTATCGAGGCAAAAACTCGACGAGGCAAATGTGACAAAACGCTGCTTTTATCATGGCTCGATGTTTCGCTACGAACGCCCACAAAAGGCCGCTTAAGGGAGTTTCACCAGTTTGGCTGTGAGTGCTGGCGAGGCGGCGTCTATGAAGATGCGAGCATTATCTTAATGGTGAGCAGGTACTCAACAGACTAAATATCAAAAACAACCCTAAAGATCAACTCACTTTGGCGACGAGAGCTCAATGAAGTCTTACAAAGCAAAAGCTTGTCAGTGTAGATGAAAACGGTGAAAAATTTGCGAAGACTGCAAAAGACGCAAGCTTTTAAACCTATCCGCGTGCTGACTGCAAGATGAAAGCTGCCAGAAGAGATAAAATGCTCCAGTTATCACTGATAGCCTAAGCGATGAGGCGCAGGCTGATTTTGCAAAACTGCAAGAAACCTATAACGGCAAATGGCGTTCGGTGAGATGAACGCCAAAGCTCGTTCGTGGGCTGGACTACTACTGCAAGACGGCATTTGAGTTTATAAACCAATGAGATCGGCTCACAAAGCGCAGTCGCAGGTGGCGGTAGATACGACAGGCTGGTCGAGTATCTTGGCGGTAGAGCAAGTTATGGCGTTGGCTTTGCGATGGGCGTTGAGAGGATAATGGAATGTAGGTGAAGCTGGAGATGAGCGAGACGGAGTTTATCTTTGCGCGCTTGATGCGGCAAATGTTGATTTTATCTATAATCTTGGCTCAAAACTTCGCAAAAATATCAGGTTGAAAATTTCTCTATGAAGCTAAAAACTTCAAAAACATCTGCAAAATGCCGACAATAAAAATGCAAAGAAATTTTTCCTTTGCGTGAGGCGAAAATGAGATGAAGAGAATAGAAATCGGTATAAAAATTAGAGACCAAAGATGAAAACGATAAATTTAGATGAGCTTGAAAAAGGAGCTGGGATGAATGATTTTGGACTTAGCATTTGGGGCAATTCAGAATACACAGTGATAGAAGATGGCAAGTCTGCATAAGCGAAGCTAGCAAGCCAGCGATCATCGACATCGTCAAAAGAGATAAGAGACGATGGCTACAGAGGGCCGCTACTGCTGCTTTCGCACTCTTGTCCAAAAAGCAGATCGAGCAGATCCACGCAAGCTTTGCAAAGGCAAAGAAAGGTTTGCCTACAAAGGCAGCTTTAACGCCGTTTTCCCACTTAAGGTCAATCAATATCCCGGGCTTTGAAAAACCTAGTACGCCTTAGCAAGCCCTATAACTACGGCCCTGAGGCTGGTAGCAAGGGCTGAGCTACTTCTAACATGGCCTACAACAACGACAAGGCGCCTATAACAGTAAATGGCTTTAAAGATAAAGAGATGATAAATATAGGCTTTATAACCGCTGAAATGGGGCATAACATCACGCTAACGATCGAGGGCTTAAACGAGGCTTGAAGCGATAATCGCCATCGCAAAAGAGCGCTGAAACCAAAACCAAAGATCGGACTTAGGGTGAGACTGCACTCGACAGGCTCAGGACTCTGGGCAAAAAGTGGAGCATACACTCAAGTTTGGCCTAACATCAACCGAGCTAATAGAAGCTGTAAAGATGCTAAAAAGCGATTACGTGAAAACTTCACGATGATACACTTTCACATCGGCTCTCAAATAAGCGAGATCCACCCGCTCAAAAAGCACTTATCGAGGCTGGCAACATCTACGCTGAGCTTAGAAAAATGGGCGCCTCAAATTTAAAAGCGATAGAACGTGGGTGGTGGCCTTGCGATCGAATACTCGCAGTTTAAAAGAGAGAGCAGCGAAACTACACGCTAAACGAATATCGCAAACGACGTTGTTTATATGCTTAAAACTATAAGCGAGCAAAAAGGAGATCGAGCCAGATATTTTCATGAGTCGAGGTCGCTACATCGCTGCTTCTCACGCGCTTTTAGTCGCTCCTGTGCTTGAGCTATTTTCTCAAGAATACACCGAAGAGAAGCTAAATTTAAGAAAAATAATCAGTAATAACCGAGCTGGTTCGATCTTTATAAGTCAATCAAGCCTTCAAACGCCTAGAGTACCTGCACGACGCCATCCACCACACCGAGAGCATCCTCACGCTTTTTGATCTAGGCTATGTCGATCTGCAAAGATAGTCAAACGCAGAGGTGCTTTTAAAGCTCGATTAGCCAAAAGGCTGTCGTGATGCTTGGCAACAAGAGCAACTCAAGCGATCTAACTAAAATTCAAAAAGAGGTTCAAGAGAGATATTTGCTCGATTCTCTATTTTCCAAAGCTTGCCAGACTTTTTGGGGCTAAAAGCTAAAAGTTCCTATCATGCCGCTTGACAGGCTCGACGAGCGCCCTACTCTGCCAGCTTCGATCTGGGATATCACCTGCGATAGCGACGGCGAGATCAGCTATGATGACGAGAAAAACCCACTGCTTTTGCACGACGTGGATGTGGAGAAGGAGGATTATTTCTTGGGGTTTTTCCTAGTTGGCGCATATCAGAGTGATCGGCGTGAAGCACAACCTCTTCGCTCATCCAACAGAAGCTACCGTGGAGATAACAAGCGATGGCCACAAGATCACGTACTGAGAGCCAGTCGATCCTTGATATCATGGAGGACATGGACTGCTGATATCTACGAGATCCAAGACACTCTAAATGAGCGCTGGAGAAATCAACTCTGATAAACGAAACACAAAAAGAAGCAAATTTTTGGGGTGAACTTTATCTATTTTTAAATGATAATAGCTACTTAAAGAACAATCAACTAAAAAGGACGAAAAATGCAACTAGCAAACAGAATGCAAACATTGAGCGAGATCAATCACAATCGCGATCAGCACAAAGGCCAAAGAGATGAAGGCAGCTGGCATCGACGTGATCTCGCTTTCAGCTGGTGAGCCTGACTTTATGACTCTCAAAAAGATAAGAGAAACTGTAAAAAAGCGCTTGATAACGATAGCAAAAAGCGGCAAATACACGCCAGTGCCGGGCCTGCCTGAGGTCGATAGAGGCCATTAGAACAAAGCTAAAAGAGATAACGGGACTTGACTACAAAGCAAAGTCAAATCGTCACAAACATCGGCGCAAAAGCACTCACTTTTGTAATGTATTTCAAGCGCTTATCAACCCGGTGACGAAGTCATCATCCATCTCCATACTGGTGAGCTACCCTGAGATCGTTAAATTTTAGCGGGTGGCGTGCCTGTCTTTATCGAGAGCGGATGAGGCACATTCAAAGTCACAGCCGAGCAGCTAAAACAGCGATCACGCAAAAAACAAAAGGTCTTTTCGCTCAAATCACCCGACAAATCCAACTGGAGCTGTATATACAAAGATGAGATCGCGGCATTTGGTGAGGTTTTCAAAAGGCACTGACATCATCATCACAAGCGATGAGTATGAAAAAGTGATCCGGCAGAAATTCACGCCGGTAGCCTCTGTAAGTGAGGATCTTTTCAAAAGAACGGTGACGATAAATGGTCTAGCAAGTGTGGAGCGATGCGGCTGGAATTTGGCTATATAGCAAGCTCGATGGACTGGCTAATTGCTGGCATCAAGCTTCAGAGCCAAAAGTACAGTAACGTCAGCTCGATCGTGCAAATGGGCGCTATCCCGTCACTTCTTGGAGAAACCGGCGAAGACATCGAAAACATGAGAAAGAATATGAAGACGCGACGTGGCGGTTGAGATGATAAATGCTATCCACCGGGCTAAAGCGTAGTTAAGCCTGATGGCGCGTTTTATCTATTTGTAAAAAATGCAAGAATGTAGATGGCGACTCGCTTAGATTTTGCAAAGATGGCGTAAAGAGGTAGTCATGGCGACCGTGCCGGTGTGGGCTTTGGCATGGAGGGATACTTTTAAAAGATTTCTTTGCGAGCAGACATCGAGCATAAAAAGCGATCGAGAGGATCAGTACATTGTAAAAAGCTACAAATTAGTGATCACGTTGGGAGTAAATGGCAAAATATTCAGAGCTTGAAAACGATATGAAATGTTTATGATTTTTAGCACAAAATGGCTATGAGCTTAAATTATAGCCCTATGAGCAGAGACGGAGAATTTTGCCAAAAAGCTTTGGCGTGATCGCTTCCATGAGTGAAGGCAAAGCTTATGAGATCGTCACTTTGGTTGGCGTGTGGATGAGGAGAAAATGATAGAGATTGTATTAAACGGCGCAAAATTTAAGGTGCCAGTAAAAAGCCTGGCGAGCTGAAAAGAGCTTGCGCTTGGCGATAAAGAGGTGAAAAGTATAAATTACTCAGAGAAATTTAACGCGACAAAGCCAGACATTTTTATTGTTGATGGCTTTGCCATAAAAGAAGATAGCGAGCTAAAAAGATGGCTCAAATGTCGTATTTATAAGGCGTGGCGTGATGCCTGAGCGTGAAGTTTTACGCGCATGATCGCCTCGCGAAACAGCCCTGAGCTAAATCTAGGCCCTAAGTAAAGCCGGTGATCGGCGTGGCTGGACTTGGCGGCCTTTGGCTCAAATATCGCGCTAAGCCTAGCTAGAGTTGGCGTAAAAAGCTAGTACTTCGCCGACTTTGACGTCGTTGAGCCAAGCAATCGCAAACCGCCAGCGGTCTTCGTCCGCCACTCGGCACAAAAGACGCAGGCGCTGAAGAGCTCGATAAATGACGTAAATCCTTTTGTCGAGGTCAAAACTCACGATATATTTTTGGACGATGTGGCTAGCGTCTTTGGCGAGTGTGAAATTTATGCGAGCTGACGGAAACGTCGCTGGCGAGGCGATGATACTAAATGAAGCTGGTGCCAGCCTAAAAAGATAAAAAGATCATCGGCGCCTCTGGCATGGCTGGATACTTTTAGCTCAAATCTCATCACCATGAAAATTTCGCCAAAAATGTCTATCTTTTGCGGCGACCCTCACAAAATGAGGCGAAGATCGGTCAGGGCTCATGGCGCCCGCGCGTCTGCGTCTGCGCAAACCACGAGGCACCATTAGCCATTAGACTGCTTATGGGCTTGGAGGCGTAAGTGCAAAAGTGATAGCTTGATCCTGGCGGTAAGGAGTTTCAAAAGCCGCTTTATCCTTGGCTCTGGCAAGTATTCGCACGAGCTCATCGACTCAGCCATAAACGAGGCTGGCGCGCAGATCTAACCCTTGCTCTTAGGCGTATAAACGAAAGTAAAGAGCGAAATATAGCTTGACTTTATCCCAAAAGGCGTGACGCTTTTTGCCAAACACAAGTGGCGCTGAAATGCCAAAGAGGCCGTTCGTATCGCCCAGCTCGCACGTGAGCTTGGATGTGTGAGCTTGTTAAGATAGAGATCATAACTGACTTCTACCTTCTCTTTCCAGACAACACTGAGAACCATAAAAAGCGTGCGAAGCCTTGGCGAAATGACGGCTTTTGTGCCAATGCCTTATATGTTTCCCAGATCTAAACGCCGCAAGAGCGATGCTAAGTGCAGGAGCTAGCTGCATAATGCCTCTAGCTGCGCCCATTGGCTCAAACCAAGGGCTGGTTTTTAAAGATATCATTGAGATTTCTGATAAACAGAGCTTGATACACAGATCATAGTTGATGCTGGCATCGGCAGGCCATCGCAAGCGTGCGAAGCGATGGAGATGGGGAGCGGCTGCGATCATGGCAAACACAGCCATCGCCTCATCTAAAAATATCCCGCTCATGGCAAGAGCCTTCAAAGGGCGATCATCGCTGGTCACAGCGCCTATCTAGCAGGCGCTTGGCGCAAAGAGCAAAAGCGCAAATGCCTCATCTCCGCTCACTGGATTTTTAGACTGATGAAAGGTACAAGAACTAACCATGCAGCTAGCTACCTCCACGCAGGGATGTTGGCAGCGACATTATGGATGAGATTTTTAAAGAGCGAGCTAGCTTCTAAACCTGAGTACACCGAGGCAGACGTGCAAAAGCAGCTCTTAATGCAAAGCACTGCTCGCTTGAAAATTTAAAAGCCATACTCTCGCCTGCTGCAGCGCCATTTTTAGAGCAAATAGCCCAACTAGCTCAAGCAAAGACAAGGGCGATTGGCTCAAACATCACGCTCTTTTACCCCGCTTTACATAGCAAACTACTGCGATAATCCTCGCGTTTATTGCGGTTTAACGCTAAAAATAATATAAAAGGGCAAAGCTAAGCGACGAGGAGATCACTAGAGGGAGCTAAGAAAATTTCAAAGAGCGGTTTAGAGGAAAGTTTGATCCTAACTGGCGAGAGTGAGACTAACTCAAGTGTCGCTTACATCGCAAAACGCCTGCGCTTTGGCGAAAGAAATTTTTAAAGTCGTTGGGGTTGAAATGTACCCGCTAAACTCTGAGGGCTACGCCCTACTTCACAAAAAGTGGCGCAGACTACGTGACCGTCTTTCAAAGAGACCCACAATCCCACAAAAATACGAAAAATCCACCTTGGTGGCAATAAAAGGATCTTTCCCATACCGCTTCAAATGCGCAAGAGCGAGCGCTTCTTGGGGGGTATGAGGAGGGTTGACTTTGCCGCACTTCTTGGCATAGATGACTTTAGACTTGACGCCTTTGCATACGGCACTTCACGCAAGCTTAGTTCAGTATCCGCACGCTGAGATCGCATTTTCATGTCCAAGACTTCGCTATCATCAACAACGACCGCATCAATCCCCGCTGACGTGGGCGAGCGCGAGCTTTGCAAGTGATCTGCGCTTATAGGATGTACCATGCCAACAGCTAGCATAACGATCTCAACCAGAGAAAAAGGCGAAATTTCGCGACAACGCCGTAAAGATCGCCGCAAATCAGATAAGCGCTGGCGTAAAAGTGAGCATCGGCGCTCACGGCGAAGAGAAAAAGGGCGACGAGCAGTTTGAGATAAGCGATAGCAGAAGCGTGGATGAGATAAAGGCAATGATAAAAGCAAACGGCCTAGAGCCCTTGATGAGCGAGTATGTCTATGTTTAGGAAATTCTCTGCATGGCCGACTTTGAAAGCTATGAGGGCGATGATTTTAAAGAGGATACAGCTACTTTGCAAGGCTGGCGTGGATGAATATTGCTTCGCGCAAAGAGGCTAAACGAGGCTCATTTTACGATCTTGCTAGGGTTGTGGCTCAAATTGTGAAAACCACAGCAAGAGTTTATCATTAATCAGTTTTTGACGTAGCTTGCAAGCTAAAGAGCGACTTTTGGCTCACTTCAGCGCAACGAGTAAAAATCACGGCGTTTTTAGAAGAAATTTGACAGCTGTAATTTACGCCCCAGCTCACGACCTAGAGCAGGCTAAAATTTCAGCCACTATCGCTGATGTACTCGTTGCTTCTCATATATTTGCCACCTCTTGCAAGGCGGGCTTAGAGCCAAAAGGGATAGTACATATAAAGCGAGCTAAAAAGCTTATAAAGAAATTACGCACTTGGCGGACTAGAACAAACAAAACTACAAAGAGACCATAAAAGCTGGCGCAAGCGGAGTTTGTTTATGAGCCTAGCGATGAACGAGCGATATAGAGCTTATAAAAAGATAGTAGAGAGCAAAAACAGCTAGATTTAGCATAAATTACATAAAAATAATACGTAAAATTTTACTCATTTTTGCTAGCGATATATGTTTTTATATCAAATATAAAGTAGCGTCACAAGCGATGGCAGCATATAGGAGTTTAGCACTAAAAGCAGCGACTTTGTCAATTGACTTTATTAAAGTCTCTATGTCAAGGCTGCTGTTGTAGTTAAAAATATAGCAAGGCAAACTCGCCAACAAGAACTATACGAGTGATCTTTAGCAAGATGTCATTTCCCAGTCTTACCGTTATCATCGACCACAAAGCGACAAAGTGATCCAGCAAGCAGCCAAATTGAGCAGGCTAAAGCATAAACAGTAATGCTTTCATCAAATTTTTCAAGTAGTAAAAATACCAAAGGTTGCAAAAATACAAGGCTAGCGATAAACCAAAGTGAGCTAAAGGCTAGCAGGCAAACACAGCCAAAGATGAAATGGCGAGATAAAGCCAAAAACCTCTAACCCAAGATAGTAGGCCAGCGCATAGGATAAAAAAGAAAAAACAAGCCAAATTTTAATAACAAGCCGCCACCTATTTGCAAAGGCAGTGGCTTTTAAATTTAGGCTATCTGTCCAAACCCATTTACGAGATTTTCTTTTTGTTTTGGGCGGAAAAACTTTCATCACGTTTTCATCTGTCTCGATAAACGCACCCTCTATAAGATCGATGCAGTATGGCACCGCTGGAAATACCGGCTCCAAACACTCTTTTATCGCTTTTGGCTGACCTGGTAAATTTATGATGAGCGCGTGGCCTCTGATGCCTGCTGTTTGGCGTGATAAGATCGCTGTTGGGACGTATTTTAAGCTCGCAGCTCTCATTAGCTCGCCAAAGCTTCGGCATCATCTTCTCGCAAACTGCCTCAGTAGCCTCTGGGTGACGTCTCTCACTGCTGGTCCCTGTGCCTCCAGTAGTTAGCACAAGGTCGCATCCTAGCACATCTATCATGTGCACGAGCCTCTCTTTATGAGATCAAGCTCATCAGGGATCACCTCGTAAAAATACTCTCTTTCGCTTACTATCCAGCCATCAAGCACCTCTTTGATCGCTGGGTCCTGATTTATCCTCGTATGTGCCTTCACTTGCGCGATCTGACATAGTTAGAAATTCCTATTTTTGCTTTCATTTTTCTCCTTTTATTAGTAGTTTTTCGTTTAAAGTACAGCAAGCGTCTCTTTATCTACGCTCTCATAAGCAGCATGATGAGCTTATCCTTGCGATCTGCTCGTTTGTGCCCTTTAAAAATGAGATTATCTCATCTTTTTGCTTGTTTTAGAAATTCTTCCACATCGTTTGGATTTGGCGAAAAATTTTCCCATGCCATACTCATAAACCATCTTTTGAGGCGATCTCTTTTGCTACATTTCAGATCGTTGCTTGAGTTTGAAAAGATGTCGTTCTCATCTATCTCGAGCTTGCACATGCCAGAGATTAAAACCTTTATGCGTGAGAGCATCTGTGACTTTGACTCGATCTCTTGCTCAGTCGCCATAAAAGCGGTCTTCAATGAGCGAAGGTACTCATCTCACATCAAACCAGTGAAGCACTTTAGCGCCTTTGCGCCTTGATAGATGGCTTGGATTTTTCTTCTCGCTCTCGCTGTCAGCTTAGCACCTTTTTCTTGCCGAGCAAGACCTTGTTTAAAACAGCCTCAAAGTCCTCATCCTAAGCACGCTTTCGCCGTTTCTTAGGGCGTTTATCGCTAGCTTCATTTACAAGCGTGCTAGGTGCCGCACCAGAAAAAGCCAACGCTCATTCTAGCGATATCCTCGGCTGGCACTTCGCAGTTTTTATCTCTTAGATATGTATTTGGGATCGCCACCCTGTCGTTAAAATCAGGCATTGACATATACGCCTATCAAAAGCGCCCTGATCTAAGCAGCGCCTCGTCGATCATCTCGATCCAGTTTGTTGCAGCTATGACGATGACGCCTGAGTTGTCCTCAAAGCCGTCCATCTCGGTTAGCAGCTGATTAAGCGTGACTTCTCGCTCGTCGTTTCTAGTGCCACCCTGCTCTTGCCAACGGCGTCTATCTCGTCGATAAGATGATTGATGGTGCGTAAGACTTTGCCCTACAAGAGCTCTCTAACTCTTTTTGCGCCCATGCCGACGTAAATTTGCACAAAGCTTGCACCATTTTGGTAAAAAGCAGCGCATTGCCTCGCCAGCGACTGCCTTTGCCACAAGCGTCTTACCAACGCTCGGAGGGCCGATCATTAGCACGCCTTTTGGCATTTTTGATACCAGGGACTTTCTATATTTTTTTGCGGATTTTTAAGAAAAATCAACTATCTGCTAAAGCTCGCTTTTAACCTCGCTAATGCCCGCTACATCGCTAAATCTCACGTTTGAGATGACTGGCATCGCATTTTGATTTAGCACGCTTTCTATCTCAAAAAGCGCCGTCTTTTTAGCTTCAAAAGGCTCTCCTCTTTTTCTTGATAGCCCTAAAAATATATGCATACCAAAGCACAAGACAAACAAAGATGATGCTTCCCCAGACCATGCAGGGCGTGATATACTGCACGCTTCGCTCGACTGGGACCTTTTGATGAGCTCTTTTATGTCTATGCCCTCTTTTATGATGGCAAAAGCGGTTATTTTGCGCATAGAGGATGACCTCGTCTTCGTCGATGACCGCTTTATCGATGAGACCATCCATTAATTTGCATATATTGCGAGTAGGTGATGTTCGTGGCTCTTTGCTCACAGCAAAAAGTAGCGCTATTATCAGAGCCACAGCGGCTATTATCAGGATATTTTTCTATAGAATTTAAATTTGTATGCACAATTGTCGTGGCTTAATTTCCCTCATATTCTGCTACCTCCAACCACTCTTTTGTTATGTCGTTTTGACTGAGAAATTACAGCTTTGTTGTAAAACTGATCAAGCCCTCGTAAAAGTCGCCGTTTTTGCTCGACTACATTTTTAAAAGTCCCGTTATGTTTTTCTAAAATATCATTGTCAAAGCAATGCCCTGCAGCATACATCTGAGCCTTGCCTTTGCCACATCGCCACTAACGTCGCTTTTTAGCGTCGCCGGTGCGTATCACGCTAGGCGAATAGACAAAAGCGTGCAGATGAGTGATAGGAAAATGCTTGAGTACTCCACGCTTCTGCCCGTCTCTCACTCTCACCGGATGACCCACGATATAGTCAGTCCCCAAAGCAAAAGCCAAAGGGGCTTAGCTCATTAAAAAGCTCTAAGTCGCTTCATGCGTTGTTTCGCCTGCGCATGATCTTTTAGCATCCGCCTCGCTCGTGTGCTGAAGTGCGATGTGAAGATGACGCTCCAGCCACTCCTCTTCCATTTCTCTAAAACTCTCATCTATCTGGCTTGACTCGACACTGCCAAGGTCTTATGCGTCTGATGCCTGAGTACTGCCTAAATTTTTGCACAGCAGTTTGCCAAGAGGCTATTTGTATCTTTGCCGTAACTCGCTATGTTTGTGCCAGTTAAGACGAGCTCATTATAGCCATTTTTGAGCTAAAATTCCTAGCTTCTTTTGAGTATCATCGCCTCATCCATGCTCTAGCTGCCGCGCACTGATGGGATGATGCAGTAGCTGCAGTTAAAGTTGCAGCCCTCTTGAATTTTCACATAAAAGCGCTTTGTGTGATTTTTCGTAGTTTTGTGACGATGTTTTTTATCGACTGAGTTTAAATTTCAAGCTCAAAAAGTAGGCTTTTCTCTTGCTTTTAAAAGCGTCGTTTAGATCGCTCTTTTGCTAGCTCTAGCACCAAAGACGCCGCTACTAAAAAGCTCCTTTGCCCCTTTAGCTAACTGCGCCACATCCTGTTAGTATGACCTTTGCGCCGCCTCTTTTACGCCGTTTATATAGTTTTCTAACGCCGCTATCAGCCGAGTTGTCACGGTGCTGAGTTTATGACGACGATATCAGCGACTCTTCGTCGTTTGTGATCTCGTGGTCTTTGATGTAGCTCTTTAAAAGCTTGTGTCATAGATGTTTGTGCGGCATCAAATGTCTTTAAAAATATCTTTTGCATTAGATATTTTCGCCCTCTTGCTCAGCGTGAGACTACGTGATCGCTTGGCGTTTCTTTCTTTGCCTATAAACATAGTTTGCGTTGGATGGCTATCTTTATATCATCGTGAGCCAAAAATGCCTCTATGATCTCAGCGCTTATCGTGCTTCTAAGAGCGAGCGTGGCGTATGAGTTTGACATAAACCAGCATGAGATATTTATGCCGTAAGGCTCAAAAATGTATAGATTCTTGGCTCTACGTTTGGATTTTTGATGCTGTACTGGCTTCTTAGCTTGTTCATCTGACGTTTTGCGATGTCTGTATAGCCTTTTGAATATACTATATTGCTAGATAGGCGCTCTTTTGTGTGTGCTATCAAAAGCTTATCACGACATCTATACCGTCCCAAACGGTCTTCATGCCGTGGTGTGAAGTAGTTGCGATGGGGTCTGTAAAGATAGTAGTTATTTGGCACAAAGATGATCCTACCTGACGGCGGTTTGTCTTATGGGTCGAGTAGCTAACGTCTTCAAAAACAGTTAGGCGAAGCGGCGAAATGTCTATCACATCGCCCCAGATTCGCTGCCGTCGTGATAGACCCTGACGCGTGTCTCCCACGTGGATCGTGCCGCAAGACTGATAACCATCCAGCCGACATACTCATAAAGCATATCCTTTCATCGCGATGGCGATACCAGCTGAGGCAAAACCTAGCACGGTTACTCAGATGTGTGACGTTTTTCGATGTATGAAAGAGCAGGATTATGATGATAACGGTGATGTTTAGCACGTTTAAGGGTATTGACCGTGTACATCTCTCGTTATCCGTGATCGTTCTTTTAACGATAAATTGAGCGATAAATGTTAGTCCGATCGTTAAAAGGATGACGATGGCTGTGTAGCCCATGCTTAAACTGAGCCTTGATGTCGGATGTCGTCATATTTACCGCTTCATCTGCCCTTTTCTCATAGACGCTAGTAAGTGGTATCAGCGATCTGTTTTGCCGCTGAGTCGCCTATCTCTTGCTTTGACAAGGTTTTAGGACTTGCTCTATTTTGCTTTGCATGTCATCTATCACGCTAGCCTATTTAACAAATTCTCTTTTGCTTCAAGCTTCTCAAGCCAAGAGTGTCAGCTCTTTGATGTGCTTTGGTACTCGATCTTGTCCTTCTTATCTTTTTGATGTATGAAAAGCGACACTATCGCCACTGGGCTATTTATCCTAGGTGGTGTCTCCATTTCTGGGAGCTGCTAGCATATTTGAAAATTGGCGTTTTTCTCATACTCTTTTAGCAAATTATCTGCTCTTTTAGAGTTTGACTTCTCTTTATGAGATCACACCTCTTTTTGAGCCTTTATCGAGCTTTTTAAGCTCATTTTTCATTGCTCTAGCTCATCAAAGCTTTTTGATAGGTGTTGTAGTTGGCGTATCTTGTGATCCAGATGTTGTTTTTAGGGAGTTATCTAGGGTTTGAGAATTTTCTTTTTATAAGCTCGCTATTTTATACATCTTGTGAGACTGTTTGCTCAAGTGTAGCGTTTTCTTCAGCGTAAAGCGCAAAACAGTAGAAAAAACTAGGATCTTTTTCATTTGAATTCTCTCAAGTTTCTAAAAACGTCCTCTTTTTGACGTCATGGATGAACGCACTGCCGATTTTATCTGCAATGATGAAATTTATCTTATCACCTTTTGTCTTTTTATCCATACGCCTCGTAAAATGCATGTTCATTTTTCTATCTTGTAGCTTACACGGGCAGATCAAATTTCACTAAAACCTGCTTTGATCTCTCTGCCTGTCTCGCTCCTGGGACCCAAGTCTAACGCTTGGGCGATTTGCCATATTCACACCTATCGCCACCGCTTCGCCGTGTAAGTACTTCTGTGAGTTGTCTCATTTTTCGATGACGTGAGCAAAGGTGTGTCCGTAGTTTAGATGGCTCTTAGTCCTTTTCTTTTCTCGTCTTGCTCACCACTCTAGCCTTTAAACTTATCATAGTTTTCAACCAGCTTTTTATAAGTCTTCATCGTCTAAATTTACGCTCTTTAGCTTCATCTAAACATCTCTTTATCAAAGGTTATCGCCATCTTCTAAAGCCTCGCCACGCCAGCTGCGAAATTCTCTCTTTAGCAATGTTTTTAAAGAAAGTACTCGACACTGCCTTTGGCTGATAAAATGAGCCCTATTAAGTTTTACCAATTGATATTTACTCCCAGTCTTTCCGCCCACTACGCATCGACTTGCGCTAGAAGCGTGGTTGGGATATTAATGAAAGCTTATCCCTCTTTCATATATGCTTGCCGCAAAGCCAGTCATATCGCTGATGACGCCACCAAGAGCTATGAGCGTGATGAGCAGTCAAATTACTCAAACAAAGCTGCTCTAAAATTTGCTCTATCGTTGTTAGGTATACTCCCTTCGCCGTCTGGCACGCTTTATGTCATTCTCATCGCACTTTAAAACGCTAAGTAGCTTTGTCAGGGTGAAGCCCGCCGCTGGCGTTTGTGACGATGCCGACCTGCGCTTTGGCCTAATCTCTCAAGCTCATTTATATAAATTTCTTTATAGCTTGACGCCTCTTTTCCTTAAGGTTCAAATTTATCTGCATTTTCTACTACTTACTGGCCAAAAGCTGTGCGTTTTGGCAGCAGTTTTTATAAAGTCTATTTAAAATTGTCGATAAAAGGCAAAGGCGCTACCATTTGCCACGTAGTAAACATCACGAAAATGAAGCAGATCATTTGTGCCTTTTAGCTTCACTAGCGGGTTTTGAGGCTGTGATTTTCTATCTTTATGCGCTTTGAAAAGAGCGTGCTAATGCTCTCAAAGTGCTCTTTTAACGCCTCATCGTCGCTATGCTTGTTATCAAAATAGTATCATCTCCAAATCAAGCTGCGCGCAGCAGTCTGTAATGACGGCTGATTGATTTTCCACCTCTGGCTTTGATCGCCCAGTCTCACGCCCCTCTTTACATTTGAGAGCGAAAATTTTGCCGTTTTTAGCACTGGGATTTTTAGCTCGTAAAATAGCTTTTGAGATGAAAAAGTATCTATCGTCGCTTATGAGTTAGTCCGATGTCGTGTTTTAAAACGTCATCTTTATCGATTTATTATCGCTATTAAAATAATCCATCAAAACAAGGATATCTCTTTATCGCCTTTAGCGTCTCTACATTTCTCGCCTAAAGTTGGGATTTATCACTCTAAAGATAAGGCGTTTGTTATTTAGCTTTGAATGCACATATAAGCTATCTTTTATGAGCTTGCTAACTCGCTCTTTGCTCATTGATCTCATATCGATTAGCGTGTAGATGTTGCTGCCAAACGGACTTGGAAACTGCCCACTCTCGCGTTTTATCGAGCGATAAACGTTTTGAAGTACGTTTGGATCGCCAACGATTAGCAAGATATCGCTTGGCTGGATCATTGTATTTGGCTTTGGCAGAGATGATCTCAGCGCCCTGTAAATGAGCGCTATCCGCCATCTTTTTGAGCGATCGAGCTTGACGTGACGATACATATGAGCTACCAATAGGCATAACCTCCATGATCTCGCGCCTCACTAGAAGCCGATATTATCAGCATATCACGGGCATATCTGGCAGATAGTCCATGAGCCTTGAAGCTGCGAGTATCTCTGATATCAACCACGCTTAGATTAGCTTGTCGCTTGCAAAAAGTGCTCCTTGCACTTTTCATCAAGCTCCCACGAGTTCATGAAAAATAGTCACCAGTCTTTGTGCTTTGATCTGTCTTAAATTACTCATAAACAGCAACCGCTTCATTTTTGTTCTCACTCACGATACAAAACTAGCAAAATAGCCATCACATATGCTCTTTAGCTTTGAAGAGACTCGTTGGATCAAACTGAGTAAAATGTGAAAGTTTTCGTAATTTGCCTTTTTGGCTGTGATCTTCGTTTGAAACAACGATGTAGTGAGTATCGTAGTGACTTTGCTCAAGAAGTCTATCTAATTTCTTGCAAAAAGCTCCACCAGCGATTATTAAAATTTTCTTCATTAATTCTCCGTATTTTAAAAGCCGCATTATAACAAAAGGTCTTTAAAATAAGCTATTTTGGCTGTAAATTTAGCTTCACAGCCATTTAGAACACAGTAGATTATTTCCAGAGATTAAAGTATCGATAGCTCAGTTTTGCAGCCTTGTTTATCGTCTCAAAAATGGTGGCTGAGCTTGGGTCTGGGCAGAAAAATTTCTTTTTGTGATCATGCCTGATTTTAGCGAGGTGTTTGCGTTATAAACTCATACGCTAGCGACTGCTACACTTTTATTTGAAAGCTGCGACTTTGATGCTCACTTATTTGCCTGAGATGATGCTCACTTTGCTAAGATCCTTTGCGTGCGAAAATATCGGCTTTGCAGCGCAGTTTGAGTAAAGTCCTTTTACGAGTGCGACTTTATAGTATCATCTCGCTTGGCTCAGATACAAATTGGCGTCTGTCAAATATCTTATCTTATTGTTTTCAGCAGACGATTAGAATATTTTCTAGTATCGACCATATCAAGGGCGCTCACGTTTTCTATGAAAGACATAGCTCTTTTTGCTTGTTTTCAGCCGAGCACTCTTTGTTTGAGTAGTGTATCTCATACATCGTAGCACCTGTGGCACGTCGGTCTTTAGCGAGCAGCCAAGAAATAAAATGCAGCCGCTAGAAAGTATTCACCTTTCTCATATCTCTTGTCATTTTGGCACTGGGTTTGTGAAGAAAGAAACTCGTAAGGATTGTCCTCAAGTCTTTTGCAGCGCCTCCTAAACTCACGGCGTCTTGTCAAATCCATTTACTCGCTAGCTTCTCTAAGAGAGCGGAGAGACCGTGTTTCTAAAGGTCATACTCGCCGTTTTTACCTTTTTGGTGATGATATCTTGTAGCGAGCTATAGTCCAGTGACAGCTGGATGCTGAGTTTGAAAACCGAATTTGCACTTGCGATGAGCGTGTTTAAATTTTTAGCAAAGCTCTTTTGTGTCTGTTTTGTTTAGGCTGTCGGTGAAATTTTTACATTTTTATACGATGCCATCAATCTCGCTTAGACCATTTTTCTATCGGTTAAAACCTGAGTAATTATCGATATTTCTTAGGATTGACTCGATGTGAGCGATATTTTCAGCCGAGAAAAAGCCATCTAACCTTATCAAAGGGGTTTGATTTATCTTCAGTGATGTTCTCAGCGTTGTTTCCAAAGCTTTGAAAAGAAGGCTCTCTCAAGCTCAAGATAGGCTTATCACTGTGTTTAAAATCCTTCGTGCCTCGGCTTATATTTATACTAGCCACGCCGCTAATAGCCTGAACTTCGATGCTAGCCACACTATCAGCCTTGATAGGCAGATCCTCTCTTATCTTCATCGTGATGTTTATAAGAGCGTTTTTGTCATCGACAAAATGTATATCGCTAACGCTTCCGCTGGCACGCCACGATAAAGTAACCGTAGAATCAACCTTTAGTCCGCTTGGCGGCTCGCTCGTGTGGATGTAATACTCTTTAAAATCAACCTTTGTGTTATTTTTGCTAGTCATCCACCAGATAAATATGGCAAATGCTGTAAAGGCAGGCTACTGACATGCCGACAATGGTGTAGAGATTTCTATTTTCCATCTACTTTTTCCTCATTTTTAAATAGCTCTTCAAGCGGGTTATTTTCAAGATGCTCAAGCTCTTTTATATCTCCTCAAAAGGCTATGTTATCTAATATCAAAAATCTGTCCAAAAATATCAAAATACTATCGCATGATGCGTCACCATGACGACAGTTGCGCCGATGCTATCACCGAAGCTCTTTTGCGAGCGCGTCCATCTGTCGTAAGAGCTAACTGGATCAAGGCCGCTGTTTGGCTCATCTAAAAATAGCACCCTAGGACTTAGCTGCCAGGCTCTTGCAAGTGCGGCACGCTTTTTCATACCGCCACTTAGCTCGCTTGGATAGAGCATTGAAACCTCTTTTTCGGCCCCACGCTTTTTGTATCCAAAAGCATCGCTATCTCATCGATCTGGCGCTTGTTAAATTTCAGAGTACTCATGGAGGCAAAACACCCACGTTATCAAGTATCGTCATCGAGCTATAAAGCGCTCAAACTGAAACATCGTCCCACTTTTTGGCTTGATCTCTTGCTGCTCTTGTTGACTACTTTTCCACATATTGACGCCGTCAAACGTTATATCACCCTTATTTGGCTTTTTAGATATATCATCGTCTTCATAAGCGTCGTTTTCTACCAGTGCCACTGCCGCCTAGAAAGCCATAAAATTTCAGCCTCTTTGACGCTCCAGCTCACATTATCGTGCATTATCTTGATCGCTCATAACTTGTCGTTATGTTTTTCCAACTATTATCTCGTTCATATCTTTAGCCACATAAAATTATCGCGAAAAAGGCATCAAGCGCAATGACCCAAAATATCGCATTTACAACGCTAACGGTTGTCATCGCTCCAAGGCTTTGGGCGTTTTTGACTAACGCCAAATCCCCTCATACACGCCAATGATCGCTATCACCCTGCGCCAAAAACGGAGCCTTTATCATACCAACAGCAAAGTGCCTAAAGCTCGACCATCTCGCGAAATCTATTGAGATAGTCGCTAAAGCTGATATCAAGTATAGTTTGGCAAATGATCATCTGCCCTAAGATGCTTATGCTATCAGCTATAAAGATGATGACAGGCACGCAAAAAGCACCATGGCGATGATGCGCGGCGGCACAAGTTAAATGGCTCAAAGCCCATCGTCTTCATCGCGTCTATCTCCTCAGTTGGCTTCATAGCGCCAATTTGGGCTGTAGAAGCTGAAGGCCGACCTGCCCGCCACGACGATAGCGGCGATGAGCGGTGCCACCTCTCTAGCGTTAGCATGCCCATGATCTCAACTATAAATATACTTGCCTAAAGCTTTGCAAGCATCGCACTGCCCAAGATAAGCAAGCACGACGCCTATCAAAAAGCGGTGAGCGATACGATGAAAACAGCATTTACGCCACCATCTTTTATGTAGTTGCTATCGGTCTCTAAACCTCCAGTTACAGGATTAAATAAAATCCTCACGCTTATCAAAAACTCGCCCAAAAATAGAGCCAAACTCAAGCAAATTACAAATCCCTCGCAAATCTCTCACCAGCGTGAGAAAAAGATTGGAAAGCTATTGTGCGGTGGCATATGGTTAAAATCTATCTTTCTCGTCATTTAAAAGATCGCTCATCGCCTTTATCTTCTCATCATTTGTGATGATCTCAAATTCTCGCCATTTAGTGTGTGTAAAAGGATCAAAACAGCGTAATCAATGCTCTTTAGCTCGCTAAAGTCAGTTTAACATTGCCTTTAAGCTTTTGGATAAAAATGCTTTGTAATTTTTGCGTCTTTATAGCTAAACTCGCCCTGCAAATTTTCATGGTCGCAGTGCCGTTTTGCTTCGGTAAAAACGATATCATCTCTTTTTGCAAAAGTTCCTTTTGCCTTACTTCTGGATTATATTATAAATTTTGTTAAAATAAAAATCAAAAATTAAGGGACTTAGATGAGTGAAGTTATAAAAAGATGGCAACGCAAGGCGCGGCGTCCTAACAACCGCTCACAGCGTGATACAAACGCCAGTTTTCATGCCAGTTAGCACTGGTTGGCGCAGTTAAAAAGCTTAGACGCCTTTTGATATGAGTGAAAATTTTAGACGCAAAGATAATTTTAGCAAACACCTACCACATGTATCTGCGCCACGGTAGCAAGGTCGTGCGTGAGTTTGGCGGTCTTCACGGCTTTTTCAGTGATCGCTCGTTTTTAACCGATAGCGGCGGATTTCAGGCATTTTTCGCTAGGTCAAACACCAAAAACGATGATGGCGGAATAAAGTAAGAGCCACATCGACGGCAGCACGCACTACTTCACGCCAAGATCCGTCCTTGACAGCACGTATGAGCTTGGCAGCGACATCATGATGATACTTGATGATCTAGTCGCCTTGCCTGCTGAGCCAAAAAGGATAGATCTAAGCATAAAACGAACGATAAAATGGGCAAAAGAGGCGATTGATTACCACAAATTTATGCAAAGCAAAGGGCGTTGGCTTAGAGCAAAATATCTTTGGTATCGTTCAAGGCGGCACCGACTATGAGGCGCATCGGTGCGCGCTGAGCGCAAATGAGATGCCATTTGACGGCCTTGCCATAGGGAGGCTAAGTGTTGGCGAGAGCAACGAGGCGATGTATGAGACGGTTGAGGCGGTTATGCCATTTATGGATGAGCTAAGGCCGCGCTATCTAATGGGCGTTGGCACGCCTGAAGACTTGGTGAAAACGTCGAGCGAGGCGTTGATATGTTTTGACTGCGTTATGCCAACAAAACGCAAGAAACGGCACGCTATTTACTAGCTTTTGGTAGATAAATATAAAATCAGCCAGCGATAAACGACCACGCGCCGATAGACCCAGCTTGCCAGTGCTACACCTGCAAGCGCTACTCAGAAGGCTATCTAAACCACCTTTTAAGGCAGAGGAGCTCACGTTTTTAGACTAAGCCTTCACAACCTGCACTACTATCTGGATTTGATGAAAGAGATGAGAGAAGCGATCGAGCGAGGCGGGATGCTACGATTAGCTTTAGGGCCTACGCAAAAAGGAGCGCAGATGAGCTATAAAAGCGCACTTTGTGGATATTTTTATGGAGATGCGTTTGACTACATCACGCTCATCTCATCATCACAAAAAGCAAGTTTTTAAATTACTTGTTTAAAGATGGCAAAATTTACAAAGAAGATCTTGAGCATGAATGCGATAAAAGCGCGTTTGAACAGCTTGATTAAGGGGATTTGCAACGAATACGCAAATAAAATTAGAGACGCAAGACGAGCTAAATGAGTATGAGAAAGGTTATGCTAGCCAGAGAAAATACGACAAATTAGTAAAAAGACACCACTTTTTAAGTATGGAGATCAGAAAAATTCAAAATAGCATTTCTCACTTTTACGAAGCACTTGCAATATCAAAGTGAGCAGCAAGGTCTTAAAAAGAGCTTAAAAACAGCATCCACGAAAGCAAGCGTCTTTAAGACCATAGCCAACGAATATGCCTGCAGGGTCGAAGACATCTATACATTTATACAGCAGCGCTAAAAATGACAGAGATAAATAAAACATCTACCTCTTGACGCTCATTTCGTGCTATGCCATCTACATTTCATCACTGGCTTTTTGGTATGAATACAAATGGCATGTTTTAAACTCACTTTTAAAGATGGTACGTTGATAGTTTTTGCCTTTGTAGCGATACTTTGCGTGCTGTTTTTATATTTTATTACAGATCAAAATAAGGATATTAGTTAAGTATGCGAGGCTTGGCAAGTTGATCCAACCTGCCAAAATAGATTGAGATTATTTTTCTTAATGATGATCTTCTCGCCGTCGCTATCGATGTATCTCATCGCCACTTTTCAGCTCATCTTTCAAGATCATAGCAGTAATATTGTGAGTTTTTATATTTAATAAATCATTCAACACTTTTTAAAAATATTTAAATAATTTTTATTCTTGAAAATAAATTAACATAATAACTCTTTAAAAATTTTAACAAAAACACTTAAAAACATATCGCATTAAAAATATCCTAATGCTTTTCGAAATTTATTTTTGAAAAACTTAAAAACTATAAATTAGAGTATAAAAAGAAAAGTACATACAAAATTCTCAGGACAAATGAAGATTATTTTTCTAAGTTCGCGGATCTTAGCTGCCTTACCGCGTAGTTCGCGTAGATAGAATAACAGCTCTTCTAACACGACCTTTTCGAGAACCTTTATCTCTTCGATAGGAATCGCTAAATATCGGAAAATTCTCTCAACACCAACACTGTTGGCGCCGATTTTCTGATGGTAAATGTTTCACCAGTGCCGCTACCGTGTGTGCTAACTGATGCGCTGCCAGAATTTTGGATTACTCTGGTTTTGTCTCCCTCGTGGATACGAGTAGCCACATGCAATGCCTCTCCTGCAGAGGAGGTCTGGGATATTCTTACCAGCAATTTGAGCATTTTCAGGACCTTCAGTGTATTCTCTGTGTTTTCCTGACATGTTATGTGAGCTTTGGCTTTTTGATATAGGTCAGAGCGAAAAGTACTGCTGTTTTGCAGTGAGCCATCTTGTTTTTAAGTTGTGGATTTTATGCATGATTGCCGCTAGACTCTGGCAAACCACAAAGAGAGATTTAAAATTATCGGTTTTGTAAAGATGGGGCTTCAAGCAAATTATCCTCAAAACTCTCCACTTCAAGGCTCATGTCGTTTCCCTAAAACTCGAGGGCACATTTCTTGATGTCGCATCACTCGCTTACAAAGTGCAGGCAGCTCTCCGCGAGTTAAAATAAAATCACCTATACAAAAGCTTCGTCCGCCCAAAGTTCAACAGCTCTCTCATCAAGACCTTCACTTATCTACTGCAGACCGCAGAAAGCAAATGATCTTTTGAGACTCTTTGCGTCATTTGACTGTTTTTTTACCAGCTGGGTTTGGGTTTTTGTTTTTTTTTTGGGGTGTTGGTGTGTGTGTGTGTGGTTTTTTTTGTTTTGTTGGTGTGGTTTATGAATCAATTTCTATGCATTTTATTGTTAAATCAGCAGCGTTTTAAAATAGAATCGTCAAAAAGTAAAGGTTTTGACTAAAGTCTCAAAAAGTGTAATAAACGTCAAATTTCGTAGCGTTTTCTAAGGTGTCTCTAGCGCACTTTTACCCAAAATCTCTCCACTATCCAAATTACGCTTTCGATCGAAATGCTCCAAATATGGAATGTGAAAATGCTGGTTTACCGCATGCGATAAGCTCTTCATCAGTATGTATAAAGTGGATTGCAAAATTATCTTTGGATATCTTCTACAATACCTAAAACTCGCGGTGCTGCAACGCAAGCCGATGATATCAAACTAGAAATTCATCTGGGTTTGCAGTTTTACTCTGGTGAGCTCTTTTGTGGTATAAATGGTTTTTGTTTACAAGTGTTTTTATGGGTCTAAATCATCCGGGAGTACCAAAACACAGCAAGCTCTCTTTGTCATGTGGCTTAGATCTTTATGATGAGCTGATCGACTCCGTTTGGCTTATCGAAAGGAGGTTTGACGCGTACAAATTGCTCTGGAAGTCGCTGTGTCGTGAAGCTTTCAGTGACGCTTTAAAGCAACACTCTACCGAGTGGTACGGCGACTTCAACAATCATCACTGTCAATAGCTTTTACCGTTACTCTACCTCTGTAACTTGTATTGTCTTTAGCTTTACAGCCAATAATAACGGTTCTTTATAGCGTACATCATCTTTGCCGTCTTTGCCAATAAGCTTTCCGGTGTCAGCCTTATCAGCGCTTATAATGATCTCGACGAAAGTACCACGCAAGCTCTTGACGCTCAATAGTCACCTTTTCCAGGAAAATCAGCTATCAGCTTGGCGTATTCGTATAAAGTACAGCCATTATTTTGTAATTTGTGCAACTCTGTCGCTAAGTTTAGCACCGACGCTTTTTCTAGTAAATCCAATCTCTCTTTGTTGAGTATAACATTTGGCTCTAACCATAGGGTTGTAATAACCAATGCTCTCTATCCAACCGCTGTCGCGTCTTTTCTGCTATATCTGTAACAACTATACGATAAAAGAGTCTTTTACGTCCCATTCTTGTTAGTCTCTTACTACTGTTGCCATATTAATACGTAACC